>Ga0070704_100001385_pt1 | contig 12884 bp, 7 predicted proteins | sample KBSK5252metaG_FD_65467 | JGI IMG/M metagenome (GOLD analysis project Ga0070704, IMG submission 65467) | Corn, switchgrass and miscanthus rhizosphere microbial communities from Kellogg Biological Station, Michigan, USA - KBS K5-25-2 metaG | ecosystem: Host-associated > Plants > Roots >...
CACCATCGTGAGCAGCGTCGACGGATTGACGAGGTCCCCGATCTGCGCGGTCGCGATCGCCGCAATGCCGTCGATGAGCGATCGCACGCGCGTGAAGCCGACGTTGAGCTCCGCGGTGGCGACCGCCGCCTGCGCCGCCTTGACGGCCGCCTGCGCCGCCAGATTTGCCTGTACGTCGTTGTCGTATTGACTTTGCGGAATCGCGCGGGCGGTCGCGAGCGGCGAATCGCGCTGGACGTCGCGTTCGGTGCGACCCAGCTGCGCCTGTGCCTGCGCGAGCTGCGCCTGCGTCTGTGCGAGCGTCGCTTCGAAGGGACGGGGATCGATCTCGAAGAGCACCTCCCCCTTCCGTACGACAGTGCCTTCTCGATACGTCCGCTTGACGAGATAGCCGCTGACTTGAGGGCGAATCTGTGCGTTGGCGAAGCCATCGAGCGTGGCGATCCATTCGCTCGAGACGCTCACGGTTTCGGGAGTCAGCTCGATGACCGAGACCGTGGGCGGCGCGGCCGCCGCAGGAGCTGCTTCGCTCCGGCTGCATCCCTGGAGGATCGGCACAGTGGCAACGAACATGAAGAACAGAAGAACGGGGCGAGTCCACAACATGAAACCGATCAAGGCAAGCGGCACACCAGCCGCCATTCGCAGCGCTAAACGGATGCGACGATGCGACATCCGATGCATCGGCATGGCTTCCGGCTGCCACGGTTGAGCGTGCCTCCATGCACAACTGTGCCCACAGGCACGCGGCTGTGGCACACTGGCGGGACGGAGCGATCATGACGGTGATTCTGGAAGCGACCGGCTCGGAGGTCGATCGACTGCGAGCCTTGGGCGATTTGCGCGATGTGCTCGGGTCCGCCGAGGAGCCGCGGGCGGTTTTCGCCGACGTGTGTGCCATCGCGGCGGGCGTGCTCCCGCATGACGAGGCCCGCCTCGTCCTGTTCACGCCGGGCGCGGAGGACGAGCACGTCGTCGTGCGGGGCGGATCACGCGGTGTGACCACCGGTCACGACTTCCCGGATCCGCGGCGAGACGATGGGTCGATCGTCCCTGGCGTATTCGCGGTGCAGCTGCCTTCGGGTGACGAGGCGTCGGGTGTGCGCGCAACGATGCGTGTGGATTCGGTCGTCTCCGGCGTGCTCACACTGCTTTCCCGTGCGCCAAGACACTATAAGGAATGCGATGTGTTGTTTGTGCAGCTCATCGCCGATCAGATCGCGAGCGCGCTCGTCCGACGGCAACTGACGGCGTTTACCCGCGACGCCGCACTCGAGCGGGAGCGGGCCGCAAACCTGGAGGCTTCGGAGCAGATGCTGCAGGCCCTGGCGAGCGTCCTCGACATCCGGCTCGTGTTTCCGCAGCTGTCGGACATTACGCGCAAGGTCCTGCCCCACGATCGCCTGACGATGATGTTCCTCGACGGCCTCGGCAACAGCGTGATGGAGGCGGCGTCGAACGACGAAGGCCCTCGGGCATGGCGCGTGACCGGCATCGACATGTCGCAACTGACCGACGGGTACTTCCGAATCGTCGACGACCTCACACATTACGTGAAGCCGGGTGTCAGCTTCGATCCGCCGGATCACATGGAGCGGATCGTGGCCGCAGGATACCGCTCGCTCATGTCGATCTGCCTCTCGGCGCGCGAGCAGCGGTTCGTCCTGCAGTTCTGGTCCAGGCAGGGCCTCGCCTTCCGGCCCGACCAGGTGCCAATCGCGCGCCGCATCGCCGAGCACGTGGCGCTCGCCGTCTCGCACGAGCAGCTTGCCGAAGCCGCGCGACAGGCCGCCGACGCTCAGGCGCGCGCCGAGCGGCTCGAGGCGCGCGTCCGCTCGCTGGCCGCAGAGCTCGATTCGCGCAGCGGCTACGGCCGCATCGTCGGCTCGTCGGAGGCCTGGCAGGCCGTCCTGAAGTCGGCCGCGCAGGTGGCGTCCACCGACACGACGGTGCTGCTGACGGGTGAGTCGGGGACGGGGAAAGAAATTGTCGCGCGGTTCATCCATCGCGCGTCGACGCGAAGCCGCGGTCCGTTCGTCGCCGTGAATTGCGCGGCGCTGCCGGAGCCACTGCTCGAGTCGGAGCTCTTCGGCCACGAGCGCGGCGCGTTCACGGGCGCCGCCCAGTTGAAGCCGGGGCAAATCGAGCTGGCCGCCGGCGGGGTTCTGTTTCTCGACGAGGTCGGCGAGATGAGCCCGTCGGCACAGGCGAAGTTCCTGCGCGTTCTGCAGGAGCGCGAGTTCCAGCGACTCGGCGGGACGCGGCCGATCAAGGCCAACGTCAGGGTGATCGCCGCGACGAACCGCGACCTGCGGCAGGCGATGGCGCGCGGCGATTTCCGCGAGGACCTGTACTATCGCCTGCAAGTCTTCGGGATTCGCCTGCCTCCGCTGCGCGAGCGGCCTCATGACATTCTTCCGCTGAGCGCGATGCTCCTCGACGAGCTCGGGCGCTCGTTCGGCCGGCCGCCGGCGGGGTTGACGAGGGAGTCGAGAGAAGCGCTGCTCGCGTACGCGTGGCCCGGCAACGTCCGTCAGCTGCGGAACGTGCTCGAGCGCGCCGCGATCGTGTGCGAGGGCGGGCTCATCGCGCCAGAGCATCTGGCGCTCGACGTCGAGCATCGGCTGGCCATCACCGCATCGACGACAAACGTCCGCATCGTCGAACGCGGGCTGATCGAGCGCGTGCTCGCGGAGTGCGCGGGGAACAAGACGCAGGCCGCCCGCCGTCTGGGGCTCACACGGAAGCAGCTGTACGTGCGACTGCGACAGTACGAGCAGGAGCAGCTCGGACCGATCTCTCACAGGTAGGATCCGGCTTCAGCCGGACAGATTTCCCTCACACTCCCGGGTGTGCATCCGCACACACAATTGTACGGACAACGCTGTGCAGCGAGCTCCGCCGACTCGTCGAAGACTGGCCGCCTTCGTGACGCTCTGAAGGCACACCACCTGCACTGCGTCGAACCATGTATGATGCGCGCCATGGCCGAGCGCAACCCGGTCGGGTCTGCAGCAAGCGGCTCCGAGCAGGCGATTGAGCTTCAGCGCATCCTGAATTGCGTGCCACAAATGCTGTCCGTCATGGAGCCGGATGGGCGCATCTCGTGGGTGAACGACGTCGCTCTCGACTACCTCGGGATCAGCCTCGCTGATCTGCGCGTCCTCGACATTCGGGAACACTTCGTTCACCCGGATGACCTACCGCCACACGCCGACCAAGACTTCGCCGCAGGCGTACCGTTCGGAGGCGAGGCGCGCGTGCGCGGCAAAGACGGCATCTATCGCTGCTTTCTCATCCGCCATACACCGCTCAAGGATGCGGAGGGCCGTATCGTTCGCTGGTACGGAGGGGCCACCGAGATCGAGGATCGAAAGCGCGCCGAGGAGGCATTGCGCCGAAGCGAAGCATATCTGGCGGAGGCGCAACGATTGGCGCACACGGGCAGCTGGGCGATCGACTATCACACTCTGGATGCGGTGCACTGGTCGGAGGAGACCTTTCGAATCTACGGCTTGGATCCTCAACAAGGTCTTCCAACGCGTCAGCAGTTCGAGCGACTGGTCCACCCCGACGACCTCCTCCGGATCTCCACCGTCGTCGAGGAGGCGCTCCGCAAGAAAACGGATTTCACGGTCGATTGCCGGATCCTCCTCGACCGGGGCGCTCTGAGGCATGTTCAGATCGTTGGGCACCCTGCTTTTGCCACGAATGGCGATCCGATCGAATACGTCGGGACAGTGGTCGACGTGACGGAACGCAAGAAAGTCGAAGAGGAGCGCGAGCGATTGCGCCAGCTCGAGGCCGACCTCGCCCACATGAATCGCGTCAGCACGCTCGGTGAGCTCGCGGCGTCCGTCGCGCATGACTTGAAGCAACCAATGACCGCCGCGATCACGGATGCGAAGACGTGCCTCCGCTGGCTGTCGCGCGACCACCCGGATCTCGACGAAGCACGAGAAGCGGCTTCAAGAGCCATCAAGGACAACATACGCGCCGTCGAGATCATCGACCGCCTGCGATCGCTGTACAGGAAGGGGCCGCCCAAACGTGAGCTGGTCGACGTCAATGATGTCGCGCGCAACATGCTGGCCCTGCTGCGCAGCGAGGCGAGCCGCTATTCGATCGCGATGCGCACCGACCTGGCCGAAGCGCGGCCCGGCATCATGGCGGATCGCGTGCAGCTGCAACAGGTGTTCATGAACCTCCTGCTCAATGCGATCGAGGCGATGACCGAGACCGGTGGTGAGCTGGTCTTGCGGTCTGAACTCTCCAACGATGGTTATCTGCTCGTCTCGATTGGCGATACGGGCGTGGGTATTCCGGTCGACAAGAAAGACGAGATCTTCGATGCGTTCGTCACGACGAAGCCCCAAGGCACGGGGATGGGACTGGCAATCACCCGGTCCATCGTCGAGGCTCACGACGGCCGGTTGTGGGTCACGCGAAATCCGGGTCCCGGTGCGACGTTCCATTTCACTCTACCGCTCCGGGCAAGTGCAGCCGGTGCGGCTTCAACCGACGGAGCTCTTTCCTAGCCATCCCGTTTCAGCGGCCCTCCACGTAACGTCAGTCGCAGCTCGGTCTCAAATTGATCTGGTAGGAGGTACGCGCAAGTCTATGACGCGTCCGTGAACATGATGTCGAGCCTGTCCGGAAAGCGCAGCCTCGTCGTCCTCAGCGTGGCCATCGTTTCCACGGTCCTGACGCTCTGTCAGCCGGCAGTCGCGTTGAATCCGACGCTGGACGTCAGTCAGTACGCGCATACCTCGTGGACGGTCGCCGACGGCTTCGCGAAGGGCCCGATTTACAGCATCGCGCAGACGCCGGATGGTTACCTCTGGCTCGGGACCGAATTCGGTTTGCTCCGGTTCGACGGTGTGCGCACGACGCCATGGCCCTCAGACCGGCTTCTCCCGTCCACAAAGATTCGAACGCTGCGCTCGGGGCGCGATGGCACGCTCTGGATTGGCACGACGAAAGGACTTGCGAGCTGGAAAGACGGCAAACTCACAGTCTATGCGGAGCTGGCTGACCACCACATCACCACGACGATTGAGGTTCATGACGGGACGATTTGGACGATTGGGTTGACACCTCCGACCGGGGAACTGTGCAGGATTCGGAACGGTGAAGTTCGTTGCTGGGGAAAAGACCGGCTGTTTGGCTCACGCGTCGCTACCCTGTATGAGGATCGCAAAGGGAATCTATGGTTCGGCGAGCTGCATGGTGTGTGGCAGTGGAACGAGGGTCACCCACGGTTCTATCGCCTGCCAAGCGATCAATTTGTTCGGGCCTTGAGTGAGGATTCCGACGGTGTTCTGCTTGTCCTGCTTTCGGGAACGATCCACCGCCTGGTGGACGGGGAGCTGCGGGAGGTCTGCCGGTTGCCCGGCGCAAGCGGACAGCTTACGACAAGTGTCCAAGTGCTTCGCGATCGCGATGGCGGCCTGTGGATCGGTGCATTGGGAGGCGGCTTGACCCACTTACAACAGGGGCAGATCGATCAGTTCTCGCAATCCGACGGCTTATCGAGCAATACCATCGAAGGACTCTTTCAGGATCGCGAAGGAAATATCTGGGTCGGTACTAACTCCGGACTGGATCGCTTTCGCGAATTCTCCGTGACGCCAGGTACATTGCGTCAGGGATTCTCGAGCCTGTACGTCATGGCAGTTCTTGCGTCGAGAGACGGCAGCATCTGGCTCCGCACCGTCGATGGCGTGAATCACTGGAGGGACGGACACGTCACTGTATACCGCGAGTTTGCCGACCCTCCGAATGGGACGAGGTTTCCGATCCCTCCGCCTGTGAAAGACGATGCGCCTGGCAACAGTCTCGGATCGGCGGGCGGGTCTCTTTTCGAGGACGAGCGCGGGCGAGTCTGGCTGTCCACGGTACGGTCCGTTGGATATCTGGACCACGGCCGCTTCTCTGCCGTCCGCGGCGTGCCGGGTGGAAGAGTGAACGCGATCACAGGCGATCTCAAGGGAAACCTCTGGCTCGCGCACGAGACGCAAGGACTCTTTCATTTGGCCAACGAGCATGTTGTCGACCAGATCTCGTGGGCCCGTCTCGGACACTCGGATCACGCAGACGCTCTCGCTGTCGATCCCTCGACGGGCGGCCTCTGGCTGGGATTTTTTCGCGGCGGTATCGAGCTCGTGAAGGACGGTCAGATGCGCACGCCGGACGAAGTGCGCGAGGGCCTTGCAGAGGGGCGAATCAACGACCTTCGCGTCGGGCGCGACGGTGCCCTCTGGGTTGCGGCAGAAGGCGGCGTCAACCGGCTCGAAACTGGACGCATCACGACACTGTCGTCTCAGGCCGGCCTTCCGTGTTCCGAGACTCATTGGACGATGGAGGATGACGCCGGCGATTTATGGCTGTCCATGCCGTGCGGCCTGGTACGCATCGCGCGCACCGAACTCGACGCGTGGGCCAGGGCGGCTGATGGGAAGCAACATCCGCAGTCGACAGTCCGATTCACCGTTTTCGACGGCTCGGATGGCGTGCGGAGTCGAGCCGAGGCCGGCGGGTTCAGTCCGCACGTCGCAAAGGCCACGGACGGAAGACTCTGGTTCTTACCATTGGACGGCTTGAGCGTCATGGATCCGCGCCGCCTGTCGGTCAACTTGCTCCCGCCGCCAGTCAATGTCGAACAGATTGTTGCCGATCGCACCAGCTACGAACCCTCGTCCCTCGTGAATGGCCGTGAGCGCCTGCCGCCGCTCGTCCGCGACCTGCGGATCGAATACACGGCGCTCAGTTTGGTCGCGCCGGAGAAGGTGCGGTTTCGCTACAAGCTCGAAGGCTGGGATCGCGAGTGGCAAGATGGGGGCACGCGCCGGCAGGCGTTCTACAGCAATCTGCCACCGCGAAAGTACCGGTTTCGCGTGATGGCCAGCAACAATAGCGGCACATGGAACGAAACCGGCGCCTCTATCGATTTCTCCGTCCCACCCGCGTACTACCAGATGAACTCGTTCCGAGCACTGGTCCTGGGCATGGTGCTCGCGCTGTTCTGGACCGCGCATCGCGTCCGCCTCCGCATCGTCGAGCGCCACGAGCGACAGATCACCGCGTTGAACGAACGCCTGATGAAGGTGCTGGAGCAGGACCGGATACGCATTGCCGGCGAGCTCCACGACGGCGTGATGCAGCAGGTGGCGGCCCTCAGCCTGATGCTGGGGACAGCCAAGCGCAAGATTGCCCCCGAGTCGGACGTGCGGGCCACTGTCAGCGAGGTCCAGGACAGGCTGATTCAGCTGGGCTCCGCCATTCGGGAACTGTCGCACAGCCTGCATCCCTCCGCGTTGAAAGAGGACGGGCTGCCACAGGCGCTGCAGACATACTGCCGCGAGTTCAGCAGCCTCCGCGGCCTTCTCGTCTCCTGCGACGTCGATGACAGCGTCCGCGACCTGAGCCGCGGCGCCGCGCTGGCCTTGTTCCGAATCGCGCAAGAAGCGCTGGGCAACGTGGCCAAGCACGCAAACGCGAAACAGGTCACGGTGCGGTTGACTCGAGCGGACGAGCGCGTGGCATTATCTGTCTCGGATGACGGATCGGGTTTCGATCCAGGCCGCGCCGAATCATCGGGCGGCTTAGGCCTGATCAGCATGCGCGAGCGCGCGCATCAGCTGAACGGGACGTTGCAGGTCGCGACCGAACCCGGCCACGGCACGACGATTCAAGTGGAAATTCCATTTCGATGATGCGTTCAGGCCTTGGGTGCCGTTCGCAGCCCGAGGCGTGCCGCCATGCTCCCGAGGTCTGGTAGAGAGTCGGCTTTCACCGCTGCGGCTTCAACCGACGGAGCTATTTCCTGGCGGCAACGAACGGTTGCAGCAGTTCGGTGATCCCACCCCACATGATGCTCACGCCCACACAGAGGAGGATGAAGGACGACAGGCGGAGGAACACGGTCGCACCGGTTTCGCCAAGGAACGCGATCAGCCGGCTCGCGAACCGGTAGCTCAGGTAGACCGCAGCGGCGACGATGGCGACGCCAACGACGTCGCTGAGCAGATCGATCACACTTGTGGTTGGTCGGCTCGAGATGCCCGCGCCGAGCGTAATCGCAATCGAAATGGAGCCGGGTCCGACGGTGAGCGGAAATGTGAGCGGATAGAACGCGCGACGCGCGACTTCGCGTTCCCATGCGTCCTGAACCGTTGCTTTGTCTGGCGCTGGCGAATCATCCGCATTCAGCAGGCGCCAGCCGTTGGCCACGACGAGCAGCCCGCCCGCCACGCGGACAATCGGTACCGAGATCCCGAAGAGCCGCAGCACGTGCGAACCGATCAACATCGCGGCCGCCAGCAGCACGAACGAGTTCCAGGCCACGCGTCGCGACAGCTGCCGGCGGGCCGCCGTCGGCAGATCGGCCGACATGGACAAGAAGATCGGTGCGGAGCCGAGCGGATTGACGATCGGCATGAGTGCGGCGACTGCGAGGATGGCGGCGCGGACAATCTCGGCGAGTTCCGTCACAGCGTCTCACACCGAGGGTTGACGTCATGATTCTCGTCACTGGCGGCACCGGCCTCATCGGGCGTGAGGTCCTGCGTTTGCTCTCGTCCGCGGGTGTGCCTGCGCGCGCGCTGGTCCGCAATCCCAGCCGGGTCCGGACCCTGCCTGGCATCACCTGGGTCAGCGGAGATCTCGCCAGGCCGGAGACCCTCAGATCCGCTTTCGCGGGGTGTACGAAACTGTTTCTGCTGACCGGCAACAGTGAAAACGCGTCCGAGTTGCAGCGACACGCGATTGCGGCGGCGCGCCAGGCGGGGGCCATTCATGTCGTGAAGCTCTCCGCATTTGGCGCTTCGCCGCATTCGAATTCCATGATCGGCCGGATGCATTATCAGATCGAGCAAGAGCTGCAGCAAGCCGGATTGCCGTGGACGATGCTCCGGCCGCACCATTTCATGCAGAACCTCCTGAGCCAGGCTGACAACATCATCAACGACGGCGTCGTCTACTCCTCTTCGGGCGATGGCAGGATTCCGTTCATCGACACGCGCGACATCGCCGCGGTCGCCGTCGTCACGCTGACCGAGCCGGGGCACACCGGGAAGAAGTACGTCATCACAGGGGGCGAGGCGCTCTCGTACCGGCAAGCGACGGGCATTCTTGGCGAGGCGATTGGCAGGCCGCTGCGCTTCATCGACGAACCGTTCGACGAGGCGCGCGCACGTCTCACGCGAGCCGGCCAGCCATCATGGCTGATTGACAGCCTGCTCGCAATCGCGGCCTACCAGCGCGCGGGCGGTCCGACCGAGACCATCACCAGCGTTGTCGCCGATCTGATCGGTACACCACCGCGCACCTTCGCGGAGTTTGCTCGCGACTATGCCGCCGCGTTTCAGCGGCACTCCGCGTAACGTCACTTGACCCGGAGCCGATCCCCGCCATGGCGTGTCAGGCGGGTCCGGACGTGAAATCAACGCCGATCGCAGGCGGCGCGGTTAATAGCGTTCGGACGTGACGAACGTCAACGTTCCATCACGCTCCACCTGCAGCACGATTGGATGCCTGGGCTCGAGGCCCCTCAGCGTGTTCGTCAGCCCCTCAATGGTCAGCACGGCGGTCCCGTTGACGGCGTGAATGACATCTCCGGCGGCAATCGAAACATCTGCCCTGCCCCAGTGCTCGGTGCGCGCCGCGACGATGACGCCGGACGGAATGCGGAGCGAAGGAAGTGTTTGCGCCAGCTCGTCGTCGATCTCGATGCCGAGAAGGCCGAGCGGTTCGATCGGTTGCAGGTCGAACGGCAACGCATCGCCCACATGCATTAGGTCGGCACGAACGTGAACGACCGGGACGTCGAATTTCCTCTCCATCGAGCCGCGGAGAATTCCGATGACGACGCGATCGGGGTCACGATGAGTATCGAGCTGCATCGAGAGCAGCGGCACGCTGGTCGTGGGTTTGCCGTCGACGCTCGTGATGACGTCCTGGACGCGGATTCCGGCCCGTTCGGCCGGTCCGCCCTCGAGCACATCCGCCACCACGACTCCCCATTCCCGCGAAAGGCCCAGACCACCCGCCAGCGCCGGCGTGATGCCCTGCACCCGGACACCAATCGTGTCGTGGTCGACATGTCCGCGGGCACGGAGCTGCGGATAGGCGGCGGCAACGACCGCACTCGGAATCGCGAACCCGAGACCCTGGTTGCCGCCCGACTGGCTCAAGATGAACGTGTTGATGCCGATGAACTCGCCGTCGACGTTGACCAGCGGTCCGCCGCTGCTGCCTGGATTGATCGAGGCGTCGGTCTGGATGTAGACGAGCGGACTGTCCGGATCGAGCTGACGCGCCACGGTACTGACCACACCCATCGAGACCGAGCCGCGCAGGCCGCCCGGACTGCCCAGCGCGAAGACGATGTCGCCCTTGCGCACGGTGTCATAGTTGCCGATCGGGAGCGCCGCCAGATTCGTCGCGTCGATCTTGAGAAGCGCGAGATCGATCTCTTTCGCGACGCCGACAATCCGCGCCTCGAATGTCTTCGTCGCTCCGCCGACCGCTCGCCCCGGTGGCTCGTCATCGGACTCGGCTGACAGGACGACCTGCACGCGAACGGCATGAGCCACAACGTGGGCGTTCGTCGCGATGTAGCCGTCGCGATCGAGAACGAAACCCGATCCGATACTCAGCTGACGAACGATGTTCGCCGGCGACTCGCCTTCGGCTTCGTCGCGCGGCCCGTACCCGGTGACCAGCACCTGGACGACGGATGGCGACGCACGTCGTACGAGCGCCTCGACCGAGTTGTTCAGCTCTCGCAGCGCCGCGGGCGGGCGCGGACCATGCGCCGCCTGCGCCTCCGCGCCTCGCGCCAACACGAGCAGTCCTGCCGCGCACATCACGCTCTGCATCATGCGTCGGGGAAGACGATTCAGGACTAACCCGAGCGGGGCGACTGCGTCGCGTCGTCTCCTCATCGGTCCGCCCTGTGTCGCTTCTGCCGCCACTCAATCGACGTCGTCTCTCGTCCATCCAGCTTCCGGATGATCTTGGTCAGCTTGTCGACGCGCTGATCGAGAGGCACGGCAACGTCATAGCGAAGTTCGCTGGCCGACGTGCCCCACAGGTCGAACGAAATGCCCTTCTTCCGCAACGCGTGTTCCACGTGTGGGCGCAGTGTCGACGGATTCTTGGTGCCGATGCACAGTTCGAACTGCGTCCGATCCAGCGGCTCGATCGATTCGAGGATCCACAGAACCGCGATCACGAACAGGCAGAGCACGACCGCGAGCAGCAGGAATCCGCGGCCCGTGGCCAGCCCGATCGCCAGCGCCACCAGGAGCACGCCGGCGTCTTTCGGATCGTCGATGCCCGCCCGGTAGCGGACCAGGCCGGCGGCGCCGACGATCGCGAACGCGCGCGCCAGGCTCTCCGCGACGATCATCATGATCGCGGCGCCGACAATCGCCAGCAGAACCTGAGTCTGAATGACGTGGAATGATCGCGGCACGAGCTGGCGCCGAATCGGCCGGACGAATCCGAGAGCGCCGGCGAGCATCGCCGCCGACGGCAGCAGCACGAGCGCCGGCCAGACGACGGGCAGCTGGCGCGGCAGGTTGTCGAGCGCATCGATCATTCACGAAGCCCCGGAGAGCTGCATTGGACCTCAGGGTACGAACGGTGCGTCGGCGGTCCGGCGCGACAGACGTTTCAGCCCGAATGGATCGTCGAGCTTGAAGAACACGCGCCAGCCCTCGGTGCTGTGGCCGACGTCCAGACGCGCCAGCGTCGATCGCTTCGCGTGCACGCGGAGCCCGGTGCCCCACGATGTCTTGTTCATGTTCAGGTCGCCCACCCGCGGTGCGACGTTGCCGGCATCGAAGAACAGGACGGCGTCGATGGAGCGGAACAAAGCCCATCGCGACTCGGCGCTGGCCTGCAAGAAGTTGCGATCGTGGAATCGGTAGTCGGTGTATCCGCGCAGCGTGTCCTGTCCGCCGAGACTCGGAAGCATGTAGAACGGAACCGCGGCACTCGAGGATGTGTCGGAGAAGCCGGCCCAACCATGGAGCGCGAGAACCCATGTGTCGCCTTTAACCGGGACCATTTGCAGCCCCTCGGTGTCATAGCGCCGGAAGCTGAATGCACCGCCGTCGCGATCGGAGTACACGGCGAAGCCAGCGCGGTAGAGGCCGCCGCGCGTGGGATGGCCCGGATAATCGCGCGTGTCGACCGTGACGCCGGCGGTGCCGTGAAGAAAACTGGGTTGGCTGGCGACGCCGGGATCGAGCGGAAAGGCCTGCGCCGTGTCGGGCCAGTTACCCTGAAACGGCCCGGTCGGCGACGACAATGTCGGGCGCCGAAGCCATCCGAACGTGCCGCCGATCGCAAGCCAGCGATTCGCCTGGTAGACGCCGTACCCGACCACGTCGGTGTCTTTCAGGCGGTATTGGCTCCGCGCTCCGTCCGAGGACGCCGAACCGATCCCGAAGTAGTTGACCTGCGTCAGATCCTGCCATCGAACCTGCGATCCCACCGTGAGACGATCGCGGGCGAGACCAGGCAGCTCGAACCGCGCCTGCGCCATCTTGTATGCGCGCCACGAGAGCGCCGCGGACGCATCGACAAAGGCGCGCCGGCCGAACAGGTGCCGGCGGTATCCGGGTCCTGCGGAAATCCAGCCGGCGCCCGTGATCATGTTGCCGAAGTCGGCGTAGAAACCGTCCCGCGGCTCCCCGGCGCTGTCCCCCAGCCACCGATTGGCCATCGTCACCGAGCTGCTCATGACGCGAGGCTCGTGGAACAGACCCGTCTGGTTACTCAGTCCGTCATCGGCGTTTGGCGTGGTCTGAGCCACGACGGGCGCGGCCGCGGCAATCGACAGAACGAACGCAACACTTACGAATCGCATGACA
>Ga0070704_100001388_pt1 | contig 12876 bp, 10 predicted proteins | sample KBSK5252metaG_FD_65467 | JGI IMG/M metagenome (GOLD analysis project Ga0070704, IMG submission 65467) | Corn, switchgrass and miscanthus rhizosphere microbial communities from Kellogg Biological Station, Michigan, USA - KBS K5-25-2 metaG | ecosystem: Host-associated > Plants > Roots >...
GGCAGGTGACCGGGGAAGGGGAAGCCCTCGACGGCGCTGTGATTACGTTAAGCGGGTCACAGTCAGGAACCACGACGACAAACTCGAGTGGTAGCTACTCATTTACCGTGACTGCCGAAGGCAATTACACCGTCGCCGTTTCCAAAACGCACTATGCGTTCAGTCCACAGAGTCTAAACTTCACAAGTTTAAGTCGAAATGAAGCAGCTAATTTCAGCGGAACCCTGGATCAACACGCGATATCCGGGCAAATAACCAGCGAGAATGGGGCAGGAATTAAGAGTGTCACCATTGCGCTCTCAGGTGGAGAATCCAGGCTCACGATGACGGACGCCAACGGGAACTTCAACTTCCCGAATCTTGCGGCAGGCGAGACTTATGCCGTCACGCCTTCATTGGACGGGTACGAATTCACCCCGCTTGGAAAAATGTTCACCAATCTCAGCACCGATCAAAGCGTCAGCTTTGTTGGCTTCGTATTGCCTCAATTGCTTCTTGACGAGACGGGGCCAGATCCAGAGCGGGCCGTGGCGCTGGAATCCTTGTTGCTCGTGCGCGATCCGTTTCGCGTTCAGAGCGTGGGTGACTGGCTGAATCTCGGTTCCAATCAAAACACGCGATTGATAATCTTTGCCGCGAATCTAAACCTGAACCCAAGTGAAGGACCTTCAGCCGTGGTGATCAAACTCGTCGACGGCAACGGTCAGAACCATGAAGTTTTCGCCGAGGACGTGCGGCTCGTGCCTAACAGCAGCATCGCCCAGATAACTTTCCGGCTGCCGGATGGCCTCGCCGCCGGTACTTGCGCGATCAGCATCAGATTCCACTCGCTGAACAGTAACGCCGGGACAGTCAGCATCAGTCCTTAGGAGGCTCTGTGCGGTCGTCCGTCGCCGGTCTTCGGTCGGCTTAGTTTGAAATCGCAGAATCGAAGGCCTGATGCTATGTTTGCAATCTAACACTCAGACGAGAGCAGGTGGCTAATGAATCAATTTTGCGAACTGAAGAATCGCAAAATCGCAAGCCTGACCCCCGTTCCGTTCTCCGTTCCGATCCCAGACGGCCTTAGAGGATGCCCGCGTTGATCTAATTTTCCATCTGCCCGCTTACTACTTCCTTCAAAAGCGTTTTGTCGGGATCGATCTGGACTGAAATTGGTACTTTCCCGGCCTGGAATTGATAAGTCGTGAGCTTTCCTTTAGGCTGAATTGTGATTCGCGTCGTCACGCCGCCGTGAGTGATTTCAACCGGCACGGGATCGAGAAAGGCCGGGCCAGCCTGCGTTTGTTTCAGGATAATCGTCACGGAGTTTCCACCACCGGGAAGTCCTGCGATTGCGGTGGTCAACTCGTAAATCGGATGGCCGCTGCCATAAATCCAGCGCGCAAAAAACTCGCGCAGATTGTTTCCGGAAGATTTCTCTAAAGCCTTACGCAAATCTTCAGTCGTAGCATTCGCTTCGCGATGTTCACTGTAGTAAGCGCGCAAACCGCGGAAAAACGCTTCGTCACCCAGACGCGTGCGCAGCATGTGCAGCACCCAGGCACCCTTCTCGTAATTGTTTTCATTGAGCAGCTTCATCAAATCCTGAGTCTCGTTGTCATAAATCGGCGCGTTGCGCTGCTTTTCGTAAGCGAAGTAGCGTTCAGCCGCGCCGCGCATGTATTCCCGGAACTCGGCTTTGCCTTCGTACTTTTCAATGAACAAGCCAGCGAAATAAGTTGCGAACCCTTCACTCAGCCAAAGGTCCGCCCAGGTTGATTCAGTTACGGAATCACCGAACCATTGATGCGCAATTTCATGGGCTACGACATTCTCGATGCGCGAGGGAATGCCGAAACGCGCGCTCATCTTTTCGTCGCCGCGCAGATCGAACAGCGTGTTGGTGAAAACAATCGCGCTGGAATTCTCCATGCCACCGAAGCGCGTGGCCCCGATAATTAGCGCCAGCTTGTCGTACGGGTAAGGCGCAATCGTTTCACTAAAGAAAGCCACTGACGGCGCGGCCGCGGAAAATCCCTTCATTGCGTAAGCGCGATCTCTTTGCGGTACGTAATATGAAAGCGGCGTGACGGTCGGCCCGGGCGCGTCTACCCGTGCGCCTTCGCTTACCGCGATGACCATGCAATACGCAGGAATCGGTTTGGCTTCCTCAAATCTCCATGTTGACGGGGCCGCGCCATTTCTGGTCATGGTAATGAACTTTCCATTGGCCACGACCGTTTCGCGCGACGAGGCGGCGACGGTGAACGAAACCGTGGCCTTGGCCGACGGATGATCGAGGCAGGGAATCCATTGATGAACACGGTTCGGCCAATTGTCCCCGGTGGCCGAAGCCTTACCGTCGCGGTCGTTGGCGAAAATCAAACCGTCCTTGGGCCGGCCGTGATAGGTGATTGTGATCTTCAGTTTGTCGCCTCGTTTTGCAGGCCTTGCCAGCATGATGTTGAGTTGCTCGGCCGTGCGAGTGAACCGCGCCGGCAAGTTTGAGGCTGATACTGAGTCGATTGGCATCTCACCGAAATCCAGATCGATCCTGGTGACGCGAAACGCCAAGACTTCCAGATTGATCTCAGTTCGCGCCGATGTGATCTCGCTAAGTTGCTCGTTGAAAGAGAGTGCAACGTCGTAATGCAAAGGCCGCCACGCGTCAACCATGCGCTCACGGCGTTGAGCTGGCGCTGACGCAGCGGACAAAACCAGAAGCGCGAGTACGAAAAGAGAGCGCCGCCACATTGATGCGTTGTTGTTGATGTTCTTCATCTAGATGTTTTTCTCTTCAATCCTCACCGAATGCCCAGCATTAACAAAGCCGATCGGTCCGATACTTCGCCGCCACTCTCAACCCAATTCCGGTAAGCCGCGAGTTCGCCATCGGTGACCGGCCGGTTTCCGAGCCGCGCTGCCGGGGTTCGCTCAAAAGCTCGTGTGGTCAGGGCCATGTGGTCTTTGCGGATGTGAAGTGAATCGGCCTCGGCCAAAGCCCTCTCCGCAGACTCGACATCGGGAAAGAACTCTTCATAAGCCATCAAGTGCCAGGTTGTGCCCGCCTGGTTCTCATCGATCGAAATCACTCGCAATAGTCCAAAGCCGCTTTCGAGTTGAAAGATCAGGTCGTCGCCGGCAGTAAATGTTTGTTCCATAGCCAAACAGAAAATATCAGCATCCCCCGCAGACGCCTAGTTAAGAGAGCTCCGCGCTTTCGGCTTTGCACAAAAACTCTTATTTCGTGTTCTTTGATGTAGTTTAGTGTGATGCGTGGATCGTAGCCTCCGGAATCCTAAGCACACGATCCACGAAACTACACGAAATCTCACGAAGCAACTGAAACTTTGTTTGAAAATCTGCAATCGCGACTCTACAATGCCGAGCCAGATTGGACAGATTCGATACGACAAAAGAATACTATGCAATTCTCGGCGCCAGCGAAAACGCTTCGGCCCGGGACATTGAACGTCTTTACAAGCGCCTGGCGCATAAACGTCATCCGGACCGCGGCGGCAGCGAAGACGAAATGAAAGAGCTGAACGAGGCTTATCAAGTGCTGGGCGACGAAGTGAAACGGAGCAAGTATGATTTGCAACGCCAACGTCCAGCGGCCAGGACTGCGGGAATCACGGCGGCGGCGCCCGCCCGCGACGTAGGGGTTTCCGGGCAGTTGTTGAGCGCGCTGCTTTGTCTGCTGCTTGGTTTGATGCTCTTGTTATTGGTGCATTTCAATGGCCTGTGGTTTCTGTGGCCGCTTTCGATTCTGGCGGCAGGGGTAATCGGGTTCGGGGTTTTGATTGCGCATTCAGCGATGACCAACGCGCGCGCCACCTTTGCGGTGACGCATCCGGCGCGGCGATTTCGCACCGCGCAGGAGATCGCGTTTTGGTCGCTGGTCTTCGGCGGTGGTTATGGTATCTATCTGATACTGACTGCGATTTGACAGTTCGAAACGTAGAAGAAAACAGTTGATGGTTACCAGTCTTGATCTGTTGTTCCTGGAAGTGAACAACCTTGAAGAATCACTCTCGTTCTATCATGATCGACTCGGGTTCGAAATCGATTCTCACAATCCCGAAGCGGAACCGCCCATCGCGTCTGTGCGGGCAGGCTCGTTGCGGATCACGCTGGTACAGCAACTTGAAACTATGCTTAAGCGCGGACGCGGCGTCCACTTCGTACTTGGTGTTGACGACGTGGATCGATTTCATGAACGCTTGAGAAGCGACGGAGTCGAAGTTACCGCGCCGCGGGACGAAGGTTGGGGCGGACGGTTTGCGAGTTTGCAGGACCCCGACGGATACCGGTTGTTTTTTGTGACGTGGGGCAAAAAGGGGATCTCGCGTTAGAGGAGTTTTGCCGCGCACCGTAAAGGAGCAAAATGAACTTTCAACATATCGAGAATCTACTCATCCGTTTTCGTGGCCAGATCGTTAATCTTAAGACAGTTTCCGGTGGTGTCTATGAGGGGATCGTCAATGACGTGACGAATGATTACGTGGCTTTAAGGGTGAAAAGCGCCGACGGAGAAGGCGACCAGGTGATAGTTTTGTTGCACAGCATCGAGTCAGTTTTGCCGCAGGGGAAGTGATAGGATCTATCACAAAAGGTGATTCAAAATCTTGCCTGAAAATCCTGTTTTCTGGCGAGCAAAAAAGACATAAGTTTGAGTTGCATCTTGAGGACGACTTGTGCATAATCATCGCGCGCCCGCCTCCCCGGTGGGCGAAGTGGTCGCGTGGGGTGAGGACACGTGGCCTTAGGGTGGGGCTTGTGGGAGGGCCCCGCCCGCTTTTATTTTTGGCCTCTGGTTCCTGCCTCAACGCTCTTCAATCGCTAATCAATGCTCAGTTGCCATTGACTTTCAAAGGATGTGGCATAATATACGGCACGGACGACGAGCCCCCGAGTTTTTCGGCTACGCAGAATGGAGGAGCAAGCGACCATCGGGTGCGCTTCGCCACAGTCGGCGCTTTTTGTAAGCTGCACACTGTGGCGTTTTTTCGCGTTCTGAAGGGCGTGTCGCCGTAACTAACACATGGCCTCATTAAAGCGTCTGCTGGTCGGTAGTCCGATTAGAACAGCACGCTTAGCACACGAGCGATTGACGAAGAAGACTGCGCTGGCAATCTTCGCTTCGGACGCACTGTCTTCCACCGCCTATGCAACTGAACAGATTCTTCTGGTTCTTGCGGCGGCATACTTTGCGGGTCAAGCCACTGCCTTCAGTCGTGTCATTCCCATCTCGATCGCAATCAGTGTCCTCCTGATAATAGTTGCGATCAGTTATCGGCAAACTATCCACGCTTACCCTTCCGGCGGCGGCGCCTTCATAGTAGCCAAGGAAAATCTGGGCACTCTGCCGGGACTTGTAGCCGGCGCTTCGCTGCTGGTCGATTACATCCTGACAGTTTCGGTTTCGATCGCGGCGGGAGTTGAAGCTATTACCTCGGCGTTCGTGGGAACTCGTTTCGCCGGTCTGAATAATCACCGGGTGGCGCTGTGTTTATTCTTCATTGCTTTTATCACGGTCGCGAACCTGCGCGGTGTGCGTGAAGCCGGCGCACTCTTTGCCGCACCCAGTTACGCATTCATCTTTAGCTTCCTCTGCCTGATCGTGTACGGCCTGGTTCGCTATTATCTGAACCCCGGCATCGCGCCCGTGCCCAATGAGGCCGACTTGAAAATCGCAGAAGGCTACCATGCGCAACCCTTGCATTTGTTTCTGCTGCTCGGGGCCTTCGCCAATGGTTGTGCGGCACTGACCGGAATTGAGGCCATATCGAATGGGGTTCAGGCCTTCAAGCAGCCTGAGTCGCGTAATGCCGCCAAGACTTTGTCCTGGATGGCTCTTCTTTTGATCACGATGTTCCTTGGGGCCAGCGTGTTGGCGTACTTTTACAACATTCATCCCCAGCAACATGAAACGGTGATCTCTCAAATAGCGCGCGTGGTTTTTGACGGCCGCCTCGGTTGGTTCTATTACGTGGTTCAGGCGACCACTGCGGCCATCCTGGTGCTGGCTGCCAATACTTCATTCGCAGGTTTTCCCCGCCTTTCATCGTTGCTTGCGCGCGACCGATTTCTGCCGCGCCAACTTGCGAACCTGGGCGACCGGCTGGTCTTTTCCAACGGCATTGTCCTGCTGGCCGTGTTCTCTGGTTTGCTGGTTTGGGCCTTTAGCGGCGACACCAGCCGGTTGATTCCGCTGTATGCCGTGGGCGTTTTTCTTTCGTTTACCTTGTCACAGGCTGGAATGGTGGTTCATTGGTGGCGCGAAGGAAAGGCGCTCAAGGCAATGCGAGAAGCTGCTCGGTCCTTGCCTGAGGGAGAACCGACTGGGGAAATTAAGGCCAAGCCTGCGAAGAAGATCAATTACGACGTCAGCGGCAGTTTGGATCTCAAGCGTTTGGCGAAACTTGGCCAGGGGCCAAAGACGCTGAGTGAGATCGCGCGACTCGAGAAAAAATCGCACTGGAGAAAGTCGCTGGTAATAAACGGAGTGGGAGCGCTGGCGACTTTCGTGGTGCTGATGGTTTTTATTCTGACTAAGTTCATGCATGGCGCCTGGCTCGTCGTGGTGCTGATCCCATTACTGGTCATATTGTTCCTGCGGATTCATCGTCATTACTATCAGGTCGCGCAACAGCTTTCCACTGAGGGTCTGGGGCAGCTACGGCCGATCCATCACGAAGTCATCGTGCCGATATCGGGCATTCATCGTGGCGTGATCGCAGCCCTTGAGTATGCCAAGTCAATCGCTCCGCACCATGTTACCGCCGTGTACGTTAACCTCGATGACGAGACGACGCAAAAATTGCGCGAGAAATGGGAGCAATGGGGCTCGGGAGTTAACCTGGTAGTTGTGGCCTCACCATACCGCTCGCTGCAACGGCCCCTGCTGAACTACATCGATCGCATCAAGCGCAGTTCGCCCGGCGAAGTAGTTACCATTGTATTGCCTGAATTTGTTCCGGCCCGGTGGTGGCAGAACCTGCTTCACAATCAGAACACTCTGTTTTTGAAAGGCGCTTTGCTTTTTAAGAAGGGTGTGGTCGTCACGAACGTGCCCTATCATCTGGAGCATTAGTCGGCGGCTGGATTGGTGGGTGCTTCCGAAAAATAGCACTTGTCAGGCGGTCGCCGTCATGGTTCGCGAGGCGAGGAAACAAGCTCGGCAATAGACGGGCCTTCCCTGCGAGGGGTAAAAAGGGACGGTCGTTTGCTCACCGCATTGGGCGCAGGTGACGGTAACTTCAATACGTTGTTTGATTCCGGAAACCTGGGCCGCGGATATCGCCGCCAGTCGATCGTTCTTGGCTTGTTTGCAAGGCTTGCAGCGCTTCGGTTCGTTCTTCAGACCCTTGTCATGAAAAAACACTTGCTCTCCGCTGGTCCAGACGAAGGGCTCGCTGCAATCAACACAGGTGATGGATCGATCTTGAAATTCACACGACTGTTCAGATTCAGCCTGGCGTACGTCGCCGTCTGACATGTGGGTTCCCTCCCGTGTACCGTGACGCCAAAGGGTAGGCGCGATCTCATGCAGGCTGTACGAGGAGCCGCGAAGAAAACTAAACTAACGCTGATTCGCTGGTGCTGTTTTTAGTAGAGAGCAGAAGCGGCGGCCACAGCGCGTGCAACTTATAACTATGCACAAACTGTGTCAAGTGTTTTTGGGCGGGTTGACGACGCGTTCTTCGGCGCCTTCGAACTGAGGCATCGCACTATTACAAGAGAGCAGCAGACTCGGGCCTGGAGCTGTTTGGAAAAATGAGAATTCTCGTAATCGGATCAGGGGGAAGGGAGCACGCGCTGATTTGGGCGTTACGAAGAAATGCGGCCCGCCCGTTGGAACTATTCTGCGCACCGGGCAATGCCGGCATCGCCCAGGTTGCTGAGTGTGCTTCAGTCAGCACTGAAGATATTGCCGGACTTGCGGCGTTTGCGGAAGACTCGAAGATCGACTTGACCATGGTCGGGCCTGAAGCGCCGCTTGCCGCCGGTATCGTCGATGAGTTCGAACGGCGCGGTTTGCCAATTGTGGGGCCGGGACGCGAAGCAGCGCGCCTGGAATCCAGCAAAGCGTTTGCGAAGGACTTCATGCGTCGTCACGGAATCCCCACGGCTCGATATCGAATAGCGACCTCCGCCGACGAGGCCCTCCAGATTTTGGAGGCCGGCGAATTCGGTGATGAGACTACGCCCGTAGTCATTAAGGCCGATGGCCTGGCGGCTGGGAAAGGCGTATTCGTCGCTACGTCGCGAGCTGAGGGCCTCATGGCCGTGAACGAATTGCGAAGCGGCGCCGTGGCTGCGGAGGCAGCTCGTCGTATTGTGATTGAGGAAACGCTCTCTGGCCGTGAAGTGTCGTTGTTACTTTTCTCAGACGGGAAAGATTTCTCTTTGATGCCGGCTGCGCGCGATCACAAACGCGTGGGCGAAAACGATGCCGGGCCAAACACGGGCGGCATGGGCTCGATCACTGATAAGAGCGTACTTGATGGTTCAATGCACGATCGCGTTGTGCGGGAAATCGTCGAGCCGACGCTGCAAGGATGTCGCGCTGAAGGTTTTCCATTTCGCGGCATCCTCTTTATCGGCTTGATGCTGACACCGAGTGGGCCGCAAGTCCTGGAGTACAACGTGCGCTTTGGCGACCCGGAAACTCAGGCAATCCTGGTACGTTTGAAAAGCGACCTTTCTGAAATCCTCAAAGCAATCAGCGAAACTCGCCTGGGTGAGATCGGTGTCGACTGGTCTACAGAATCGTCTGCCTGCGTAGTTTTAGCTGCCCGAGGTTATCCCGGAAAGCCTGAAACTGGCGCTCTTATCGAGGGCCTCGATCTCGCAGAACAGCACACCGGCGTGGCGGTGTTTCATGCGGCGACCAGGCAGGGGAACGACGGAGCATGGCTCACCGCAGGTGGTCGGGTCCTCGGCGTTACTGCTACTGGAGAAACGCTGGATCTGGCCCTGGCGCGTTGTTACCAGGCGGTCGGCGACATCAAGTGGGCCGGAATGCATTACCGGCGCGACATAGGACGTCCGCTAGTCGAAGGCGCTGCCAGCAGTTAGCCGGGAGTCCTATGGTTTTCCAGATGCCTACTGCTCACTGCCAACTGCCCGCTGTTATTTGCTATACTCACGGCCAAAATGGGTTGAAAATGCAACCGTGTGCGCCGATGTTACGTACAATTCGACGGCGTGCGGCGTTTTCGACAACTACTGTGAAATCTGACCTGATTTTCGAATCTGCATTAGCCGGAGGATGAAATGGGACTGTGGACTAGAATGAAGCGTTCGATGCGTGCGCTTTTTGGCGGGCTTGTCGAAAAGACTGAGGATCCGGAGCTGATACTGCAACAGACGATTCGCGACATGCGCGACCGCATTCCCGACCTCAACAATTCGGTGGCGCAGGTGATGGCTACCGAAAAGCTGCTGGCAAAGAATAAGGAACGGCTCGAGTCGCAGGTTGTCGACCTCGATTCAAAGATCAAGGCTTCAGTCAAGATGGGCCGCGACGATATTGCCACGGCCTACATCGGTCAGCTTTCGCAGGCGCAGGTCGACCTGCAAAAAACCGGACACCAGCTCGAGCACGCCAGCCTGGCCTCCAAACAGGCGCTGAAGGCCCGCGACAATTATGTGTTGCAGATGCAGCGGCGTAGCGCCGAGGCGATGCAACTCATCAATCAGTCGAAACAGGCGAAACTGCAGGAGCAGCTGGCCCAGACAATGGAGTCGTTCCAGATCGGCGACGACGCTTCGACTTTCAATGAAATGCGCGACAAGATCGATCGCCGCGCAGCCGCCGCCGAGGCGAAGATGCAGTTGGGAAGCGCCTCTGTCGATAACCAGATGCAGGAAATCGAGCGTGAGGCAATGGACATGCAGTTGCAGGACAAGCTGCTCGCATACAAGCGAGAAATGGGGTTACTACCTGCCGGCACTGCCGAGTCTGCGCCGCAGGCTCTACCGGCTCAGGGAGAAACTTCTTCGCAATAGCGCCGCGGTGGCAGCCCTGGCATGAATTCGTTTGCGAACAATCATCAGAAACGCTTCGTAAGATACATGGACTTGCCCAAAATCGACTTTCGCTATGTGAAAGAGGCATTCAAGGAGCCGATCAATTTTTGGGGCATGGCCGGCTTTGCCGTGGCGGCAGCCTATGTCCAGGACATTACGCCCCTGGTGGCGGCGCTGGCTGCTGAAGTCGTTTATCTTGCTACCGTGCCCGCCACTCCTTTTTATCGCCGTCTGGTTGAGCGTCGCCAAAAAGAGCGCGCCCGCAAGCTGCGTGATGCCCAACGTGAAGCCGTGATCAAGGCGTTCGATCCGCGCGAGCGCGAAGCGGTTGAATACCTGCGTTGGATGAAGAACCAGATTTATTCCAACTACAAGAAGTTCACTACCAGCAAGCAGATCCCTTCCAACCTGCAGACTCTCGATCAACGTTGGGAAGACTTTGTCGATCTGCTCGACGTTTATCGAAGGCGCAAGCATCACCTGCGATCGATCAACCGTCAGGCTGTCCAGAATCAATTGAAGCAGGCCGAACACGCCAGCCAGAATTCCACGGACGATCGCGCCAGGCGCGTGCAACAGGCGAACGCGGAAATCCTTAAACGCCGGGTCGCGGCTTTCAACGATCTGGAAAGGTCTGTGCGACTGGTCGAGGGACAGCTACAGTCAATCGAAAACTTTTTTGGCCTGGTAAACGATCAGGTTGTGACGCTGCCCACTCCTGAGCGCGTATCTGCCCTGCACTTCGAAGAACTGAGCGACTCAATTGCCATGACCCGGCAGATGCTGGAAGAGACGGCAGACACCTTCGGCATGCTCGATAACCAGAATCGCGAACTCGATTTGCTGCTCTCAAGCGGTAAATAAGGCAGCAGCCCGGCCGTCAGGCAGGGCATGATCCTCAAACGACTTCCCAGACGCGTTTGTCGTCACAAAAAAAATTAGCAAAGAGTTTGCTAATCGTTCGCTTTTCACCTCCAGCGCCGCCCCTGACACCCATCGCTTTTCATCCTTTAACGGGCTGATTGTCAGCCACTTAGCCCTTAAAGTACCGCCTCAGGAAACACACTCTATCGTGTTGAAAAAAAAAGTAACCACAACATATTGACTTCTTGAGTCAAGAGGTTTATAGTGCGACCTGCTCGGTATGAGGCGGCTGGCGAGAGCGGGTCAGGGGTTCCAACCCGGCTCAATAAGGTTTTATTGACTTCGCAAAACCGACCGTAAAATCTGCAATACAATTTAAGGTTTTGAAACGGCGATCATGGATCGTCGATGGTATTTATTCCCCCAAAATCGGCTCGCGTGCGGTCGCCACGCGGGAAAGGTAAAATAGATGAACACGGCGAGTGGTGTGAAGATGACAAAGGTGTCTGCTGACGAAATTACCCAACCGATTCCTTCCCCGGAACATCAGATTGCGCCCCTGGGTTTGAACGCCAGACGCGTGATTGCCAAGCGCTATTCGCTTAAGGATGGACGCGGTGAATCCTTAGAAGAATGGTCGGACATTGTCGCTCGCGTCGTTGCTCACGTCTCTGTCGCCGAAACCGATCCCCAAAGGCGCGACGAATTCTTTAGTGCCATGTCCGACGTTATGATGGCGCGGGAATTCGTTCCCAACACACCATGCCTCGTAAACGCGGGCAAACCCAACGGCCAACTGGCTGCCTGTTTTGTGCTCGACGTGCCGGACTCGATTGCCGGCATCATGAAGACTGCGACTGACGCCGCGATTATTCATCAGACCGGCGGCGGCACCGGCTTTACCTTTGAAAAGCTGCGCCCCAGCGGCGCCATGGTTAGCACGACCCACGGCGTAGCCAGCGGCCCGGTGTCGTTCATGAACATTTTCAATACGACCACCGACACGGTGAAGCAGGGCGGCGTGCGTCGCGGCGCCAACATGGGCATGATGCGCGTTACCCATCCGGACATTCTGCGCTTCATTCATGCCAAGAATGACCAGCATTCGCTGACCAACTTCAATATTTCGGTAAACGTCACAGACAAGTTTCTCGATGCGGTCGATCACAACGAATGGTATCAGCTGGATTTCGAGGGCCAGGCCTGGACCGATCCCATTTTTGATCCGGTAACCGGGCGTGATTACGTCGTCTATCGCCGGCCCGACGGCTCGACAGTTACTTTCCGTGATAAAGAGACTTTTGAAACTGCCGATCTGTCCGACGCCTTGATTGAAGAGCCGCCCGCGCCGGGCATGGCCTACGCGCCGGACATCTGGAACCGCATCATCGCCAGCGCCCATCGTTACGCTGAGCCGGGCATCGCCTTTATTGACGAAGTCAATCGTCACAATCACATGATGACCTCGATGGGGCCGATCATGGCGAGCAATCCCTGTGGCGAGCAGTTCCTGCACTTCGCGAATTCGTGCAACCTCGGTTCGATCGATGTGGCCAAGTTCTATGACCGGGAAAATCGTCTGGACTGGGACCGTCTGGCTGAGGCTACGCATCTGTGCACGCGCTTTCTCGACAACGTGATCGATACCTGCGCCTGGCCGCTGCCGGAAATCAATGACGTGGTAAAGCGCACCCGGCCGCTGGGCCTGGGCATCATGGGCTTTGCCGATCTTTGTCTGAGTCTGAAGATTACCTACGGCTCTCCTGCTTCGATCGATTTGATGGACGAAGTGATGGGCTTTGTAAGGCGCGAGGCATGGACCGAAAGTCTGCGCCTGGGCGCCGAACGCGGTGTCTTTCCTGAGCTCGAACCCAACCGCGAAGCCTATGCTAATTTTCTCTACAACGAAATTGGAATCTCTCGTGAAGTTTCGCTCACCCCGCGTAACTATGAAGTAACGACGATTGCTCCTACGGGCACAATCTCCCTCGT
>Ga0070704_100001389_pt1 | contig 12873 bp, 7 predicted proteins | sample KBSK5252metaG_FD_65467 | JGI IMG/M metagenome (GOLD analysis project Ga0070704, IMG submission 65467) | Corn, switchgrass and miscanthus rhizosphere microbial communities from Kellogg Biological Station, Michigan, USA - KBS K5-25-2 metaG | ecosystem: Host-associated > Plants > Roots >...
TGTACGGCGACCAGCGCGGGGCCGCCTACAGTGATATCGACGGCGACGGCCGGCTCGATCTGGTCGTCTCCCAGAACGGCGGTCCGACTCGTCTCTTCAGAAATCACGGCGCGGCACCCGGCCTTCGAGTCCGCCTCGTCGGACCGGCGGACAATCCCGATGGCATCGGCGCGCAGATCCGCGTGCTGTACGGCGAGCGCCTCGGACCGGTGCGGGAGATACAGGCAGGCTCCGGGTACTGGTCCCAGAATGGTGCCGTACAGGTGTTCGGACTATCCGGCCAGCCGACGGCGGTCTGGGTTCGCTGGCCGGGCGGTACCGAGTCCAGGGTGCAGGTGTCCGCAGGAGCGCGCGAAGTCATCGCGCGCCGCGAATAACTCTCGGAGAGAATCGTCCATGCACCGAATGATTCCGCGCTTCATGCTTCCCATCGCGCTCATTGGGCTCGCCACCTGCGGAAAACCTCCGGAGAAGGCGGCCGGATCCTTCGCGGGGAGCCAGATCATCGTGCGGGATGTCGGCTTCGCGACACCGGAGTCGGTGATTCACGATCCGATCTCGGATGTGTATCTCGTGTCCAATATCAACGGGTCGCCCACGGACCGCGATGACAACGGATTCATCTCGCTGGTGTCGCCCGAGGGAAAGATCCTCGCGCTCAAGTGGATCGATGGAGCGTCCAGCTCGGTCTACCTGAACGCGCCGAAGGGGATGGCCGTCTACGGCGAATTCCTCTACGTCGCCGATCTGACGACGGTCCGGCGCTTCGACCGCCGAACCGGCGTGCCCCGCGGCGAAACTCCGATTCCGGGCGCCACCTTCCTCAACGACATCGCCGCCAGCGATCAGGGATTCATTTACATCACCGATTCGGGACTTCGGGCTGGGGCGAACGGCCTCGAACCTTCGGGAACCGACGCCGTCTACCGGCTGACCCAGGACGGCACGCTCGATACCCTCGCCCGGGGAGACAGCCTGGGACGGCCGAACGGGATCGCGGTGACGGGTGATTCGGTCTGGGTAGTCGGGTTCGGCTCGGGCGAGCTCTACCGAGTGGCCGGCGGGACCCGGACGGACATTCACAAGCTGGCCAAGGGGGGCCTCGACGGACTCGTTGCGGTCTTCGGCGAAGTGTTCATTTCGAGCTGGGAGGGTGAGACGATCTACCGTGGCCCTCCAGCCGGTCCGTACGTCGAGCTCCTTCACCAGCTCAAGGCGCCGGCCGACATCGGGCACGACCTGTGGCGGAACCGGTTGCTGATTCCCCTCTTCAACGACAACGCCGTCCGCTTCGTGCCTCTGGCGCAATGAAGTTGAGCCGGGATTGGCTTCCCGTCCTGGCGGTCGCGGGCATCGCGTTCGCGGCCTCCCTGGCGGGGATCACCAACCAGTTCGTGCAGGACGACGTCGTCCTGATCCTCCAGAATGACCGGCTCCATCACCTCGCAAACTGGCGCGAGATTCTCACCTCGTCGTACTGGCCCGCTCCGTGGAATCAGGAGCTCTACCGGCCCATCACTTCACTGCTGCTTGCCGCGGAATTCGAGCTGGGCGCGGGACACCCGCTCATCTATCGCATTGCCAGTGATGTCCTGTATGCGGCATCCGCTGCGGGGGTGTATCTCCTCGCCTCCCGACTGCTGACCCGGCCGGTCGCGATAGGGGTCGCGCTCTTGTTCGCCGCCCACCCCATCCACGTAGAGGCAGTGGCGCTCGGCGTCGGACAGAGCGAGCTGCTCGTCGGGCTCCTCGCCACTCTGATGACCGCGCTCTACCTGCGCCGCCGCCGGGAGGACGGGCTCAGGGTACGGGACTGGATCATCCTCGTGATGTTCTATGTCACGGCGAGTATGGTCAAGGAACAGGGCTTCCTCCTGCCGGCCATCCTGCTGGCCGCGGAGGTCTTCCTCCTCTCGGGCTCCACCGGGCCACCCATTCGGCGCCTGGCGCCGGGTTATGCCGCGCTGGCCGGCGCGGGTCTCCTGCTGGTCGTACTCCGTCTCGAGCTCCTCGGCGGGCAATTCGCGCGCAACTTCACCGCCGAAGCGCTGGAGGGTCTCACTCCGATGGGCCGGGCGCTGACGATGCTGACCGTCGTGCCGCACTGGATCCGGCTTTCGCTCTGGCCCGCGCACCTGCAGGCAGATTACTCCCCGGGGGAGATTCTGCCTTCGACCGGGTTCGGCCTCACGGAGGCGCTGGGACTCTTCCTTCTGGTCGCAATCGCCGCGGCCGCATGGCTGGGCCGCCGGCGCGCGCCGGTCTTCTCGTTCGGTATCGCCTGGACGGCAATCGCGCTCCTCCCGGTCAGCAATGTGCTGGTGTCGACGGGGGTCGTGCTCGCTGAGCGGACGTTGTACCTGCCGAGTGTGGGCGTCGTGCTGGCCATTGGTGGGCTGGTCGAGCTGCTGGCCGGATCGGTTGGATCTGTGCGCCATCATGGGCTGCGGACGGCCCTCGCTGTCGTGGCGGCGGCCCTCGTGGTCGCCGGGATTGTAAGGAGCGCGGAGCGCCAGCAGGTCTGGAAAAATGAACGGGAGCTCTCGATGCGAAGCGCCGTGGACGCGCCGAAGAGCTACCGGATGCAGACGGCCGCCGCGTACACTTTATTCGAAGCGGGGCAGCGGGAGGAAGGAATCAAGGCGTACCGACGCGCCATCGCGCTTGCCCCGATCGCGCACCTCTGGCGAGTGCAGAACGATCTGGCTCGCCGGTACTTTGCCGAAGGAAACTTGGCGCTCGCAGTCGGCGAGCTGCAGGCCAGCCTCTCGGTGGATCCCGACCAGGAAGAGACCTGGAACTACCTCGTCCTCGCCAATCTCGCGCAGGGTGCCTACGCCGATGCGGCTCGGCACGCCGAGGAGGCGATGGCCAGAGGCGGATCCGTCCAGCTGTTCGGCGGGCTCAGAACCCTTGCCGACAGTGCCGCGCGCGCCGGCGCGCCGCCCGGATCGATCAGGATCCGGGTGGTGCCGGGACCGCCGCCGCAATGAGCGGTGAGCGGTGAGCGGTGAGCGGTGAGCGGTGAGCGGTGAGCGGTGAGCGGTGAGCGAGCCTGCGGAATCGCGCCCCACCCCGCAAATTCCTGCTCCGCCGGTGAATCCGTAAGCCCGTATGCTTCTGGATGCGCGACCACCGATCGCTCGAAGCATGGCAGGAGGCTAGGAAAGTCTCACTCGCGGCCCTCGACGCCTGTCGAACATGCTGGAAGCCTTGGGCGGCAGCTCTCTTCGGACAGTTTCAGCGGGCAGCCTTATCCGTCCAGCTCAATATCGCGGAAGGATACGCCCTCGGGGGTAGGAAGCAGTTCGCAAGGCACCTGCGAATCGCCTATGGGTCGGCGGTCGAAACCGGTGAACTCCTGGAGTTGGCTCGGGAGAAGAATGTCATCCCGGAGGAGACCGCACGCGAAGTCATCGTCGCGTGTTCGAGGTGCCAGAGACTGCTGTTAGGCCTTATCAAACGCTATCGTAACTTGTCCTGACCCTCGGTTCCCGCTTACCGCTCACCGCTAACCGCTCACGTTTGCCGCTCACATCCCACAAAAGCACGGGGCCCCGAGTCTCCCCGGGGCCCCTGCTTACTGCTCACCGCTCGCCGCTATGGATTGCGGTTGATGCAATTCGTGAAGTTGGGATTGTTGGTCTCATCGAACGGAATCGGAAGATTGTATTCAGTTCCGAACGTTCCGCCCTTGTTGTTCCCGTTGATGATATACGGCTTGCCGCCTCCGCCGGGGTACACCGCGTCGGCCGTGCGACCATAGTCACGGACCATTCGCCGCAGATCCCCAAGCCGGTGCCCGCTGAGATAGAGCCAGAAGGCCCGTTCCCGGAACATCAAATCCTCGCGCGCCGTGGCCGTGCCCGGATCGGCGAGCGGGGTGAGAGCCGGGAAGGTGCTGGGAGCCGGGAATCCGGCGGGATAGACCGTGGGAACTGCCGCGGTGGCTCTGAGCGTGTTGAGGGTGGTGAGCCATCCCGCCGAGTTCCCAGCCTTGAGCTGCGCCTCGGCCTCGATCAGGCGGGCCTCCACGCCGCTGGCAATGGATACCGTGGCGGTTTCGCTGGCGTACTTGCCCTGGTCATACTGTGGCGTCGCCGCGTCGAAGCCCACGTCGTTGGCCGGAATCCGCGCCCAGGGAACCCGGGGATCCAACGCGCCGCGGAAGTTGAGCCCGTTGGTGCCATCCAGGTCAGCGACGGTGAACCGCTCGCTCTGGCTGATGAAGACGAAGATGCCGTTCTGCTGGCGCCCGAGTGACAACGTGTGCGTGGTGTTGTATGTGAAGGTGGTCGGCACGCCGGCGACGGCGGCGGCGGCGGCAGCGAACTGCCCGAGATTGAGCAGCGCCCTGCCCTTTCCGACCTTGGCAAAGTTGACAATGGTCGTGTTCGCCACCGGGCCCGGGTACTTGGCCGCCGAGTCGAAGCGCTTGGCCGCTTCGGTAAAGAGCTCGACCGTCGTCATCGGGTTGCCGAAGGTCAGGCTCCCGTCTTCCGACGCCGTGCTGATCGGCACCCCGGAGCAGTACTGCTCGCCGAGGTAGTTGTAGATCGTCCCCGCCAGCGCAAAGGACTCACCCACTCGCGAATCGACAACGGGATCCGTCACGACATCCCGGAGGACCGCGGCCGAGCGCTCGGCAGAACGGCGGGCTCGGTGAATGTTGCGGAAGACCGCGAGCAACGTCCCGTTCCTGGCGTCGATCGGTCCCCGCTGGTCGTATTCCTTTCGCGTCGGGAAGGTCTCCGAGTTCCCCAGTTCGTCGGTGAACGAACCGCCGACCAGAATCTGGCCCTCGGTGCCGCCGTTATCGCCGATGACGGCGACGGAAAAGTCGCCCAGTGCACCGGCGTAGAGTGCCGCAATGCCCTGTGGAGTCGTGAGCCCTTCCGGATCGATGATATCCGGGTTGTCCACTTTCAGGATCTCCCCGGGTGAGCAGGCCGCCAGGGCCAGCACCGCCGCCAGTCGGAACCCCATCCGCTTGGTACTCGTCATGGTCGTCAAGCTCCGATCAGAAAGTAAAGTTGGCGCGGAGGAGGAAGGTTCTGACCTGCGGCTGGGTCAGGAAGTCCTGCACCCCGAATCCGTTGAAGGCGGCCTGACCGGCGCCGTTCACCTCGGGATCCACACCGGTGTATCCGGTCCAGGTTGCCAGATTGCGCCCGCCGAGCGTCAGGGATGCGTGCTGCGCACCGAACATGCCCGCCACGCGATTCGGCAGGCTGTAGGTAACCGACACCTCGCGCAGCTTCATGAACTCGCCGTTCTCCAGATACCCCCAGTTGCTGGCGCGGCCGTGGAGCCGCCGGGCAACAGCACGGGCCTGGATATCCAGCGGGGCGGACGGATCGTGAATGCCCTGGCAGTTATTCCCGGTCGCGGTGCACCGGAAAACCTCAGTCAGATTGTATTGCTTGAAGCCGCCCTTGTAATCGAGCAGTCCCTGGATGCGGAGCGCCCCATTGAAGAGCCCGACGGTCTGGGTAAGCGAGAATTCCCTGGTCGGCGTCGGCGAGCCGGCATAGACGGCCGTGTCGCCGGGGCTGTTGAGGATACCATTCGCCACGGTGATTTCGGACAGCTCGATGATCCCGTCCTTGTTGGCATCAGCATAGGTCACCGGGCGCTCCCAGAAGCTGCCCAGCTCATAGCCGGGCGTATGCCGCTGAATCCCCGAGATGACCGGCGGAATCCCCACGCCCAGCTCTACCAGCTTGTTTCTGATGGTGCTACCGGCAAAGGTCGCATCATAGCTCACGCTGCGAGAGTTGAGGATGCGGGCGTTCACGGTGAGCTCCCACCCGATGTTCTGTACCGACCCGAGGTTCTCGAACCGGGTAGTGGATACGCCAAGCGACGGCGCCAGCACCCGTGCGATGAGGGCGTCGGAGGTTTCCTTGTGGAAGTATGTGGCTTCGATGTTCAGGCGGTCGCCCCAGAAGCTGGCGTCCACACCGAGCTCCCGCTCGCGCGACTTCTCCGGCTTGAGGCCGGCGAGTCCCAGATTGCCGAACGTCGCGGCGCTGGTGGATGCGCCATTCACCGATGACGCGGTCGGATTCAGGAAGGTGAGCGCGTCGAGCGCGCCAGGCTGGAGTCCCGACTGGCCGTAAGCGCCACGAAGCCGCAGCAGCGAGACGAATCCGCCCTTGGGGAAGAAGGGCTCGTCGGAAATGACGTAAGAGACGCTCGCCTTCGGGAACACGACGGTGTTGAAGTCGGCTCCGAAGGAGCTGTTGTCGTCCGCGCGGAGCGCGCCGGTCACGAACAGCCGGTCCTTGTACGTGAGCTGCTCTTCCGCGTAGCCGCCCAGCTTGACCGTCGTGGTGGTGGTCTGGCTGGCCGTCAGGATCGCCGCGCCGTCGATGTCCTTGCTGCCGAAGGTCAGCCGCTGACCGCTGGCCTGGTTCTGGAAGAAGACTTCCTTCCCGTACTGGACTCCGACCGACGTGCGCGAAGCCACTGCCGGAATCAGCCGGAAATTGGCGCTGAAGCCGGTGTTCACCGTGTAGGTCTTGAGCTGCGTCCGCGTGTCGATTTTCCCGCCCAGCGGCGTGGTGCTGAAGGCGGGGCCCAGCGCCGTCGGGTCGAACTGAATATCGGTACGATTGCCGATGTCATACCCCACCGTGGTGAGGTTGGAAAGCCAGGAGAAGGGACGCCACTGAACCTGGCTGCTCCCGGTGAACCGCTCGATGGCCTGTTCCCGGAGCAGCGAGAAGATCTCGCCCGGGGCAAAGAAGCCCCAGCCTGCGACACCCAGGGTGTCGGTCGTGCCGAAGTACCCCGAAGGCAGCATGCCGAGCACGTTGTTGTCGTTCTGGGGCAGCCGGATGTTCGCGGTGATGTAGCCGACGTTGGTCTGAATATCCAGGTTATCCCGCAGGTGCGTGCTCAGGTTGGTCCTGAGGCTCACGCGCCGGTTCGTATTGGGCCGGAGCGTGCTGGCGGGGAGCTCGGTCACCCCGCGCGTAGTGAACAACCGCTCCTGCTCGGCATCCGGGAGCTTGAACGTGCCTGCCTCGTTCTCGAACTCACCCGAGATGAAATACTGGATGGCATCACTGCCTCCGGACACGTTTGCTCCGAACTGCGAGCGGTACCCCTTGCCGACGGGGGTCATGACCTTGTCCTTGAGCGGATTGGTCACTAGCAGCTTCTCCCGGGTGCAGACGTTCGCCACCACCTGAGTGAGCAGGCAGGTGCGAAGTGCGCCACCCGGCGTCCCGGCGGTGATGGTGCGGCCGACCGCGCGGTAGTTGTTCAAATAGTCGTTCTTGTCGAGGAGCTGTCCGCCTTCCACGTAGGTGTTCCAGCGGGGCCGGCCCGCACGACCCTTCTTGGTGGTGATCCGGATGACGCCGTTGGCCGCGTCGGTGCCGTACAGCGTAGCGGCCGAGGGACCTTTCACGATTTCGATCGACTCGATTTCGTCGGGATTGATGTCGTTCATCCGCGAGGGTGACTGCCCCCCGGTGCCGAGCGAGCTCGACGCCGGATTGGTATTCACTTTGATCCCGTCCACCACGATGATCGGCTCATTGGAGAGCGACACGCTATTGGCCCCCCGAATCCGGATCCGGGTCCCGGCGCCAACGGTGCCCGAGCTCGGCAGCACGGTGACCCCGGCCGAGCGGGCCTGCAGGAGCTGGGAGAGACTCGAGATCGGCTCCAGCGCGGTCAGCGAGTCGGCGCGTATGCTGGCGACAGTGTGACCCAGCTCGAGCCGGCGCTGCTCGCCGGTGGCGGTCGTGATGATCTCTTCCAGGGTAAACGGCACGACATCGAGGGCGAAGTCGATGGTCGCGGTCTCTCCGGCTGCCACGGTCGCCGTCTTCTTTTCGGCGGCATAACCGACGGCGATGACCCGCACGTCGTAGGTGCCCGGCGCCACGGTAGTGAACGTGTACCGGCCATCGGGCCGAACGTTCACGACCTGTCCGGTCTGGGAGATCTGGAGCCGCGCGGCCTGAATTGGCTGAGTGCTGGCGCGGTCGGTCACCCGCCCCGTGATCGAGCCCGATTGCGCGGCGGCGGGCGCCGCGAGTCCGAGCAGCACCGCCGTCGCGGCGAGCCACCGCTCCACCCTGATCTGTAGCCTCATGGATGCAATCCTCGTCCTGAAGTGACCTATCGACGACAGCCCCGAAGAGAGCCGACGCCCTGCCTGAACCTGCGGAGATTTCCCATCCGACTGGTGGAAACAGGAGATTCCCCAGCCCCAAAAAATCTTCTCAGAATTGAGATTATATCATCTTTCATGCCCGACGGAATCAACCGCAAGCCCAATGGTGACAGCAGCTTACAAGACTACTGCCCGGAGTGGATACATTCCGACACGGCTCGTTCGACACGCCCGTGTCCGATGGACACGTGCGACTAGGGAATCGGACCGTACCCTTCGCGGGTTGGAAGCGCCCGCAGGGCGGCACGATGACGAGCGAGATCCGCGTGATAATCCGACAAGGTAACCAGATTTCTGATCTCCCACGAGTCCCGGCCGAGGTGGTAGAGCTCCTCGCTCCCATCGCCGTTCAGGATGTACTGGAGACTGTCGAGAACAACTGTCCGCATCGATCCCTTGAGCACCGGCGCCGGTGGCCATTTCGGGAGCAGCCGGTTGTACTCGACGCTCGCGAAGAGTGGATCCGGCACCGATTGAGGGGCCGAGGCGTTCCAGGCCGATGCGAGTGAGCGACCCGGCATGCCTGGGTTCGCGACGCCGGCCAACTCGAGCAGGGTGGCGGGAAGGTCGCGCAGCGCGGCGAGCCGCTCGACCCGGATGCCTTCCGGCGCCCTGCCTGGGGCGATCAGCATGAGCGGGACGTGGAGCACGGGAAGATAGAGGTTGTTCCCGTGGGCGATCACCCCGTGCTCACCGAACAATTCCCCGTGATCCGAGGTGATCACCACAATGGTGTTGCTCAGTCGGCCGCGCTGCGCGAGGGCACGGAGCAGCGCGTCGATTTCGTAATCCAGATAGGTGATCGCTCCGTCGTACGCGTCCAGACTCAGCGCGAGCGCCTCGAGGGGAACGATCGGCGGGCCATAGAGGCGTTGCATCCGCTCCCAGTATCTGTCGACCGCGGCGTCGGGTTTGCCGGTGTACATGGTCTCGTAGGGAGCGGGCGGCAGATACGGTCCGTGCGCATCGTAGTAGTTGAGAAACGCGAACCAGGGACCATCGCCCCGCCCGTCCACCCAGCGGAGGAAGTCCCGGTTTACATCTTCCGCCACGAGTCCCGGGATGACCCGGCGCCGCCCGATCAGCGCGTTGATCCGGTCGATCCCGAAAAACCGTCCGAGGAGGCTGGTGTTCCGCAAGAACGCGATCGGCCGCAGCGGATAGTCCTCGTAGTGGAGAAACCCCTTCCCGAGTCCGGTCGAGCGGCCGACGTTGAGATAGTTCCCGGCGAATCCACCCGTCGCATAACCCGCGTCGCGGAGTACCTCGGCGAGCGTCGGAAAGGCGCCGTCGTAGGGACGATTCCATTCGACCGAGAGCTCGGTCGGAAGCCGACCGGTGAACATCACCGCGTGCGAGAGGGTGGTCCACGGCGCGGGGGCGAGTGCTCGTTCGAACACCACGCCGCGCTGCGCCCAGTTCCGGAGCCGCGGTGTGGTCAGCCGCCCGTAGCCATAGACGTCTAGATTCCACGCCCGGACAGTATCGAGCACGAGCAAAAGGATGTTGGGGCGCCCGGGCTCGGCCTTGAGGGCGGCGAGTCCCCGTTTTTCGGCGTTCGCGCGGATGAGCCGTCCGCCCACTGCAACCCCGACCAGCAGCACGATCGCGACCGGGACGCCGATCCGGAGAACACGGCGGAGTCCATCGGTCCGCGGCACCAGCGCGCGGCTGATGCCCACGCCCAGGGCCGCGGCAAGGAAAATCTGGGCGGCGACGTGGATGCGCTCGGTCAGCAACAGCATCGACAGCACGACGAGTCCGGCAAAGACCACGATCGTGACGCGGGGAGACCGGAGCGCGGGCCAGGCGAACGAACAGAGCAGCAGGAGAGAGCCCACCGCGAGGAAGATCACCGCCTCCGCAACCGGAAGCTGCCAGACGTAATCGGGACCGAGAAAGAGTGTCCGGTCCATGAGGCGCTGCCGTATCGTCTGCGCGACGGCCTCCCCGGTACCGGCAAGCAGCCCGAAGCCGAGCGCGGCGCGAAGCAGATCCAGCTTGTTCCAGCGGGACAATTAGTTTCCTCCACAATCAGGCACAAGGAGCCCGCAGTGATCTTTCTCTATGTCGCGCTCGGCGTGGTCGCCGGCGTGCTCGCCGGTCTGTTCGGCATCGGCGGGGGCGTCATCATGGTAATTGGGATGGTCGGGCTCATGAAGCTCCCCTTCCTCACCGCCACGGGTACCTCCCTTGCGGCCATGCTCCTGCCGGTCGGCCTGTTCGGTGCGCTCGAGTACCACCGGCGCGGGCACGTAGACGTCCGCGCGGCCCTCCTCCTGGCCGTCGGTCTGACGGTGGGAGCCTGGGTTGGCGCGCGCCTCGCGCACGGCACCACCCCTGCCCTCCTGCAGCGCGGCTTCGCGCTCTTCCTCATCTTCGTGGCGGTCCGGACCTGGCTGACGGCGCGGTAGGACATCCGCGAAGACAAAACGGGCGCCCTTTCGGGCGCCCGTCCTGCCATTCGTTCAGCCGTGCCGGACTACTGCACTCTTCGGTTTCGGTTCCGGAGCTGCTCTTTGATGAGCGCATCTCCGATTTGCCTGGCGGTTGGGATCGATCTCCCACTCAGACTGAGCGAGGGAGCCAATCCAGTCGGGTTGCCCGGGCCGCCGAAGGAATACAGCTCCTTCTTGAGCACGCTCAGCTCCTTGGCCGGGATCGGCATGTGCCGCGGGGTCATCGGCCACAATTCGTCGTTCCGGCGCCGTTCGTAGAACGGCGACGCGCCGATGCCCAGCAGTTCGGTCATGTTCTCGTAGTGCAGTGCCGCCAGCAGCGCGGGCTGCCCTTCGCCACCGGTGAGCGCGGTCAGGTGCCCCTTGCCCACACGGGTGTTGTTGATGAGCGCCGCGGCGGTTGCCGCACTTCCACCACCTCGGATCAATCCCTCCGCCCAGAGCAGATCGTTCATGCTCTTGAGGTACACGGGGGTCAGACCCGTCCCGTCCTCACCAGGCAGACCATAGCCCGGCGACGAGAGATAGGTGTACCGAATGTGAATCAGGTTCGACTGATGGTACTGGCCGCGCGTCGGGTTGAAGATCGCCTTGGACGACCAGGCGAACTCGCTCCCCGCCGCAGCGGTCTCGGCGACGGTGCCGCTGCCGACGATGTCATCCGAAGGACCCCAGGACCCGTCGCCGACCCGCGCGTCGAAGGCCTGTGGCCGCGGGTTGCCCGGGGGTCCGGGCCACGGCGTGACGTGGACCTTGGACGGAACGGGGCCCGCGGTAAGGACCGCGGCAAGCCGCGTGTCGACCCGCATGGTGCCGCCGTCGTTGCTCCAGTACTTGAGCCCGCTGAACATGTTCGTGAGGTCGGTGTAGAACTGGAAATCCGACCCGCCGGCAGTGCTGATGCCCTGGGAAGCATAGGTCGCCACCTGGGCCCAGTTCACCTGGGCATTTTCCGCCGCAGTGCGCGGGAAATACGCCAGCGCTTCCGCCTGCATCGTGTGGATCAGCTTGATCAGCTGGGCGCTGGAATACGTCGGCCCGTTGGTGGCACCAAGCCAGGTGCTGGGCGTCGCCGAGAACGGCGTGGCCGCCATCAGCGAAGCCGCTTCGGTGAACTTCGCGATGGCCGCGTCGCGGATGGCCGCCCGGTCTTCGAGCGGCAGGGCGAGCGGATTGGAAAGATCCGTCGCCTCATCCACGATAAATCCCTGATCGTAGTTGAGCGCGATCTGGGAGAACACGACCCCCTGGAGCATCACCGCGACTGATTCGAGCATCTTGGTGTTCGCCGGAGTCCCGATCTGAACATCGTTGATCCGGATGGCGGTCAGCACGTCGTTCACGGAAGACAGAAGTCCGTAGTACCCGTACCAGAACGCTTCGATCTGCGTCCGGAAGTTGGACGTCGGCCGATTGTCCCAGCCACAGCGCTGGGGACACTCGTTTCCGTAGGACGTGTAGTACCGCAGGTTGAAGTTGTTCCACGACGCGGTGTACGCGTCCGCCATGGTGCTGAGCACCAGAGCGCCATCGAAATTCTCTCGGATCTGTACCCAGTTTCGCATGGCACCGGTCACCAGACCGGCCACCGCGCCCGGGTCGGAAAACGCCCGCTCGGCATCCGGCGCGTTGGGATTGGTCACTTCGAGGCTCTTGCACCCCGCCGTGCCGATCACCGCGAGCATCGCCGCGAGGCGGGACCACTGTGTCAGCTTACGCATGAACGATATCCTCATGAGAGTCGGTCGGGGCCTCAGAACGCGATCTCCACGACACCCGTGAAGGTGCGGAAGTGTGGATAGTGGAACCAATCCATCCGGAACTGGTACGGGTCGCCTTCGATCCCGGAGACTTCCGGGTCATATCCGGTGTACTTGGTGAACGTGAAGAGGTTTCTCCCCACGAGACCGAGCCGCACATTTTCCAGACGCCCGAGGCCGACCTTACGAAGCTGGTCGCGTACCAGGGTGTAATTGACCGAGAGCTCCTTGATCTTCACATAGGTGCCCGGCTCGACGAACAGCGCCTGGCCGTTCAACCCGTTGTAGAAGTAGGAGTAGTAGGAAATCGGCTTCTTTTCCGCTTCCGGCTTCGCGGACTGATCGAAGATCGGATCGCGGCGGTCCTGGAAGGGCCACTGCCGGGTGCCGTTGTAGATGTTGCCACCCTGGGTCCAGTCCACCAGGCCGGTGATGCTGAAGCGCTTGTAGTTGAAGACCG
>Ga0070704_100001390_pt1 | contig 12866 bp, 9 predicted proteins | sample KBSK5252metaG_FD_65467 | JGI IMG/M metagenome (GOLD analysis project Ga0070704, IMG submission 65467) | Corn, switchgrass and miscanthus rhizosphere microbial communities from Kellogg Biological Station, Michigan, USA - KBS K5-25-2 metaG | ecosystem: Host-associated > Plants > Roots >...
CGGACCGGGGAACGGATGGCGCCCGACGATCTCCTCGGAGAGTCCCAGTTCGCGCCCCACTTGCCGCACCTCGTCCTTGAAGAGCTCCCGCAGCGGCTCGATGAGCGTCCAGGGCAGGTGCTCCGGTAGGCCGCCGACGTTGTGATGCGTCTTGATCGTGACCGATGGGCCGCCCTTCGCCGAGGTGGACTCGATCACGTCGGGGTAGAGCGTGCCCTGCACCAGGAATCCCACGTCGCCTTCCACGTGGCGCGCGGCATCTTCGAACACGGAGATGAATGTGTGCCCAATGCGGCGGCGCTTCTCCTCGGGGTCTTCAATACCCTTCAGCTCCTTCAGGAACGCGTGCGTCGCATCGACCACCCGCAGGTCGATGCCGAGATGGGCGCGGAACGTCCGCTCGACTTGCTCCCGCTCGTTGAGGCGCAGCAGTCCATGGTCCACGAAGATGCAGGTGAGCCGATCCCCAATGGCGCGTTGGACGAGGGCGGCCGCGACCGCGGAATCCACCCCCCCCGACAGCCCGCAGATGGCGCGCGCGGTGGGTCCGACGAGGTCTCGGATTCGACCGACCTCATGATCGATGAAATGACCCGGCGTCCAGTCGGGGCTGCAGCCGCAGATCCCGAACAGATAGTTGTGGATGATCTCGTTCCCGCGCGCGGTGTGGGCCACCTCGGGGTGGAACAGGACGCCGAAGATCGGTTTGGCGTCATGCTGCATCGCGGCGACGGGAGCGTTCGGGCTCGACGCGGTGATCCGGAACCCCGGGGGCGGCTGTTCGATCCGGTCGCCGTGACTGGCCCACACCGTGACCTTCGACTGCGGGTCGAAGCCCGCGAACAGCCCGTCACCGCTCTTCACCACAATGTCGGCCCGCCCGTACTCCCGCGCGTTCGACGCCTTGACCTGGCCGCCCGCGAGCTGCGCAATGAGCTGCATGCCGTAGCAGATCCCGAGGACGGGCACGCCGAGGTCGAGGATCTTGGGGTCAGCGGTGGGGGCGCCGGGGTCGGACACGGAGCTCGGTCCACCCGAGAGGATGATCCCTTTCGGCTGAAACTCGCGTATGAAGGCCAGGTCGGTACCACGGGCGGCCGGGTGAATCTCGCAGTAGACGTGCGCCTCGCGGATCCGCCGCGCGATGAGCTGGGTGAACTGCGAGCCGTAGTCGAGGACGAGGATCCGGTTCACGCCTTGTACCACGTCGTGGGCTCGGCGGTCTCGCCCCGCAGCAGGTCCTCCAGGGTCTCACGCGGCCGGGACACGAAGTAGCGGTCTCCTTCGACGAGCACTTCGGGGGGACGCGGTCGCTGGTTGTAGGTGGAGCTCATGACGAAGCCGTACGCTCCGGTGCCGAGGACAGCCAGCGCCTCCCCGGGCATGGCGACGGGGAGCTTGCGGTCGAGCGCCAGGAAGTCACCGGACTCGCAGATCGGTCCCACCACACTCACGGTCTCTTCGCCGCGCTTGCCGTCCTTTAGCGGGACAATCTCGTGATGGGCGTTGTAGTGGCTGGGCCGCACGAAGTCGGTCATCCCGGCGTCCACGATGACGAAGTCCTTCCCGCCCGCGTGCTTGCGATACAACACTTTGGTGAGGAGCACGCCGCCATTCGCGACCAGGTAACGCCCCGGCTCGCACAGCAGCCCAAGTCCCGCCGCCTTCACCGCGGGGACGACGGCCTCCGCGAACGCCTTGGGCGTGGGCGCCTTCTCGTTGTGATAGCGCACGCCCAGACCACCCCCGACGTCCAGCGCCTCCAGTCCGTCGATCCCCGACGCGCGCAGGGCCGCCACCAGCTCGAGCAGCTTCACGGTGCCACGATGGTAGGGTCCGACATCCGTGATCTGCGACCCGATGTGCATCGCCAAGCCCCGCAGCTTGAGCAGCGGCTCCGCCGTGATGCGCTGCGCGACGAAGACCACTTCGTCGAACGGCACGCCGAACTTCGTGGTCTTTTCCCCGGTCCGGGTGTATGGGTGTGGCGTTTCCGTCGCGACGTCCGGGTTCACGCGGATCCCGACGTTGGCCCGCTGCTTGAGGCTCTTCGCCACCGCGAACAGGGTGTCGAGCTCGCTGGTCGATTCGACGTTGATGAAGCCGACGCCGGCGCGGATCGCTTCCTCGAGCTCGGGGGGAGTCTTGCCGACGCCCGAAAACACGATGCCGTCGGGATCGAACCCGGCGGCGAGCACCCGGCGCAACTCTCCCACCGAGACGATGTCGGCGCCCGCCCCCAGCTGTTTCAACACGCGGAGGACACCGAGGTTGCCGTTCGCCTTCACCGAGTAGCAGATGCGGTGCCGGATGCCCTGCAAGGCGTCATCGAGGGCGTGGTACTGGGCGCGAATCAGGTTGGCGCTGTAGACGTAGGCGGGTGTTCCGACCCGATCCGCGATCGCCTGGAGCAGTGCTGGATCGATGCCTAGTACGCCTGCGCCCACACGGCCTCCGCCACGCTGGGCTTGCCGCACCACATGCAGGTCTTGGGAGCCTCGGGGCTCCGGAACTCGGGATCGGGAAGCACCCGGATCGTGGCGCCCGTCTGTTCCTTGATCTCCGCCTCGCACGCCGCGTCCCCGCAGAACCCGCCGTACGCGAAGCCGCCTTTCCCCTTCATGAACTCGAGGAACTGCGGCTTGGTGACGCCCCGGATGCTGTTCGCCTCGCGCCGCTCGCGAGCCGCCTGGAGCAAGCCGACTTGGATCTCCTCGAGCACGCTCGTTACGGCTGCGACGATCCCGTCGAGCTTGAGGGGCGCCTTCCCGCCCGTGCGGCGCGCCGCCATGGTGTGCCCCGCGGCGACATCGCGCGGGCCGATCTCGAGGCGCAGGGGCACACCCTTGGCTTCCCATTCGAAGTACTTCGCGCCGGGCTTCATGGTGTCGCGCAAATCGAGCTCGACGCGGAATCCGGCCTTGTCCAGGTCCGCCTTCAGCTGATGGCTGACGGCTGCCACCTGAGCCCGCTCCTCATCGGTCTTCCAGATCGGGACGATCGCCACCTGCACCGGTGCAAGTTTGGGAGGACAGATCAGGCCGTTGTCGTCCCCGTGGCTCATGATGAGGCCGCCGATCATCCGAGTCGAGACGCCCCACGACGTGTTCCAGACGTGGTCCAACCCCCCGGCGGACGTCTGGAACTTCACGTCGAAGGCCTTGGCGAAGTTCTGTCCCAGGTTGTGCGATGTGCCGCCCTGGATCGCCTTGTTGTCCTGCATCAGCGCTTCGATCGCATACGTCCGCAACGCGCCGGCGAATCGCTCGCTGTCGGTCTTGAGGCCGGTGAGTACGGGCATCGCCATCCACTGCTCCTGGAACGTGCGATAGACTCCCAGCATGCGCCGCGCTTCCTCCTCCGCCTCGGCCTCCGTCGCGTGCGCCGTGTGCCCCTCTTGCCACAGGAACTCCGTCGTCCGCAGAAACAGCCGCGTACGCATCTCCCAGCGGACCACGTTGCACCACTGGTTCAGCAGCAGCGGCAAGTCGCGATAGCTCTGGATCCACTTGGCGAACATCGCGTAGATGATCGTCTCGGACGTGGGCCGCACGACGAGCGGCTCTTCCAATGCTGACGCGGGGTCGACCCCCAGGACGCCATTCGTGACTTTCAATCGGGTATGCGTGACGAGAGCCACTTCCTTGGCGAAGCCCTCGACGTGCTCCGCCTCCTTGGCGAGAAAGCTCATCGGGATGAACAGCGGGAAGTAAGCGTTGCGGTGCCCCGTCGCCTTGAACATGTCGTCCAAGGCCCGTTGCATCAGCTCCCACAGTCGGTACCCGTGGGGCCGGATCACCATACAGCCGCGCACCGGCGAGTAATCGGCGAGCTCGGCTTGGGTGATGACGTCGCCGTACCACTCGCTGAAGTCCTTCGCGCGTGGCGTGATCCGCTGCGCTTTCGCGTTCTGGGCCTGCGCCATCAGTCAAAAAAACCGTTGAGAAGGTTGTCGAGGGGCACGCGCGCTTCGCTTCCCGTTTTGAGGTCCCGTACGAGGGCCACCCCCGCGCCACGCTCCTCCGGCCCGATGATCACGGCACGGGGTGCGCCGCGGGCGGCAGCCAGCTCGAGCTGCTTCCGGATTGGGGCGTGGCGCAGCCCGTACTCCACCGCCATTCCCCGCTCCCGGAGCGTGTGCGCCAGCTGCAGCACGGTGGCGACGTCATCGCTCGAGACGGCCACCAAAAAGGCGCCGAGCTCGGTCGACGCCTTGGGAGCGACGTGCTGCTCCTTCAATAGCTCTCCCAGCACGACATCTCCCATGCCGAACCCCAGCGCGGGGAGATCGGGGCCGCCCAACGCCTTCAGCAGATCGTCGTAGCGCCCGCCGCCGCAGATCGCGCGCAGCCGCTTGGCGGCGTCGAACAATTCGAAGACAATGCCCGTGTAGTACGCCAATCCCCGCACAATCGTCAGGTCCACCTGGACGAAGTCGCCGAGGCCCATGGCGTTCAGCGCCTCTATGGCGGTACGCAGAGGCTCTCCCACCTCTTCACCGCCCTTCACCTTTGCCAGCGCGCCCGTAACCGCGTCGAGGCTCTTGAGCTTCGCGATCTCGAGGATCGGATCAGGGTCGCCAAACGCTTCGCGCATCATCTCGACGAAGACCTGCTGCGGCACACGGTCCGCTTTGTCGATTGCGGCGTACGCGGCGGGCAGCTGCGCTTCAGTGATGCCCCGCCCCAAAAGCAGCGCCCGCAAGACGCGCCGGTCGGAGATCCGCGCCTGCACATCTTTCGGCCCGAAACCGAACGCCCGCATGATGTCGATCGCCGCCGCGATCAGCTCGGCGTCGGCGAGCGGCCCCGCCTCGCCGATGATGTCCATATTGAGTTGGAAATGCTCTCGGAGGCGCCCCCGCTGCTGCCGCTCGTAGCGGAATAGCTGCGGCATGGAGAACCAGCGGATCGGCTTCTTGAGCGCCTGGGCGTGCGCGGCCACCATCCGGGCCAGCGTCGGCGTCATCTCGGGGCGGAGGGCCACCTCGCGGTCGCCCTTGTCCTTAAACGCATACAACTGCTGGACGATCTCGTCCCCGCTTTTCTGCGTGTAAAGCTCCAGCGGCTCCAGGGGCGGCCCATCGTACTCCTCGAACCCATAGCGCGCGGCAACGCTGCGCCAGGTGGCGAAGATGTGATTGCGGAGCTTCAGTTCTTCAGGGTAAAAATCACGGAAGCCGGGGAGCGCTTTCCCTTGCATCGCAACAATTTAGCCCACCGGCGCGAAGCCGGGCAAGCGGCTCAACGCATCGCCGACGGTGTGGAACGACCCCGTCACCAATACGGTGGCGGCGCCCTCCTGCACCTCGCGCAATGCCGCGTCGAAGTCCGGTTCCACGTGCGCGGCCGGACCGGCACTGACGTCGCTCACCGACCAGCGTTGCAGCATTGGAATCGACGGCGGCATCGTCAACACCAACCGGTCCACCACAGGCGCCAGGAGCGCGAGCATCGGTCGCCAGTCCTTGTCGCTGCGGATCCCGACCAGGGCGTGCAGCGGTCGCGGAGGCTGGTGGCTCGCCAGCGCCTCCACCAACACGCGCATCCCGTCGGGGTTGTGCGCCACGTCGAAGATCCACTTGCCGCGCACGTCGAACCGCGCGGGGATGTAGGCGTCGGCGAAACTCGCGGGGATCTCCTCTCCGATCGGCGGGCCCGCCGGCAACCCCGCGGACGCCGGCAGCTGCTTCAGCGCGGCGCCCGCGACCCACGCGTTCGCGACCTGATGCGGTCCGCGCAGACCGAGACGGGTGCCGGGCTCCGCGCGTCGGGTGGTGTCCACGACGACGACCGGGACGGCGGCGCGGCGTTCGGCCTCGCGCACCAGCTCGGCGCGCAGGTCCGCGTCGGGCTCGCCGGTCACGAATGGCACGCCGCGCTTCGCGATTCCCGCTTTCTCCCGCGCGATGCCCTTGAGATCGGTTCCCAGGTAGTCGGTGTGCTCGAGCGCGATCTTCGTAACCACGCTGACGAGCGGCGTGATCACATTGGTCGCATCGAGCCGCCCGCCGAGGCCGACTTCGATTACCGCGACGTCCACGCCGCGCGCCGCAAAGTCGGCAAAGGCGATCGCGGTCGTCCCTTCGAAAAAACTCGCGCCCGTCCGTTCGATGTGGGGCTTGAGTAGCGTCGTCCATTCCGCGAACGCGTCTTCGCTGATCGGGACGCCGTTCACGGCGATGCGCTCACACGGGGAGACCAAGTGGGGCGACGTGTACAGTCCAACCCGGAGACCCCGGGCTTGCAATTCCGCGACGATGAACGCGCAGGTCGAGCCCTTGCCGTTCGTTCCCCCAACGTGGATCGCGGGATAGTGTCGCTCGGGTCGACCGAGCGTGTCGAGCAGACCCTCGGTCGGGCCGAGGCTCCATTTGATGCGGCCGGCTTGTCGTTCGAAGAGAAACTGGCGGGCTGCTGCGAACTTCAGTCGGCAACCTCCGCGGGCCGGGCACCCGTCATATGCCGCAGCAGCTGGGCGGTGGTGTCTCGGAGCTCGCCGCGTGGTACGACGGCGTCGAGCATCCCGTGCTCCAAAAGGAACTCCGCGGTCTGGAAGCCCTCGGGGAGGTCTTGACCGATCGTCTGCTTGATGACCCGCGGCCCCGCGAATCCGATGACCGCGCCCGGCTCGGCGAGGATGGCGTCGCCCTGCATCGCGTAGGAGGCCGACACGCCACCGGTCGTCGGATTCGTGAGAATCGAGATGAATGGGATCGCGGCCTGCTGCTGCTCGGCGATCACGACCGACGTTTTTGCCATCTGCATCAGGGACAGCACGCCCTCCTGCATACGGGCGCCCCCGGAAGCCGACACGATGATCAGCGGCATGCGCTTGTCGATCGAGCGGCGGGCCATGCGAGCGATCTTCTCGCCCACCACCGAGCCCATCGATCCCCCCATGAAGCTGAAGTCCATGACGCCCAGATTGATGGGCGTCCCATGCAGGCGGGCGTAGCCGGCGCGAATCGCGTCGAGGGGGCCCGCCTTCTTCACCGCCGCCTTCAGCCGGTCGGCGTAGTTCTCGAACTTGAGGGGATCGGCCGACTTGAGGTCCGCGAACAGCTCGTGCCAGGAGCCCTCGTCCACGAGCAGGTCGATGTACTCCTGCGCCGTGATGCGGCGATGGTGACCGCAGTTGGGGCATACGTTGAGCGCCCGGATGAAGCGCTCTTTGATGTCGATATGGCCGCACTCCTCGCACTTCTCCCACGCATCGGCGGGAATCTCGAGCCGCACGCGTTCGGAGGTGCGAGGCTTACGTTCCTTCTTGAACCAGGCCATTAACGCCACAGGGGGGTCATCGAAGCGCACAATTTGCGAGCGCCCCGGGACGGACGCTAGTCCCGAGGCGCTAACTCATTGTCATAGCTCCGCGTAGCCCGACTGCCTGGACTCCCAGGCGACCCGCAGCGCGATCCCCACGCCGAGCGAGCACGCCAACAGGAAGGACCCACCATAGGAGAAAAACGGCAGCGGGATGCCGGTGATGGGCATCAGGTTGATGGTCATCCCGACATTCTCGATGATGTGGGTGAACAGCATCCCGGCGATCCCGAAGACGCACAGGCTCGAGAAGGGATCGGTCGCCTTGCGGGCGATGCGCAGCAGGATGAACAACAGGGCGGCGAAGAGGGCCAGCGCGGCGACCACCCCGATGAACCCCAGCTCCTCACCGACGACCGAGAAGATGAAATCGGTGTGCTGGGCGGGCAGGAAGGCGAGCCGCTTCTGCGTGCCGAGCGTGAAGCCTTTCCCAAACAGGCCGCCCGAGCCGACGGCCACTTTGGACTGAATCACGTGCCATCCCGTCGCCCGCGGATCCACTTCCGGATTGAGGAACGCGAGCAGGCGGTTCTGCTGGTAGGGGGCTAGCCGGTTCCAGAACGGCAGTGCGAACACGCCCATGGCGACGTTGGCGCCCACCACGGCGAGCCCCTCCCACAGATAGGGGCGCCACCACAAGAGCAGCGCGCCCAGCACGCCGAGCCAGATGCCCCATGCGACCGTCGAGAACGCGAGTACCAGCCCGATGGCCGGTGACGCCAGCAGCACCATCAGCGAGGGTTTCGTGCCGGCCCAGAACAGCATGCAAAACAGCACCGCGATGAAGACGATCGCGCTCCCCAGGTCCGGCTGCAGCATCACCAGGAAACACGGGATGCCCGCGATCGCGCACGGAGGCATGAGGTCGCGCAACGTGGCCGGGGGCTCGCGCAGCCCGGCGAGCCAACGCGACAGCATCAGGATCACGGCGAGCTTCGCGAGCTCGGCCGGCTGCCCGAGGCGCAGGGGACCGATGGCGATCCAGGACTTCGTCCCCGCGGCGGTCCCCGCACCGGTGCCGAAGAGCAATGTGAGGACGAGGAGAAAGACGGCGATCGCGTACACGAACGGCGTGGCCCACTCGAGCATCCGGGGCGACGTGCGAAACATCAGAAAGACAATGACCGTGCCGAGCGCGAGCCAGATGAGCTGGCGGTGCCAGATCGTGGCGACGAATGTCGGTACCTCCGTCTGGCCGGCGGAATAGAGCGTCGCCAAGCCGTAGACGGCCAGCGCCGTCACCGCGCCGACGAGCGGCCTATCGAGTTGCCGGAGGCGGGATAACACGAATCGTGTCGGTTAGGGTGTCGGACGGCAGGCGCGGCCGCAGGGAGTCGAGCGGCAGCGAGTCGGGCCGTGGCAACACGGGCAGCTGGAACGGCTGCGGCGCTGAGTCGGTCGGCACGGTCACGCGCAGTTTCGTGGCGGCCGTCTCTTCCAGACCCAGGTAGTGTGCGATGGCGCGGCTCACGATGGGGATGGCCGCGGTGCCGTGCTGCGCGAACTCGAGGATGGCCCCCACGACGATCTCCGGCTTCTCGGCGGGCGCGAACCCGATGAACCAGCCGTGGTCGGCGCCGTGGGGGTTCTGCGCCGTTCCGGTCTTTCCGGCGATCTGCAATCCCGCGAGGCGCCCACTGCGCGCCGTCCCCTCTTCGACGACGGCGATCATCGCCTGGCGCAGCCCGGCGATCTGGTCGGCCGTCAAGTCGAGCGACAGCTGCGTTCCCACCCGGGTCGGGCGCACGACGTAGGGTGGCCGTACCCGCCCGTCGCTCGCGAGCATCTGATAGAGCCGCACCATGTTCGCGAGCGTTTGCGCGTTCTCGCCCTGGCCGATCGCGAGGTTCAGGGCGACAGCCGAGGTCCAGCGCCGCGCTCCGTAGAGTCGGTCGTAATACTCGGGCCCCGTGGGGAACTCGGACGGGATCTCGCTGGGGAGATCGATGCCGGTGCGGCCGCGGAAGCCCCACTCGTTCCCATCCTCGACCAGCGACGTCACTCCGAGCTTGATGCCGAGCTGGTAGAAGTAGACGTCGCAGCTCTGCGCGATCGCCTCGGTGAGCGTCAGATCGCCGTGCCCTTGCGCCGACCAGCAACGGAAGAAGCGGTTCCCGTACTGCAACCCGCCCCGGCACGGGATCGGCATGCGGGTCCTGAAGGTCACGATGCCGCGTTTCAGCGCCATCGCGGCGACGCCCAGCTTCCAGGTCGACCCGGGCGGGTACCGGGCCTGAATGGCGCGATCGAGCAGCGGCGTGGCGATGTTCTCGTTCACCGAACGCCAGTAATCGGTCGACACGCCGCCGACGAACGCGTTGGGATCGAACCCGGGGGCGCTGTACAGCGCCAGCACTTCCCCGGTGTTGGGGTTGAGCGCGAGCACGGCGCCCCGCTGTCCCTTGGGGAAGACCTGCGCAATGTATCGTTGCAGATCGAGGTCGATCGTCGTATGCAGCTCGGTCCCGGGGACCGGCTGGAGCGTCTGCACCGCCGCCGCCTCACGCACCAGATGCCCCAGCGCGCTCACTTCCACGAACCGCACGCCGTCCGCCCCGCGCAACGAGTCGTCGTACTCGCGCTCCAGGCCGTCCTTCCCCACCAGGCCGCCCAGACGCACCGCGCTGAACCGCTGCGTGGCGCGTTCCCCTTCGGTGACCTCCCCGAGGTAGCCGACGAGATGCGCGGCGATGGTGGTATCGGGATAGTAGCGCTTCGGCTCGGTCTGGATCAGCAGTCCGGGGATCTCCAGCCGACGTTCCTCCAATGCCGAGACGACCGAGAAGGGCACATCGGCGATGACGAGCGCGGGCTGGTACGGGGCTTTTGCCGCGCGCTGCAGCACCCGCTGGATGGCGGCGCCGTCGAGTCGCGCGATGGGCGCAATACGCGCCAGGGTCGCACGCAGGTTCGCCGCCGGGCCCGGCAACAGCGACACGGTGTACCCCGGAACATTGTCCGCGAGGACCTTGCCGTTGCGATCGAAGATGATCCCGCGGGGCGCGGGCAGGGGAATCGGGCGCAGTCGGTTCGACTCCGACTGCAGCTGATACTTGCCGTGCCCCAGGATCTGGGTGCGGAAGAATGCCACCAGTAGAACAGCGAGCACCGCCCACACGAACATCCGCACGGCACGGAGCCGGCGATCGAGCAAGTGTGGGTGGAGCGTACTCACGCTTCTGCCCGCCGCACCGTCAGCCAGCGGCCGAACAACCACAGCGCGACGATCCCGACCACCGCCGTCGTCAGACTCTGCAGCGGCGACCACACCAGCAGCTCCCAGCCGAGTTGTGCGCCGGCGAGGCGGCCCGACGCGACTAACACGATCAGGTTACGCACCCAGGTCCCGGCAAAGAACAGACAGCCGTTCACGAACACGTTCTCCGCGAAGAACACCGCCTTCGCCCAGGACGAGAGATACCCCACGAGCGTGTGTGCCAGCGCCCCCGCCCCGAAGCTCGCCGGCGTGAGGGCGTCCCGCAGCAACCCGATTACAAAGCCTGCCGCCGCGCTCCGCCCCGGCTGCGCGCGAATCGTGTAGATGAGGAGCGCGAGCAGCAGGAAATCCGGTGCGATCCGGTCTCCGCCAAGCCGCTCTCGCACCGTGAAATGCAGCACGACCAACCCCACGAGCACGAGCACGTAGCGGTAGCGATCGGTCTTTCTCACGGGCGCACCGAGTCGGCCTGGAACGTGCCGCGGATGTCGGTACCGGAGCCGCGCGTCCCGGTGAGGACCATGACGTGCGACAGCGCCGACGGATGAATCGCGGGCCGGATCAGGTACGTCCGCTCCCATCCCTTGGCCTCGCCGGCGAGGCCTACGACGGTCCCGATGGGAATGCCGCGCGGGAACACGCCCCCGAGGCCCGACGTCAGGATCACTGTCCCGTCGGGGACCTGCTGGCGATACGGCACGCCTTGCAGCTCGAGCAGCCATACCCCCGGCCCGGCCGCGCCGTGCGGCGCCACGATGCCGCTCACGCTGCCGTCGCCGGCGATGGCGCTGGCCCGGAACTCGGGGTGCGCCCACGTCAGCACCACGCTGGTTTGCGCATCCACCGTGGATACGATGCCGACCAGGCCCTCGGCGCTCACGACCGCCGAAAGGGGCCGGACGCCGCGTTGGCGCCCGGCGGAGATGATGAACGCGAGGGGATTGGTGGGTTCGGGTTGGTGCAGCACTTCGGCGGGCACGTAGCCCCACCCGAGCCGCGTGCCCAGGCCCATCAGGCTGCGCAGCCGCACGTTCTCGCTGCGTAGTTCGGGGAGGAAGGTTGCGGCGAGGGCGGCGGAGTCCCGCTGGGCGACGACGGCGTCATAGTGGGCACGAGCCGCGGATAACAACTCGGTCTGCTGCTGCAACGCCAGGAATGGCGCGAGCACAGTCTGGCGCAGCCCCTGCGCGATCGGATCACGCCAGGTGTCCGGCAGGCTCATCGCGGCTACCGACAGCCCGACGCATCCCAGGAAGAGGAGGGTGTCGGCGCGCGACGCGTAGCGATCGGCTCCGAGCGGCATGGCGCCCTAGACTACGTCGTCAGGACGTTGCGGTACTTCTCGGGGTCGTCGAGAATCCGCCCTACGCCACGCACGACGCAGGTCATGGGGTCTTCGTCGAGGTGGATCGGCAGGCCCGTCTCCTGCTGCAGCAGGACGTCGAGGCCCCGGATCAAGGCGCCTCCGCCCGTCATCACGATGCCGCGGTCCACGATATCCGACGCGAGCTCCGGCGGCGTGATCTCGAGGGCGCGGCGCACCGCGTCGACGATCTGTTGAATGGGCTCCTGCACCGCCTCACGGATTTCGCTCGAGTGCACGCGCACGATCTTCGGAATCCCGGAGACGAGGTCGCGACCCTTTACCTCCATCTCCCGCTCCTCGCCGACGGGCGCCGCGGAGCCGATCTGGATCTTGATTTGCTCCGCCGTCGGCTCGCCGATCAGGAGATTGTAGTTCTTGCGCATGAACTGGACGATCGCCTGGTCCAGTTCGTCCCCCCCCGTACGGATAGAAGTGTCGGACACGATCCCCGAGAGCGCGATCACCGCGATCTCCGTCGTGCCGCCACCGATGTCGATCACCATGTTCCCCGTCGGCGTCTCGACCGGGAGCCCCACGCCGATCGCCGCGGCCATCGGCTCGGCGACCATGTACACCTCTTTCGCGCCCGCCGATTGCGCCGAGTCCCGCACCGCGCGTTTCTCTACTTCCGTGATCCCGGAAGGGACGCACACAATCACCTTCGGTTTCACGCGGAAGAGATGACGGTCGATGATCGTCTTGAGGAAGAAGCGGAGCATCTTCTCGGTGACGTCGAAGTCGGCGATCACGCCGTCCTTGAGCGGCCGGACGGCGAGAATCCCGTCGGGCGTGCGGCCGAGCATCCGCTTCGCTTCGAGGCCGATCCCTTTGATCTTGCCGGTGGACTTCTCGATCGCGACGACCGAAGGCTCGTTGAGCACGATGCCCTCGCCCTTCACGTAGATCAGTGTGTTGGCGGTACCCAGATCCACGGCAATTTCATTTGCCGGGCTCCAGG
>Ga0070704_100001391_pt1 | contig 12865 bp, 8 predicted proteins | sample KBSK5252metaG_FD_65467 | JGI IMG/M metagenome (GOLD analysis project Ga0070704, IMG submission 65467) | Corn, switchgrass and miscanthus rhizosphere microbial communities from Kellogg Biological Station, Michigan, USA - KBS K5-25-2 metaG | ecosystem: Host-associated > Plants > Roots >...
ACGAGCATGTGCTCGGGCGAGCTGGCGAGTCGAATCCGTGCGGGTTCGAGGCGGGAAGGGCGGTCGTGGACGCCGCATGGGAAGGGGACGTTCTCGTCGGCCGCCTGACCCTCTGCACCTCGTGTGGCGAGCGCACGGTGCCCTACCTCGGCGTGCACGTCGCGGCGAACGGCATCGTGGTCGCGGACGTGTCGCTCGTGCCGGGATGTGAGTCACCGGGACTCGAGCGGGGACGGCTGGTCCTCGCGCCGCTGGCGGAGCCGACGGGCCGAAAGCCGCTGAGCGCTCACCTCGAGGCGGGCGAGAAGCTTCTCCAGGTGCGCCGCGGGAAGGCGGCGCAGGTCGAGTTCCAGAAGGCGCTCGCGGCGAAGGAGGACCCTGGGAAAGCGTGGCTGGGGCTCGGGCTCGCGTCGGTACTGCTCGGCGACTCGCAGGGAGCAGTGACTGCTTACGAGAAGGCCCGGACGTTCGCGCCGAGCGTGCTCCTCTCCTACAACCTCGCCTGCGCGCAGGCGAGGCTCGGTCACGTCGACGAGGCGCTGGCCAGCCTCGCCGATTCCATCGAGCGAGGTTTCGCTGCACCCGACGATCTGCTGCATGACCCTGACCTGGCACCGCTGCGAGGCGATCCGCGCTTCTCGGCCCTGCTCACCCGGACCAGGAGCAACGAGGAGCGACGCCGGTGAAGCAATCGGAAGTCGTCCTCTGGTCGTCCGGAGCCCGGTTCGGCCACTACGAGATCCTCGCACCGCTGGGGAAGGGCGGCATGGCGGAGGTGGTGCGGGCGCGGACACTCGACGGCCCCTGGGCCGGGACTGAGGTGGCCATCAAGCGGCTCCTGCCGCAGCTGGCGCGGGCGCCCGAGTACGTCCAGCTGTTCGCCAAGGAGGCGGAGCTATCCATCGCGCTCCGGCACCCCAACATCGTGCAGACGCTGGACGTGGGAGCCATCGGCGGCGTCGCGTACCTGGCGATGGAGTGGGTGGACGGCCGCGATCTCGGACAGGTCCTGCGGCGGTGCAGGAAGCAAGCGATCGCGCTTCCGATCGACTTCGCGGTGTACCTGGCGCGGGTGCTGCTCGAGGCTCTGGAGTACGCGCACCGCGCGGAGAGTGCGAGCGGGACGCCTCTACAAGTGGTGCACTGCGACGTCTCGCCGTCGAACGTGTTCATTTCGCGAGTGGGAGAGGTGAAGCTGGGAGACTTCGGGGTGGCGCGGGTCCGGGTGAAGTCCGGGGTGCGCGACGCGGTGATCGCGGGGAAGCCGTACTACCTGTCGCCCGAGGCGACTGCCGGCGAGGTCACGCAGGCGGTGGACCTGTGGGCGACAGCCGTGGTGCTGTTCGAGCTGTTGACGCTGGAGCGACCCTTCCAGGGGAACAATCCTCAGGAGGTGTTCGGTGCGATCCGCGCTGCCCGGAGGGCGAGAGTGCGGGATCGGCGGCCGGAGGTGACGGCCGGGCTGGAGGCGGTGGTTGACCGCGCGCTGGCGGCGGACCCGCGGGCAAGGTTCCCGACGGCGGGGGAGTTCGCCGCGGCACTCGAGCCGCATTGCGACGAGCGCATCGGAACGCCGCTGGCGATCGCCGCCCTGGTGCGCGGCCTCTTCGGAAACGCCGGCTAGAAGTTCTCAGAGAGTTCGTACCCCGGAGAGTTCGTACCCCGCCTCTGAGGATCGTGAGTTTTGTGCGTCGGGAACGCCCGTTGCGAGCTCTCTCGCCTGCTTCGAGGTCGCAGGTCCTTACCGTCTCGGGACGAGAAACCCTCAGGGCGACCAATCTTCGGCCGACCAATCTTCGGCGAGATCGGTGAGGCGAGGGTTCGAGGTCGGCCAGACGAGCGACGAACGTCGTGAGTCGGAGAAAGCTCAGGCCGCCATGGCCAGGGCTGGATAGCTCGGAGGCCACAAGAAAGGCCTGAAGGCGCCGAGTGGAAACTCGACTCCGAGCTCACCCCGACGCCAGCTCGACGATGCGGAGCGGCACCTCGTGACGAAGGTGCGATAGAGCTCGATGTACTTCTGCCGGGTGACCGCCCGCGCCGCGTGACAATGAGGCCGAGGAGAACGCTCGGCGCGAGCTGGCCGGTGGTGAGGATGCTGGGCGAGGATCGCTGCGGTCCCCAGGACCCCTTCGTGAACGGCCTCCGCTTCTCTCTCGACGCTCCGCACGAGTTCGAGCACTCGACGTGCGCGGTGCTTCTGCGAGAGGTGTGCCCAGTGCGGCAGGGCCACGAGTCGGAGGGTCTCGCGCTCGACCCAGCTCGGGTGAAATCGGTCCTTCGCAGTCTGCTGCTTCCGTGACACCCAGCGCTTGGACCATGAGAACCAGGGAAGGCTCCGCACGGATCCGCGCACGAGCATCCGGAGGCAGTTGAGCCCGGGCCAGTCACGAACCCTCCGGACGAGGCCGTCCTTCACTCCCTGGGAGAGGATGTAGCGCAACAACGCGACCAGCGATTCTTCGTCGAGCACTGGCTCGGCCGAGTACCGCCGCCCCCAGAACCTGCTGTTCCACCGTACGAGCGAGCCGACCTTCCTGGCGACGTTGGCCAGGACGAACTGCATGAACCTGGGAAGGTTCCCTCGCGGGGCACGAAGGAGAAGATGGAGGTGGTTCGACTGGAACGCGAAGGCAAAGATCTCGACGTCGTACAAGCGGGCCGCCCGGGCCAGTACACCGCCGAGGACCTCATTCGTCTCGGTCGATGGACGGATCAGGTATCGCGCGTGGATGCACCTTGCCGTGACGAAGTACCCAAGCTCCGGGATGAACATCCTCAATGGATAGGCCACGTCCCCCTCCCTGTGCGGAGCAAGGACGAAGCACGTTCCGGGCCAGCGGACCTCTCAGAGACCTCGATCGAGCCCTCGGGCGACAGCGCTCGATCGAGAGAGAACTCGATCGAGTGCACCGAGCAGCCCGGTCACGTCGGCGTCGGTCGTCTCACGGCCGATCGAGATGCGGATCGACCCCCGGGCGTCCTCCACCGAAACGCCCATCGCCAGCAGCACCGGCGAGGGTCGCATCGTCCCTGACGCGCACGCCGCCCCCACCGAGACCGCGAACCCCTCGAGATCGAGAGCGATCAGCACCGTCTCCGCATCCACGCCCGGAAAGCACACGTTGCTCGTGTTCCCCAGCCTCACCGCCCGAGCCCCGTGCACCCTCGCCTCCGGGCGTCTCTCGCAGAGCGACCGCTCGAACCGGTCACGCAGCGCGGTCATCCGCGTCACCTCGGTCGCACGGCTCGCCTCGGCCAGCTCCAGCGCCAGCGCCGCCGCCTCGCAGAGCACCACCGGCGGAGTCCCGCCTCGCAGCCCACCTTCCTGATGTCCCGGCACCAGCGGCTCGAGCTTCACCCCGCGCCGGACCGCCAGGATCCCCACGCCAGCCGGTCCCCCGAACTTGTGCGCCGAGTAGGCGACGACGTCCGCCTCGAACTCCGGCGACAGACGGCCCGGAGCCTGCACCGCGTCCACGAAGCTCGTCACTCCGCGGGCACGCGCCATCCGGGCGATCTCGTCCGCTGGCTGGACGACTCCGGTCTCGTTGTTGGCGGCCTGCAGAGCGCACAGGGACGCCCTTTGGGCCACCGCCGCGTCGAATGAATCCGGGGAGACCCGTCCATCGGGTCCGGGCTGCACCTGAACCAACGGCGTTCCGCGCCTCTCTGCCGCGAGAAGGACACAGGGATGCTCGATGGCGCTCGTCACGAGCGTGCCCGCCCGGCCGAGTCCGAGCACCGCGGTCGCACAGGCCTCGGAGCCGGACGCAGTGAAGAGCACTTCCCTGGGAGCGCGCCCGATCACCCGTGCCACCCGGGCCCGAGCTGCGTCGAGGCGCGCCCTCGCCGCCCGGCCGGCGCCGTGCACGCTGCTTGGATTCCCCACCGGCTCCCGGCGATATGCCTCGGCGAGGAGCGCGGCCACCTCCGGGTGGAGTGGCGTTCCGGCGTTGTGGTCGAGGTAGGTCACCGCTCGGTGGCGGCGCTCTTCCCCGCGAGGAGCAAGGACCGCGGACGCTCGCCCTTCACGCCAAACGCCTCGAGGAACGCGCGCATCAGCCCCCGCCGGAGCGCCGACACCGGGCGGCCCGTGGGCAGCGGCAACCGTGCCCCGGCCATGCTTCCGTGTCCACCGGCGGATCCGCCCAGGTTCTCGCAGATGTCCCGGATGAGCCGGCCGGCGTTCATCCTCCGGTCACGCACCCGGAGCGACACGTAGAGTTGGCCCCGGAAGGTGCCGAGCGCCAGGGACCATTTCATCCCCTCGAGGAAGCTCAGCCGCTCGGCCACCTCGGCCACCATGTCCGGCGAGTAGACCTCGCCGAGATCGACCGTCACCACCGTCTGGCCGTACAGCCGGGCCCGCCCGATGGCCGAGTGGTACAGCCGGAAGTACTCGACCGGGAGGTCCGGGTGCTCGATGCGCCCGAGCAGGTGCTTGTCCACACGCGGGAACAGCCACAGGTACGCCTCGACGTCCGCCGGCGTGGTCTGCCGCCCGAGGTCCCGGCTGTCGGTCTTGATGCCGTAGAACAGTGCCGTCGCCACCTCGATGGTTGGCTCCAGCTTCGCCGCGCGCAGGTACTCGACCAGCATCGTCGACGTGGCGCCGTACTCGCCGCCGACGTCGGCAAACGGGGCGATCAGGCTCTCGTCCCGGAGCGGGTGATGGTCCAGCACCACCTCCACCGGGTACTGGGCGGGAACCGAGTGGTTCCCCACGGGCGGCTGCGTGTCGACGAGCGCGAGGAGGTCATGCTCGTCGAACACGACCTGGCTCACCGGACTGATGGGCAACCGGAGCACCTTCACCAGCGCCAGATTCTCGGACCGGCCGATGATCCCGCCGTAGACGACCCGCGCCTCCACCCCGGCGCGCTTCTCGAGCAAGAAGGCCAGCGCCACCGCCGAGGCGATGCTGTCCGGGTCCGGGTTGTCGTGGGTCAGAACCAGCACCCGCTGGCGCCCCCGCGCCAGCTTCAGGAGCTCGTCGAGCTTGCTCCGGATGGGAAGCTCGGCGAGCACACGTTCCGGACTGGGAGGGTCCTCGGCCTTGGTTCGGCTCGAGGGGGATGAAACGGACGGCATGGGCGGCCTTTTACTTCCGGATCAGCGAATGGAGAAGCCGGAGCCCCCTGGCATAACGACTGGGATTCGGGGTTTCCAGGACCGCCGGTGTCTCTTGAAAACGCGGGTCGTTGACGAGATACCGGAACGCGGGGAGTCCCATCGCACCCCGCCCGATGTCCGCGTGTCGGTCGACGCGGGCCCCCCGGGCCCGCAGGCTGTCATTCAGGTGGAAGCATCGGATTCGCCGATGGCCAAGGCGGCGAACTGCCTCATCCAGCACCGCCTCCGTTCCGGTCTCGCTGGACAGGTCGTAGCCGGCGGCGAAGAGGTGGCAGGTGTCCAGGCAGACGCCGACCCGCCCGGGTGCATCGACCCGCGCGAGAATCTCCTCCAGGTGCTCGAGTCGGTGCCCAAGGCAGTTTCCCTGTCCGGCGGTGGCTTCGAGGCAGATCCGGGTGGAGAGTCCGGGCAACCCTCGGTGCACCTCGTCGAGCGCCCGAGCCACCAGCCGGAGGCCCTGCCGCGTCGATGGGTGCGAACCCGGATGGAAGACCAGCGAGCGGATGCCGAGCGCCTCGCACCGGAGCAGCTCCTCTCGTACCGCGTCCAGGCTGCGTCCCCGAACGACCGGATCCTCCGACGCAAGGTTGACGAGGTAGCTCCCGTGAGCGATCGCCGGCACGCCCGAGGTGCGTGCGGCACGTCGGAACGCTCGTCGCTCCTCGGTGGCGAGCGGGGGAGCGCTCCAGGCCCGGCCGGAGCGGGTGAAGATCTGCAGCGAGCGTGCGCCGTGCTCCACCGCGCGACCGAAGGCGAGAGAGACGCCGCCCGCGACCGACTCGTGCGCGCCCAGCCTCACACTGCCCGGTTCAGTTGATCGCCCGGTACCGCCGCGCCTGATCGCGGAAGTACTTCAGCCCGTTGTCGAGCGAATTCTCCATCGCATCCATCATCAGCACCCGGAACGAGGCGGGAGTGCCGCGGAACGACTCGTAGTACCGCTGCCGGTCGATGGAGTGGATGATGCACGGCAGGTAGCCGTGCCGGGCGAGGATGAGGTTCGACGTCATCCTCGCGACCTTCCCGGAATGCTCGCTGAAGGGGAACACCTGCAGGAACTGGAACTGGAAGGTCGCCGCCTGCTTGATGGGATGGTACTCGCGGAACTCGGTCGTTCCGGTGAACTCGATCAGCTTGTCGAGGAGGGCCTGGATCTTCGCCGGCTGCGCGATGTCGTGGAAGTAGGTCCGGTGCAGCGGCATGTCCTTCCGCAGCCCGGCCCGCTCCCGCTCCTTCGCCAGCTCCTTCTCCGTCCGCTCGCGGCGCTCGAGCTGTGCCCGCATCGCCTGCGCCTCGGGAGTGTTGCCGAGCAGCAGGTCGTGGATGCGCTTCACCGTGGCGAGCGGGACGGCCGACGCCTTGCGCCCCGAGCTGCGCGCCTCCTCGCGGATGTATTCGATGGCCGCCTTGTGGTTTCGGATGTCCAGGACCGCCGGGAGCAACGAAGCCTCGGGCGGAGCGCCGCTCGGATCGAGGCCCGCTCCGAGCTCCTGCTCGTTGTACACGACGCCCTCGAGCGCATTGTCGTGGTACACCCACGCGCGCTCGAAGCGCGACATGAACTCCGCGGCCTTGGGGTGATCGGCGAGAAGCTCCCGCAGCGCGTCGTTCTTGTCGTCGATGTCCTGGTAACGTTCCTTCAAGGGGGTGGGGGGGCGCGGCGGAGGGCCGGGGAGGCTAATCGCCTCGGACGCACTGCGCAAGCATCGACCTACCGGTCAGCCGCTCGCCGAAGGCTCCCGACGACGTCTCAGAGAACTCGTCGAGGGGCCCGTGAGGGGTTCATCCGACCAGCCCCGCCCTGGACAGCAGGCTCATTCCGGAGACGGGGAGTCCCGGGAGAAGGACCCCACGAGGTCTCAGAGACCTCGCTCGGCAGAAGGAGCTGTCACGAAGCCCGGAGGCCGAAGTTCGAGGTCTCAGAGAACTCGTTCGGGGGGTCACACGTACGTGAGCCACTCCGCGTATCGGGGCTCCTGTCCGCGAACGACGCGGAAGTACATGTCCTGGACCTTCTTCACCACCGGCCCCGGCGCCCCCGTCCCGATCCGGCGGTTGTCCACTTCCCGGACCGGCGTGATCTCCGCCGCCGTCCCGGTGAAGAAGACCTCGTTCGAGATGTACAGCGCATCCCGTGTGAAGGTGACCTCCTCCACCGGGTGACCCACGTCCCTCAGGATGCGGAGCACCGACCGGCGCGTGATGCCCGCGAGGATCGGTGAGGACAGCGGCGGCGTCCGCACGATGTCCTTCTTGTTCACCATGAAGATGTTCTCGCCCGAGGCCTCCGCCACGAACCCCGCGATGTCCAGGAGGATCGCCTCGTCGTAGCCGGCCTGCACCGCCTCGCGCTTCGCGAGGATGCTGTTCACGTACTGGCCGGTGATCTTTCCCCGGACCATGTTCACGTTCACGTGCATGCGGGTGAAGCTCGATACCTTCGCCCGGATGCCCTCTCGCATCCCCTTGTCACCCAGGTACGAGCCCCAGTCCCACGCCGTCACCGCCACCCTCGTGGGGTTCACCGCCCCGAGGCCCATTGCCCCGTCCCCCATGAAGGCGATCGGCCGGAGGTAGGCGCCGTTGGCGAAACGCGCCCGCTGCGCGCGGAGCACCTCCAGGCACGCCTCGCACAGCTGGTCCTCGCTGTAGGGCAGCTGCAGCTGAATGATGTGGCACGAGTCCGCGAACCGCTTCATGTGCTCGCGCAACCGGAACACTGCCAGCCGCCCGTCGTGGGTGCGGTACGCCCGGATGCCCTCGAACACGCCCAGCCCGTAGTGCAGGGCGTGGGTCATGATCGGCACCTGTCCCTGCGCCCAGGGGACGATCTTCCCGTCTAGCCAGATGCTGTCTGCGGTGAGGATCGCGTTGGAGGTCGAGCTCATGTCGGAGCCGAACCACCGCACGTCGCGGGCCCCGCAGTCAAAGGCTTCAGGACGGCCTGGACTGTGTCAGCCGTGCCGCCCAGGTCAGGATGCTCAGCTCGCGGAGCGCCTCGGTGCAGCCCGGATTGCACTCCACCGCCTTCTCGTACTCACCCTGCGCCTCCGCGGTCTGCCCGAGCGCCTTGTGCACGTGGCCCTTGTAGAGGTGCGCCCGGTCCAGCGTGGGGCTCCGCTCCACCGCGTCGCCGAGCAGGCTCAGCGCCTGTCGACCGGCGCCGGCGTCGGTCGGCGCCCGGGCATGCGTGGTCCAGCCGAGGAGCGCCAGGAACTCGCCCTCCTCGGGCTGCAGCCGCACCGCCTCGCTGAACGCCGCGTACGCCCCCGGCAGATCCCCCGAGGCGAGCAGCTGCTCCCCCCGGCGGAAGGTGCTCTCGGCCTCCAGCATCCGGCCCACCGCCTCGCCCACCTCGTGCTTCACCCCGCCCGCCTTCAGCTCGGACTCGTAGCGGGCCCGCGCGCCGGGCTCGACCAGGGTGTCGTGCGCCTGCCCCACGAGGTCGGCGATCTGCTTCACCACCGTCTCCACCTCGGTCGAGCTCGTCGGGCCGTCCACCCGGTACTCGCGGAGGAGCTCCACCGCGGCCGTCCGGACCGCGCCGGCGGGAGCATCGCGCCGAAGGCCGAGGAGCTCGAAGAAGTCCATCCGGCGCATCGCAGCCAGCGCGCCGAGGAGCCGCTCGCGCAGGTGACCCTCGTCATCGTCGGGCGGGACCTCGTCCTCGAGCTCGAGAACCTCCTCGTCTTCGTCCCAGGGCCTGTCCCCGGGAGCCTGCGTCGCCGCCGCCTGCAGCGGGCTCGGGGGCGGAGGCCCGGTCCGGCGCTCGCTGCGGAGCTCCACCATCTGCGAGGCCAGCAGCGCGTACAGGAACCGGTCCGTGTCCAGCGGGGACAGGGGTCCCCTCCGCCGGAGCTCCCGCACCGTGCGGCTCCCGTCCATCAGGGCCAGCAGCCCGCCCTCCTCCTCACCGAGGGACATGTCCTGCGCCGCGAACAGTGGGTCCTCCGCCGGGTGCACGTACCTGCCGGCGATCTCCCCGAGCGCCTCCAGCAGTCGCGCGGTGTCGTAGCTGCGCTTCACGCCCTCGTACACGATCGCCGCGGTGGACATCTGTAGCCGCACGGTCTCGGCCGGTGGCTGGGCCTTGGGGTTGAACTGGTACTCGCCCCGGGACCAGCCGAACACCTCGAGGAGCTTCAGCCTCAGCTGCAGCTCGAGCGCGTAGCGCAGGTTGTGCGGGCTGATGCACCCCATCTCGATCAGCACCGTGCCCTGCTGCCGACCGGAGGCCTTCATCCGCTTCAGAGACTCCTCGCAGTCCGCCTCGGAGATCATCCGCTCCCGCACCATGACCCGCCCGAGACACTCCGACAGCCGGTTGCTCTTCACGCTCTCGGGCGCGCCCGCGCGGACGAAGACGATCTTCTTCACCTTGTCCCGGCGCAGCAGGAGCCCACCCGTTGCCCGGCGCCGGTGGAGGTCTGCGAGCAGCTCCGGAAACGCCCGGATGGCGAACGTCCCCCGGTCCGGCGCGGCTCTGCCCGCCGGCGCCGGTGCAGGCGTGACAGGCTCGGACTCGAACTCGGACTCTGGCTCGGACTCCGCCTCGGTCGACTCCGCCGCGGTGGACTCGACCAGCGAGGCCTCGGCCTGGGCGCGCGGGTCCGCCAGGGGCTCGGACGCGGGCTCCGGCGAGCCGTTCGACGGCGGGGCGGGCGGGGGTTTCGGAAACCGGTCGCCCAGCACCCCTTCGAGCTTCCCGAACAGCTGGGTCAGCTTGAACGGTTTCTCGACGAAGGCCGCAGCTCCGTGGCGCTCCAGCGCCTGCGCCTGGTGCATCTTCGTCTTGTAGATGCCGGACAGCATCAGCACCGGCGTGCGCTCGCCGCGGGGGGTGCTCTTGATCCGCCGCGCGACCTCGTAACCGTTCAGCGCGGGCAGCAGGACGTCGAGCAGCACCACGTCGAAAGACTGCCGCTCGAAGGCCGCGAGAGCGGACTCGCCGTCCCGCTCGACCGTGACTCGGAACCCCGCCTTGCCGAGCGCATCCGCCAGCATGCGCTGGACGTTGCGGTCGTCGTCGACCACCAGCACGTGGACGGGGTCCGTCGGGGCCACCTGGCCATCCTTCCTACCACGCTCACTGCTGGAGGACACGGACGTAGGCCGCTCGAACGGTGGCCGCGACCGCGCGGTACTCCGACAGGAACGCACCGCCGGCGTCAGGTCCGCCGTAGCCAAGCCGGCGCGCGAGCAGGACCAGGGGTCGACCCCGGGTGGGGAGGTGCTGGAGCGCCCGCCCGTGGACGAGGCGCTGCCTGTTCTCCACGCGACGGAGGAAGAGGTAGCCCTCGCGGAGCCCGGCGGCGTCCTCGCGCCGCAACCTGCCGGCCGCGGCGAGGGCGGCCAGCGCGTCGAGGGTCCCGGGCTGGCGGACGCCCCGGAGGGTCCCCCCGTGCACCAGCTGGAGGTACTGGGTGGCGAACTCCACGTCCACCAGCCCCCCCTGGCCGGTCTTGGGGTTCAGCTGCTCCACGGACTCGCCGGCCACCTCGCGCTCCATCCGCATCCGGAGCCGGTGGATCTCCTCTGCCGCGCCCTCGGGGAGAGGCCGCTCCCAGACGAGCGGTGCCAGCGCGCTCCCGAGGAGCCGCTCCCCGTAGTTCACGTCGCCCGCCACGGCACGGGCCTTCACCACCGCCTGGCGCTCCCAGAGCTGCGCTCGACGGGTGTGGTGCTCGAGGAGAGCCTCCTCGCTCACTACCAGCGGCCCTTGATTTCCGGAGGGACGCAGACGGGTGTCGACTTGGTACAGCCGGCCCTCCCGGTACTGCAGGGTGAGGAGCGACAGGAGCCGCTGCACCATCCGCGCGAAGTACTCGTGGTGGCCGAGCCGACCGGCGGTTCCACCGGTGGTCTCCTCGTCGGCGCTCGACCCGTAGACGAAGAGCAGATCGAGGTCCGAGTGGTAGCCGAGCTCGCGGCCCCCGAGCTTTCCCATTCCGAGCACCGCCAGCGGCGCCCTCCGCCCGTCCCGCATCCTCGGGATGCCCCACCGTGAACGCGCGTGCTCGGCGGCGAGCAGGACCGCGTGGTCGAGCAGGCCGTCCGCGAGCGCGGTGAGCTGCCGCGCGACCTCCGGCACCTCGAGCTCCCCGGCGATGTCGCCGAGGCCCACCCGCAGCACCTCCTCGTTCTTGAAGCGGCGCAGCGCCCCCAGGAGCTGCTCCGGGTCCTCGGTGGCGCGCGCGGCCCGTCCGTCGAGCTCGGTGCGGATCCGTTCCGGGGGCTTGTGCAGCGCCTCCGCGTCCCAGGAGACGAGCTGGTCCAGGAGCTCGGGGGTCCGCGCCAGCTCGGCGCTGAGGTACGCGCTCTGTCCGAACAGGTCGAGCAGTCGTCGCGCCACCGCCGGGCGCTGGTGGAGGAGTCGGAGGTAGCCGGCGGGCACGGAGAGCGCCGAGGCGAACTCGGCGAGGTAGAACAGCGCCTGGTCCGGGTCCGGGCTCCGGGCCGCGCCCTGCAGCAGCTGCAGCGCGATCCCCGAGGGCCCCGGGCCCTCCTCGAGCCGCGCGGCCCCGAGCACTCGCCGGAGCCTCTGCACCGACGCCAGGGCCGCGGACGGATCGTCGAACCCCCGGCGGGCGAGCGCCTCCGCGCGCGGCGTGTCCTCCACGTCCTCGTCGAGGGCGATGACCAGGTCGGGCTCCTGCGGCAGCTCGCCCCGTGCCTCCTGGCCGAGGAGGACGTGGAAGGCCTGGGCGACGTAGTTCCGGTGACGGTGCAGCTCCGCCTCGAGCGCGGCCGCGTCGGCAAGCTCGAGCGAGTGCGCCAGCCTCTCCCGCTCCGGCCCGGGGGGAGGGACCGCCTGGGTTTGTCGCTCGTCGACCATCTGGAGCCGGTTCTCCACCCGGCGGAGAAAGGCGTACGCCTCGAGCAGCCGGTCGACATCGGCCTGGGAGAGCAGCCCTGCCTCCACCAGGCGCCGCAGCGCGCGCTGGGTGGAGCGGACCCGCAGCGCGGGATTCCGTCCGCCGTGGAGCAGCTGCATCGCGGCAGCGACGAACTCCACCTCGCGGATGCCGCCAGGCCCGAGCTTCACGTCGTTCTCTCGAGCGGTGCTGCGGAGGTCGATCTGCATCTTGAGATCCCTGAGCGCTTCCACGGCCGCGAGGTCGAGCGTCCGTCGCCAGACGAACGGCCCGAGCTCCTCGAGCAGCTCCTGTCCGAGCGCGAGGTCTCCGGCCACCGGACGAGCCTTGATCCAGGCCGCCCGCTCCCACGTGCGCCCCTGCTGCTCGTAGTACTGCAGCATCGACGGGAGCGAGCTCACGGCCGCCCCGGCCCGGCCCTGCGGCCGCAGGTCCAGGTCGACGCGGAAGCAGAAACCGTCCTCGGTGACCATGGACATCGTCCGGGCAAGCGCCTCGGTGAGCCGGGTGTAGTAGGTGACGGTCGGCACGGATCCGGCGGTGCCGCCTTCGGTCATGCCGTCGCCCCGGTGCACCAGCACCAGGTCGATGTCCGAGCTCCAGTTGAGGTCGTCCCCGCCGAGCTTTCCCAGGCCGAGCACCACGAAGCCCTCCGGCGACGGTGCCCCGTACCGCCTCCGCAGCGGCGCTTCGAGGTGGGGCAGGGCAGCCTGCAGTAGTGCCTCGGCCAGAGCGGTCTGCTCCCGCCCCAGCGCCTCCATCGGCGCCCCCAGCCACAGGTCACGCGCGGCGAGCCGCAGCGCCTGGCGCGCCTTGAAGCGCCGCAGCCGCCGGAGCAGCTCGGCGGGGCCTTC
>Ga0070704_100001392_pt1 | contig 12864 bp, 13 predicted proteins | sample KBSK5252metaG_FD_65467 | JGI IMG/M metagenome (GOLD analysis project Ga0070704, IMG submission 65467) | Corn, switchgrass and miscanthus rhizosphere microbial communities from Kellogg Biological Station, Michigan, USA - KBS K5-25-2 metaG | ecosystem: Host-associated > Plants > Roots >...
GAGCAACTGATCGGCACGAAGCTGGTGCGCACCGTTGCCGACCTGTACCGTCTCGACCGGGAGCAACTCGTGGGTCTGGAGCGGATGGCCGCGAAATCGGCCGACAACGTCCTCGCGCAGATCGAGCGGAGCAAGCAGACCACGCTCGAGCGGTTCCTGTACGCTCTCGGCATTCCCCAGGTCGGCAGCGCGAGCGCGGAATTGCTCGCCGGGCACTTCGGCTCGCTCGAGGCGATCATGGAGGCCGACGCCGAGACGCTGCAGCAGGTTCACGGGATCGGGCCGCGGATGGCGGATGACGTCCACCGTTTCTTCAGGCAGGAGCACAATCAGGAAGTGATCGGCGCGCTGCGCAAGGCCGGAGTGCGATGGCAGGCTGCTGCGGCGCGCACCCGTGCGCCGCAGACGCTCGCGGGCAAGGTTTTCGTGCTCACCGGCAGCCTCGGCTCGATGTCGCGTGATGAGGCCAGGCGCGCGCTCAAGGCGTTGGGCGCGAAAGTCAGCGAGAGCGTGTCGAAAAAGACCGACTACGTCATAGCGGGCGAAGACCCGGGCAGCAAGCTGGACAAGGCGCGTGAGCTGGGCGTCGACGTGATCGATGAAGAGGGCCTGAAGCAACTCCTGGAGCATCATTGACGCTATGACCAAGCCACTGCGCAAAGCAGTCTTCCCCGTTGCCGGCCTCGGCAGCCGCTTTCTGCCCGCGACCAAGGCGAGCCCGAAGGAGATGCTGCCGATCGTCGACAAGCCTCTGATCCAGTACGCGGTGGAGGAGGCCGCCGCTGCCGGGATCACGGACATGATCTTCGTGACGGGGCGCAACAAGCGCGCCATCGAGGACCACTTCGACAGCGTGCACGAGCTCGAAAGCGAGCTCGCGGCCAAGGGCAAGCACGAGCTGCTCGATCTTGCGCAAAGCGTCCTCCCGCCCGGCTGCCGCTGCATGTACATCCGTCAATCGGAGCCGCTGGGGCTCGGACACGCGGTGCTGTGTGCGCAGCCGATCGTCGGCAACGAGCCGTTCGCGGTTCTGCTCGCAGACGATCTGATCGCAGCCGATCCGCCGGTGATGCGCTCGATGGCCGAGCTCTACGCAGCCGAGCAATGCAGCGTGCTCGGCGTGCTCGACGTGCCGCGCGAGCAGACGGGCAGCTACGGAATCGTCGAGGCGAAGAAGCCGAAGGAGCGGGTGACCGAGATCGTCGGGCTGGTCGAAAAACCCGAGCCCGCGAATGCGCCTTCTACCTTGGCGGTCGTCGGTCGTTACGTGCTGACGCCGGCGGTATTCGAATCGCTCGCCAACGCGAAGCCGGGCCGTGGCGGAGAAATCCAGCTAACCGACGGCATTGCGGGAGTGCTGGGGCGCGAGCGGGTTCTTGCCATGCGGCTGCATGGCCGCCGTTACGACTGCGGCTCGAAGCTTGGTTATCTCGAGGCGACCGTCGAGCTCGGCCTCCACCACCCGGAAGTCGGGGCCGATTTTCGACGATATCTGCAAAGCCTCAAAAGCTAGCCCTAGTCGTCCCTGCCCTTGCCGTGTCCCTTTCCGTGGCCTTTGCCAGGCGCTTTGTCATGGCCCTTCGCCCAGCCTTTGCCCGGATGCGCTTTCTGGTAGTGCGGCACGTACACGTCGTTGTACCAGCTCGATTGCACGAAGTAGACCGGCTGGCTGCAGGCGTTGTATCTCCCGCAATAGCTGCCCCAGTTTCTGGAATGCTCCACCGGGACATGCAGGTAGATCGGCGAGGCCGCTGCCGCGGGGCGGATTACGACGGGCTGTGGGTGGATGAGCACGGGTCTTGGCGCGTCGCCGATGTCAATCCGCCCGTAAAAACCGGGCTGCCCGATGCTGACGGAAACCTGCGCGAATCCGGGCACGGTCGCCGCGCACAACATCACTGCGATCAGGAAACGTCTCATGCCAGCCTCCTTTTGAGTTGCGGTTTGAGAGAATAGCAAGCTTCATGCCGGATCTTGCTGCTGCCTGGCGCGTTCTCGAGGATTCCGACCCCGTCGCGAGCGCGCAGGAGGTGGAGGCAGCGATCGGGCGCCTGGCAGGCGAAATCACCGAGCAATTGCGCAAGACCTATCCGGTGATCCTCGTGGTCATGGGCGGCGCGGTGGTGTTCGCAGGCCAGCTGCTGCCGCGCCTGCGCTTCCCGCTGGATTTCGACTACGTGCACGTCACCCGCTATGGTGCAGCGATCGAGGGATCGAAGGTGGAGTGGCGGGTGGCGCCGCCGCCGGGCGTGCACGGCCGCGCCGTGCTCGTGCTCGACGACATCCTCGACGGCGGCCACACGATGCTCGCGGTCCGTGAAAAGTTGCGCGCGCTCGGCGCTGCGAGCTTCCAATGTGCGGTGCTGGTCGAAAAGACCTTGTCGCGCCCCAAGCCCATCGGCGCGGATTTCGTCGGACTGAGGATCCCGGACCGTTTCGTGTTCGGCTGCGGCATGGACGCAAAAGGGTACTGGCGTAACCTGCCCGAGATCCGCGCCATGAAGGGGACCTGAGTGCTCGCAGTGATCGGCGGCAGCGGCTTGTCGCAGCTCGCGGGGCTGGAAGGCTCCCGTGAGGTCCTCGTACGGACACCGTACGGCGATCCGTCGGGCGCGCTCACGCTCGGCGCAATTCGCGGCCACGCGATCGTTTTCCTCGCCCGTCATGGCACCGAGCATCGCCTCGCGCCGCACGAGATCAATTACCGTGCGAATCTGTGGGCGCTGAAGGAGCAGCAGCCTGCGGGCGTGGTCGCGATCGCTACCGTGGGCGGGATCCGCAGCGACCTGCGACCGGGAACGCTGCTGCTGCCGGATCAGATCCTCGATTACACCTGGGGTCGGCGCTCCACCTATTTCGAAGGCGAGGGCGCGACCGTGACGCATGTCGATTTCACCGAGCCGTATTCCATGACGCTGCGCAAGCGGATTGCGGCCGCTGCGGCCGCCTGCGGCGAGCCGATCGTCGACGGCGGGGTCTACGCCGCAACGCAGGGGCCGCGGCTCGAGTCCGCAGCCGAGATCGACCGCCTCGAGCGCGACGGCGCGGACGTGGTCGGCATGACCGGGATGCCGGAGGCGGGCCTGGCGCGCGAGCTCGGGCTCGAGTACGCTGCGATCGCAGTCGTCGTCAATCCTGCCGCCGGTCGCGCCGAGAGCCGCCGCGCGATTTCCGTGGAACGGATCGAAATCGTGCTGAAGCAGACCATGCAGCGTGTCAGAACACTGATCGAAACCCTGGTGACGCAATGATTCGCGACGTGCTCAGGATGGGCGATCCGCGGCTGCTCGAGCGTTCGCGCCCGATCGAGCGCTTCGACAGCCCGGAGCTGCATGCGCTGATCGCCGACATGCGCGACACGATGGTGCATCAGAACGGCGCAGGGCTCGCCGCTCCGCAGATCGGCGTCGGAATGCGCGTGGTCATCTTCGGCGTGCATGCGAATCCGCGTTATCCGGATGCGGAGGAAGTTCCGGACACGATCCTGATCAATCCCGTGGTAGAGCCTCTCGGCACCGAAATGCAGGAAGACTGGGAGGGCTGCCTCTCAGTCCCGGGCATGCGCGGTTGGGTGCCGCGCCACGCACGCATCCGCTACGCCGGGCTCGACGAGCGCGGCCGGCCGTTCGAGCGCACGGTCGAGGGCTTCCACGCGCGCGTCGTGCAGCACGAATGCGATCATCTGGACGGAATTCTCTACCCGAGGCGGATCGTCGACCTTGCGCGCTTCGGCTTCATCGAGGCGCTCTTTCCCGGCGCGGACCTGCCGCCGGAAGAGTAGCCGCTCAGACCTGCAGCACGCCGAGCAGCTCCTGCTCGATCCGCAGCACCACTTTCGGGTCGGCGAGCGGCTCGCCGGAGATCAGAAACACGTCTTCGGCACGGTCGCCCAGCGTGTTGATGCGCGCGGAGTGCAGGTGGATGTGATGGTCCGCCAGCACGCGCGCCATTGCGTACAGCAGGCCGGCGCGATCGGCGCCGACGATCGACAGCACGTGATAGGCGCCGCGCTCGTCGGGACGGATGTCGACGGACGGCGAGATCGGGTAGTAGCGCACGCGGCGGGAAATCCGCGTGGTGCGCGGCGCTGCGAGCGGCGGACGCGTTTCCAGCTCCTCGGCCAGGCCGAGCTCGATCAGCGTGATCAGGTCGCGATAGTGCACGCCGCCGCCGTGCCCCATCACGAGGAACGTATCGAGCGCGTAGCGCTTGCGTGTCGTATGGATCTTCGCTTCGACGATGTTGAAGCCGGAGCGCCCGAAATATCCGCAAATCCGTGCGAACAAGCCCTCGCGGTCCGGCGTATAGATGAGCACCTGCAGCCCTTCGCCGATCGGCGCAAGGCGCGCCTTCACGACCGGCTTGGTAGTCTCCAGCCGGTAGTACAGGTTGCGCGTCTGCCACGCGATCTCCTGCGGGTCGTGGCGCAGGAAGTACGTGGTGTCCAGTTGCGCCCAGAAGCGGTCCTGCACGTGTTCGGAGAGCGCATAGAGGCGCAGCAGCCGCGCGGCCTCCGCCTGGTGCTCGGCGACCGCGGACTCGGGGAGCGGCGCTTCTCCCGCGAGCACGCGGCGCGTGGCCCGGTAGAGGTCTTCCAGCAGCTTTGCCTTCCACGCGTTCCAGACCTTGGGACTCGTGCCGCGGATGTCGGCTACCGTGAGGAGGTAAAGCGCGGTCAGGCGGCGCTCGCTGCCCGCCTGCTCGGCGAACGACTGCACGATCGCGGGATCGTACACGTCCTGCTTCTGCGCCACCCGCGACAACGTCAGGTGATGCTCGACGAGAAAAGCCACGAGCTCCTCGTCTTCGCGCGGCAGCCCGTGCCGCCTGCAGAAGCGACGCGCGTCGCGCATGCCCAGCTCGGAATGATCGCCGCCTCGTCCTTTGGCGATGTCGTGATAGAGCGCCGCGATATAGAGCAGCCACCTGCGCTCGAACCCGCTCATCAACTGGCTGCAGAGCGGGAATTCGTGCGCAAGCTCCGGCATCGTGAAGCGGCGTAGGTTGCGCAGCACCATCAGGATGTGCTGGTCCACGGTGTAGACGTGGAACAGGTCGTGCTGCATCTGGCCGACGATGCGGCCGAACTCCGGGAGGTAGCGGCCGAGCACGTCGTACTGGTTCATGCGCCGTGTCTCGTGCACGATGCCGCGCGGCTGCTGCAGGATCGCGAGAAACAATCGCTGCGCGACCGGGTCGCGCCGCACGCTGGCATCGACGCGGCCGCGCTTGCGCCACAGCGCGCGCAGCGTCGCCGCGGTCATGCCGCGCAGCTCGCGGTGCTGCATCATCAGCAGAAAGCTCTCCAGGATCGTGCGCGGATCGCGATCGAACAACGACTCGTCCGCGACCTCGAGCAGCTCGCCCCGCGCCTGGAAGCGTTCGTTCAGCGCGCGCGGCGGCGCCCCCGGGCCGGGCGCGAGCAGTGCCTCGAAGTTCTGCAGCAGGATGGTATTGAGCTGAGTGATCGCTTTTGCGGTGCGGTAGTAGCGCTGCATCAAGCGTTCGCCGGCGCGCCGCTCCTCGCTGTCGCGCAGCCCGCATTGCTCGGCGAGCGCGTTCTGGTGGTCGAACGCGACGCGATCTTCGCGCCGCCCTGCCAGGTAGTGCAGGCGGATGCGCAGGTCCTGCAGCATCGATTCGTGCCGCGCGAGCGCGCGCGCCTCGTCGCGCACGATGAGTCCCTTTCTCTCGAGATCGGACCAGCGCCAGCCGATGCCGAGCACGCGCGCGATCCAGCGGATGACCTGCAGGTCGCGCAATCCGCCCGGCGCTTCCTTGAGGTTCGGCTCCAGCGAGTAGGGCGTGTCCTGGTGCTTGGCGTGGCGCTGCTCCTGCTCGAGGCGCTTCGCCTTGAAGAAGGCAGCCGGCTCGAGCGTCTCGCGCATCGCCTTCGCGAGCCGCTCGAAGAGCGCCTTGCTGCCCGCGAGATGGCGCGCTTCGAGCAGCGTCGTCTCGACCGTGATGTCGGCCGCGGCCGACTCGACGCAGGTCTCGACGGTGCGCACGCTGTGGCCGGCTTCGAGGCCGATGTCCCATAGCACGCCCACCAGCCGCTCGATGCGCGCCGCGTCCTGCGGCGACGGATCGTGCGCGAGCAGGATCAGCACGTCGATGTCCGACGACGGGAAAAGCTCGCCGCGCCCGTAGCCGCCGGTCGCGACGAGCGCCGCTTCGACCGCCGGCGCGGCCGAGCGCCAGATCTCCTTCAGCGTGCGGTCGATCAGGCGCGCGTGCTCGCGCAGCAGCGTGCCGGGCGATACGCGGCCGGCAAGGAACCGTTCCCGCAGCGCGCTGCGGCCGTCGCGCAGCAGCGCGCGCCAGCGCTCCTCGGAAACGAACGGCAGCTCGTCCTGGGCGAGCGTCAGCACTACACGGTTACGGGCGGCGGCGCGCCGGCCGAAAGCGTCAGGACCTCGGCTGCATTCTCGGTGACGAGAATCGTGTGCTCCCATTGCGCCGAGAGGCTGTGGTCCTTGGTCACGATGGTCCATCCATCCGCAAGCTCGCGGATGGCAGGCTTGCCTGCATTGATCATCGGCTCGATCGTGAACGTCATGCCCGGCTCGAGCTGCAGCCCGGTGCCGGCGCGCCCGTAATGAAGAACCTGCGGCTCCTCGTGGAACTTGCGCCCGATCCCATGGCCGCAGAACTCGCGCACGATCGAGAACCCGTGCTGCTCGGCGTGCGCCTGGATCGCCGCGCCGATGTCGCCCAGCCGCGCGCCGGGCCGCACCTGCGCGATGCCGCGCCACATGCACTCGTAAGTGACCTCCACCAGCCGCCGCGCCTGGATGCTCGGTGGGCCGACGTAGAACATGCGGCTGGAATCGCCGTGGAATCCGTCCTTGATGACGGTCACGTCGATGTTCAGGATGTCGCCCCCCTTGAGGACGCGATCGCCGGGGATGCCATGACAGACCTGGTGATTTACCGAAGTACAGATCGACTTGGGAAACGGCTTGTACCCGGGCGGCGCATAGTTGAGCGGCGCGGGCGTGCTGCGCTGCGTTTCGACCATGTACGCATGGCACAAATCGTTCAGCTCGCCGGTGGTGATCCCGGGGCGCACATGGGCGGAGACATAATCGAGCACCTCACCCGCAAGGCGCCCGGCCACGCGCATGCACGCGATGTCTTCGCTCGACTTGATCAGGATAGCCATGGGGACGTCGCGTTCGGCCTTCATGCCTGATTATGCTAGAATTTCGGGCTGGTTTCGATAGATTCGGAAGCCAAAATATCCCGCCCGGCCAGCAAGGGTGTTCCCGCTATGCGGGAATCGATCGGTAGGCCGGCGCGGCAGTCACTAACCCTGCACAGGAGCACCAGATGTCGGTAACGATGCGTCAAATGCTGGAGGCTGGGGTGCATTTCGGCCACCAGACGCGGTACTGGAATCCGAAGATGGCACCGTACATCTTCGGCCATCGCAACAAGATCCATATCATCAACCTGGAACGCACCCTGGAGCTCTACCAGGGCGCGGTCAAGTTCGTCAGCAAGCTCGCTGCCAACAAAGGCACGATCCTGTTCGTCGGCACGAAGCGCCAGGCGCGCGAGATCATCCACGAGGAAGCAGTCCGCTGCGCGATGCCGTTCGTCGATTACCGCTGGCTGGGCGGCATGCTGACCAATTTCAAGACCGTCAAACAGTCGATCAAGCGGCTCAAGGAAATGGCGCAGATGCAGGAGGACGGCTCGCTCGAGCGCATGTCGAAGAAGGAAGGACTCGGCATCCAGCGCGAATTGGCGAAGCTGCAGCGCTCGCTCGGCGGAATCAAGGACCTCGCGAGCCTTCCCGACGCGATGTTCGTGATCGACGTCGGCTATCAGAAGGGCGCGATTGCCGAAGCGCGCAAGCTCTCGATCCCCGTGGTCGGCGTAGTCGACACGAACCATTCGCCCGAGGGCATCGACTACGTGATTCCGGGCAACGACGACTCGAGCCGCGCGATCCGCCTGTACGCCCGTGGAATGGCCGATGCAGTGCTCGAAGGCCGCAACCAGGCGGTCGAGGAGATCGTCAGTGCTTCGCGCGACGAGTTCGTCGAGGTCAACGAGGAAGGTCACGGCGGATGACGGCGATCAGCGCGAACCTGGTCAAGGAGCTGCGCGAGAAGACCGGTGCGGGAATGATGGAGTGCAAGAGCGCTCTGACCGAGTCCGGAGGCGATCTCAACAAGGCAGAAGACATCCTGCGGATCAAGGGCGGGGCGAAGGCGAGCAAGGCGGCCGCGCGCGTGGCGGCCGAGGGTGTGATCGGCGCATGGCTCGCCGAGGACTCAAAAGTCGGGGCTCTGGTAGAGCTCAACTGCGAGACCGACTTCGTCGCCAAGAACGAGGCGTTCCTGGCGTTTGCGCGCCAACTGGCTGATCTCGTAGCCAACTCGAACCCCCGCGACGTGGCAGCGCTTGCGGCGCTCAGCGCCGACGGCGCGAGCGTGGAAGCAAAGCGCCAGGCGCTGGTGCAGAAAATCGGCGAGAACATCTCGATCCGCCGCTTCGAGCGCATGCAGGCGTCCGGCCGGATCGCGCTCTATGTTCATGGCAACCGCAAGACTGCAGTGCTCGTCGACTTCGAGGGGGAGGACGAGACCGGCAAGGACGTGGCGATGCATGTCGCGTTCCACAAGCCCGCGTACCTCTCCAAGGCGGAGGTTGCGCCGGACGTGACTGCGCGCGAACGCGAGATTCTCGCGGCACGCGCGAACGAGAGCGGCAAGCCGCCGGAAATCGTGACGAAGATGGTGGAGGGAGGGCTGAACAAGTTTCTCGCCGAGATCACGCTGCTCGGCCAGCCTTTCGTCAAGGACGACAAGCAGACCGTGGAAAAGGTGCTCAACGCGAGAAAGGCGAAAGTCTTCGGCTACCGGTTCCTTGTCGTCGGCGCGGGAATCGAGAAGAAGACGGCGGATTGAAGCCTAAGTACAAGCGCGTCCTGCTCAAGCTGTCGGGCGAGGCCCTGATGGGCGAGGACCCTTATGGCATCAACCGCGCGACCATCGAGAGCATCGTCGCCGAGATCGCCCCGGTGGTGCAAATGGGGGTGGAGACCGGCGTAGTCATCGGCGGCGGCAATATCTTTCGCGGCGTGGCACCCGGGGCTGCGGGCATGGATCGCGCGACGGCCGACTACATGGGGATGCTGGCGACTGTGATGAACGCGCTCGCGCTGCAGGACGCGATGCGCCAGGCCGGCGTGGCGGGACGCGTCCAGTCGGCGCTCAACATCGAGCAGGTCGTCGAGCCGTATATCCGCGGCAAGGCGATCCGCTATCTCGAGGAGGGCAAGGTCGTCATCTTTGCCGCAGGCACGGGGAATCCGTTCTTCACGACCGACACTGCCGCTGCGCTGCGCGGCAGCGAGATCGGCGCCGAGATCGTCATCAAGGCGACCAAGGTGGACGGCGTGTATACGGCCGACCCGAAGAAGGACCCATCGGCCACGCGCTATGCCCGGCTGAGCTTCGACGAGGCGATCACGCGCAACCTGAAGGTCATGGATGCGACCGCGCTCACCCTGTGCCGCGATCAGAAGCTGCCGGTCAACGTGTTCAGCATCTTCCGCAAGGGCGCGCTGCAGCGGGTTGTCATGGGCGAAGACGAGGGCACACTGGTCCACATCTAAGGAGGGAGGTCATGCCGATCGCCGAGCTGAAGAAGACCACCGACGCCAAGATGAACAAGACCATCGAGGCGTTCAAGACGGACCTCGCGAAGGTACGCACCGGGCGCGCGCACCCCGGGCTGCTCGACCACGTGATGGTCGACTACTACGGCGCGCAGACACCGATCAACCAGGTGGCGAAGATCACGCTGATCGATGCGCGCACCATCGGGGTCGTGCCGTTCGAGAAGAAGATGATCCAGGCGGTCGACAAGGCGATTCGCAGCTCCGATCTCGGGCTGAATCCTGCGACCGCGGGCGAGACGATCCGCGTGCCGATGCCGCTGCTCACCGAGGAGCGGCGCAAGGAGCTCACGAAGATCGTGCGCCATGAAGCCGAGAATGCGCGCGTCGCGATCCGCAACCTGCGGCGCGATGCCAACCATTCGCTGAAGGAGTGGCTGAAGAAGAAAGAGGTCTCGGAGAACGACGAGCGCCGCGCGCAGGACGAGGTGCAGAAGCTCACCGATCAGCACATCGCGATGGTCGACAAGCTGCTGCAGCAAAAAGAAGCGGAATTGATGGCGGTATGACCCGGGAGGACCGCACGCTGAGCTCGACACTCGAGATTCCCGACACCGGCGAGATCCCGCGCCATGTAGCCATCATCCTCGATGGCAACGGGCGCTGGGCGAGGCGCCGCCATCTACCTCGCTTTGCCGGGCACAAGCGCGGGGTCGAGGCGGTGCGGCGCGTCGTGCGCGCGTGCGCGGAGCGTGGAGTGGGCTTTCTCACGCTGTTTGCGTTCAGCTCCGAGAACTGGCGCCGGCCGCCCGACGAGGTCGCGCTGCTGATGCAGCTCTTCGTCGCGGCGCTGACGCGCGAAGTGCGCAAGCTCCACCGCAACGAGATCCGCCTCAAGGTGGTCGGCGATACGAGCGCCTTTGATCTCAAGATCCGGGCGCTGGTCGAGGCGGGAGAGCGACTGACCGCGGACAATCGCGGACTGACGCTGACGATCGCGGCAAACTACGGCGGCCGCTGGGACATTCTGCAGGCGTTGACGCGGTTGACGCGCGAGCAGCCGGGAGCGATCGCGAACGGCGTGACCGAGGAGCACATCGCTCCGTATCTCTCGATGGCGTATGCGCCCGAGCCGGACCTGTTCATCCGTACCGGCGGCGAGCAGCGGGTCAGCAATTTCCTGCTCTGGCAGCTCGCTTACACAGAGCTCTTTTTCACCGAGCGCCTGTGGCCGGATTTCGATGCCGATGCGCTCGACGAGGCAATCGACTGGTATCGCGGGCGCGAGCGGCGGTTCGGGCGCACCAGCGAGCAGGTGGAGGACGCGAAGAATCCCGGATTGCAGCCGCCGGTTTCGGCAGTCGGCGGCGGCAGCTAGCCTCTTGCTCGCGGTTCGCACACTGACCGCCGTTGCGCTGCTGGCGGCGTTCCTCGCGGCCCTGTTTTTCCTGGAGCGCGCCGTGTTTGCACTGCTCACTGGCGCGATCGTCGCCTGCGCTGCTCACGAATGGGCCGGACTGAGCCGCTTGCGTGGGTCCGCTGCAATCGCCTACGCGGCCGGCTGCGCCGCGCTCTACGGTGCGCTCGCCGCCTGGGCATGGCCGATGGACACGTCTGCGATGCCAATGATCGCGATCCTGATCGGCGCTGCGGCATTCTGGGGACTGATCGTGCCCCTCTGGCTGGCGCGCGGGATGCAGTCGTCTTCGCAGGTGCTGATGGCGGCGGCGGGGCTTGCGGTGCTGGTGCCGGCCGCTCTTGCGATGGCTGCGCTGCCCCCGTGGCAATTGCTCGCCATCCTCTGTCTCGTATGGATCTCGGATACCGCGGCCTATCTGGTCGGGCGGCGGTTCGGCCGGCACAAGCTGGCGCCGAGCGTGAGCCCCGGGAAGACGATCGAGGGCGCGGCGGGCGCGATTCTCGCTAGCCTTGCCTACGCTGTTATCCTCGCGCTGACGATGCCGGCCATCGGTTCACATGTAAAGGGACTCGCCTGGGTGCCGTACGCGGCCGCGGCGATGCTTCTTTGCGCCTCCGGAATCTTCGGCGACCTGTTCGAATCCGGCGCCAAGCGCTATGCGGGGGTCAAGGACAGCGGCAAGCTCCTTCCCGGACACGGCGGAGTGCTCGACCGCGTCGATTCCGTATGTGCCGCGCTGCCGGTCGGTGCGCTGCTCGTTACGTGGGCCGGGGTTCGATGAGCGCAGCGATGCGGAGCATCACGCTGCTCGGCGCCACCGGCTCGATCGGAGCGAGCACGCTGGATGTCGTGTCCAGACACCCCGACCGCTACCGCATCTTCGCACTGAGCGCGCGCAACTCGATCGAGCCGCTTTTCGAGCAGTGCCGGAAATTCCGACCGCGGATCGCGGTGCTCTCCGGCGTGGCGGAGGATCGATCGCTGCGGCGGCGCTTTGCGGATCTGGCGGGCTGCGACCTCCGCTTCGGCGCACCTGCGCTGGAGGAAGTCGCGTCGCACCCGGATTGCGACAGCGTGATGGCCGCGATCGTAGGCGCCGCCGGCTTGGCCGCTGCAATCGCAGCGGCGCGGTCGGGCAAGCGCGTGCTACTCGCCAACAAGGAAGCGCTGGTGATGGCGGGCGCGGTGTTCATGAGCGCTGTGCGCGAGTCGGGTGCGCTTCTGCTGCCGGTGGACAGCGAGCACAACGCGGTCTTCCAGTGCATGGCTCAGCAGGGATCCCCGCGCGGGTCGTCCTCGGTCCGCCGCGTGCTGCTGACTGCCTCCGGCGGACCTTTCCGCACCGCTCCGCTGGAGCGACTCGATCGAGTCACGCCGGACGAAGCGTGCGCGCATCCGAATTGGGTGATGGGCCGCAAGATCTCGGTCGACTCGGCGACGATGATGAACAAGGGGCTCGAGGTGATCGAGGCGCACTGGCTCTTCGGCGCGCCGCTGGAGGCGATCGAGATCGTGGTGCATCCGCAGAGCGTGATCCATTCGATGGTCGAGTACCTCGACGGCAGCGTCGTGGCGCAGCTGGGCGCCCCCGACATGCGCACGCCCATCGCGTGCGCCCTTTCGTGGCCCGAGCGCATCGAATCCGGCGTGCCGCCGCTCGATTTCACGACGCTGGGCGCCCTGGAGTTCGAGCGCCTCGATGCATTGCGATTCCCGTGCGTGTCGCTCGCGCGCGAGGCGATCCGGCAGGGCGGAACGGCGCCCGCGGTCCTCAACGCCGCCAACGAGATCGCCGTCGAGGCGTTCCTCG
>Ga0070704_100001406_pt1 | contig 12830 bp, 10 predicted proteins | sample KBSK5252metaG_FD_65467 | JGI IMG/M metagenome (GOLD analysis project Ga0070704, IMG submission 65467) | Corn, switchgrass and miscanthus rhizosphere microbial communities from Kellogg Biological Station, Michigan, USA - KBS K5-25-2 metaG | ecosystem: Host-associated > Plants > Roots >...
TCTTTGACATGCTCGACGGCAACGTCGCCCGTCTGACCGGCAATGTCACAAAGTTTGGTGGCTTCCTGGACTCGTCGCTTGACCGGCTATCGGACATGGTCGCTTTTCTCGGCATCATGATGTTTTATGCGGGGAATTCACGGCAGCACTCTCTGCTGAATGTTTTTCTCGCGGGCATCGGAATGATCGCATCCGTGATGGTTAGCTATACGACGGCGCGTTCAGAAGCCCTGGGTGTAAAAGCAAACGTTGGGTTCTTGCAGCGGCCGGAACGAATAGTTCTTCTCATCATAGGCGCCCTGTCGACCTGGGACTGGAACTCGAACAACTTTTTCTTTAATCGAATGCCGCAGGTGTTGTGGGTTTTGGCTGTCGGATCTGTTTGGACGCTGATCCATCGAATGTATTTTATTTGGAAAGAGTTTCGCCGCATCGAGATGGGAACGGCTGAGTAATAACGAGTGCTTGATGGAATGGTTCACGGACATCTGGGCTTCGCTGACCGTCGGCAAGATCGCAATTGGCGTCGGTCTTTTTTTATTCTCGCTTGCGTTTAGCTTTGGCGCGATCGCCATCGTAATGGTGAAGATACCAGCAAATTATTTCAGCTCGCATTACGTTCAAGATTTTATGCCAGGAAGCCCGTGGATCATCCGCTGGGGAGCAGTTGTTGCCAAGAATCTGTTTGGTATTTTTCTCATCGGGTTAGGTATAATTTTGTCATTTCCGGGAGTTCCGGGTCAGGGATTTCTGACGATCTTACTTGGGCTGATAATGCTTGATATACCTGGCAAACGACCTTTGGAATCCTGGTTCATCAAGCGGCCCGCGGTTCTATCGGCCGTTAATAATTTTCGGGCGAGATACAACAAGCCGCCGCTCATCATGGACTAGTCGATGGGAATTCTAAACCTTTTTAAGAGTAAGAAGAAACGAGATCACTTCGCCGAGCGCCGCGCCCATCTCTTGGCGCATGGCAGAATAACCGACGGCAGAATAATCGATTCGGAAACAACCGGACGCGGCGACGAGATCGTTTTTTATCTTTACACATTGAATGGCGTCGATTTCGAATCATCCGAGCTGCTGGACGACGAGCAGCGGCGCGATCCACTGCGGTACGCACCCGGAGCCAAGGTCGCCGTTCGGTACGATCCAAAGAACCAAGGCAATTCGATGCTTGTTTGATCGTTGATCGTGGTTCGTTGTTCGTTGATCGTAGATCGCCGCTACCGCAGACGCTTCACGAACTACGATCAACGATCAACGAACCAATTCCTATGTTCAAGAAAATCCTCATAGCCAACCGCGGAGAGATCGCATGCCGCATCATCCGCGCTTGCCGCGAAATGCGGATACCGACGGTCGCGGTTTATTCCGACGCTGATGCGGAGGCTCTTCACGTTCGGATGGCGGATGAGGCGTACAATGTCGGTCCGCCACCCTCAAGCGAAAGTTATTTACGAGGCGAAAAAATTATTGAGATTGCGCGGGCATCAGGCGCGGAGGCGATCCATCCAGGTTACGGCTTTCTTTCCGAGAACGCGGAATTTGTTAATCAGGTCACAAACGCGGGAATTGTTTTCATAGGTCCGCCGCCGGAAGCAATGGAGGCGATGGGCGGCAAAATATCTGCGAGAAAGATCGCTATCGCTGCCGGCGTTCCGGTCGTCCCGGGTACGACCGAGGCTTTGAAATCGTACGACGAGGCTGCGTCGGTAGCAGCGTCGTTCGGTTATCCGATCATGCTAAAGGCGTCGGCGGGCGGCGGCGGAAAGGGGATGCGGCTTGTCGAGAATGAATCCGAATTGCGATCAGCCCTCGGGACCGCACAGTCGGAGGCTCGAGCGAGTTTCGGTGACGATGCAGTTTATGTTGAGAAGGCGATCGTCCGCCCTCGCCATATCGAGATCCAGATCTTCTCCGACACACACGGCAATCACGTACACCTCGGCGAACGCGAATGCTCGATCCAGCGTCGACATCAAAAAGTCATCGAGGAAGCTCCGTCGCCGATCAACTCCGTGGAACTTCGACAAGCGATGGGTGAGTGTGCGGTAAAAGTCGCGAAGGCTGTCGATTATGTCGGAGCGGGCACGGTGGAGTTTCTAGTCTCAGACCTCGACCGCTCATTTTACTTTCTTGAGATGAACACGCGCCTTCAGGTTGAGCATCCCGTGACCGAGCTTGTCACAGGGATTGATCTTGTGCGAGAGCAGATCCGTGTGGCAGCCGGCGAGCCGCTTTCGTTTACCCAGGACGATGTTGAATTGACCGGGCACGCGATCGAATGCCGAATCTATGCGGAAGATCCGGAAAAGGACTTTATGCCTTCCCCGGGGACGATCACGCGGCTTCGGATTCCCCAAGGCCCGGGAGTTCGAGATGACAGCGGCGTTTACGAAGGAGCCGAGGTATCGATCTACTACGATCCGATGATCTCAAAATTTGCCGTTCACGGCCGCGATCGCGCCGAAGCGATCGGGCGCATGCGACGCGCATTGCTGGAATATGAAGTCGGCGGCATCAAGACGACACTTCCGTTCTTTCGCAGTGTGATGGAAGACCAGGAATTCATGGACGGCAAGTTGGATACCGGGTTCATTTCGCGATTCAATGTGCGACATCCACAGTCCGTACCCGACGAGATGATCTCCGACATGGCAATCGTCGCGGCGGCGTTACGATATTCAAAAGACGCCGTATTCTCAAATCAAAAGCCGAATGGCACTGATGCGGGCCCGGGCAAATGGGTGCTCGCTGGAAGAACAGCTCTTCACGATCGTTATCCGGGAAAGAAAAAAGAGTGAACATCGCTGTTCACTCTTAAAGAATTCTGAGCGACCCAACCCGGGCCGCTCATTTATTTAGTCGCTTTCTATGGATTTGCGATGAAGTCAACATCAGTCAGATTATCCTGCAATGTGAACGTCCTCGTGTCATCAGTAAACTGATAACGCTTAGTAGAGGAGATCGTCATCACATAGAAGTTGCCGACTTCCAGGTCTTCCACCGTATAGTATCCAAACGGACTCGTGATCGCACTGTACAGGTTGCCCGTCTGAGCGTCCATCACAGTTATCCGTGCTCCACCGACACCATAGCCGAACGAGTCCACGGCACGACCGCTAACAGATGCGTGAGCGGCACTCGGCTGAAGCTGAGTGTTGTTCCAAGTACACTTAACATATTCGCCCTCCTCCAACTGGATTTGGACAGACCGGAGGCCCAGGTTAATGGTGTTGTTATTCGTACCGCCGACCGAAGTGCAGGAAAGGCCCGCCAACGTCCACGTCGGTGAATAGTTGTTCTCCGCGACCGTTATCAAATTGCCCGTACCAAAACTCGTGATATTCGAGCTGTTGATAGTTCCACCGACACGCGGGTTTATGAACGGTTCCGCAACATTGTCAACCAAATTAAAGGTCGTGCTGGGGAAGAGAGCCTGCGAGGATGTAAATCCGAAAGAAAAAGTCGACGATGTTTCCAGACCGATCGTAACGACCGTCTTTTCGATCGTGATGACCGCCGGGAAGATCACGGCCGTGGCTGATAGTTGAAGGTCACGGCTTCCACCGTTGGCGCCTGGGAACGCAACGACATAGTTGTGATACGGTGAGCCGCTGATGTTGACGGCCGAGTTCGCCTGTCCCCAGTCAGACCTCGTTGAAATATGCGAACCATACGCAATTACTATGTTCGTCTTGTCTGCTGTAAACGTCAGCGTGAAATTTTTCGTACTATCACCGGTCTGCACACCCGTTCGAGTATATTCTGAGCCGGCGGTTCCAGCACTGGTGATTGTGCAACCGAAGCATGAGAACACGCCCGGAATCTGTACTATGTTATCCGTGCCGCCCGGCGACTGATCAAATCCGTTCGTGACTTCAGGATCAACCGGGATCGAAAAAGTTGTCACACCTGCGAGAGTGCAACCCGTAACATTCACGCAAGGATCATTCATGACCGATTCGGTTTCATCGTAATCGCCCAGATAATCGGTAGCGTATTTTCCGCCCTTCGTATAGTCGTAACCGAGGGTTACCGTATACTGTTGTCCAACGACCAAATCTGAAACTACGAGTCTAATGGGCACAAATTGGCCTTCCAGATAGTGAGATTTGCTTTCGTTAACGTTGCCTCTGGTGTAACCATCATTGCCGCTCGCAGTGTTACATTTGATCGGCGCAGCGAGCGGTCCGTTGGCGCACTGTTCGATGTCAATGCCGATGGCTTCGGGCGACAACGAGGTCTTCTGGGCCGAAACCGAAATTGCCATACCAGCAACGCACACAAGAAAAACCAGTATGCGGGCGGCAAAAGATCTATTCATCAAATTAAATAGGGGAAACTTCATAATTTACTCCTCTCTCGTTTAGGCCCTTACTGCGGGCGGCAGATCAGCTCGTTTGGTTCGTGAAACATCGAATAAAGGAATACTTCCACAAACGTCAAAAAACTTGTCCCCATGCCTCTACAGTGTCGGGCGAAAAAAAAATTCCAATTAAAACCGTGTGAGATTGTTTAACAAAAGTCATCCGTCGATGTCAAGACTTTTTTTCCACAGGCTCACGGCGGAACCAAAACACGATTGCAAAAAAATATCCCTTCTTGGCCCACAAGGCATACGCAAATATCCCCGTGATTGAGCGGCTAAGCCACTGGTAAATAAAGCCAAAAGGGAGTTGCTTCAAGTGAAACTAAAATTCTATGCTGAGAATATACCACGAATTCAGCAGATTTCCAGCAAATAATGCTCGGCACTTTCATTCTTTCGTGTGAACGCGTATTTACCGTACTGAAACGACGTTTTAAGCCTCAGATTTTTGCGAGTTTGGCCCGTCTTGCAGTAAGGGCACCAACTGAGATTCTTCCAGCAAGGCACCGGTTGACACTTAAAGACACAAAAAAGCGGGTCGGACGCTTAGTCCGACCCGCTAATCTAGCCTCGCGCCTTAAACCGAGGGAAACTGCTAGTGAGTGCTCTGGGCCACGAAGTCCACGTTGGCCAGATCGTCGAGGAGTGTGAACGACCGTTCATTGTCCGGGATGAAGTATTTCTTCGAGGGTAAGGCCGTTACAACATAAAAATTTCCGACCTCGAGATCTGCGAAGGAATAGAACCCAAAATTATTGGTCATCGCGTAGGTAACAGAGCCGGTGGTTGCATTGAACAGCGAGAGTCGAATTCCACGCACTCCGCTCCCGCGGGCATCTATGACTCGACCCGCCACTGTCGCGTGAGCCGCGGTAGGAGCGAGCTCTTCACTCGTAAATGTACAGGTAACTGTTTCGCCATTCTCGACCAATATGTTGGCGCGATGGTTTGCGAGATCGACCGTAGTATTCAGAATGTTAGGCGATCCGCCCGCAACTTCAACACATTCCACTGCGACAAGCCGCCATCCCGCTACCTCTGCTTCGGTAACAACGACCATCTGACCGCTGCCGGGAACCGATGGATCAGTGAATTCCTGGTTGCTGACCAAAGTGAAGCTGGGCGTCGGAATATTTGTCGCTGCGTATGGAAACGCGGTCGTTGAGGAAGTACCACCGCTCGTAGTTTGTACGCGCTTCCTGACCCTTAATTGGCCGGTTTGGGGGAGCGGCGAAGGACTTGGTGTCGGAGTGGGTGTCGGCGTGGCGGTCGGCGTAGGTGTAGGCGTCGGCGCGGGGCCGCCACCGAGCCACGAATATAGAAGTTTATTCGGTGAGCCAACACCGGTGTTCGTAAGAATGCCGGTTGTGGCAGCGTCGAGGATCGCCTGACTAGTCACTGTGGAGTTCGAAGAAGGATTTGCAGCACGGTATATAGCCGCGACACCCGCGACGAGCGGTGCAGCCATCGATGTGCCGTTTAGCTGGCGAGTCGCCGAGTCGCTGGCGTTGCCAGCCGAAATGATCTCGTAGCCGGGTGCAAAGGCATCGACACAGGTGCCGTAATTTGAAAACAATGCTCGATCGTCGCCTTGTGCAGTAGCGCCGACAGTTATTGCGCTAGGCGTCCGTGCCGGCGAATAACTGCATGCGTCGTTAGCGTAGTTGCCGGCCGCGATTGTAAACAAAACGCCCGAAGCAAATGAGCTGGTGATCGCCGACTCCATCGAGGGGGATGCTCCCGCGGCGGTGATACTTATGTTAACAACCGCAGGGTTAACGCGGTGCGCGGTGACCCAGTCTACGGCACTGATGATATCCGAGATCTGACCGCTTCCGTCACATCGCAGAACACGGGCCGAATGTAAAGAAACACTCTTTGCAACACCAAACGTTGCTCCGCCGACAATCCCCGCTACGTGCGTCCCGTGACCGTTGCAATCAAGATTGCCGTCGTTTATTGCATCGAAAACGACATTCGCCCGGCCACCGAATTCCTGGTGCGTGGTGCGGATTCCGGTATCGATTATGTAAACGTGAGCGCCTGCTCCTGTGAGGGTGTAATTGTAGTTCGTGTCCAGCGGAAGATTTCTCTGGTCAATACGGTCCAGATTCCATCCGGCGTTGGGTTGCGTGGACGCGATGGAAACCACCGAGTCTTCCTCGACAAATTCCACTCGTTCATTGCGGCTCAACGCTTCAGCCTCGTTGGCCGACATTGTCGCGGAATAGCCCTTCAGGGCGTTCGAATAAACGCCGCGAACCTGCCCGCCGTAAAGCGACGAAAGGAACTGAGCCTCCGCTTCTACCTCGGGCCCCTCGGCAGAACGGCTGACAACGTCTTCGTTTAGGACAACGATGTACTGATTAGGGATGGGTTGATTTGATCGGTGAAACTTGGATTTTTGACCGGATGTTTTGAGGGGGAGTAAGGTTCCAACTGTCATGAGGGCGACAGCAAAAGTCAGGGAAAGAATAATCAATTTTCTCATTTGAGGTGCTCCAGGATTCGGAAAGTCGGAAGGTGAAGGTAGCTAATTGAAGCTGGGAAGTGAGGTGGACATAAAAATGTCCTGTAAAACAACATAAAACAAATGCCATACAGTGTCAACACGAAAAATTCAAAATGACCGCTCTTTCGGTCAAGCTGACCGAAAATGAAAAAAAATTCTCTGCCACAAGCTCTCTGGTTTTTTCAGGGGATATTCGAGAAGGGAATGGTTGCGATATGCGGTTCTTCAGCCAGGTGGTTGCTTCCGACCGCACACGTCTTTGGAATGCGCCTTAACCGTAGCCACATTCAGAGTACCGGGTTTATTGTCCACCGTATGTGCGTTGTCACACGCCTACGGCCGTAAGGATGCAAAGAGGGTTGACGATTTCTGATCTGATGACGCCATGCTCATCAGGTCCGACACCATATCAACGCCCACGTCGGTTCCCGTTCTATCAAGAAACCATGTGTGTTGTCTGGTTCTACGGGAACGAAACCGTTAAGATATTTTCGGCGAGTTTTAGACGCTAGAGTTTTTGAAAGAAATTTAATGGAAGAACTAATACGAGCGCTGACGGGTAAGAAGATCGATGTGAATTGTGGCTCGGGCGCCATGCTTCGGGGCGAAGTAATAGAAGTGAAGGACGGCGTGCTGTATCTCCGAGACGAAGACGAGAAGTCCGCTTATGTCGCGATCGACAAGATCGCCACTGTTTATGAATGTGCGGATTCAATTTCCCGGCCCGGCTTTATCGGATAGTTATTTTAGATGCAAAAAGCCCCGAATGACGCGACTGTCATTCGGGGCTTTAATCTTTTCAGGGCCAGCCTTACTGTGATGCAGCGTCGGAGCTGATGATTTCCGGAACTATGATCGGCCCGCTAGGTTTGGTCGGCAGACGTCGAAATCCAACGATGCGACTTTCCCAGTATCCCTTAAACGGAGAATACGTAATTCCTTTGCTCGATGACGCATGATAGAAACCGTTTTCATCAGCGACAATTCCTATGTGTCCGAGGTGATTGAGGAAGACCAGCGTTCCGAATTTGAAACGTTCGTCGCCGGTGACGGGTTCGGACATTGACCATAGACTGCGAGCACTTTGTCGCGTGAAGTTGACGCCGGCTTCGTTAAAAACGCTCCAAACAAAGCCCGAGCAGTCGTAGCGATTCGGGCCTGTGGATCCGTAGCGATAGGGAATACCGAACCGAGACTGGATCCCCCGCATGAGCGACGACGAGATCGAGCCGTTATAGACAAGGCGGCCGGCCGCCAACGATGCCGCAGCGGCATTCATTGCAAGCGACGACACCGTCTTTTTTACTAATGGTTGTTTGTTTTCTGTTGGAGCGACGACGAGTTGATTGGTCAGAACCGGACGAGCTGTCGGAGCATTTCGAGCGATTGAAGAAGTTAAGGATTTGGTTTTATCTGTCGTGACCGGCGTGGTCGAAGGCTGGTTCGTTGGCTGGCTGGAAACTAACTTGACTATCCGCTGCCTTTCTTGAGCAGCTCCAGCCGAAATAAATACAAAACTAATAAACAATGCGCAGAGCGACAGATGTGAAATCTTCTTCAAACTTTTCAAAACGTATACTCCAATTTTTTATTTAGCAGGGCGAGGCTGGGGCGAAATAAGCCGCAGGTGAACAGAAAGCAAAGTGAAGATTGATCCGGCTATCCCGAATCTGCGACCCATCTTGTTCTTATTTCTTTTTGCTTATTGTTGCCCGAACTACTTTAGTAGTTCCCAAATCCGAATCGAGTTGCAGCCGGGACCGCATGTCCGGATTTCAGCTAACCCAAAGGGTAGCACTTTGAGTCTATGGGAGGCAAATACGTTGTCACAAATTTTCTCGCAAACGAGAAATTGCCAGTAAAAACGAAGGGCTCGTCTAAAATTTATTTAGACGAGCCGCTCGCCCCTTCCTGCCATTTGCCTTCAGTTGTCTTTCCGTATGCGAAGAAAAACTCGCAATGGAAATCCTTCTCCAGAAAAAAGAAAAAGCCCGGAAAAAATTCCCGGGCAGAAACCGAAATTGTTGTTGATCCTATGCGGAGAACGATGTCCCGCATCCGCATCCGCCAGTCGCGTTCGGATTTTCGAATGTGAAACCCGAGCCCATCATATTCGACGTGTAGTCGATCGTGATTCCGTTCAGGTATTGGGCTGAGAACATGTCGACAAAGAGTTTGATCCCATGTTTCTCAACGATGAAATCGCCCGATTTCGATTCTTCCTCGATATTAAGGCTGTACTGAAAACCCGAACATCCGCCCGGAACCACGCGTACGCGGAGTCCTGACGTCTCTGGAAGGTCTTCTTCGCCGGCGAGAAACTTCTTGATCTCTTCGGCCGCGGGTTCCGTGACCGTCAATTCCACTGTAGGGGTTGCAACTGCTGACATCTGTTTATTCTCCTGCAAAAATTTGGACTCGCCTAAGAAGCGAATCCTTACATTAAAATCAATATTACTGTAGTAGATTCAAATTAACAAGCAATCGATGCCCGAAGAAACGACGCATTCGTTCATCGGCCAACCCACGATCCGCCGAATCTCACCGCACAAACGCGCTTTCGAGGGGTAGGTCGCCCGCAATGCCGAAGCCGAGAATCGTTGTTCCGCCGGAACTCTTCGTGATGAACCACGTCGCTCCTGACGGACGGAACACCGCCGGATCAAATCGTCCATCACCGTCGTAATCTCCGGACACAGGAACATCACCGTTCGTGCCGAATGGAAATCCATAGAACGAGAGGTCCTCGCTGCGGACGATAAACCACTGACCATTCGCAGGACGCCACAGTGCCATGTCAGCCTTGCCGTCACCAGTGTAGTCGCCCGGCACGATCCGGTCGGTCGATGCGCCGAAGCTTACGGCGAGCAGGCCGGCGGTGCTTCTCTGTATCCACCATTCTCCGCCCGTCACAGCGGGACGGAAGATCGCAATGTCTGCTTTACCGTCTCCGTCGTAATCCGCCGCGATCGGCTTATCGATCGAACTTCCGAATTGCGTGATCGTCGTGCCGCCGCCCGAATTCGCGATGAACCAGGTCGAGCTCGACGGACGAAACACGGCCGGGTCGGCCTTGCCGTCGCCATCGAAGTCGGCGGGCATTGGGATGTCGCCGTTGGTTCCGAACGGAAACGCGAAGAAGGACGAATCTTCGGAGCGAAGGATGAACCACTCGCCGGTCGACGGACGCCAAAACGCAACATCGGTTTTCCCGTCGCCGGTGAAATCAGCCGACGCTATCCGGTCAGTGCCGGCTCCGAATTGGAAAGCGTTATTCCCGCCGTCGCCCGAGCGCAGGATCCACCATTCGGCGGGACCCGGACGAAAGATCGACACATCAGATCGGTTGTCGCCGTCAAAGTCGAACGGTGCGGAACCCGGCAGCCGGTATCTTCCAAAGAAGTACGACGGCTTATTGCCCGCGGCGGTGAAAGTGCCGCCGGCATAAATGCTCTTGCCGCGTTGAAGCACCGAACGAACGATGTTGTTTGTTCCGCTTCCGAGACTCGTCCATGCACCGCCGCTCCACTTGGCAATATTGCTCGCACTTGTTCCGCCGGCGTTTGTAAACTGACCGCCGGCATAAACGATGCCGCCTTTTGCGCTGATCGACCAGACGTTTCCGTTGATGCCGCTTCCAAGTGCCGACCAACTTGATCCGTTCCACTTGGCAATATGACTAGTGTTTGGTTCGCCGCTCATCGACGTGAAGGCGCCGCCGGCATAGACGTCGGTGCCGTCGATGGCGATGGAGAGTACCTGGTTGTTCGCACCGGCATCGAGCGCCGACCAGCCTGAGCCGGAGTTATATAGGGCGATCCGGCTGGTTCCGAGGACACCGGCTGCGGAGGTGAAACCGCCGCCAACAAATAGAAGGCTTCCGTTGGTGGCGAGAGAGCCGACAAAGTTATTGACTCCGCCGTCGACAGCTGACCAATCGTTGCCGTTGTCGAGCCGTGCCAGGAAGCTTGTACCTGGCACACCTCCAGCGTCAGTAAAGAATCCGCCTACGTAAACATATTCGTTGTTGGCGGCGAGAGCCATGACCTGCCCGCCATTTACTCCGTTCGATAGACCAGACCAGGCGGTGCCATTCCATTTCGCGACACGTGAAGTCCCCGGGACGCCTCCGGCGCTTGTAAAAGTTCCACCGACGAACAGATCGTTACCCCTGACACACATCGCATTGACGGCACCGATAACTCCGCCGCCGACAGACGACCACACACTTCCATTCCATCTTGCGATTCCATTCGTTCCCGGAACCCCGTTCGCCGAACCAAACGCGCCGCCGACATAAATATCACTGCCGATGACCGCTACCGCGAGTACGGCGTCATTCAAACTCTCTCGCATCGGCGCCCAGAAACCGGCAGCGTTCCACTGTGCGACATGATTTAATTTTTCGGATCCGATCGCGGAGAACACGCCGCCGGTGATCACATTCGTTCCGTTCAGTTCCATGGCTCGAACCGCCGCATCGGCCGCGGCTCCCATCGCGCTCCATGCACTTCCATTCCAGCGCGCAAGGTTTGTCACCGGTACACCGCTCGCCGAAGTGAACTCGCCTCCGGCATAGACAGTCGTTCCGACCACCGCGATAGCATTGACGGCGCCGTTATCGACGCCTGATCCCACAGCCGACCAGGTTGATCCGTTATATTTCGCGATGCGGACTGCTCCCGGAGTGTCGCTTATCGAGGTAAAGAATCCGCCGGCGTAAAGATCGGTCCCGACTGCGGTCAGCGTAACAATTCGCAGGTTCGCGGCTCCGATTGTCGCCCATGTAGTGCCGTTATATCGATCGACGAATCCGAACGGCGATGGAGAGAAGTCGCCGCCGCCTGCGTACACGATGGTCCCGATGATCGCGACCGTGTAGATCGTAAAATTGCGTCCGTTGCCAAGACTCGACCACGCGCTTCCGTTCCATTTAGCGGCCGACCGCGCGGAGGTGTTGCCGCCGGCCGACGTAAAGCTGCCGACAACGTAAAGGTCGGTTCCCATCACGTCCATGTCGTAGACGGTGTTCGATGTCCCGCTGCCGAGCGCCGACCACGCCGAGCCGTTCCACTTTGCGATGTTGCTGGCTGGAACTCCGTCGATCGAACTGAATGTCCCACCTGCATACAGGTCCGTACCGACAAACTTCAGAGCTTGGACAGAGCCGGTGGCATTAAGCACACCGAAGGACGTCCATTTGTTGCCGTTCCATTTTGAGATCGAGGGCTGGTTTCCGAGACAACAAACCGAAACTCCGGCGACATAAATATCGCTTCCGTTGACGGCGATCGTATTCACAGAACCGTCAAATCCATTCTTGCCGAACCGAGGATCCCAGAAATCGTTGAGGTCAAATTCCGGTGAGATCTGCGGCGCTCCCGGCTCGTTAAGTATTTGAGAAAGCGATGCAGCTGAACCGCCATTCGTGAACAGGTTCGTCTCGAACGGTTGTGCCGGCGGAGCAGCGTCAAATGGTGCAAAGCCGACAAGGACGAGTGCAATCACGCTGATAACAATGCTGAACTTCATAACTCAATTTCCTCTTTCAAACAGCTCACCGGCTCCAGGCAGATCAGCACCCGACCGTTTTTCGTGAAATGGAGCAGATTCGCTTCGAGCCGCCGGATAAAAATCTTGTCGCATGGCTTTGATCCGCGATAGAATGCCCTTGTCTACCACCCACAATCCGCCTTTTACGGTGCAGCCTCATCATGTTTCAAGCGGGCTGAATTGTCTTGGAGTTTTCTTGGCTTTTTTTTGACTTTTACTTGACTCGAATGGAATCGGCGGAAAACAAAGGATTTGTCTATGAGTTCGGAAAGTTCCTTCTTGATCCGAATGAGAAGACTCTGTTCGCAGATGGCATTCCGGTGCACATTCCGGCCAAGGAATTTGAGACCCTATTACTTCTCGTCCAAAACAATGGCCGTGCGCTTT
>Ga0070704_100001408_pt1 | contig 12822 bp, 5 predicted proteins | sample KBSK5252metaG_FD_65467 | JGI IMG/M metagenome (GOLD analysis project Ga0070704, IMG submission 65467) | Corn, switchgrass and miscanthus rhizosphere microbial communities from Kellogg Biological Station, Michigan, USA - KBS K5-25-2 metaG | ecosystem: Host-associated > Plants > Roots >...
TTCCGTTGAACTGGCGTTGGTGCAGGCCGACTTTCTTGCCCAACTCGAGCGCCGCTCCGAAGCCGAAGTGATCTGGCGCCGTGTCGCTCAACGCTATCCCGGGACCGCCGCCGCCCTCGAAGCCAACCGCCGGCTCCAGGAGCGCGTCCTTCCCCCGCCCGAAGATCATGTCTATGACTTGGTCCGCCAGCAACGCCATCGCGAAGCATTGGCCGCCATTGAAGAGATGGAAAAAGCCGGCGCGCTACCCTGGTCAATGGAGATGCAGCGGATTTATTCGCTCCAAGCCCTCAACGAGTTCACCGCCGCCACCCACCGGGCCGACGAACTCGCCGCCAAAAACCCGGAAGCCTCCGACCTGGCGCTGCTCCGGGCCGACTTGCTCGCTCACCAGCACGCGTGGTTCGCGGCCGCGCGCACGCTGAAAGAGGTCGAGCAACGCGCCCCCGAAAGTGACACCGGACACGCCGCCCGCGCTCGGATGCGCGCCTTGCCGGCCGTGGCGAACCTGGACAAGTGGTATTGGGGCGAAGCGTATGCCGCCGGGGATTACCTCGGACGCTATGACGCACTGGTCGGCTCGGGCTTTATTCGCACCGGCACGTTCATTCCGGAAGCGCGCTGGCTTCAGCCGTACGCGGAACACATCTTTGGAGTCGACACGGCCTCGAGCGCCACCCGCTCGAAGGGCCAGACGATAATCTTCGACAACGCGGTGGGTTTTTATGGCGGCATGCGGCTCCAGGTGATCCCGACCGAATACCTCTTTTTCTACGTCCAGGGCGGTGTGAACAAGGATCTGCTCGACCAGCGTGATGACGGCGATTGGGCGCTGGACTCGCAAGCGGGTGTTTACGGATTCAAATCGTGGGGGCCCGGGGTGGCATTTCTTCCCAAGACGACGCCGGCGGCCGCCGCGGCGGAAACGCCTGCATCCGCCGGCTTGTTCTGGCGCGGCGATTGGTTCGCGGACGCCGGCGCCAATTTTTCCTATTACGACCGCTACAGCAGTTGGATTGGCTACGGCCAGGCGCATGAAGGTTTTCGTTTGGGGCAATGGGGGAAGGACATCGCCTTTGACGCGTACCTGTTGGAAAACATCGCCTGGGATGTGCGCGGGAATTTCTACGATAATTATGCCGACTTCGGACCGGGAGCACGGATCATTTGGCGCCCGCGTCCCCAATGGCAGGTGGTCCTGAACTGCGAGTGGCTGCAGGGCTATTATTTTGGAAGGAACGAACGTGGAAATCGAAATGGCACGGACGCTGACTACAACGGAGTGCACGTAGGGCTCTCCGTGGGAGCGAGGTGGTAGTGGGGACCCTCGAACAGGTCTTCCTGGTCCTGGCCTACCTCACGGCCTTCGGCTTTTTGCTGAGCGGCCTGGATGATCTCTTCTTCGACTCGCAGTTTCTGGTTTACCTCTGGAAAAACCGGCGTCGTTTACCGGTTCGCCACCAGGACCTGCGCCTGGCTCAGGAGCAATGGATCGCCCTCCTCGTGCCCGCCTGGCAGGAAGGCGGCATCGTCAACAAAATGGCCGAATACGCCACCCGCGTCGTCCTCTACCAGAAATACGACATCTTCATCGGCGTCTATCCCAACGATCCCGAGACCAACCGTTGCGTCGACGAAATCTGCGCCTCCCATCCGCGCATCCACAAAGTAATCGTCCCGCACCCAGGCCCGACCTGCAAAGCCGATTGTCTCAACTGGATTTACCGCGCCATGCGGCTGAACGAAGTGCCCGGCACCCGCGAATACGCCCTGGTCGCCATCCACGACGCCGAAGACGTCCTGCATCCGCTGATGCTCAAAGTCTACAATTACTTCGTCCCGCGCGAATACGACATGGCGCAACTCCCGGTCTTCGGGCTGGAGTTTCCGCCGTGGAAAAACTGGGTGGCCAACACCTACATCGACGACTTCGCCGAACTGCACACGAAAGATTTGTACGTTCGCGAAAGCATCGGCGGGGTCGTTCCGTCCGCCGGTGTCGGCACCGTGTTCCGGCGCACCGTCCTCGACCGGCTCGCCGCCGAAAATCACGCCAATCCGTTTTACGTCGGAAACCTCACCGAAGATTACGAAGTTGGCATCCGCGTCAAGCGCGCCGGCTACCGGACGGGCGTCGTCAACGTGCCCGTCGAACGACTGGCGCGCCAACGGCGGGCCGACGGCTCGCTGGGCCCACCTCATCTCGTCACCGAGTTGGTGGCGGTGCGCGAAGCATTTCCCAAAACGTTCCGGAGCGCCGTGCGCCAGCGCGCGCGGTGGATTCTCGGCATTTCATTCCAGACCTGGGAACAGGCGGGCTGGGAAGGAACCTGGCCCGTGCGTTACACCCTGGCCCGCGATCGGCGCGCGCCGCTCACGCATCTCATCAACATGGCCGGCTACGTCGTGCTCGCCTTCGCCTTCGCGCAATGGCTCTTCCGCGCCGGCCCCTGGGGCACCGATTTTTACTTGCGTCCCGTGTTCGCTCCCGACAGTTGGCTTTGGAAAATTGTCATCATCGACACGTGGCTGCTGGCGTATCGCGCCGTGCAAAAATTCATCAGCGTCACCACGATTTACCACTGGCGGCAGGCCTTGGCATCGATACCGCGCGTCGTGGTCAACAACACCGTCAATTTCGCCGCCACCATCCGGGCTACACGGCTTTACCTCGCCCACAAATTCTTCCGTTACCCGATCGTCTGGTACAAAACCGCCCACACATTTCCCGCCGAAGCCGAGTTGGCCGAGTACACCAAGACCATCGAGGACCTGCTCGTGCAGGAAGGCCTGGTCACGCGGGAACAGGTTTTGGACGCCGCGCGCCAGGCCAACGGCTTCAGCGTGCCCTTCATCCTCCTGCGCCTGGGCCTTTTGTCCGAGGAAGATTTCACCGCCATCTGGGCCAAGCATTCCGGCCTGGACGCGCGTTTCATCAATCCCTACGACATCCCCGGGCCGTTGCTGGAACGTTATCCGGAACAGCTCGCGCTCGACTTCGCTGCTGTGCCAGTCCGGCAGGAGGAAGGACGCATTGTCATGGCGTTCCGCGAACCGCCCCCCATGGCCAACCTGGATCGGTTGCGTCAACTCTTTGGCGCACCGGTGGTGCCGGTGTTGACGCGCCCGGCCAATCTTGCCTTCGCCCGCAACCGCGCCTATCCCCGCCATGTGCTTCGGGCCTCCCCCGTCCTGCATATCCCGCGTCACTTCCAACGCGCGGGCACGCTCGACGCCCTGGTCTTCCTCGACGCCTTGAGCAGCCAGCAGGCGGGCCGGCACAGTTTTCCGGACGTTGTCACCGACATGGCCGTTCTCACCGAAGGAGAGGCTCGTCGATTGTGGGCCGTCTTGCTCGGCTGCCCGCCCTCCCCCCACGCGCAGTTGGCTCTCAACCAGGACCTCTTCTATCGCGTGGGGCCATTCTTCTGGTGGTTGCATCGTCTCTGGCCCATGCAAAACGGCAAGATTGCTTCCGCCGCACCGCGGCACCCGCAATTGGTCGAATGGCTCTCGGGCCGGCTCGGTGCTGCGCCGGAATTTGTCGCGGAACTTCCCCGACGGCTGGAACTGGCCGCGCGCCGCAGCGGGCCGGACCTCGACCCGGAGCAACTCGTGCTCGATTCGCTGGGCGACAAAGGCGTGCTCAAGCCCGAAGACATCGCCCGCGCCAAGGCCGCCCGCAGCCTCCTGGTGGACCCGGTCCCGAATTGGTTGCTGCTGCAGAAGCTGGCCACCGAAGAGCAACTCAACGAGGCATTCCGGGAAATCTGCTTTCTCCCGCGCGCCACGCCCTGGGACCCGGCCGAGGTGCGCCGTCTCACGCCACTCCTGCCCCCTGGATTCGCCGAAGCCAACGGCTGCTTCTGCCTGGAGGAATCCAACGCCGCCATCCGCCTCGGCCTCTCGCAGCTTCCGTCGCCCGGCGCCGTCCGCGAAATCCACGACCGCCTGGCCGGCTGCGCGCTTTTCTTCCAGGCACTCACCCACGTAGAAGCCGCCCGCCTGCGCGAGGGAACAAACTAGCCGCGCGAGTTCCCTCTCTCCAAAGACGGTAGTCAGGACACTTGCAATTCAGCCCTCCGGGCTGAATTCCAAGGGCAGCCCTCCTGAACTGCCAATGCCCGAAGTGCAGTCCCCGTTAAAGACATCTTACGGAACATGCCTGTCTACCCGGGCCGCGCCTACCCCGCCCGCGACGACACCCGGGACGCGACACCCTCCCCTCTTCTGCCTCACTGTATCCGGTAAAATCTCTGCGGATACATCTTAACGTCATCGATGAATTCGTAGATGCCGAGACTATTGGCCGTTGTGGTTCCAAGCGGCGTCCACGAAATCGGTGCGTTCAAATCGAAGGTCGCTTCCAGCAGGTAACTGAGCCCAGGCACGCCCAGGCCGAGGATTTTCATCTGCTCGGAGTTCACTGGATTAATCGAACCGATGCTCGGCGGCGGTGGAGCGACGCGCGTTACAACGACGTCGTTGGCGCCGGCACCGGCATTGTACTCGATATAGAACACCAGGCCGCCGGCGGCGAAATAGCTCCCCTGCGCCAATCCCAGGAACGTGCCTTGCGTGGGCGAAACGCTCTCATTGCGAATGAGGGTGAAGGCGTCATTGATGGCGGGAGTAAAACCGAGACTCAATTCCAACCGGCTGCCATCGAGTATCACCGGCCCGCTCACGCGGAGCTGATCGTAGCTGGTGCCGGCCACGGTGCCATTCAACTCCATGCGGACAACATCATTGCTGAGCGCCAGTTCACCTTGCACAGTCAAACGCCCCGGACTGGCCCCGGGTGCGACAATACCGCCAGGAAACGAAACAAGGCGCGGCACCAGGCCGGTCCCGCCCAGCACCGCCGGAAACATGTTCGCTGGCAGAACGGGCTGGTTCAGCACCAAGCGCGAACTCGTGGACAAATTTCCGTGCACGATCAGGCTCCCTTCACTCAGGGCCGTCTCGCCCGAATAGGCGTGAGCCGCGGTGAGCGTCAGAGTCCCGCCACCCACCTTTTGGAAACTGCCCGGGCCGCTGATGGAACCGGCGAAGGTTGTCGATTGCTCGTTGCCTCCGACCGCAAGGCTGGCCTGATTCAGAAAGCGCACAGCGCCCGTGCCCGCCATCGAGCCAACCGCTTCCGCCACTCCCTCAATTTGCAGCAGCCCCGAACTATCAATCGTTATCGGCGAGCTGTTGGCAATTTGCTCCTTATTGCGCACACGCACCGTGTCCGCCAGCGCGCCACCCACACCGTCACCAATAATTAAAACGCCAGGAATCGCTTGCTGGAATGGCGTCTTAAGGAGCTCCAAAGTGCCCGCGTTAACCAGGGTGTCTCCATAGGAATTCGCCGCGTTGCCGCTGAAGACAAGCGTCCCGGCGCCGACCTTGGTCAGACTCGCCCCGCTCGGGCTGCCGATCGCGCCGGCGAGGCTCAGCACGTCGGTGAGGTCAACGACGTTAACGATGGTATTGGTGCCGAGAAGGATGTCGCCGAGCCAGGAATTGGTTCCGAACCTGGACCGCAACGCGCCCAAGCCCTGGCTGCCGGGGCTGTTGAGCGTGAGCGGTTCGCGCGGGATGTGCACATTGCTCTGCACGGTCAACAACGCGTGGCCATGCACGAGCGCGCCGCTGTTCGTTGCCCCGAGCGCAAAAGAATTCTCGAGCACCAACTCCCCATCGTTTACCAGCATAACGCCGGTAAACGCATTGGAGCCGCCCAAGGTGAGAACACCGTCCCCTAGCTTGGTCATGCCGCCGCTCCCGGCGCCATCGGCAATGGCCGCGGCGATGAGCAAGTCCGGCGCCGCGCCAGCACCCGCGGTGTCGATCTGTCGCATCGCGCCGCCCAGCGAGAGTTGGCCGCGAATGGCCGCCGTTTGATTTGTGGCATGCACAAGGATATCGCCGTTCAACGTGAGCAATCCAAAACTGGTCGTCTCGACCGCCCCACCGTAGAACGTCAGAGCCCCGACCGTGTCCACCATGCCGTTAAGCGCCAGCAGTCCGCTTTTGTTGAGTGTGATGGGAGCGTTGTCGGCAATTTGATTGTTCTTAATCAGCGACACGCGTTCGCCGCCTGGTGAGTGAGTGCTGTTGCCAATGACCAACGGTCCGGGAATCACCGGCTGATGCAACACCCCATCCAAGATCATGTCACCTTCCGCCACGCGGCTCACACCACCGTAGGTGTTGGTGTAGGTGGTCTTGAATTGCAACGTGCCGGGACCGTACTTGTAAAAGCCCGCCGGACCGGAAATGAGCCCGAGAATCGTCAGCGTGCTGTTGGTCGGAACGTAAATATTCAAGTCATCATTGAGCACGACCGACCCAAGCCAGGAGGGGCTGCCCGATTCCACCATCAGGGTCCCGGCCGGCCCCGGCACTTCGAGCGGTTCCGGGATTCCGATGGTGCCTTGGATGGCCAAGGTGCCGAGGCTCGCCTTCGTCACCCCCGTCGCCGCGCCCAACGCCGAACCGTGACTAATCGTGACGGTGCCGCCATTGATTTCGACGTCACCACTGAACGTGTTGGAAGCGGATAGAAACAGTTCGCCGCGGTCAGCTTTGATGAGCGTCGCCGTGCTCACGCCGCTGATCTGGGCGCTGATGGTCAACACCACGCCTTGCGCCACATCGATGGTTTGCGTGCCGTCACCGCGCCCGCCAAGATTCAGCCTTCCCGCGATCAACGAGTTCTTGGGCACCACGGCAGAGGGATCGGCCAGGATGGGGCCATCCACGCTCAACAAGCCGTTCCCGGTGAGCACCGTGCCACCCCGCAGACGCAACTCGCCAATGACATCATTTTCGCCGCTCAACTCGAGACTCCCGGTGGATTGGATGGAGACGACGGACGTGTCGGCGATTTGGTTATCATTGCCCAGCGCCACCACGTTGCCGATGAGCGTGCTGCTGAAATCGCCAATCGTCAGGTCACCCGTGAGCGCCGTTGTGCCCACCAGCGTCAACCCCGGGCCCAGGTTATAGCGGTTTAAGCGCAGGATGCCGCCATAGACGAACGTGTCTCCAACAAATGTATTTGCCCCCAGACCGCTCAATGAAACATCGCCCGTGCCGGACTTGATGAGATTCCCCGTGCCGCTGATCACGCCCGAGATCGTCACGTCCCCTGCGGCCGTTGCGGGAAACAGCAAATTATCCGCCGTCAAAATGACATCGCCCCCGATGACCAGCCTCGCCGCCGCTTGTTCGACGTAAAGTGTCAGGTCGCTATTGGCAATGATGTCCGGACGAAACGTGCTCGTGCCGGTGGTGTCATCCATACGGACCAGCGTGGTGCGAAGGGAATTGCCGTAAATGTTGTAGCCGCTGTCCACAATCCAGACCGACTCGAAAGTGGTGCCGGCGGGAAGGTTGTTGGTGTTGACCTTGTGCGCGGCGTCCTTGTCGAAAATCAGCCGCTGGTCTCCGCCGGTGGGAGCAACGCCTCCAAGCCAATTGGCCCCCGCCGACCAATTGCCGCTCGTGGCGGAGCCACCAGTCCAGTAGTGAAGCGTGGTGGCCGCATGCGCTTCGCTGGACCTCAGCACGCCAGCCAACAGCAGAGCGGAGAAGGCCGGACGGATGGAGAATCTCAAAAAACGAGGGACCTGGGCCAGAGTCGTTCGATTCATGTTCGATAGCGCCGAATCTTCGGCCACTCCTTACTGAAGAAAATGAAGAGGGTGGATTACAGAAATGTCTGCATTGGTTCCCTCTCACCGTAAACCTGACCTTCACTGGGCTTGTCGTAAGCGGGCTCCGCTATTTCAGCAACCGCGGCAGCCAGGTGGTCATGAAAGGCAAGTAGGTGATCAGCACCACCCCTATCAGCAGCACCCCCATCATCGGCAGCGTCGCGCGGGTCACCTCGCCCATGGGTTTGTTGAACCGATAGGACGAGAGGAACAGGTTCATGCCGACAGGCGGGGTTAGAAAGCCGACTTCCAAGTTGGCCAGGAAGATGATCCCGAGATGGATCGGGTCGATGCCGAAGGCGATTCCCATCGGGACAATGAGCGGCACCACCACCACGATGGCTGAATAGATATCCATCAAACATCCCACCACCAGCAGAAACAGATTGAGCAAAAGCAGAAACATCCACGGCGAATGGATCGCGCCCTTGATCCATTCCGCGCCCGCCGTGGGAACTTCCGCCATGATTAGGAACTTGGTGAATCCCATGGCCACGCCCAGGATTAAGAGCACGCCGCCAATGAGCAACCCGCACTCCGTCATCACGCGCGGCACATCGCGAACCGGATGCAAATCGCGGTGGACCACAACTTGCGTAAAGAAGCCGTAAAGAGCTGCAACCGCAGCGGCCTCCACCGGGGTGGCCCACCCGGCAAACATCACGCCCAGCGTGAACACCGGCAGCATGAGTTCCCATTTGGCTTCCCAGACGGCCGAGAACGCTTCGCGCACATCGAACTTCGGACGAGCGGCCTTGTCCTTGGGGCCGGCCCGGATGGCCCACCACGCCGTCATGATGACCAACAACACTCCTGGGGTCAGCCCGCCCAAAAACAGCTTGTTGATGGTCACGTCAGGAGGCACGGTCCCTTCGGGAAGCTCCAGGTTTTGAAGGCTGCGTTGGGCGATGACAGCGTAGAGGATGAGTGGCAGGCAGGGGGGGAAAAGCAGGCCCAACGATCCCGCCCCGGTGACCAAGCCGAGTGCGGTCCTTGGCGTATAGCGGGCCTCGATCAACACCGGCATCAACAACCCGCCCAAAGCTAGAATCGTCACTCCGGAAGCGCCCGTGAAGGAAGTGAAGAACGCGCAGACCAGCGCCGTCACGATGCCCGTCCCGCCTCGGAACGATGCGAACAGCGCCTGGAAAACGCGAACGAGGCGCTTGGACGCGCCGCCTTCGGCCAGGAAATAACCCGCCATGGTGAACAGCGGCAAACTCGGCAGCACCGCGTCGGTCACCAGATAATAATGTTCCAGTGGAATCAGCGAAACGGTTCGCCCGGTGCCCCAGAACAAAATCATCGCAGCCCCGCCCAGCGTGGTGAAAATGGGCGCGCCGAAGAGCGTGGCCATACCCAGAGCAATCATCAACGGCCAGATCAGTTTGGCGGGCTCGATGGGTGAACTCAGCCCGAACCACACCAACGCCGCCGCGAGCACGAAGGTGACGGCGCGCCCCGGCCATGAACAGGACGCATGCCAGCAAAGTCGCAAGGCCACCGCCCCGAACCCGACAGGCAGGAAGAGCTGAAAAAAACGAAACGGGATGCCGTAAGCCAGGATTTTGTCGGCGGGTTCGGACTGAATAAATTGCCAACTGGCCAGGCAAAGCACCGCGCTGATGGCCGCCGCCAGGCTGCTGCTGAAAATCGAGGCGGCATTCTTCCAGCGGGGCGGGAGCAAGTTAGCCAGCGTGGACAAGGAAAGCAGTCGATCGTCCCGGGCCGCGAGTGCCCCGCCCAGCACGCCGATCAACAAGGTGAAATGCTGAACGAATGCGCTCGAACCAGTGATGGAAAAATTCGCTCCGAGCCGCGTGGTTTTTCGCAGCACAGCTTCCAAAAGCGGCAGCGCCACCAGTGCGGCCAGCACGATGATCACCAGAAAGTTTTCACCCCAGCGAAACCATTCCAGCCACGCCGGCCGGCTCACTGCCGTGCCAGGCTCCGACGAAGAAGCGGGGCCGAAAGGCGGCGCGGTGTGGCTCATTGCTTCTTGGCCGCGCGGTAGTCCTTCAGCAACTTCTCCACCTCGTCGAAAATGTCAGCGGGAACAAGCGTGCCTTTGATTTGTGGATAAAACTTCTCCGCCTCCTTGCGCCAGGCCGATTCGAGTTCCGGCGTCATCGGATGGACCGTCAGCCCTTTCTCTTTCATGGCGGCGACGGCTTTGTCGCTCTCCGTGCGGCTCTGAGCTTTATTGACAACACCGGCCTCATCGGACGCTTTTTTAAGAACCTCCCGCGCTCCGGCGGGAGTCTTGTCCCAAACCGTTTTGCGGATCACGAGCGCCCCGACCAGCGGCGCCCAATTGACGTCGAGCATGTGCGGCGCGCGGCTGTACACCTGCGTCGCCAGCGCCGCCACCGGCGGCATCGGCACACAACTAATCAAACCCGTGTCGAGCATCGGAACAATATCCGCCGTCTCCAACGGCACCGGCTGGTACCCGCCCGATTTCCAAAGCCCGGTGTAGGTCGCATCGCCCGCCCAGGTGAACAGTTTCATTCGCTTCAAATCGTCCGGCGTCCGCATCGGCTGCTTGGAGAAAAAGTGCGTCCACCCCACGTCGCCCCAGAATAACACCACGAACCCGGCCTTCTCCATCCGTTTCTCCAGCGACGGCTGCAGCTTCTCGCCGATGTAATCAACCTCCGCCAGCGATCGAAACATCATGGGGATGCTCTGCAAACCTGTCACCGCCGGCTCAATGTCCGAAAGCCCGGTGGCCGTCAGCAGCGCCGCATCCAATGCGCCCAATCGCATTTGGCTCACCATCTTCGCCTCGCCGCCCAACTTGCCACCCCCGTAAATGCGGAGGTTAACCCCGCCGCCCGGCGCCTTGCGCCATTTCTCGCGCATCTCCAGCAGCATCCGGTGATAAGATGTTCCTTCCGGTGCGAGCGTGCCCAGCGAAATCGTCATGGGCGCCGCGGTCAGCGAGGGAACACACCAAAACAGGGCCAGGACCCACCGCCGCCAGTTTCGCGAACGTGCTGAGGCTGTCGAAATTCGTCTCCAGAGGGAAACGGCCAGGGATTTAGCGTAAGGGGCGGTCGCTGCCGCGTGTCCATTTCTCATAAAATCATTTGGCGCGGTCGCTTTGGTCAGCGCCCAAAAACAGTTCATCCACGCGCCCGCGCAGCCAGCGCGCCCGGCGTTGCGCCAGCAAATTCTGCAAACGCCACTGCGGGGCCGCGTCGGGGTTGATGGCCAGGGCCCGCTCCAGCAGCGACAGAAACTCAGTCTTGTTTTGTTGCTGCACGCACACGGCTTCCGCCAGGCTGACCAGCGGCGAGGCCAGTTTACCCTGAGACAGTTCCATGGCTCGATCGAAATGTTGACGCGACCGGACTGCCGGCTCGCCCGCCACCCCTTTGCGGGCCATCTCATAGGTGATCAAAAAAGCATGAATTGCCCCAGCGTCAAAATCTTCATCCAAGGCCAGCGCCCGATCGATGAGCGCCTCCACAATCAATTGGTCGGAAATCAGCGCCGGATCATCTTTCGACACACTGATCGCCGCCCCCCAGGAAGCGGCCGTCCAATAAAGCGCGGACACTTCCTTGATGGTGCAATCGCGCACGGCCGCCTTCGGCTCCCGGCGCAGCGCTTCTTCGAGTCCCGGATGAGCCAGCGCGAGCCGTCGCAAACCGTAGCCACGGGCCCGCAGATAGAGCCGCTTGGCCCGCGCCCGCAGCTGGTCCGCCGCCGCCAGGTCCGAGTCTTCCTTCTCGTCGGCCTCCTGCTGCACGAAAGCATAACTGTACTGGGTAAACCCGCTGCACGCCGCCAGGAGCAAACCGGCATGATGCGGACTTTCAGCCAGCAAACTTTCAATCAATTTCAGGCTGAACGGGACCGCTGCCTTAACCAGCTCCGGATCGTCATCCGAAGCAAACGTGCTCCCGCCGGACGAAAGCGCGTCGCCCAGTTTGTTGATCGCCATCCGTTTGACGGAACACCCCGGCGCCGCCGCCAGTAGCAGCGAAAGCCCAAGCCAGAACGCCCCACGGCGGGACGCCAGAAGACACCGGAGGCGGATGTTCATTGCGCGGCATGTTTTAGCGGATCAACGGCCAGGAGCAAGCCTGTCGATTTTAGATTTTGGATTTTGGATTCGGTCGTAGCGGCGGTCGGCAGACCGGCGCACTCTTGGCCGCTGCCCCGTCCCCCACTGATCGGCCATTCTCCCAAACACTCCGTCGTGGCCCTCCATAAATTCTATCCTTTGGCATTGCCGCTTTGTAACCTGCCGCTGCCACGGGCGCTAAGCCAGCGCGCCGACCTGTTGAAATGAGCTTTCTGAGGCCGACTCTTATCGTCGCCATCATCGCCACCATCGCCAACGCCATGAGCCTGGAATCGCCCGCTGCCGGCGCGCCGGAACTTTCGCGCGAATTTATTGCCACCGAAAAACAAATCACCCGCGGCCCCGTTCGGCAGGCCCAGGGCACGCCCGGTGGACGCATCCTCACCAACACGGGCGTCTGGTCTCCGGACGGCCAATGGATCGTTTACGACGTTCGCTCCGATGCCGACGGAGACGTCTTCGACGGAGCCAGGATCGAAATGGTGAATGTCGACACGGGCGAGGTTCGCGTGCTGTTCGAGTCCGCGCGCGGCGCCCATTGTGGCGTGGCCACGTTTCATCCTGTCCAGCCGCGCGTCGCCTTCATCCTGGGACCGGAGAACCCCACGCCGGAATGGTCCTACAGCATTTCCCATCGGCAGGGTGTCATCGTCGATGTCGCCCAGCCGCGGGTGGCGCGTAATCTGGACGCGCGGGATCTGACAGTTCCGTTCACACCGGGTGCGTTGCGCGGCGGCACCCATGTGCACGTCTGGGACGCACGCGGCGAATGGCTCAGCTTCACCTACAACGATGCGCTATTCGAAACGGACCTGCGCGACGTCGGAGTGAGCCTGCCGCAGCGCAGCGTGCGGGTGACGAAAGATCACGAACGCAATCATGACGGGATGTACTTCTCGTTGCTCGTCACGCGCACGACGGCTCATCCGAAACCCGGGTCAGACGAGATCCAGCGGGCCTGCGAGGAAGGCTGGATTGGCACGAACGGTTACGCCCGCGCCAACAGCACCCGTCAAA
>Ga0070704_100001412_pt1 | contig 12808 bp, 9 predicted proteins | sample KBSK5252metaG_FD_65467 | JGI IMG/M metagenome (GOLD analysis project Ga0070704, IMG submission 65467) | Corn, switchgrass and miscanthus rhizosphere microbial communities from Kellogg Biological Station, Michigan, USA - KBS K5-25-2 metaG | ecosystem: Host-associated > Plants > Roots >...
ACGTTCGGCAAGCCTTGCCGCACCCACAAGTCGAGACGATTCAGCGCGCAAGCCTCTACCCGCACGAGCACTTCGTTCGCACGAACGGCGGGTTCCGGAGCGTCTTCGTATTTCAATACCTCCGGCCCGCCATGCGTATGAAAGACTATTGCCTTCATCCACCCTCCCGTTGCTCAACCGAATCGCAAACTACCGAGCGCGGAACAACCCGCATGAAATACTTTCAAGGCAACGCCGCAACAAGCAGCGTGCGGACGTCTTCGCGGTTGAGGATTTCAACTTGCGCGATCAAGCCAGACACAACGTCGAGGATAACCATTCCCTTCGCTGCATCTAAATCAAAGCAACGATGATCAGGGCCGTAGGCTCCCTCAGGCTTTGGCTGCGTATAAAAAGACGCGCAAAAGTCGTCTCCACATCGGCAGCGGTCTACGATTTCCAGTGTTGAAACCTGACCGGCCAAGTCCAACTCCCCGCGCTCTTTCAGAAGCTGCTCAAGTTCACGGGCAACCTGTGGGAGTGTTTCGATAAGCAACAAGGGTCCACCCTCTTAGACTGATGCATCCTAGCACGGTCGCCGACAACCAAGTGGTGAGTCCTAACCCTCACACGCATTGACACGCTTCACCTCGCGCCGTAGGCTGATGTCTGAGAAAGACCGTGGACCTCTTCGAAGAAATCGTCAAAATGCGGCGCGCGGGCCAGCGTGGAGCGCTGGCCACGATCGTGCACACCAACGGGTCGATTCCGAGCTATGAAAGCTCGCGCATGCTCGTGCGCGACGACGGCTCGATCGCGGGAACTATCGGTGGCGGATGCGTTGAAGCCGAAGTCTGGGCCGCAGCAAAAGAGGTGATGCACAAGGAAGCTCCGCGCAAGATGGTCTTCAATCTGAACAATGAGGCGACCTACGACAACGGCCTGATTTGCGGCGGCACTCTGGAAGTATTCGTCGAACCAATCCTGCCGCAGCCGATTCTTTATTTATTCGGCGCGGGGCACGTTTCGATGGCCGTGGCTAAAGCGGCCAGTGCCGCGGGGTTCGGAATTGCAGTGGTGGACGACCGCGAATCCTTTGCGAACGCCGAACGGTTTCCCATGGCGCAGGAAATTTTCACAAGCTACGAGGACGCGTTCGAAAAGATTCATCCAAACGCCGCGAGCTATCTGATCATCGTCACCCGCGGCCACAAAGAAGACATGCGCGTTCTCGGCTGGGCCGTTCGAACGCCTGCCCGATACGTCGGCATGATCGGCAGCAAACGCAAGGTTCTCTCGGTATATCGAGCTCTTGAGAACGACGGATATCGCCCCGAGGAATTTCAACGCGTCTACGCGCCGATGGGGCTGGAAATCGGCGCACTCTCGCCTGAGGAGATTGCCATCAGCATCGTGGCGGAATTAATTGCCATTCGCCGCAATGCAGAATCGGGGGCGCACAAGAAATTGAACTACGAGACGCGCCCGGCATTCACAGAACGCTGAAAGAGGTGACATGCTCGCAGCCGTCATCCTCTCCGGCGGCGCATCGCGCCGCATGGGATCGCCGAAGGCGCTGCTTTCCTTCCAAGGGCGCCCCTTCCTCGAGCATTTGCTGGATGTATCCAGCCACCCCAAAATCGGCGTGCGACGGGTGGTGCTGGGAGCCGACGCGGAGCCCATCGCGAAGGAAATAAATCTTTCTCCTGATGAAATCGTCATCAACGAAGACTGGGAAAAGGGGCAATTGAGTTCCATCCAGTCGGCATTGCGCAGTCTTCCTCCGCAAACGGACGGCATAATTCTTTTTCTGATTGATCATCCACTCATCAGTTCGACTCTCGTCGGAGAGCTGATTGAAGCTTTCTATGCTTCCGGCAAGCCCGTCGTTCTGCCCGTTTACGAAGGGCGGCGAGGACATCCCGTGATTTTTTCTTCCAAATTGTATGAGGAGTTGATGACGGCGCCGCTCCAAACGGGAGCCCGTTCCGTCGTGTGGGCGCATGCCAGCGATCTGCAGATCGTCCAGACGAATGAGGAAGGCTGCATACTCAATCTAAACGATCCAGACACGATGCAGAAAGCGTTCGGTGGATGAGTGCCGCCTGCCTTATTGGCCCGAAGCTAATTTGACGAGCAGAAGCCTCAGCGCATCTTCAGCAAGTTGCGCCCCGTGCAATGTCGCGGGAGGAAGACCTCCCAACGCCAGCGAAACTGTTTCAGCCGTGATGGAACGCGCAGCGGTTAGCCGACATCCCGTAAGGCGTTCCGTCAATAAGGATGCACAAGCGATGGAAGTCGTGCAGCCGCGGCATAGGAAACGCGCTTCGGCAATCTCGCCGTTGTTCACGCGGACGGCGAGTTCCAGGATGTCGCCGCAGATAGGGTTCGTTGCTGTCACTTCCGCACTTGCGTTCGCCAGCTTGCCCGCATTGCGCGGATTCCGGAAGTGGTCAAGGACCAATTCGCTGTACATGATGCTATGGTAGCCGAACTGTCATCGAAACTCTCCGCTGCCGGCGAAATTCAGCTGCGGATTGCAAAATCGGACAATTGCCGCCACACTCTCGTTGCACATCGTCAAAAAGAAGATGAACATAGCAACAGGCAGTAGCGCTTCCATCCAAACATGCCACGGCTAATCATTGAACGGCCCGGCGCCCCGCCGCGTCTCTATGAATTGAAGGACGGCTCGACGATACATATCGGACGAGCCGCGTCGAATGACATCACGCTTCCTCACTCGAGCATTTCGCGAAGCCATGCGCGTCTCGAAGGCAATCATGACGTCTGGGTAGTGACAGACCAGCACAGCGCCAACGGCGTGCTCATTAACGGCGTCCGCATCGAACGCGCCGAGCTGAAGAGCGGCGACGTCATCGGCCTCGGCGATATCAAGCTGCGTTTCGAGGATATGAAGACCGGGACCGTTGTGGCGAAGGCCTCGCCCGAGCTCGCCTCCCACCTCACCCAAATCATAGATCGTGAAAGTGTCGCCAAGCTTCTCGACGGCTCCAAAGCCAAACCGCCGACGGAATGGAATGACTCGCGCGTCGATTCTGAAGGCCGCATCGAATATCTCCGGCGCGAGAATCGTTTACTCACTCTTCTCTATCAGGTCAGCAGAGCCCTGGGCGACAAAACCACGGTCGAAGACGTGACGCAATGCGTTCTGGACCTCGTCCTCCAGATTGACGGCGCGGAACGCGGCTACGCCATGTTGTTGACCGAAGATTCTGTTCGCGAGGCGCCGCAGTCCGCATCCGGTTACACCTTTCTTCCCGCCATCCTCCGTTATCGCGTGGCTCCAAGAGAGGCCGCGCCGCAAATGGCGCTCTCGCGGGCCATCATTCAGCAAGTCATGGAGAGCAAAGGTCCTCTTCTTGTGATGGATGCAAAGCAGGATGTGCGATTCTCTGGCAGCCAAAGTATGGCCACATCCGGCACGCAATCGGCGATGTGCGCGCCGCTCTCGAGCCGGGATCGTTTGTTCGGCTTGCTGTATGTGGACAACCTCTCCAAACGCGGAACTTTTATGCTTGAGGATCTGGAAGTCTTTGCCGTCATTGCCGCGCAGGCGGGTCTTGTCATCGACCAAGTCATGGCGAAGAGCGAAGTAAAACGCCAGGGCATGCAGCTCAGTGCGCTCGAACGATTTCTCTCTCCTGCAATCTCCAAGAAAATCACTTCTGAAGCCGCGGACATCCGTCTCGGCGGCGAGAGTCAGCGCATTACGCTTCTCTTCGCCGATGTGCGCGGGTTCACCACGATGGCCGAACAAATGAGACCGCGGGAGGCCGTGGAAGTATTGAATGAATTTTTTGACCGGATGACCAAAGTAATTTTTGAGCACGATGGAACTCTCGACAAATATCTCGGCGATGGATTGATGGCGCTCTTCGGCGCGCCCTTTGCCTTGCAGAATGACGCGGAAGCCGCCGTTCGCGCGGCCGTGAACATGCAAAAAAGTCTCGCGGAACTAAATGAGGCTTCCGGCCGGGCGCCGCTGCATATCGGGATCGGCATTCACACCGGAGAGGCGGTGGTAGGGTTCCTCGGCACGGAACGCCGCATGGATTACACGGCGATCGGCGACACCGTCAACGTCGCCTCCCGGCTCACTTCCCAGGCCGGGCCTGGTCAAATTGTAATTTCCGCCGCGACGCACGCACATCTTTGCCAAGAGATTCGCTGCGCGCAGCTCGCTGCGATGAAACTCAAAGGCCGCGCAGCGCCCATTGACGTTCTCGAGGTTCTCTGGCGAGAGCCGTTGCCGCAAAACCGAACCGGACTAGACTATCCGGCAGCTTCTTCCCGGTCAGGCTGACTCTCGCTGGAGACGCGAACGCCGGCTTAATGCGCAGTAATTGCCTTTGCAGTGTCCGCGGTTTTCGCCGGCAAATATTTCTTCTCAACAGAGGCGACCACCACGTAATTCGGATCCACCATCTCCGTCAGATGAACTTTTCCCACCTTCGAAAGAAGCTCGTACGCATCCATATCGGAAAGTCCGTAGTCTGCGTGAATCCATGCCACCAGCTCGGTATACGCGATGCGTACCGCATCGTCCACCGGCCGATAGATTCCCGTCGTCATGAGTTCCTTCTCGTTCTCGAATCTGGGCCAGCCTGTTCGCTTCCCTTTCACGACCTCAAACTTCAGCCGCGCGCGCATCGGCACCTCGATTGCGCTGCCGGCAATCTCGCCGTCTCCCATCGCCGCGTGCCCATCGCCAAAATAAAAGAGCGCACCAGACACATTGACCGGCAGGTAAAGCGTGTTGCCCGCGCTGGCTTCCGGGGCATCCATGTTCCCGCCAAATTCAGCCGGAACAATAGAACTGCGCGCCTCGCCGTTGGCTGGAGCCACACCGATGCATCCCAGAAACGGATGCATGGGAATTTTCACCTTGTACTTGGAATCGAGGGCCTGAAACGTCGCCGTGTTATTCGCGTGATCGATCGGATAAAACCAAATTTTCTCCGCCAGCGCTTCCTTCTCAAGCACCGGCGTGTAATGCGTTGAATTGATTGCTCCAAATCCAGGCGAGAAGGCTCCCACGCCTTGATCGCCGTCGACCTGCAAATCGAGAATCCTGACCACAAGCGTGTCGCCGGGCTCCGCCCCTTCTATGAAGAACGGTCCCGTCAACGGATTGTCGCCTTTGGCCTTGGCAGTCGTATCGCCCGGCTTTTGAATGCCATTGCCGAAGCAATCCAGTGAATTCGCGTCGAGAACACTTCCGGGCCGCAAGCGCGCCACCGGCGGCGCCACACCGAAAACATATTTCACATTGTCGAGCGTCCCTTTGTAGTGCACCACTTGCTGGCCGGCATCCTGGCCAGCCTGGGGCATCGCCCTGCAGTACGCACCAGCCGCCAGCACGAGCAAACCTGAAACCATCATGCGTCTCATGACTCCTCACCTCAAAAAAGATTCCGAAAGTGCAACACACGCCGCAGGCGAAGTCAATCAGCCTCCACTCACTTCGGAGAAACATTTGTTGCACAATGGCGGGATGATGTTGCGTTTGTTGCGCCCGCATGATACAACGCGCGAACAGAAACGCCCAAAGTTGGCGCATCAATAGGCGTGGTGGAGTTCACCCCGCGAGTGGTGGACCGCCAGGCAAATCAGCCATGGAGACCTCTCATGCAAGGTATTGCCTATAGAAGCGCTGCCCATAAGCGAGCTACCCATAGCTGCCTGCGTGTTTTCGCCTGTCTCTTCGCTGCCGCGCTTCTTGCCGCCGCTTGGGCTACGGCTCAGGAGAAACCCGCGTCCGAATGGGATACCACGCAAGCTCGCGGAAAAACTCGCGACATCGATTTCGACACCAGTGAAGGCACCTGGATGTCTCTCGACGTCTCCCCTGACGGCAAGTGGATCGTCTTTGACCTCCTCGGACACATCTATCGCATGCCTTCCCCCGGTGGAAAAGCCGAATGCCTGACTCAAGATTCCGGAATTGCCCTCAACATGCAGCCGCGCTTCTCTCCCGACGGCAAGACCATCGCTTTCATCAGCGATCGCAAAGGCCAAAACAACCTCTGGCTCATGGACGCCGACGGCAAGAATCCGCGAGCCGTCTTCACCGATAAGACCCAGCGCGCCCTCAGCCCTGTTTGGAGCCCAGACGGGAACTACATCATTGTGCAGCGTCAGGGCACTCGCCAAGAGAGCGGCCCCGAGTTTGCCTGGACGCTGGTGATGTACCACAAGGACGGCGGCTCAGGCATCGAACTCGTCGGCAAGGACAAGGGGCCTGGCTGGCATTCCGTTTCACGTGACGGAAAATATCTCTACTTCGACGTACAAATTTGCCCGCCCCTTCCTTTTGGCCATACCGATCCAATGCTCGGCTGCGCGCAGCTTCGCCGCATGAATTTGCAAACGCGCAAGGTTGAAGAAATCACCGGCGGACAAGCCGAGCAGCAGGACCGCGCCACCAGCGGAGGAGGCATCGCGCCGGAAGTCTCTCCCGACGGCAGATACGTCGCCTTCGGCAGACGCATCCCGGATGCCACCGAATCCTACAAAGGCCACGTGTTTGGCCCGCGCACCGCTCTCTGGCTGCGCGACCTCCAAACCGGCGTCGAGCGCATGCTCATGGACCCCATCGAACTTGACGAGTCTGAAGAAATTTCCCGCCAGATGACCATCCTGCCCGGAATGGTTTGGACGGCCGACGGCAAGTCCATGGTGATTTCGCAAGGTGGAAAAATTCGCAAGTTGTCGGTCGACACTGGAAAAGTCGACACAATTCCCTTCACCGCCCACGTTCATCGCACCATTTCCGAAATGGCCTATTCGCCTCTGCCTCTTCGTGATGACGCTTTCGAAGCGAAATTTATTCGATGGCAAAGCGCTTCGCCCGACGGCAAGCGCCTCATCTTCCAGGCCGTCCACAAACTGTGGCTCATGAACCTGCCAAACGGCCAACCCAAGCGTCTCACACCGGGCTCCTTCGCTCCCGGCGAATTTTCTCCCGCCTGGTCGCCCGATGGAAAGACCATCGCATTCGCAAGCTGGGACGACCAGAAGTACGGCCAGCTCTGGACTATCACTGCTGCCGGCGGTGAACCCCATGCAATCACCAGAGAACCCGGCGAATATTTGAATCCCACTTGGAGCGCGGACGGCTCGACGCTTGCCTATTCTCGCGGCTCTGGGGCCACGCTGCGCGGCCGGGATTGGGCCCGCAACGAGTGGTACGAAATCGTTGTGCAACCCCCTAACGGCGGCCCCGCGCAGACGCTCGCGCGCGTTGGCAACCAAGACAGTCCCGGTGCACGTCCGCAATTTGGTCCCGGCGGCAGAATCTACTTCACGGAACATCGCGTCGAAAAGGGCGAAGGCCCTTTCGGCGCGAAAACCGTCACTGACCTCGTTTCTATTCAGCCGAATGGCTCAGACCGTCGCCTTCACGCCACACTTCCAAACGCCACGCTAGTCCAAGTCTCCCCGAACGGCCAGCTAGTCACCTATCAGGAAGGCGACAACGTCTACGTCGCTCCACTGCCCCTCGATGTGACCGGCCAGGAGGCGATTCGCTTAGATCGCAAAACGCCGGTTTTCACCATCAAGCCCGCGAGCCTGGACGGGGGCATGTACCCCCGGTGGCGCGACGCCGCAACCCTTGAATACGGTAACGCCAACAAATACTTCGTCTACCACACCGACACGGCAAAAACCGATACGACGGAGATTCACCTCAGCGTCCCGCGCGCCATTCCCCAAGGCTCCATCGCCTTGACCAACGCCCGCATCATCACGCTCCAGAATCGCAACGTCATCGAAAGCGGCACTATCGTCGCCAAAGCTGGTCGCATCACGTGCGTTGGCACTTGCCCAACCTCCGGTGTCGATCGCGTGATCGACGCCAAAGGCAAGACAATCATTCCCGGATTTGTCGACATGCACGCCCATCATCACCGCGAGTCCGGCGGCATCACTCCCACTCACAATTTCGAATCCGCCGTCTACCTCGCGTATGGCGTCACCACGACTCTCGATCCCTCCACCTGGTCCGAAGAAGTTTTCCCGCTCGCCGAGATGATCGAAGCCGGCCGCGCGATCGGGCCGCGCACATTCTCCACCGCCACTCCACTTCTCAACGGCAGCGGTCCCAATTGGAACGAACTCGCCAGCTACGAAGTCACTGAACACGAGATCACGCGTCTCGCGTCTTACGGCGTTATCACCCTGAAACAATATCTCCAGCCCGATCGCCAGCAGCGCCAATGGATCACGGAAATTGCTCGAAAGAAGGGCCTGAAAGTGACCGGTGAAGGCTCCAGCGACCTACTCCATAAAATCAGCATGCTCATGGACGGCCAGACCGGTTTCGAGCACCCGACACCCTATGCGCCGCTCTACGGGGACGTCGCCAAATTTTTCGGTCAGTCTCACACTGTCTACTCCCCGACCTTCACGGTGGGCGGAACTGCTCCCTGGAACGAGGAATACTTTGAGCAGATTAGCGACGTCTGGAAGGACGCCAAGCTCCAGCGCTGGACTCCCTGGCGTGAACTCATGCCGCACCTGCGGCGACGTTGGCTGCGCCCGTTGACCGACTATCATTTCGGCGTGCAAGCACAAGGCTTGGCGGACATTATCGCCAACGGCGGCTATGGCGCCATCGGTTCGCACGGCCAGGCTCACGGCATCGGTTCACACTGGGAAGTCTGGATGATTTCGAGCGCGACCGGGCCCATGGGAGCTCTCGAGGTAGCCAGCGTTCATGGCGCGCACTTCCTCGGTGCGGATAAGGACCTCGGCTCCCTCGAAGTTGGCAAGCTCGCGGACCTCATGGTCCTCAACGCCAATCCGTTGGATGACATCCACAACACCGCGAACATCGCCATGGTGATGAAGGCCGGCACGCTCTACGATGCGGACACTCTCGACGAAATTTGGCCCGAGAAAAAACCCTACGGCGCCTACTACTGGGTCAATCTCGATCAGCTGCGCAATGATACTCGGCCGGTCGACATCTACGACAAACAATAGACTCTCTGCTCTGCTAAACTTTCCGCGTGGTCGCCCGAGCATCCGAATCCTCACTTCGCATTGTTTCGCTCGCCCCTAGCGCGACTTCTATCCTCTGCGCCATCGGCGCGAAGAAACAACTCGTCGGCGTGACGAAATGGTGCGCGGAAGTTGCATCCGTCACCGGCTTGCCGAAACTCGGCGATTGCTGGCACATGGATTCGATAGACGAGATCCTCCGATTGAATCCATCGCTCGTCATTGGCTCTGTGCCGTACAAGCAAGAAACCGTGGCCAAGCTTCTGGAGCACCCGCTCAACTTCCTGGCTATGAATCCCAGATCGCTGGCCGATATTGAGAATGACACTCTTCTCCTGGGCCGGATAACCAACCGCTTCCGGCAAGCCGCTCGGCTCGTTAAACGAATGCGCCAGGAATTTGGGGCAATCGCAAAAAGCAGCCGCGTGATAAGGAAAAAGTTGCGAGTCTACTGCGAGGCGTGGCCGAACCCCCGCATCAGTTCCCCGCCCTGGGTCGCGGAACTTGTTAAACTTTGCGGCGGGGAAATGGTCTTGCCGCCCGGACAAAAAGTAAGCGACGAACAGGTCGCACAATCGGGGCCAGATTTGATCGTCCTCGCCTGGGCCGCCACCGGAGATCAGGCAAAGGTTGAAAAGATTTACAAGGTCGCAGCCTGGAAAAACGTGCCGGCCATCCGCAATAAGCGCGTCTATGTCGTCCGCGATGAATTGCTCAACACCCCCGGTCCGCCGCTCGTCTCGGGCGCAAAACAGCTTTTGCGAATCTTCCGGGACGCCACATCGCAGGGTGGCAAAGCGTGAAAGTCGTCGTAGCCGCAGTCATCGAACGCAGCGATCGCCGCTTCCTGATCGGCCAGCGCCGGCGCCAGGACAGCTCTCCCCTCAAATGGGAATTTCCCGGCGGAAAAGTAGAAGAAGGAGAAGCGCCCGAAGCGGCGCTCGCGCGCGAGCTGCGAGAGGAGCTGGGCGTCGTCTTGGATAAATGCGTCGAACTCGGCAGAACACGCCACAAATATGCCGCCGCGCCCGAGGAACTGGAAATCCGTTTTTACGCCGCCAGCATCAAGGGGAATGAAATCAACCCGAAGACCTTCGAACAAATCGCCTGGGTTCTGCCCAAAGAGTTGGGAAACTACGACTTCCTCGCCGCCAATTCCCAGCTCATTGCGCAGCTCGCCACGGGGCGCATCAAGCCTGGCGAATTACTGGAGAGCGGCGCCAACACGCCCCCTCAATGAAAAAGGCGAACCGAAGTTCGCCTCTCACCTCAAATGCTCAGTTTGTTCGAACGTCAGACTAATCCGTCAGGAGATAACGGGATTCGATTTGTCCGGATTAATTCCCAGGTCCTTAATCGCCTTGTCGACCACCGAACTCTCGATTTTGCCGTCGCTATAAAGCTCGTGCAGCGTCGCCAGCGTGATGAAACGCGCATCCACCTCGAAGAAATCTCGCAGCGAAGCGCGGCCTTCGCTTCGTCCAAATCCATCGGTGCCCAGCGAAGCCAGCCGCCGCGGCATCCACTTGCTGACCATGTTGGGCAACGTTTTCAAATAATCGGATGCGGCCACTAGCACGCCCGGTGCGTCCGCCAGACATTCCGTCACGTAGGGCACACGCGGCTTCTCGCCAGGATGCAGCCGGTTCAAGCGCTCCACTTCATTTCCGTCGGTGTACAACGCCTTGTAGCTCGTCACGCTCCAAACATCCGCCGCCACGCCAAACTTCGTATCGAGGATCTCCTGCGCCTGCAGAGCCTCGCGGAGAATTGCCCCGCTTCCAAAAAGCTGCGCCCGGAGCTTGGACTTCTTGTTCTCCGAAGCCCGGTAGCGGTACATGCCCTTCAATATCCCTTCTTTTACATCGCCCAGCATTGCCGGCATCGCGTACGGTTCGTTCATGACTGTGATGTAGTACAAAATGCTTTCGCCATCCGTATACATCCGGCGAATTCCATCCTGCAGAATCACCGCCATCTCGTAAGCAAACGCTGGATCGTACGCTCGCAAATTCGGCACGGAGAGCGCCAATACGTGGCTGTTGCCATCCTGGTGCTGCAAGCCTTCGCCCGACAATGTCGTCCGGCCCGAAGTGCCGCCCAGCAGGAAACCTCGCGTCCGCATATCTGCCGCGGCCCAGATAAAATCGGCGATGCGCTGGAATCCAAACATCGAATAATAAATAAAAAACGGAATCGTATTGATGCCGTGCGTCGCGTAAGCGGACCCAGCGGCGATAAACGAAGCCATCGACCCGGCTTCCGTTATTCCTTCCTCGAGAATCTGTCCGTCTTTCGCTTCCTTGTAATAGAGCAGCGTGTTCACATCGACAGGCTCATACTTTTGCCCAACGCTCGAATAGATCCCCACCGTTCGAAACAGCGATTCCATGCCAAACGTTCGCGCCTCGTCGGGGACGATCGGCACGACCAGCTTGCCGATTTCCGGGTCCTTCAGCATTTTGCGCAGCATCCCGACGAACGCCATCGTCGTCGAGACTTCCCTGCTTTCGCTGCCGCCCAAAAATTCCTTGAAGAGTTCGTCGTGGTCCGCAACGATAGGCTTCGACCGCACGCTGCGTTTCGGCATGTACCCGCCCAGCGCTTCCCGCCTCGTGCGCAAATATTGAATCTCGATGCTGTCCTCCGCCGGGCGGTAGAACGGCACCTCCACGCAATCCTCGTCATTCAGCGGAATTCCGAACCGCGAGCGAAATTCGCGAAGCTCTTCTTCATTCAGCTTTTTCTGCTGGTGCGTGACGTTTTTTCCTTCGCCTGCCTCTCCCAGTCCGTAACCCTTGATCGTTCGCGCCAGAATTACCGTTGGCGCTCCCTTGTGTTCCACGGCCGCTTTGTAGGCCGCGTACACCTTGCGTGGATCGTGCCCGCCAAGCCGCAGGCGCCGCAGCGCCTCATCCGGCAAAGGTTCAACCAATTGCAGCAGACGCGGATCGCTGCCAAAAAAACGTTCACGCACGTAAGCGCCCGAGGAAACCACCAGCTTTTGGTATTCGCCGTCCACCAATTCGCCCATGCGTTTCACGAGCAGGCCTTCCGTATCCCGTTCCAGGATCGGATCCCACTCGCTGCCCCAGAGCACTTTGATTACGTTCCATCGTGCGCCGCGGAACGCCGACTCCAGCTCTTGAATTATCTGTCCGTTCCCGCGCACCGGCCCGTCCAGCCGCTGCAAATTGCAGTTCACAACAAAAATCAGGTTGTCCAGCTTCTCGCGCGAAGCCAGCGTGATCGCGCCAAGTGATTCTGGCTCGTCCGTCTCGCCGTCGCCCAGGAACGCCCAAACTTTCGCGTCCGTCACCGGCTTCAATCCGCGATCTTCCAGATACCGGTTGAACCGCGCCTGATAAATCGCCATCAATGGGCTGAGGCCCATCGACACTGTCGGATACTCCCAGAAGTCCGGCATCAGCCAGGGATGGGGATAAGAGGACAGCCCTCCGCCCGGCTTCAGTTCCCTGCGAAAGTTTTCAAGCTGCTGCGGCGAAATCCGTCCCTCGAGAAACGCCCGCGCGTACATGCCCGGAGCGGCGTGGCCCTGGAAATAGACCGTGTCGCCTTCGAACTCCTCGGAGCGTGCACGAAAGAAATGGTTGAATCCGACCTCATACAAGGTCGCTGCGGAAGCATACGTAGAAATGTGACCACCGATGTTGTGTTCCACGCGGTTCGCGCGCACCACCATCGCCAGCGCATTCCAACGGATCAAACTCTTGATCCGCCGCTCCAACTCCTGGTCGCCGGGGAATAGTGGCTCGAGCCGCGCCGGTATCGTATTCGC
>Ga0070704_100001413_pt1 | contig 12803 bp, 23 predicted proteins | sample KBSK5252metaG_FD_65467 | JGI IMG/M metagenome (GOLD analysis project Ga0070704, IMG submission 65467) | Corn, switchgrass and miscanthus rhizosphere microbial communities from Kellogg Biological Station, Michigan, USA - KBS K5-25-2 metaG | ecosystem: Host-associated > Plants > Roots >...
TGAAGCTTGCCTGAGCCTGTCTCAACCCACGGGGTTGGAACCCCGAGTTCTTGACTCATCTCAGCTAGTGCCCCCTCCTTGTCGAAGTCGAGCACCGCCACCCCACTGTCTGGCCCGCAGACCAGCCCGATGTTACCACCAGACTCCAGGTGCTTCCTGATTGCGGCTATGTTCTCCCCAGTCAATACGGTCCAATGGACCCCTTGAGGACGCTTTGATCTTGGGGCCAAGAGGACTACTCGCCAACCACGTTGAACTATTGCTTCAAGTGTCTCGCGCATCTAGTGGTCCTCAGTCTTTAGGGCGAGGACCTGCTTCTTGCCCGCCTCAATTGTGATGTAGTAGCCTAACTCAGTGCCACAGGATGGGCAGAACTGAAACACCTTGCAGACAGGTTGTAGGGCGATTATGTATGGAGACAAGTCTGCGTCACATTTTGAGCACTTTCTCACGAAGGAGGTCCCCCTAGAAGGCCTGGGCGAGCGCACCGCCCGGGCAAGTTTGGGCTGGAGTGGCTTCCTCAAGCAAGCTTACAGCTCGGAGGTGCTGGGGACTGCCTCTGTGTCGTTGGTGCCCTCAAACTCGACTTCAGTCTTCTTGAAGTCAGCAAAGGCCTGGTCTGCCCTCTTGTACATCTCGGGGCTGGTCCAACCAAGCTGCTTTACGATGAAGTTGGTCCAGTTGCCCTGATCGTTTGAGAATCCCTTCGGGGTCAGCTGGTAGCGGATTGAGAAGATGGGCACCTTCTTGCTCTTGATCAGGCCGTTGAGGGTGGTGGCCGTATCAATCCCGGTGCTCTTGAACGACAGGGCCATCGGCTCCAGCTTGGGGAGCTTCAGAACGATGTAGTCAAAGAACTGAGTGGCAATGGGCGGGATCCTCTTGCGGCTGACCGGGTCACTGGTCCACAGTGTCCTGGGATCGCCGGCCTTTACCTCACGGTCGATGAGCTTCCTGTCCTCATCGAACTCCATCCACCGGGGGGTGTCTGCCCGGATGACGATAACCTCAATGGGGCCATCCCCGAAGATCTCCCCGGTCAGGTTATTGAACGCATCTCCATTCGCCAACCCCGGGATATATTGGGGGTCATTCTTGATCAACTGTGGGCTCCCAGGCTGTGCAATCGACAGCCTCGGGATCTTGCAGTGCTCCGGGCTGATGTTCTCGGTTCCCAAATCCCCGGGGAGGATCCAGGCCGGAGTGATGTCCATGGCGCTCAACTCGGCCAGGGCATCCGTCTTCTCTTCAACCTTCTCTCGTGCCATTCTCACTATCTCCTTACTTCTCTGGGGTGAATACGACGGTGGTTCTGAAATAGGCTTCGATACCGGGTGGCGGTGTACCACCCTCCAACAGAAGATCCTTCAAGGTCTTGTTCGTTGTAGTCCAGGGCAGGGTCATCTGTTGCTCGAACCCGTTCTCAACGCACCACTGACGATACTCCTCTTTGTCCGCGACATGCGCGTATGGCTCGGACTGAGTACGAACTGCCCCAACGCCCCTGAGGGTTTGGCTGGAAATGCCCTCACCCTCATACACCAGGGCCAGCATTTGAGCAACTGCCTCCAACTTGAGGTTTAGCTCATACTTCTTCTCGTCGAAGTTCTTCTTCTCTGTCTTCAACGTCGCGTAGTACTCGGCTAGGGCAGCCGGGGTACGCATCTCAATGGGGATCTTCTCCTTCTCTTGATCGACCTTCCATTGATACTTGGCCCCACCCTCCCGTAGCTCTGGCGGGAGCGGTGGGAGTTCCTTGACGACTTCCTCGTACATCCCCATTACTTCTCCTTCTTAGGCGGGTTGGGATCAGGACATCCTTCGTCTGAGTCTGATGTGTCATGTACAGGACAGTACCACTCCCCACGTCTAGTGTGAACTGCCTTTTCACATGGCTTGAGCTTCTTAGCCACTAGACCCCTTTCCCCACCAACTCTTTGGCAGCTCCAATCAAGTCGGCATAAGTTGGATACTTGTTGCACCAACTCTGGTAGTCATAGCTCGGGGTATCGTGGGTGATCAGCCTGTTACCGTCCACCTTGATGTACAATTTGACCATCCGGCCAGACACGTAGTCCATGTAGACTTCCTTGCCTGGCCTCACATGAGGCTTGATTGTTTCTGCGTCCTGGGGGTCATCTGGTCTGTAGTGCAAGAACCCCAAACCCATCGGGATTGCTGCTCGATAGGCCAACAAGCCTGCTGCCTCTGCAACTTTGTCTGCCTGCTCCTGACTCTCGAATTCAAACTCCATCACTTCCTCCTATTCCAACCTTAGTGCTTCTATCCAGGCGGAGCACGTATACTTCGCCAGGTCCTTCTTGCCCCTCAGGCCCTTCAAAATGTGGTGCTCTATTGTGTGCTGTCCCTTGGGGCCTACAGCAACGATGTCCCCATACCAGATAGGCTGAGTCTGCCCCGGACCGTGGGGCCGATCTTCACTTTGGCTGCGATGATACCAGGATGGGGTATTTGAAAAGTAAATGACATCATGCCCCCCGGCCATATTGAGCCCGACCGACCCTGTCTGAAGTGTCCCCACCAGATCAGCTGGGCCTTCATAGATGACCTCTGGGTGCATCAACCTCAGGCCTTCTTGACGATCTGCCTTCTTTTGCCCCCCGTATATCCCCAGAGTCTTGACCCCGGGGAACTTCTCCTTCATCTCAGCGATGATCCGGTGAGCCTCAATCTGAAACCGGCACCAAGTGATAAGTCTAAAGTTGGGATCTTCCTTCAGCCTGTTCTTGACCCACGCCAGGTACACGTCCAACTTCTCCCGGCTGAAAATCTCCGGTGCTCGCGGCGCAGAGATTAGTCCGGTACCGCCGCAAGAAGGACATCCTAGCTCTAAATTTAGCCCTCCGGTGGCCAACGGCGGCTCCGGATAGGGGAGCGGTAGGGGGTCGCCTGGCTTGGCCACCTGAACTGGGGTGACTATCCCGCACTCAGGGCACTCGGCTGCCTCGTCACGCAGCCCGCCTACAAACCCGGATGTAATCTGGGCGAGGCGCATCACCTTATTGCCAGCTTGGGCCGCGGTAGCAACGGTGTCCTGGCTCAACCAGGCCACTAGCTCATCGCGCATGGCACAGTAAATCTTCCACGTCGCCGGGGTAAGCACGGCGGTCATGGTCACTGGCTCCAACTTGGGCGGGAGGTCAAGGCACTCACTGCGGATGCGCCGCAGGATGTACGGCGCCAGCCGCTCCTGAATCTCTTCTAAGCCTGGCCCGTCAGCATGGACCGGGGACTCGACGTGGAGTGGTATGTCACAGCATCCCTCCTTGGGCTTGTGCCGCCAGCCTACAACTTCAGTAGGCTTGGTTACCGGGACTTTCTTACCAGTCTTTGGATCTATCTTTGTCTTCAGGACTTTGTGACCCCTGAAGAACTCATAGACCGGTGCCTCGTAGCCGCCCTCTATGGCGTACCTTGCTCTAAATTGGGACACATACTTGATCCCAAAGATGCGGTAGTCAAGCATCTTGGCTTGGGCGAAGAGGTCCTCGGGGGTCTCAAGTATTGGGGTCCCGTTCAACTCTATGATCCGCCCACACTTTGAGCGCAGTACTGCACAGGCCCTGTGCTGTAGTGAGTCTGCGTTAGCGATCATAGACGATTCATCAAGCACTAGTAATGTCTGATCACTTGCGACCTTGGTGACTAGAGGTTCAAGATATGGCCCGCTCCAACCCTTCTTACCCCGCTTGACCCCATATCGAAGATACTCGTAGTTAGTGACGATCCACGTCAGGTATCTGTTTGCGTTATCTGTATCGGCCGTCCACTTCCGGATGTTCGAGTGATAGTCGGTCACCAGGGTCGGGATCCCGTCCCACCGGTGCTTTTGTATCTCCCCCAGATCAGGGTCAAACCAGACATCCCGCACCTGAGCCGGTGCGACTACTATGACGAAGCGTATCTCCCGCATCTCAAAGAGGGCTTGAGCCGTGTCAATGACCTGCTTCGTCTTGCCGAGCCGCATCTCATCTGCGAGGAAGAAGCACCCGGGGTATATGCGACCAATCTCTGGCTCGACTGTCTGAACCATGCGCTCGACCCCGACAATCTGGTGAGCATACGGTACGCGCTTGGAGCGCGAGAGGTCAACCACGGAGGAACCTCCCATATACGAACCGCCCCCTGTAGACAAACTCATATTGGCCTGCTGGCAGTTCACAGTAACCGTTGGTCAGCTGCCAGGCGGTGACCTGGGCCGTAGCGATGATCCCGTATTCGGCTATCCTGGCCCACCGATTGGGGCTTGAACTCAATGGCCTCAACACATCCTTCCAATGTATCTTACGGATGCCGCCTGTACCCTTATTTACATGTTCAGGTGGAGGGTCCTCCCAAATAGGCTCAGCCAGTATGCTCATACTTGTTTCTCCGGGAATTTGCCCACCATAGCGTTCCTAATGATATCTTTGAAGTTATCTGAGAAATCATTTTCAAGCACCCATTTTAGCCACCCTTTGGGCACCTCACGCAACTTCTTGCCGGCGTGGGTCCCAAAGTTGACTGTCGCTTCTCTGTACCGCCAATACAGCTTGCCCTCAGGGTCTACATTATTGCCTTGGGGCGCCTCATTGAACTCACGGTGTAGCTGCTCAACCGACCTGGATAGTTCGGGGTAGCGGGTCAGCTGCGCTTCTAAGATGTCTGCTGCGGCCCTTGCATCTATGAGAGCATCATGGGCCCCATCGAGCTCCTTGCCGAGGTACTCCCGGTATGCGTCAGAGAGGGTGCGCGGGAAGTACTTTCTGTAGATGCTCATTGTGTCTACTACCCGCCCATTGAGCACCTTGTGAGGCGTTACACGCTTGAACTCTTCCTCCAAGATCCCGAGGTCAAACCAAACATTGAACCCACTATAGTCACACCCCTTGAACCCAGCGGCTAATTTGGGGGCAAGCTCTGCAAAGGTGGGGGCACCCTTTACCATCTCGTCGGTGATGTGGTGGGTCTCAGTGGACTCGGGTGGGATGGGGATAGTTGGGTTGACGTAAGTGCTCCACTCTGTAGGCAGTGGCCGAGATACAGGGGCACCATCCAACTGTTCTGCTTTGGGATAGTATTTCACCAAGCCAATTTGGACTATCCGGTCAATCTTGCGGTGAAGGCCTGTGGTCTCAGCATCAATGACGATGAGCGGGCAATTGAGCTCAAGCTGCATTCAAAGTACCCCACTCTACCATTCTTTGCCGTAGATACGTGACAGTAGCTCTGACATTCGGTAGTCGAGCTAGAAGAAGGTCATTAGCATCAAAAATTTGCACCTCATTCAAATCAGGTCTATTCCACAAGATGAGCGCCAGTGTAACCCTGGATAATCTTTGAAGGGTTCGCTGCTGGATAGCACTAATCTTGGCATCTTTGCCGTTCTTGGCCTCAGCCCAAAGGGTGCGCTGAGCCCAACTCCAACTTAGATCAGGAATGCCTGTAGTTACGGTGTCATGATGCTTGAAGCCCATACCACCAGGCATAATCTTCTCACATTGGGTAAGTATGTTTCCTACAAAGTCAGACTCCTTCATAGCACCGTCTTGACTTCTGTAGCCTGCTTACCTTTGTCTGCCTCCTTAGGGACGAACTCGACCTCAGTCCCTTCATAGAGGGTGTCAAACATCTTGTTAAAGACAAAATGGGCGTGAAAGAAGCGCTGGTAGCCATCCTCGCCGCGGATGAATCCATAGCCCTTGTCTGGGAAGATACGGGTGACTACACCCTTCATTACTTTTGCTCCATTCTCCACTGGCAGATGTCGTGGTCCTCTAGCGGGGTGTCACAGCTTTGGTGATGAGGGCCAATGCGAATGTGACCGTCATACCCCTCTTGATTACCTCGGCCAGACTCCCGTTCGGCATCTTCGATCTTTCTTTGAAGATACCAAGCAGCCTTTCTCAGATCCTTGAGAACAGGAGCCCCATCCTTCCTGCCTAACCTCCAAAGGTATTTTGTACAATTGTAGATAAAGGCATCCTTATGCCACCCCTTGGCGGTGGCGACCTTTACGTGTTCAAACGGGTCGTCCTTGCCCCCGTAGTGCTTAGGATGATTCACATGCTCTTCATGATCTGACACTCTATCCTCCGGGGTTCATGTCCTTGATTACAGAGAGCGTCTCATTCATGATCTTGATCTCCTTTAGAAGTTCCCGGAGTGTCTCCTCCATCACCTTCATCCGGTAGCACCTCGGACAGCGATAGTTGCCCGGCTGAATGTGCTCATAGATGACCGTCCGAGTGACGCCACATTCAGTGCATGAGACGGGCTTAGACACTAGCTTTTCTCCAACCACTTTGTCTGTCTTCTCTGAAGCCACTGTCTCATAGAGACAATCCAATCTGTGTTCGGGTGCACCCCGGATGAATCGAGCACCCCGAGGGCAGCGTCAAACTTCTCTGGTGGTTGCTCCACTCGGTGAATCTGGTGGGCCCACAGGACAGCCTGGGCCGCCATGGCCCAATCGGCCCGATAGCTCCTCCCAAAGGTCCCAGTGTCCGCCTCATGCAGCAGGCTGTGGATGTCCGGGTCTAATTCCCCAGACAGCCTAGCCGGGATGATCTCCCCTGTAGCATATGGATTATTGTATGACATCGACCCGTGGAGGTCTTCAACAGATTTGATAGTCTTGACGTAACCGTGCCAATTCACACTGACCTGAGTGTATGTCCCTATCGGGCACCCTATTTTGCTGGCCATGTACTCCAAGAGGAAGCCGAAGTGGAACGCATTGGCGAAGTAAGCCCCAAAGAGGATGTCGTTGCTGCGACAAAACACAACCATGTTGAGTTCGCCCTTGGGTCCTCTTTGAAAAGTCACAGCTGTGTTGCATGGGGCGTCCTTGGTATTCGCACCCAGGTCCATCTCTGCGTTCCACATCTGGAGGACGCACCGCCTGTCCTCCGGGTTCTCCTTCAGGCGGTCTATAATGACCTTCTTTTGATCATAGAACGTGTCCCATGATGGCCGGCGCCACCTCATCCCGTAGGCTCCATGTAAGGTTTCCCCATCATCACTGAACTCAGAAAAGGTCTTGACATATCGGGTGAGCGGCTTGACGTCATCCCGACCGGCCAGCATCCAGAGGGCCTCATAGAGGACAAAGGCAATGTTGTAGTCCCTCTGTGGCCAAAAGACCACCCTCTCCTCAGGCCTTTCATAGACGGTGCTCACCGGGGTTGGGTAGTACAGCACATCACCGTTGCGACTACTCCTGAGTACGCCATCCCACCTAAGTCTGTCAATGGCAATAGGCAATGCTTCATGTACGTCTCGAACTCTCAAGACTAGCACTGTAGATACTCCTTCAAAAGTTCCCTCACCTTCTTGATGCTCTCGTGATCATTCCACAGCCGGCTGCGGCCGCTGGGGTGCGGCAAGATGTACATGTCAACGTTGAACCCAGTGGCGGTTTCTGAGAAAGGGGTGAAGAGTGACGTTTGAACAGTAAACGGCGAGAAGGGCATCCCAAATGCCTGACACACCTTGGCGCCCAGCAGGATGTACGGCCCCTGCCTCTCAGCCCTGATCTTGAGGACATGATCTTTAGCCCGACCCAAGTCCCATCCATCGTCGCAGAGGTTAACCCGGGTGAACTTGTAGAGGTAGTCCCGATCGGTCAGGCCAAAGACTTTGTGGCAGAGGTTATAGCCTGCGCTGCCCTTTGGCTTTGGAAACAGGGCGTAGTAGGCTATGCTGCCGTAGGGATTGGTCTCACCTATTAGCAGCGGGCGGTCTACAGGCATTGGTGGTCGTCGTGGACAAAATTGGGGGGCATGATCAAGTGCGGGTGATTGTGAGTGTGGCTCGGCACATTGACTAAGACAAGGAACTCATGGTAGTGACCTGGCATCAACCCCGGGAGGGACCCTGAGTTCAACTTCTTCTCTACCTCACGCCAAATCTTGTAGAGTTCCTTAGCTTGAGTTCTGTATTGTCCATGAGCGTAGAACTTTCCAGTTGATTTAAAGTACGTCAACCTAACCATCACTCGATTCCTCCTTCGTCTCGAAGAACATCTTGTCGTCAGTGATCGACCACCGGCCGTACTTCTCACAGGTCATGGTGTACCCAATGGTCTTGTACTTAGGCGGCCACTCGGCGTCGGGGTTGATAAAAGATGGCTCCATCCACCGGATGCGGTTATTGGGCTGGACGGCGATATTCCCATCGTCTAGCGCGATGATGTGTCCACACTTCCAACCCAAATCCCCGACATCCTCAGCGTCTATTGACCCGTGCCAATCCAAGGTGAACATGTATGATCCCGGGACCTTGTCCCCGGAGCGGAGGACTACTTCGCAGCGCATCTGTTGAAGAAAGCTGTACTCAATGGCTGATATATCGTAGCTGAAGCAGTTCCATAACTGTAGAAGATGAGTGGGCCTCTCAGCTGAGTCCTCAATCAGTGTAATTGCGCTGGGCGGGAGTCGCCCAACTAGGGCACCATTTTGAAGAAGAATGTGGAACCCTACTGACCTCCCGGGGATGGAGGCCACCCCGAATGCTACGCCCGGGGTAACAGCGGTGCTATCGTCTAGGCCGAATAGGTAGCGGTCACGAACAAAGCACTGAAACCGTGGTATGTTCGTGTTCAGCACCTAGTGCCCCCGTTCCCTATCTACAGCAGCCTTGAGCTTCCGATATGACTTGAAACTCAGAGTCTTCTCAGCAATCCGCATGATTTGGTCGTGAGTATGAGTCGTGAGTTGGAGGATGACGTCCACCCTCTCTTGGGGCGTCAACTTCTCCATTTGCTCGACCACGTCAAGCATCGTCGGACCCTTGTCATTCATCCTACTACCCTAAAGATGCTGGCCTTGCGATGAGCCAGTTCTCCGAACAGGGCGTCCACAAACCCGCCAGGAGCGTGCTTTTGAAGAACGTCTAAGAAGCGAACAGCTTCCTTGGAGTAGAACAGACGGGCGGCATCCATCATCTTTCCAGGTGGGGCGTCCTCAAAACTGGGGACTTGACGCTCAAATTTGAATACTATTGGATTTGCCATATGCGCAACTGGCAACCCGGAGCAAGACTTTGTTGGTGGTGTTAGCAGACGCTTTGAACTCATGCCGCCCCCGGATAGGTTGATCTTGGCTTACCCTCTCCATACAGCACCCGGCTGTACTTGTCTAGCTCGCAAAGGGCAAACTCGATGTCGTGGATGTCAAGTGCTGGAACGTGAAACGCGCCGATCTCGGCCAGACACTCTGCGCTGCGCGCCTGTAGATCCCTCATCCGCTGGAGGCTATCCTTCGGCATGGCTGCGGCGTCCAATCGCCGGAGCCCACGTAAGGCCCCAGGGCCGGTACAGGTCCACGTATTGCGGTCCACTGCGTTGGCTAGAAGAGAGGGCACGTACATCATGTCAAGGACCATTTGGTAGGCCATAAACGGCCCGACGTGCCTGACCTGCTGGAGCCCCTTCCAAACAACCTCCATGCTCCTGTCTTCTTCCACGCTGGTCTTCAGAGCGTTCCCTACAAAGCACATGTGCTCCAGATCAGAGCATGCTTCGCTGATCGACTCGACCTTGTTCATCCCAGGCTCGGAGTGGATGATGTAGGCCCCGGTGAACGGGGTGATCAAGCCATTAAGCTTGCGGGTCATCTTCTCTTGATCCCACCCCTCCAGCCACCCGACTGAGGCCCCTGTCTGCCACCTGGAGAACATCCTGAACCAGCAGATGTTGAACGCGATGAGGCTCGGGTCGTCATCCTTGTGAGGCTCCAAGAAATTCTTGATGAGCCAGTCGGTTGTCCGGTCCAGACGGCGGAAGACATTGACGAACTTGTACTTCTGGAAGATTGGGTCAGTGGACCACGGCTTGGGCCGGCCCCGCTGCCGATTCAAGTAGATGTTGTGCCTCTCTGCTATCCAATACCAGTAGAGTGTCTCTGAGGCAGGGTGTAAGACTTGAGTCACTGGATCTCCAATCGTTGGATCGTGAGTTACCGGGCACACGAGGTTCTCCTGATGGACCCCAAACCCCGGCTCCATCAGGTCTGTGACGTCAAAGACTGCGAGGCAGTCTGGGCACATCGCCTTCAGCAAGTGCTGCCCTCGCCCCTTTGAGCGGCCCTCTTGGCGTCGTTGAACTCCCCATCCTCTGCCATTGACTCACGGGTCAAGACAGCTTTGGGCCGCTGGATCGCAATCAGGATCATCGAGGCCTGACTCCAGTCGATGTCGAGCAGCGGCCTGGGGACTATCAGGTCCAAGACGTGGGCCAAGAGGTGCTGCTCTGGCCCGTCAAGTTCCTGTCGATGCAGCCTCAAGATGGTGTCCCGGAGTGTCCCGTCTCCATGATCATGCTCAGCGCTCATGCTAGTGCCTCTGTGATTGCGGACCGAAGGTAGTTGACTATGACCCTACAGTTTTGGTAGTCCATATCCATATCAACTACCAATGGGGTGATGCCCCTCTTCCTGAAAGCGTTGGCGTAACGCTTCATCCCTTCGTACTCAAGCTTCTGCCTTGTCCAAAAGTCTGCCCGGAAGTCCTTGTCCTTCTTCTCGCAGCGAGCGATGAGGTGGGCCTTCATGACGTCCGGCTTCTGGATTGTCATGACAACCGTGAACTTCCTCTCCCCGGGGTACTTCTTAGACACGTCGATCATGGGCTTGTTAATCCGTGTGCCCTCCACGACGATGACCGGGGTTGGGCTCAGCCAGAGCGCGGTCAGGGCCTCTTCTTGTTGAACGGCTGTACCCTTGAAGCGGTTGTCGTTATCTGCCCGGATGCTTTCAATGCGGATGTCCAGGTCCACTGGACACCCAACACACCGCCAAGGGTCTAGGGCTTGCTCGACTGACGTGGTCTTCCCCGAGCAGTTGCCGCCAGTAACTAGGAAAGCCTGCTTCATGCCTTCCTCAGTTCATCTATGCAGATGATGGCGATAACGATTGGCCAAAAGTACCACCCCCGGGTGACCAAGAATGTGGCAAAGAGTAGACCTGCGATGCGCACGGCTGCCGCGTACCAATTCATATCACTGTGCATCAGTTCTCCTGGTCTGGCGCGACATAGACGTATCGCTGTTTCCTGTAGCAATCAGGGAAGGGCTGCGCCTTTTGCCTCCATGGGGGCCGCTGGTCGATGTGAACTTCCTTCTTCAGCACGATCTGAGCTGAGGTGAAGCTCCAGCAACGCTTGACCCCATAGGGGTTTTTGTCGTTGTAGAAGTCATCGTAGCAACCATCGCACCGCTGGAGGGTCATCTGGGCGCCAGGGACGAGTGGGAATCTGGTCATTGCTGTTTCTTCCCCAAATAGGGCCACAAGCCCGAGCCACCAAGGGAATGCCAGTAGGGGTCAAACACGAAATTGCCCCTCCCGCGCGGCAGGCACCTCGCCTTCCTTTGCGCGCCTAAGCTCGGCTGCTACGAACTTCTTGAGGACATCGAGGGTGTGCCCGGCTGACTCTCCGACGGGGACGTCGGCAGCGGCCTCGATGTGAACGTGCTGAAACTCCTTCAGCTGTATGCTGCTGCGAAAGGAGACAGACTTTATCTTGACCTGCTTTAACTTTCTCATCACTTCCTCACTTAATCTTAAGAGTTTGCGGCGGTCTTCTGTTCAGCCTTGGCTTGGGGACAAGCCTCCCATGGGGAATGTTGCGGGTCGAAGTACCGCCAAAAGGACCCACTGAGCCGCAATGTTTAGGGCCATCGTTGACTGTAGCTGACCAGGCGCTTCACGCCTGCGCCCCCGTCTATGTTATTTCTATCGCACATTTGACTTACAGTCGGTACGTCACCTAACAGGGTGCATTTAGCTGTAGAAAAGCTTTTTGATGCTGTTAGCACCCTACTCCGCGTCTTACAGCTTGATCTGCTCGTACCGCGGGGTGTTGAGTGTGTTCAACATGATCCCCATCGGGGTGAAGTCTGTCGGGTTATTCAAGAACGCCTTCATGAGGTTCGGCGAGAACCCGGAGACAAGGGCAGTGCCGCTCTCGTCAGACTTGACCGGCAGGGTCTTGCCCCCCTCCTCACGAAGGTTCCAGAAGACAATCTTCGGCCGCTTGGCCCCGACAGCAGCGAACATCCGGTCCGCCATCTGGAAGGCGTTGTTCGACCTGTTCCCAACGCACTGATCGAACTGCATGTCCGAGATGATGAGGATGATGGACGGCACATCCTCGGGCTGGGCGCCAGCGGCTGCCCGGGCGACCAGGGCAAAGACGGCCTCCAGGTTGGTGTTCATGTCCCACTGGGACCGCTCCAACTGGTTGATCCGGTCGCGCAGGTTACCCTTCAGGCGCTGAAGCGCAGGGTGAGCCGAGAAGGTGATGAAGCAGTCCTTGTACGGCCCAGTGTTCCTCTGCGAGAAGAACAGCCCCAGGCTGACGCACACCTCCATCGGGAGGCCGCTCATCGACCCGCTGACGTCGCAGACGGTGATGATCTTCTCAGCCACCGGTGGAAAGGTCTCCAGTAGCCTCTCCCAAGCCTGCTCGAAGGGGTAGGCTCCATCATTCTCGGCCTGCTTCACGATCTCGTGGGGGTAGATCGCCCCCACATTGATCTTGGCCTTCGACTCACCAGCCGGCTTCTTGAGCTCCTCACGCCACTCATCATAGCGCTTCTCGTCATGTCGGTGAAACGCCTTGGCGTAGATGCGCGACGCCTGAGACGGGACATGATTGTAGTTGATCTCCGGCCACTTCTGAGCGCACATCTGGGTCTCGACCACCTTGGTCAAGTCTACCAGTGTCTTGCGGTACCTCTTCGGGGTCAGCTCCAGCTTGAGGCGGAGCTTCTCCGCGATCGGTCCCTTCCGGGGCTGCCACTT
>Ga0070704_100001415_pt1 | contig 12797 bp, 14 predicted proteins | sample KBSK5252metaG_FD_65467 | JGI IMG/M metagenome (GOLD analysis project Ga0070704, IMG submission 65467) | Corn, switchgrass and miscanthus rhizosphere microbial communities from Kellogg Biological Station, Michigan, USA - KBS K5-25-2 metaG | ecosystem: Host-associated > Plants > Roots >...
GCCGCGCGCTCGACTATCCGCACCAGCTCTCGGGCGGCATGCGCCAGCGCGTGATGATCGCCATGGCGCTCGCGTGCAACCCGAAGCTGCTGATCGCCGACGAGCCCACCACCGCGCTCGACGTCACGATCCAGGCGCAGATCCTCGAGCTCATGCGCACGCTGCGCGCGGAGCTCGACACGTCGATCATTCTCATCACGCACGACCTGGGCGTCATCGCCGAGCTCGCCGACGATGTGATCGTGATGTACGCCGGCAAGGTGATCGAGCGCTGCGCGGCCGAGCGGCTCTTCGCCGAGCCGCAGCATCCCTATACGGTCGGGCTGCTCGGCTCGATTCCGAGGCTGCACCTGCAGCAGGAGCGGCTGAGCGCGATCGAGGGATTCGTGCCCGATCCGGCGGCGTTTCCGGAGGGCTGCCGCTTCCATCCCCGCTGCCCGTTCGCGATCGACAAGTGCCGTCGCGAGGTTCCCCCATTGATGGAGATCACGCCGCAGCACCTTGCCGCTTGCTGGAGAGCGCCTCTGTGACCGAGCCGCTGCTGCGCGCCGAGCGGCTCGTCAAGCACTTCCCTGTGCGCACCGGCCTCTTCGGCCGCGCGAGCGGCGCGGTGCAGGCAGTGGACGACATCAGCTTCGAGCTCTACCCCGGCGAGACGCTGGCGCTGGTCGGCGAGTCGGGCTGCGGCAAGTCGACCGCCGGGAAGCTGCTCCTCCGGCTCATCGAGCCGACGTCCGGAACGGTCTGGTTTCGCGACCGCGATCTCCTCACGCTGTCGCAGAAGGAGATCCGGTCGTTGCGGCGCGAGATGCAGGTCATCTTCCAGGACCCGTACGGGTCGCTCAATCCGCGCATGACGGTGGGCGACATGCTGGAAGAGCCGCTGCGGCTGCACGGCCTGCATCCGGGCAGGGAGACCCCCCGGGTGGCGGAGCTCCTCGGCCTGGTGGGCCTCGCGCCGTACCACGCGCATCGATACCCCCACGAGTTTTCGGGCGGACAACGCCAGCGCATCGGCATCGCGCGCGCGCTCGCGGTGGAGCCGCGGCTCATCGTCTGCGACGAGCCGGTGTCGGCGCTCGACGTGTCGATCCAGGCGCAGGTGATCAACCTGCTGCAGGATCTGCAGCGCCAGTTCGGGCTCGCGTACGTGTTCATCGCCCACGACCTGGCGGTGGTGAAGCACATCGCGGCACGCGTCGCCGTCATGTACCTCGGCAAGATCGTCGAGCTCGCCGACAAGCAGACCCTCTTCGCCAACCCGCGCCATCCCTATACGCGGGCGCTCCTTTCGTCCATCCCGGTGCCCGACCCCACGCTCAAAAGAAGCCGGGTCGTGCTGCAAGGCGACGTGCCGAGCCCCTACAAGCCGCCGTCGGGGTGCCGCTTCCGCACGCGCTGCTCCTATGCCCGCGATCTCTGCAGCGCCAAGATTCCGCCGCTGGAAGGCGGGGTGGCGTGCCATTTCTGGCGGGAAATCGAGCCCTTCACGGGCGCTTCCCAATCGACGGCGCTCAATGAGAGACTGCAGCGCCTTCAGGCAGCCTTTCGTACCGGAGGAGGTACCGCATGAAATGGTTTCTCGCGCTGGGACTGGCGGCGGCTGCGTCGGTCGCAAATTCGCAAACCCTCAGGATCGGCCTGGCCGAAGATCCCGACATCCTCGACCCCACGATGGCGCGCACGTTCGTCGGCCGCATCGTGTTCGCGGGCCTGTGCGACAAGCTCTTCGACCTGGACGAGAAGCTGAACGTGGTGCCGCAGCTCGCGACGTCGTACCAGTGGTCCGCGGACAACAAGTCGCTGACGCTCAAGCTGCGCGACGGCGTCACGTTCCACGACGGCGAGAGGATGGACGCGCGCGCCGTCAAGTACAACCTCGAGCGCCACAAGGACATGAAGGGCTCGAACCGCCGCGGCGAGCTCGCGGTCGTCTCGAGCGTGGAGGTCGTAGATGCGGCGACGGTGCGGATCAATCTGGCTGCGCCGTTCGCGCCGCTGCTCGCGGTGCTCACCGACCGCGCCGGGATGATGGTGTCGCCGAAGGCGGCGGAAGCCGCCGGCGAGAAGTTCGGCGCCAACCCGGTGTGCTCGGGGCCGTTCCGCTTCGTCGAGCGCATCGCGCAGGACCGCATCGTGCTCGAGCGCTTCGCGAACTACTGGAACAAGGGCCAGATCCACTTCCAGCGCATCGTGTACCAGCCGATTCCGGACGCCACGGTGCGGCTCGCGAACCTGCGCTCGGGGCAGCTCGATTTCATCGAGCGCGTCGCGCCTTCCGACGTCCCGCAGCTGCGCAACGACACCCGCTTCAAGATCGCCAAGATCGTCGAGATCGGCTACCAGGGCATCACCATCAACGTCGGCAAGAGCGATTTCGCGCAGAAGAACCCGCTCGGCAAGGACGCGCGCGTGCGCGAGGCGCTCGACCTCGCGCTCGACCGCGAGGCGCTGGTGCGCGTCGCGATGGAGGGCGAGGCGCAGCCGGGCAACCAGTGGGTCGCGCCCGGCAACCGCTACTACGCGAAGTCGGTGCCGGTGCCCAAGCGCAACCTCGAGCGCGCGAAGCAGCTTCTCCGGGAAGCCGGCGTGCCGAACCCGAGCTTCACGCTGATGACGCCGACCGCCTCCGACGCCCAGCGCATGGCGCAGGTGATCCAGGCGATGGCGAAGGACGCGGGCTTCGACGTGAAGATCCAGTCGACCGAGTTCGCCACCGCGCTCAAGCTTTCCGACCAGGGCCAGTACGAGGCGTTTCTCCTCGCCTGGAGCGGGCGCGCCGACCCCGACGGCAACCTGCACATCTTCCTCGCGTGCAAGGGTCCGCTCAACAACTCCGGCTGGTGCAAGCCCGAGGCGGACGAAGCGATCGAGAAGGCGCGCGTGACGCTCGATCCGGCGCAGCGGGCGAAGCTCTACGAGACCGTGGCGCAGAACGTCGCCCGGGACCGTCCGATCATCTACCTCTTCCACCGCAACTGGCTGTGGGCGCACACCGCCAGGCTCTCCGGCTTGCGCACGGTTCCCGATGGAATGGTCCGCGTGCAAGGCTTGAAGATGAACTGAGATGGCGAATTACCTGCTGCGGCGCCTGGCGCAGATCGTGCCGACGCTCTTCTTCGTCTCGGTCCTGATCTTCGGGCTGCAGCAGCTTCTCCCCGGCGACCCGGCGATCGCGCTGGCGGGGGAAGAGCGCGATCCCGAAGCGATCCGCTACCTGCGCGAAAAGTTTCATCTCGACGAGCCCCTGCCGGTGCGCTACTGGTATTGGGTCTCCGGCGTCCTCACGGGCGACCTCGGCAATTCGATGCGCATCCAGAAGCCGGTGACCGAGCTCATCCTGCAGAAGCTGCCGGTGACCATCCAGCTCGCCAGCATGGCGATGGTGATCGCGCTCGTCATCGGCATCACCGCCGGCGTGATTTCCGCAGTCAAGAAAGACACCTGGTGGGACTACGGCGCCAACATCTTCGCGCTTTGGGGACTCTCCACGCCGAACTTCTGGCTGGGCATCCTGCTCATCATGCTCTTCGCAGTGCAGCTCGGCTGGCTGCCCGCGTCGGGCTACGTCAGCCCGTTCGAAGACCTCAAGGCAAACCTCTCCGCGATGATCATGCCGGCATTCGTCCTCGGCAACGCGATCGCCGCGGTGCTCATGCGGCATACGCGCAGCGCGATGCTCCAGGTTCTTTCCTCCGACTATGTGCGCACGGCCCGCGCCAAGGGGCTCGATGAGCGCGTCGTCGTCCTCAAGCACGCGCTGCGCAACGCGCTGATCCCGGTCATCACTCTCGGCGCGCTCGAGTTCGGCACGCTCCTCTCCGGCGCGGTGCTCACCGAGCAGGTCTTCACCATTCCGGGCTTCGGCAAGCTGATCGTCGATGCGGTGTTCAACCGTGACTATCTGGTCGTGCAGGGCGTGGTGCTTTTTACCGCAACGGTCTACATCACGCTCAACCTGCTCGCCGACCTCGCGTACTTCATGGTCAACCCGCGGATGCGGCACTGATGGCGGCCGTCGTTTTTCAGGAGCTCGAAGCAAGGCAAGGCGGAAAAACCTGGAACAGGCTGCTGCGCCGCGGCGGCGCCATGTTCGGGCTCGCGGTCGTGCTCTTTTTCGTCCTCCTGGCGCTGCTCGCGCCGTGGCTCGCGCCCTACGACCCGGTCGCGACGAGCTGGAGCGCGGTGCGCGCCGCGCCGAGCACGGCGCACCTCTTCGGCGCCGACGAGCTGGGCCGCGACGTGCTCTCGCGCATCATCTGGGGCGCGCGCGCCTCGATCCTCGCCGGCGTCGTGTCGGTGTCGATCTCGCTTGCGCTCGGCGTGCCGATCGGCATGGCCGCGGGCTATCTCGGGCGCTGGATCGACGCGCTCGTCTCGCGCATCACCGACGCGATGCTCGCCTGCCCGTTCCTGATCCTCGCCATCGCGCTCGCCGCCTTCCTCGGCCCGAGCCTGACCAACGCGATGATCGCGATCGGCATCTCGGCCACGCCGGTGTTCATCCGCCTGACGCGCGCGCAGGTGCTCGCGGCGAAGTCCGAGGATTACGTCGAGGCGGCGCGCGCGCTCGGCAACCCGCACCTGCGCATCGCGCTGCGCCACATCTTCCCCAACATCGTCGCCCCGCTCATCGTCCAGGCGACGCTCGCGATTGCAGCCGCCGTGATTGCAGAAGCTTCCTTGAGCTTTCTCGGTCTTGGCCAGCAACCCCCGGCGCCGAGCTGGGGCAGCATGCTGAACACCGCGCGCAACTACGTCGACCAGGCGCCGTGGATGGCGATCTGGCCGGGGGTATCGATCTTCCTGCTCGTGCTGTCCTTCAACCTGCTCGGCGACGGGCTGCGCGACGCGCTCGACCCCCGGCACAAGTAAGGCGACGCTACTTCTTCGCGGGCTGTACCTTCTCCCAGACGGTAGTGGTCTGCACTTTCTTGCCGTCCATCGTCGCCGCGCTTGGCTCGTTCACCATCGTCAGCTTGCGTCCCTCGAACTTGATCTGCCGGGCGGACGCTCTGGCGGTCACCTCGTTGTGCGTGAGGTCGAAGGTGTATGTCAGCTTGCTGCCGTCCAGCTTGTAGGTTCCCGCGAACGCGTTCATCGTGTTGAAGAGCTCGATGCGCTGCTGGTCGGTCAGCTTGGAAACGCTCTCGGGCTTCGGCCGCTTCTCGCTCATGATCATGCCCATCACGCGGCCGTCCGGCGTGAAGGTGACGTAGCCTTTCGGCGCCCCGCCCCGGCCTGCTCTTACTTCGCCGGTATCGAGGAGCTTCTGCGACTGGCTGACGAGCTTCCACGTGCCGTGGAGGTCCTTTTCGGACGCGGCGGCGGACAGCGGGATGGAAAGAAGCAACGCACTCGCGAAGGTTGCGATCTTCATGATTCCCCCTGTGTTGGTCGCTGGCGGTTGCCAGCGCCACTTTTATACGCCTCGCCTAGCGGGCTGTCATCCGTCTCAGTCCAGCCGGATGCCGGTCTGCTTCACGATGCGCGCCCATTTCTCGGTGTCGGTTTTCATCAGGGCCGCCATTTCGTCGGCGGAGAGCGCTTTGGGCTCGAAGCCCTGCTCGAGCGAGCGCTGGCGCATCTGCGGGGACTGCGCGACCTTGCGCACTTCGGCGCCGAGCTTCGCGATCGCGTCCTTCGGCGTGCCCGCGGGCGCAAACAGGCCCGACCAGTCGAATAGCACGAGGTCTCGCACGCCCGCCTGGCTCATCGTCGGGAGATCCGGCATCGCGCTCATGCGCTCCTCGGTCGTGACGGCCAGCGCGCGCAGCTTGCCCGAGCGAAGATGAGCCATGGCGCCCGGGAGGAGCACGAACCCCATCGGCACATGGCCGGCGATCACATCGGTGATGACGAGCGCGGCGCCTTTGTAGGGCACATGGACGATGTCCACGCCCGCGAGCGATTTGAAGAGCTCGCCGACGAGGTTGTTGATGTTGCCGGTTCCCGGCGACCCGTAGGAGAGCTTGCCGGGCGATGCCTTGGCGAGCGCGATGAGCTCGGGCACCGACCTCGCCGGCATGGCGGGATTGACGATGAGCACGGACGCATACGTGGCGAGCGTGCCGATCGGCGTGAACGCCTTCACCGGATCGTAGGGAACGTTGCGCAGCAACGCATGCACGGCCGTGCCGGAGCCGCCGCCGATCAGCAGCGTGTAGCCGTCGGGCGTTGCCTTCGCCACCACGTCGGCGCCGATGGCGCCGTTCGCGCCCGGACGGTTCTCGATGACGATCGGCTGGCCGAGCTGCGTGCCAAGATCCGGGCCGACCGCGCGCGCGAGGATGTCGAGCGTGCCGCCCGGCGGGAAGGGCACGACGAGCCGGATCGGCCGCGTCGGGTAATCCGCGGCGATCGCCGAGGCAGCGACAAGCCCGAAAAGCAGGAAAGCGGCAAGGCGCATCATTCTCCCCTCCTCCGAGAGCATTTCTTCCGCATCGTCACGCGGGCAACGCGATTCCCCCGCTTCCTGAGCGGCTTGCGGATGACCTTGAAGCCCGCGCGCCGAAAAAGCGGCTCGGTGCCGAAGAAAGCATTGTCGTCCTTCGTGCGCTTCGCACCCGCGCGAGGATACGCCTCGACCGACGGCGCGCCGTGCTTTCCGGCAAACGCCACGGCCGCGCGAATCATGGCGAGCGCGATGCCGCGACCGCGCGCGCTCGGCCGTACCGTGATGCATGGAATGACCCACACTTTCTCGTCGTCGACGCGTGGCGTCGCGTCCGAAGCCTCGATGCGCCGGTACTCGGTTCGCGGCGCGATGGCGATCCAGCCGACCGCCTCATCGCCATCGAATGCCAGCAGCCCCGGCGGACGTCGGCGGCAGGCGAGCTCGCTCATCGCTGCGCGGCGCTGCTGGCTGCCCATGCGCTGCCCTTCGCCGCTTGCGAGGCGCGGGAACATGCACCAGCAGCCCACGCCCCAGCTGCCGCGCAGCACGGCGCCGAAATCGTCCATGAGGCGCGGCGTGAGCCGCCGGATGAGGAGCAAAGCTTATTGGATGGCGATCTTGATTTCCGCGCTACCGCTACTGCTCGCCTTATTCACCCTTTCCCGGAATCCCGGATCGGAGACGAACTTCTTGGCGTTCTCCAGGCTCGCCTCGAAAACCACGATCACTACGTTCGGCTTATCCGCATCCCTCATGACGTAGCGCTGCGTCAATCCGGCTTTGTCGCGCATCTCCTTGCCCGCATCAAAGCGCTTCTTCCAGGCGGCGAAATCCGCGACAGGATGGCTGACGATGACGATCGCAGGATCGGCGGCGCGAGCCGCCGCGCCGAGCGTCATCAGGATGGTTGCGAGGACGGTTGCGAGAGCTGCCTTGCGCATGGCTCCTCCTCTACTTGGTTGCGATCAGCTCCGACGCCATCAGCTCGGGGGCGATCCCCTCGGCTTCGGCGGCGTCGAAGTTGAGCTCGATCTTGATGCCGTTGGGGTCGTGGAAGAAGAGCTGGAACAGCGCCTGGCCGTTGGCTCTTCTTTGACTGAACGCAACACCCTGGCTGCGCAGATGCTCGAGCATTTGCCGCAACCCCGTTGCGCGAAACGCGATGTGGTCGATCGCGCCCGTGCCCTGCGCCGAGCCCTGGGAAGTGCGGCCGAGATATTTCTTCTGGATCTCGCCCGCCATCTTCGCGCTCGGGCCGATGTGCACCACGTCGACGCCGCCGAGATACATCCAGTGCACCGGGAAGCCGAACTCCGGATGCGGCCCGCTCGTCATGCCGAGCACCCGCGCATACCAGTCGCGCGTCGCGTCGATGTCGTCGGCGGCGACGAGGAAGTGCTCGATGTGCGACAGAGGCATGCGGATAATATATAACGAGGAGGAGGACGCATGTACGTTGCGGATGCAAAGCGGCTGACCGCCGCCGGCGCCCGGAAAATTATGGACACCGCGATCGCTCGCGCCCGGCAGGAAAACATTCCCGTGACCGTGGCGATCGTCGACGGCGCTGGCCACCTGATGCTTCTCGAGCGCATGGACGGCGGCAAGTTCCACTCGATCCACTCGGCCACCACCAAGGCGGTGTGCGCGGCCTCCAACAAGCGCACCACCGGCTCGACCGGCGCGGTCGGGCAATCGCTCGATGTGCTCCACGCGCTCGGTCTGGCGCTCGCCGCGGGTCCCGAACGCTGGACCGCGATGGAAGGCGGCTGCCCGATCATGGCCGGCAACGAATGCATCGGCGCCGTCGGCGTCGCCGGCGGCAACTGGGAGTTCGACGAGCGCGTCGCCAAGGAAGCCGCAGCCTCGATCAAATGAATGTTGCCTGTCTTGGCATGGGCTGGTGGTCGGACGTGCTCGCCGACGCCATCAAGCGCTCGGGAAAGCTCAACATCGTGGCTTGCTTCTCCCGCTCCGCGGAGAAACGCCGGGCGTTCGCTGGCAAGTACGGCTGCGGCGCGGCCTCGTCGTATGAGGAAATCCTTCAGGATCCCAGGATCGAGGCGGTCATCAACACTACCCCGAACTCGGTGCACCGCGAGACCACGGTGGCGGCTGCGGAGGCGGGAAAGCATGTGTTCCTCGATAAGCCGATCGCCAACACGATCCGCGACGCGCGCGCGATCACGCAGGCGTGCGCCAAGGCGAAGGTGGTGCTCGCGCTCGGCTACCAGCGGCGGCGCGAGAGCCATTTCCGCTGGATCAGGGCGAACCTCGAGAAGTTCGGCAAGCTGGTGAACGCCGAGGCCAACATCAGCCGCGACCGGCTCGGCAAGATCGACCTGAGCTCGTGGCGCTACAGCGCCGAGGGCATGCCGGGTGGCGTGATGCTGCAGATCGGCATCCACTACACCGACGTGCTCGAGTATCTGCTGGGGCCGGTCAAGGCGGTGAACGGACGCTTCGTGCGGCTCGTGCTGCCGGGCGATAACCCGGACGTAGCGAGCCTCGTGCTCGAGCACGAAAGCGGCGCGCTCTCGACGCTGAATGCGAGCTATGCCTCGGCGTCGGAGTACTACCTGATGAACGTCTACGGCAAGGAATTGACCGCGTATTACGACCTGCACCAGGGACTGCGCGTGCTCGCCCGCGGTACGACGAGCGTCGAGCCTGTTTCGTGCAAGAAAAACGACACGATCGTCGAGGAGCTCGAGGAGTTCGCGCGCGCGGTGCGCGGCGACGGCGAGCCGGAGATGGATGGCGAGCGCGGCACGAAGTCGCTCGCGGTGCTGCTGGCGGGAATCCAGTCGGCGCGCGAGGGGCGGCGGGTGGAGGTGAAGGAGGTTCTCGGATGATCAAGGCTTTCCTCACCGCGGCGCTTTTCCTCGTCCTTCCGGCAAGCGCCCAGGAGCCGCCCTTTCCCCAGCGCGGCCCGCTCGAGATCACGGTGCTCTTCCCCGCCGGCTCTTCCGCCGACGTCACCGCGCGCATGCTCGCCGATGGCATGACGCGCTTTCTCGGCCAGCGTGTGCTGGTGGTGAATCGCCCTGGCGCAGGCGGCGCGATCGGCTACAAGTACGTCGCGGCGCAGAAGCCCGACGGCTACGCGCTGGTGTGGAACTCGAACTCGATCTCGACGACGTATCACTCGGGACAGCTCAGCTTCGATTACCAGGCCTTCGACGCGGTGGCACGCGTGCTGGTCGAGTCGGTCGTGCTCGCGGTGCGCAGCGATGCGCGCTGGCGCACGCTGCCGGAATTCGTAAGCGAGGCAAGAGCAAAGCCCAAGGCCCTGAACGTCGGCCATTCCGGAATCGGTAGCCACACGCACATCTCGCTCGTTGCGCTGGCGCGTGCAGCGGGCATCGAAGTGAACGAGGTGCCCTTCGGCGCAGCCCAGGTCGTGCCCAGCCTGGTCGGCGGGCACGTCGATGCCGTGGTGCAGCTTCCGGCGGCGCTCGCTGCGCCGGTCAAGCAAGGCCAGGTGCGCCTGATCGCGGCGCTGATTCCGAGCCGGGATCCGGCGCTGCCGGACGTGCCGACGGCGAAAGAACAGGGCTTCGACGTCTCTCTCGAAGCGTGGCGGGGCATCGCCGTGCCGCGCGGCACGCCGCGCGCCGTGATCGCGCAGCTCGAGAGCGCGATCCGCGCCACCGTGAGCTCGACGGAATTCCTGCGGGGGAGCGAAAACCTCGGCGTGCGGCCGGCGTTCCTGCCGGCCGACGAGTTCACTTCTCTGGTGGCGAAGGAGGATTCGGAGCTGTCGCGCCTGCTGCAGCAGATCGGCCTGAAGAAGTAGCTTCCTGCTGCGGCTTGGCCTGCTGCTGCGGCTTGGCCTGCTGCTGCGGTTTCGGCGCCTTTGCCTGCTTGGTGGAATTCGTCGCCTGCGCGATGAGCGCGGCGCAGTTGCTGTCCTTGCCCTTGCCCTCCTCGATGAGCGGCAGCACCGCGAGCAGCGGATTCAGGACGCCCATGAGAATGGTGCCGGCGCTCTTCGCCGCGAGCTTGCCCATGTCCGGGCCGACGTCGGGCTGGCCGAAGGTGCCCTTGATGTGGAGCGGCGTGCGCAGCGAACCGATGCTCTTGTCCTTGGGCTGCGGCTTGAGCTTGAGGTCCATTTGCTCGTTGGCAAGGTTGATCGTGCCGCTTCCGCCGACATTGACCACCGTGGTGTCGAACACGAACGCGTTGGCCTGCGCGATGCCCTTCTGCACGCCGAAGTCGGCGATCGCGCAGCGGATGTCGATCTCCTTGTCGCCGCGCAGCTTGACGCGCACCGCGTCCCACAGGTCGAGCGCGATCAGCTCCATGAGGAACTGGCTGATCTTGCCCTCGTCCATGTAGACGCCGATCTTGCCGTTCGACGTGCCGAGGAGCTTCGCCACGGAATCGCCGCGCCCGGAGAGCTCGATCAGGCCGTTCAGGTCGCCGATCGATCCCTGCGCCTGCTTGACGGTGGGAAAGAGCTTGGCGAGCTGCAGGTTCTGCACGCGCATGCGCACGTCGCCCTGGATCGGCTCCTGGTTGCCGTCCAGGCGGATCGTGCCGGCGAGCCGGCCGCCGGCGATGCCGAAGTCGAGCGGATCGAGCGAGAGCACCTTGTCGCGCATCCGGATGCGCGTCGCGAGCTTGTCGAGCGGCAGCTGGTCGGGGCGCTTGATGGTGCCGGCGCGGATGCGCACGTCGGCGTCCACGCTCTCCCAGCGCTGGGCTTCGAACGGCATGTCGGGCAGCACGCCGCTTTCCTTCGGCTGCTTGGTGCCGACCAGCGGCCCGAGGTCGGCGAAGTTGAGGACCTTGGCGGTCAGGTCGCCGTGCATGAAGGGGCGCCGCTTCTGCTTGCCGTCGCCGACGTCGACCTGCAGGTTGCCCGCCAGGTCGCTCTCTCCGACCTTGCCGGCAATGCTTTCGAAGCGCCACATGCCGTCGGTGCGGATGAGCCGCCCGGTGAGGCGGTAGGGACTCGTTTCCGGGAACGCCAGGCCCACGATCCAGTAGAGCTCCTCCATCGACTTGCCGGAGAGCTGCTCGAACTTGATGTCGAGGCCCTTGAAGCCGATCACGCCGGTGATGGTGCCGTCGATCTTGGCCGCGGTATTGCCGATCTTGATGTCGCCTTTGATCGGAAACGGCGTCTTCTCGTCGCGCAGCGCCATCACCTGGCCCGCGCGCCCGTTCGCCTTCATCGGCATGCCGTTGTACTTTCCGACCGCGTCGAACTGCATCCCCTCGTCGTCGGTGGAGATCCCGACCGTGAAGCTGTGGTCGCGCTGCGCGTCCTCCCAGTGCAGGACGCTGTCCTGAGCGGTGAGGAGCTGGATGTAGAAGCGGGACGGCTTGCCGGGCTCGGGATCCTGCTTGAGGATCCAGTTCTTGCGGCCGTCGATGTCCTGCTCCAGCGACACGTCGGCGTTCTGCAGGTGAACCTCCGGCAGCACCACGCGGCCGACGAAAAGCGGCAGCACGCTGATCGTCGCCTCGATCGCCTCGGCGTTCACCAGGTGTCCGGCTTTTCCCCACTCGGCGTTGGCAAAGCTGACGCGCTCGGCGCGCAGGCGCGGGTGAAGCCAGGACCAGACCGGCCGGACGTTGCCGTCGATGATGAGCTCGCGCCCCGTCGCGTTGGTGACCGCTTTCGCGATCGGGCCGCGCAGCGTGTTGAGACCGAATGTAAAAAAGAGCGCGAGGAGAACGAAGAGGATGAGGACTGCGCCGCCGATCCACTTCAGAGCTCGCACACCGCAAAGGGCAGCAAACCCCGTGCCCAGTTCGGACTAGGCCGTTTGGATCTCTTTCACCTTCGCGAGCCAGTCCCGGCACCACTCGAGCGCCGTCTCCTCCGGCAGGACGCCGCTCGAGGCGTCGTGGGTGTGGCGCTCGCCGACGCGGCGCGCGCCGAGCTCGGTGAGGAGCTCGTCGAAGCGCTTGCCGCCGAAGTTGAAGGTCTCGGCGTAGGTCCGGTCGCCCAGGCCGAACACCCCGTAGCGCACGTGCGACAGGTCGGGCCGCGTTTGGCCCAGATGCTCGTAGAGCGCCTTGGCGTTGTCCGGCACGTCCCCCTGGCCGTAAGTCGAGGTGCAGATGAGGAAAACGCCGTCGCGCGCGAACACGCCGCTGTCGAGGCCGTCCATCATCAGCGTCTGCACCTCGGTCTCGCCGTCGTCGAGCGCGAGCTCCATTTCCTGCGCGCAGAGCTGCGCCGTGCCGGTCATCGTGCCGACCAGGATGGTGACCTTCATTGACACTAACTATATTGCAGCCATAGAATGCGCGTCAAGCATTATAGTTCATGACTGAAACGGCCTATCTTTCATTGCTCGGTGACCGCGTCCGTGCCTGGCGCACCGAGCACTCGATGACGCGCAAGGCGCTCGCCCAGGCGAGCGGCGTATCCGAGCGC
>Ga0070704_100001416_pt1 | contig 12795 bp, 12 predicted proteins | sample KBSK5252metaG_FD_65467 | JGI IMG/M metagenome (GOLD analysis project Ga0070704, IMG submission 65467) | Corn, switchgrass and miscanthus rhizosphere microbial communities from Kellogg Biological Station, Michigan, USA - KBS K5-25-2 metaG | ecosystem: Host-associated > Plants > Roots >...
CGTCTCTCGAACCACACCCACGCCGGTGAAAGGCACCCTCTCCTGGGTGCAGGTGGCAGGCGGCGGGACGTTCACCTGCGGAATTAGCGCCGCGGATTCAACTGCGTACTGCTGGGGATGGGGCCGGGATGGGGAGCTGGGGAGCCGGCCCGCGCTGAACTGCATCACCTCCGGGGGCCTCGAGCCGTGCAGCCGTGTGCCGGTCGCGGTCGGCGGAGGGCGGCGGTTCCTGACGATCAGCGCCGGCGCGCGACACGCGTGCGCGCTCGCGGTCGACAGCACGGCGTACTGCTGGGGCGACAATAGCGCCGGCCAGCTCGGCAATGGGACCGTGGCCGACACGGCGCTGCCGCTCGCCGTCTCGCGAAGCCTGAAGTTCAAGCTGCTGACGTCCGGATTCAGCCACACGTGCGGTCTCACCGCCGGGGGCGATGCCTACTGCTGGGGCGACAACACCTGGGGACAGCTCGGCGAGGCCGTCACCAGCCAGGCCCTCGAGCCTACCGCGGTCATCGGCGGGATCATCTTCTTGGCATTGAGCGCGGGCGCGGAGCATACGTGTGGCATCGGGACGGGCAATACAGCGCACTGTTGGGGAGAGAACGCGACGGGCCAGCTCGGCGCGGCGTCGACCGAGACGTGCACCTCCGCGTCCCAGCGGACGATCGCGGCGTGCAGTCACCACCCGCTTCCGCTCAACACGACTCAGATCTTCGCGTCGATATTCGCGGGAGGGCACCACACGTGCGCGATCACGACCGGCGGCAAAGGCTATTGCTGGGGCGACAATCGCAACGGCCAACTCGGCACCGGCAACACGAGCGGGAGCGCGATGCCGGCCCTCGTCGCGAATCAGCCATGAGTCAACCCCTGCTGCGAGCCGCCCCGCTCATCTGTCTGCTTCCGCTCACCGCGTGCCTCAGCTACACACCCCTCGGCAACGTCCCGCCGGCCCGCGGTGCGGAAGTGTCCGCGACCGTCGCGCCGCTCGACGCGCGCGTGGGCGAGCTCACGGTGCATCGCGTGACGCACGTCATGGGACGAGTCGCATTCGCCGACGCGGATTCGGTCGTCATCGCCGGCCGGCAGTTCACATCGGAGATGGGAAGCGCGTATCAGAGCATCGGGGACCTGGTGACCATCCCGCGCGCGCAGGTCGTCGAGATCAAGCAGAAACGCGTATCGACGTGGAAGACCGTGGTCGCGCTTGGCGCGACCAGCGCCGCGGTAGTGGCGATCCTGGCGGGGATCGGACCGCTGTCAGGCTTCGGCGGCGGCGGCGGCGACCACAAGCCCCCGCCTTAGCGCTTCCAGGAGTTGTTGTCGCGCGCCACGTCGGGATAGATCCGGCGCGGATCGATCACTACACTCGCCAGCCGCTTTGCCGTCGCCAGCCGGTACGTGAACCGATTGCCCAGATCCCACATCTCCACCGGCAAGACCCGAGTCTCAGCCGAATTGTCCGCGTAGCGCAGCTCCAACGTGACCGGCAGCACCATCTGCGCGCGATTCGATAGATAAAGGAAGGTGGTGTCGCCTCCGGCCCGCACGGAATCCACCGCCTGATCCAGACGCGCGGTCGTATAAATCCAGTTGCGCCAGAACCAGTCGAGATCGCGCCCAGTGAGGTTGCTCATCGTCCGGAAGAAATCGGCCGGCTGGGGATGCTTGCCTTTCCAGCGCCGGACATACTCGCGGAACGCGCGGTCGAACTCGTCTCGGCCGATCACCGCGTCGCGCAGAATCGAGAGCATCAGCGCCGGTTTCTGATACGCGGTCCAGTACAGCTGCCGGACTTCCTCCGGCTTCGTGATCATCGGTTGCTCGCCGCCCGGAATCGCCGTGGCGTCGTACGCGCCCAGCAGCTCGCGCCGCACGGTGTCGGCGTACGCGGTCCCCTTGAAAAACGCTTCGGCCGCGTCGTAGTCGGCAAACGTGTTGAAGCCTTCGTCCATCCACGGATAGCGACGCTCGTCCGAGCCGACCTGCATCGGGAACCACTGGTGCCCGGTCTCGTGCATGAGGACCCAGTACTGGTCCTCGCGTTTCTGAAGCGAGGGGCAGTAGATGAGCATCGGGTACTCCATGCCCTCGACAAGTCCCTCGACGGCGGAGATCTGCGGCCACGGATACTGGCCGAGCGCGCCGGAGAAATGCCGCACCGTCGCGCGCAGCATCGAGTTCGCTTCTTCCCACGGCGCGGCCTCGGGGTGATAGAACGTCTGCACCAGGATGCCGTCCCAGGTACTGGCATCCCAGCGCAGGCCGGAGCCGGCGGCCCATGCGAAATCGCGCACGCCACTCGCCGTGAACCGCCACGTTTTGGTGCCGGCAACGCGACGCGTCGCCGCGGCGGCCGCCTCCTGGCGCGTGATGACCTGCACGACTTGTCCCGGCTCAATGAACGCGCGCGCCAGCCGCGCGCGCTCTTGCGCCGAGCGCACTTCCGACGGATTGGCGAGCATGCCGGTCGCCGTGAGCGTGAAGCCGGCGGGGACCGTCAGGCTGACGTCGAAGTCGCCGAACTCGAGGTAGAACTCCCCGGCGCCGAGGTAGGGCAGCGTATTCCAGCCGTGGACGTCATCGTACACGGCGAGCCGCGGATACCACTGGGCCATTTCGTAGAAGCGCGAGCCGACGCGCCCCATGCGGCCCGCGCCATAGGGCGGAACGGGGAAATGCCAGGCGACGTCGAATCGAATGTTGAGCCCGGCGGCGAGCGGCCGCGGCAGCTCGACCCGCATCATCGTGCCGAAGACCTTCGTCGTGAGCTGACGCCCGGCTGCCGCAAACCGGTCGATCGTGATCCCGCCGACGAATCCTTTGCCGCTGAAGTCGAACACGACACCGCCGGCAAACCGCAGCGGCGGCTGGTTGAGCAGTCCGGTGATCGAGTTCGGCGCAAACAGATTCTGATCGAGCTGGACCCAAACGTATTCGAGGGGCTCGGGCGAGCGATTGACGTAGTAGATCGTCCCCCGGCCGCGCAGCATGTTCGTCGCGGTATCGAGCGTGGCCTCGAGCGTGTAGTCGGCGCGCTGTTGCCAGTAGCGCGGACCCGGCGCGCCCGTGGCGCTGCGGACCGCCGTCGGAGGCGGCAGCGGCAATGCGCGAAACGGTGAGCTGTCAGCGACGGATTGCTGAAGCGCACACAACAATACGAGCATGCGAGTCTCCTATTGGGTCGCGATCACGCCTGCGGCTCGATGCGCGATCGCCATCACGGTGAGCATGGGATTCACTCCGGACGCGCTAGGGAAGGTACTCGCGTCCGCGACGTACAGGCCTCGTATACCCCAAACCCGGTGTTCCGCATCGACCACCGACGTGCGCCGGCGCGCCCCCATGCGGCACGAGGCCATCTGATGAAACGTGACGAGCAAGAGCTGATTAGCTCCCCATCCCGCGCGATCTACGCGCCGGAGCCAATCCTCGCGCGCGCTCCGCGCCCCGGGCCGGTAGGTCACGGCGCGCGCGAGCGGCGCCCAGATCTCACGCGCGCCGGCCGCCTCGAGCACCTCGGCGGCGGCGCCGATCGCACGCCGCAGATGCCGGCCGTCGTAGCGCGACAGCCGGTAGTCCATCACTGCCACGCCATCGCGATCCACGCGCACACGGCCGCCAAATCGATCGCGAAGCAGGATACCTACGAGCGCCGTCCGCGGGAGACGCGCCATGCGATCGCGATACTGCGCTCCCGACTCCCACGGCACCGCGAGTGCCTGGAGCGACGGGTGCACGGGAGCAGTTTCGAACTTGAACCCATAACCTCTATTCAAATCGGCGAACTGATCGGAGTAATGCGCCTGAACGGTGCCGGTCCACGGCTGGACTTCCTCATCCATGTCGGCAAACACTGCCGTCGCGGGATGCAGCGCGAGATGCCGGCCGAGCGCCGGGAGCGTGATGCCGGAGCGCAGCAACAGCGCGGGCGAGTGCACCGAGCCCGCCGCCACGACGACGGCGCCCGCGCGTACCGTGACCGCATGCCTCCCGCAGCGCGCCTCTACGCCCACGGCCGCTCCGCGTGCGAACGACACGCGCCGCACATCGCAGTTCGTCACGATCCGCGCGCCGCGTGCCGCGGCATCCTGCAGATAGGTGATCAGCGTCGATTGCTTCGCGCCGCGCCGGCATCCCATGCCGCAGTAACCGCATTCATCGTCTTGCGGGCAGCCGCGCACGTCGCGGGGCAGCAGGCCGTGATGCCATCCCATGCGCTCGAGCCCACGGATGAGCACTTGATCGCGGCCTGAGGGTCGCGCGTGATCGATATTGACGCCGATTCGCGCCGCGACGGCGTCGAGCGACCGCGTGAATTCGCTGCTGCTGAAGTGGGGCAGGTGGTGCTGCCGGGCCCATTCGTCGCGCACGCCGTCCGGAGTCGCGAAGCTGGTCGTGTGTTGATCACCGTCCCGCCGCCCAGCGTCGACCCCTGGAGGACCACGAGGCCCAGATCGCGTGTCGCGAGCAGACCGCCGGCGTCGTACATCGTGTCGAGCGCGTCGCTCTCCTGATGGGTGAAGTCGGCTTCGTTGCGGTAGCCGCCCTTCTCCAACACGATCACGTCCTTGCCGGCGAGCGTCAGCTCGCCTGCGACCACGCCGCCACCCGCGCCCGAGCCGACCACGAGGACGTCACAGCTGAGCGACGTGTCGGCCGTGATTGCGACCGGACGGATGGGCTTCGGTGTGGGCGGCGGCGGACTGAGCGGGCCGGGGTATCCGATCGCGCGCGCGACGCCGGGAGTGGTGTAGTGCGTGACGGCCGTGATCCGTTTGAGCGCCTGAAATGCCTTGCGGCGCTGAGGGATGGCGCTCGTCGCCCAGCTTCGCAGGCAGCGCTCGCGCTGCGACGGCGACATCCGTGTAAACGGCTTCGAGATTCCACTGAGCAGCAGGTTGACCGCGGTGACATCGAGCAGCCGGAGCAACAGATCGAGCTCGGCGCGATCGGCGGGGCGGGGGAGCGACGCGATCCGTTGCGCGACCCGTTCTCCCAAGTCTGGTGGCCCGTCAGCGATGAGCGTCGCTGCGACAGCTCGCAGGACGTTGCGCGCGGCGGGCGAAAGACTCAACGCGCCTGGACGAACGTAAACTTGAAGCCGTCAGGGTCGCTGATCATGAAGATCCGCTCACCCCACGGCATGTCCTGCGGTTCCTGATCGAGCACCCCTCCGCGCGTCTTGATCTCCGACGCCAATCGGTCGAGGTCCTGAGCGGTGTGAAGCCACAACCGTTGGCCGATACCCTTCTGCCGGTCGCGGCCCTTGCCGAAATCGTCCTGGGTGAGCATGAACGTCACCGCGCCGGCGTGGATCTCGCACCCCGTGAGCGAGCCGTTCTCGCGCCACTCGTCGCCGATCACGAAGCCCAGGACATCGCGATAGAACGCCATGCTGCGTGGCAGATCGGTCGCCGTGAATCCCGCCGTGAGCTTGCGCAGGCGGAGCGTCTCCGGTTGGCGGCGGGCGCCGAGGCGTGGTTTGGGACGCTTCTTTTTGGTGGCCATGCGAATTAGCTCCGAATCCTAGTGGTCTGAAAGCGTAGCGAACCCGGCGACGTCTCGCCAGATTCCCCGGTCCCCATAACCCAGTGGAGCAGTCGATCATGGCGACCAGCAACGCCGTCGCGATTTGGGAAGGCAAGCTCAAGGATGGCAAGGGGAGCTTCAAGGCCCAAAGCGGGGTCTTCAGCGGCTCCTTCAGCTTCGGTACCCGCTTCGAGGGTAAGAAAGGATCGAACCCCGAGGAGCTGATCGCCGCGGCGCACGCCGGCTGTTACAGCATGGCGCTGTCGTCCGCTCTCGAAAAGGCGGGCCATCCGGCCACGCGCATCGAGACGCGCGCCGCGGTAACGCTCGAGATGATCGATGGTGCGCCCAAGATCACGCGCAGCGCGCTCGACGTACGCGGCAAGGTCGATGGCATCGATCAGGCGGCGTTCGAGCAGGCCGCCGAAGGGGCAAAGAAGAATTGCCCCGTGTCGAAGGCGCTGCAGGGTAACGTCAACATCACGATGCAGGCCAAGCTCGTCTGACAGGGCGCAAGCGCTGGATGGTGTACCTCCTGCGCTGCCGCGACGGTTCGCTGTACGCGGGAATCACAAACGACCTGGACAAGCGGCTCGCATCACACCGCAACGGTAAGGCGAGCGCGTACACCCGCTCGCGCCGTCCTGTGACCCTCGCCTATCGAGAAGTGGTTCGCGACCGCGGCGCCGCCTTGAAACGCGAGGCCGCCATCCGTCGGCTCTCGCGCGCCGAGAAGATCGCGTTGTGCAGCGGCGCGACGTAAAACTCGCGTTCGGCGCTGTGCTCGTTGCCGCGGGGTGCGTCGCCGCCGGCATCTGGCAGCTCGATCGCCTCGCGCAGCGGCGGGCGCGGAACGCGAGTGTCGAGGCCCGGCTCGCCCTCCCACCACTCGAGGTTCGGCGCGGACTCTCGGCCGATAGCGCGCGGCAGCGGCGGGTGACGGCGCACGGCGTCTACGATTTCGCCGCCGAGCAGACGTGGCCGGCACGCAGCTTCCAGGGAACGCCCGGTGTCGGATTGATCACACCGCTCCGCCTGGCCGATGGCTCCGCCGTGCTCGTGGACCGTGGCTGGGTGTACTCGCCCGATGCGTTTCACGTCGATCACAGCGCCTATCGCGAGCCGGACACCGCTACGGTAACGGGGATCGCCTTGATCCCGCCGCGCGGGCGCGGCGATGTGGCTGTGACGGGGTTCTTGCCGTTCGTGATTCAGCTCGAGGGTCGGGACCCGGAGCGTGGGCTCCCGCGGCGGTGGCCGCCGCCGGTGTTCGACGACGGACCGCATCTCTCTTATGCGATTCAGTGGTTCAGCTTTGCGCTGATCGCTCTGGTGGGGACGGCCGTAATGATTCGTAAAGGTCGTTGAGCAGCTCGATGCCGCGCGCGATGCGCGTTTCGTCGCGCGCGTTGCGCTTGACCAGCCCTGCGATCATCCGCGCGAAACCGGGCGTCTCGTCCCGTCCGAACTTTCCGTCCTTCACATCCACGTCGTGCACCATCTCGCCGATGGCGCGCAGCGCTGCGTCTTTCTCGAGCCCAAATCGCTGCAGCAAGGTCTCGAAGGTGCAGCGCTCGCCCTCGTGCGTGTACTCGCCTTCGAACATGTCGAAGCTCACGGCGCCCTCGCGCGCCGTTCCGAAGGCAAAGCGGGCCTTGGGATCGATGAAACGCTTGATGAGCCAGGCGCTCGCGATGCGGTCGACATGGACATCGGGTCGGGTGATCCAGGTGTGTCTCATCGGTATTTTGTCTCGCTTCCCAGGGCCAGTGTTGCGGATTTTGAGTCCCGCGACGACCGCTTCCGCCGCCTTTCGTCCTTCGGCGCCAAAGTGATCCAACGCCGTGATGTCCCGGAGCCGCCGCTCGAGGCGCGTGATTTCAGCCGCGGATTCCACCGTTTCGGCGTCGCGGGTCACGACGTCGTACTCCGCGTCGCGTGCCGACCGGAACAGCTCCTCGATGCCCTGATCGGAGAGCCCGTCCACGAACGTGGCGCGGCAGACCGATGCTTCGCCGCCCCCGGCCGTGATCTCCTGGCGCAGCCACTGGAAGTCTTCCGTGGCCTGGGCGCTGAAGGGCAGGGCATAGACGGAGTTCTTGATCGGCACCGCGCCCAGCGCCTGCAAGCGGCGCCAGATCTTGACCCGGAAGTAATCGGGCTTGGGCGGGAGCTGGTGAATGAGGAGCAACCACCGGGGCGGGGGCGCGCCTTCCTTCATAGCCAGAAGCTCCGGATCGAAGAGCCGCCGCGCGGCGCGCCCCAGGGCGTCACGTCGGCGCCGAGTGCGCCGGTGATCGGGTTGAAGAAGTGATGCGATGCGACGGCGGCGGTGATCGCGACGATCTCCGGCTCGCTCAGGTGCTGGCGAGCGCGCGTGAGTGCTTCGACGGGCATTCCACCCACGGCATCGCTGTAGCGGGTCACCGCGTCGGTGAACCGTAGCGCGGCGCGCTCCCGATTCGAGAACACGGAGCTGGTTTCGTAGCGCGGCAGCGCCCGCAGGTCATCGACTGAGAGCTGCGCCTCGCGCCACAGATGCCGGCCGCGTTCGATGCACCAGCGGCAGCGGCTGCGTTCCGCGGCGAGCTGCGTGACGACCATGCGGAGCCGCGCGTCGAGGTCGGGGAGGTTCATCTGGTAGCGGGCGAGTGCGGCATAGGCCGGCAGGACACGAGGTCCGCCGGGTCGTTGGCGCGTCGCGGCGCCGCTGCCCGTGAGTGCCCGCCAAGCCTTGGTAAGTAGTGTATCCATTGGGTGAAACAATTGTATCACCGATTGCTGGAACCGGGCAAGTGGCACGGGGCGAATCGAAAGGTTTAGGCCCGCAGAACTACCGTTTTGACCTGCATTTAGCGATATTGCTCGACCCCGAAAATACGGCAAAACAAAGGAGCATACATGGCGGCTGCCCTCCCCCTGAAGCGCCCCGTCAAGGTCGGAGAACTGGTCCGGCGCCGGCTGCGCGAGCTGAAGCGCACCCCGCGCGAGTTGGCGGAAGCGGTTCAGGTGTCTGAGATCTATATATCTGACCTCGTCGCCGGACGGCGGCGTCCCCCGGCCCCTGGCCGCATGGACGTCTACGCTCCGATGACCAAGTTCCTCAAGCTGCATCGGAACGACCTCCCCACCTGCGCCAAGGCGGAGCGGGACGGGGAAACGAAGAGCAAGCGTCGCCCGCATCCGGAGATCCGGCGGCAGTTCCTGGCCTTGTGCCTCGATCCCGCCCACGGCCGCCTCATCGCGCGCCGAGTGGGTCGCAAGGATGGGGTGATGCTCGAGCGGGTCATTGTGGGTCGCCTGCTCGAAGTCGCGCAGGGGTTCGTGCGGCGCCAGCTCGACGACGATGTGGGGATCCGCATCGCGGCGAGCCGCGACGGCTGCACCTATCTCGAGATGCGCATGAAGTTGATGGAATTCCTCGACGCCACGCCCGAAGGGCTCACGCCTGAGGATGGTGAGGAATTCGTCAGGCCTCGAATCGCGGGCTGGAATATCGATCTGGATACGCATGCGATGCGGATCGTTCTCCGGTCTCAGGATCCCGCTCCGAGACAGGTGCGTGCGTTGAGTATCTGATTACGGCAATGGTCTGAATAGTAGGGGCGCAGCATGCTGCGCCCCTACTTTTTTTAGCATCCCTTACCGTCTCGTACCGTCGCAGTAGTTTTTAGGCCGTTCCATCACGCCGTCGTTACCGTCCATCCGGAGCGTCCATGCTTTCGCTGCTTGTCGCAGTGACTTTGGCTGTCCAGCAACCGCCGCCCCCTCCTCCCCAAGACACCACGAAGCGCGACACGACCAAGGTCAAGCTCGACTCGCTGCCGCTGAAGATGGCGCGCACCGTGAGCTTCGAGACGTCGGAAGCCACGTGGATGTCGCTCGACGTCTCGCCCGACGGCCGCACGATCGTCTTCGAGCTCCTCGGTGACTTGTACACGATGCCGATCGCGGGCGGGACCGCGACCCGCATCACCTCCGGCCCGGCCTTCGACTCGCAGCCGCGCTGGTCGCCCGACGGCAAGCGCATCGTCTTCTTGAGCGATCGCAGCGGCGCCGAGAATGTGTGGCTGTGCGATCCGGATGGCTCGCACACCAAGGCGCTCACGAAAGGCACGAACAACCTGTACGCCTCGCCGGATTGGACGCCGGACGGCAATTACATCGTCGTCTCGCGGACGAGCGGCGTCCTGGGCTCGGTCTATGAGCTGTGGCTGATCCATAAGGACGGCGGCTCCGGCGCGGCGATGCTGCGCGTGCAAGCTGGTCCCAACCAGCCGCCGCCGATGAATACGTTGGGCCCGGCGTTCGGAAAGGATCCGCGCTACATCTGGGTCTCGCGCCACCGCGGCGGCTTCGGCTACAACCTCCAGTATCCACTGTGGCAGCTCGCGATCTACGATCGGCAGACCGGCCGCCTGTTCACGCAGACCGACATGTACGGCAGCGCGATGCGGCCCGCGCTGTCGTCGGACGGCAAGTGGCTCGTGTACGCCACGCGCTACGATGCGGAGACCGGGTTGCGGTTGCGCGATCTCGCGTCCGGCGACGAGAAGTGGCTGGTGTACCCCGCCACGCGCGACGATCAGGAATCGCGCTTCACGCGCGACCTGTATCCTGGCTACTCGTTCACGCCGGACAACCAGGCTGTCGTCGTGTCGTATGGTGGCAAGGTGCATCGCGTCGCCGTCCCGTCGGGGCAGGTGACCGACATTCCGTTCACGGCCAAAGTCGATCAGCAGCTCGGACCGATGGTGCATCTGCCCATCCGGGTCGACACGGCGCAGGTGCTCGTGCGTCAGATCCGCAACGCGTCACCATCGCCCGATGGGCGGCGGCTGGCGTTCAGCGCGCTCGACCGGCTGTACGTCATGGATCTGCCCAGCGGCGCGCCGCGGCGGCTGACGAATGAGGACGTGAAGGAGCAGGTGCCGGCGTGGTCGCCCGACGGACAATGGCTTGCCTACGTGACGTGGACCGATCAGGGCGGCACGCTGAATAAGATCAGGTCGACGCCGGGCAGCAGGCCTGTGCGCCTGACGACCGATAGCGCGTTCTACGACACCCCCGTCTGGTCGCCGGATGGCGCCCGGATCGTGGTGGTGAAAGGACCGCGCGCGCCTCGGACCGAGGAGCATTTCGCGCCGGGCTACGAGCTCGATTGGGTGCCTGCCGCGGGCGGCGCGCTCACCAAGATCTCGCCCATCAATGCGTTCGGACGGCCGCATTTCAGCCGCGATCCCAATCGCATCTACATCTACGAGGGCCCGGAAGGCCTCGTCTCGATGCGTTATGACGGAACGGATCGGCGGGCGCACATCCGCGTCACGGGATACACGTATCCTGGCCCCGGAGCCGAGCCCAACAACGCGGACGAGATCCTGATCAGTCCCGATTCCGATCGCGTCCTGGTCACGATCGACAACTATGTCTACATCGTGACCATGCCCGTCATCGGTGGGCAGACGCCGGCGGTGAGCATCTCGGATCCCTCATCGGCGGCGTTCCCGGTGAAGCGGCTGACGATGATCGGCGGTGAGTTCACCGGCTGGACCAGCGACGGACGACAGGCGTACTGGTCGGCTGGGCGGTCCTTTCTGAAATGGGACCCGGCAGTCGCGGATTCGATGGACAAGGTCAAGCAGCGCACCGACTCGATCCGCGCGGACTCCCTCAAGGGCGACGCGTTCAAGGCCCTCGCTGACTCGCTGCAGAAGCGCGTGCGCGCGCGATCCGACTCGCTGTCCAAGCAGCCGGCCTACGAGCCGCAGCGGGTCGACGTCGCGATCAACGTCCCGCGCGATATTCCGCGCGGCACCGTGGTACTACGCGGCGCACGCATCATCACGATGAAGGGCGACGAAGTCATCCAGAATGGCGACGTCGTGGTCAAAGACAACCGCATCGTGTCGGTCGGGGCATCCGGCTCCGCGCCGGCGGGGGCGCGCGTCATCGATGTGAGTGGAAAGACGATCGTTCCGGGATTCGTCGACGTCCATGCGCATCCGTGGCCCACATGGGGCATCCACGAGACCCAGGTGTGGAAGTATCTGGCCAATCTCGCCTGGGGCGTCACGACCACGCGGGACCCGCAGACCGCGACCACCGACGTCCTGACGTACTCCGATCTCGTCGAGACGGGCGAGATCCTGGGACCGAGGATCTTCCATACCGGCCCGGGCGTGTTCTGGTCCGAGGACTTCAAGAGCCTCGAGGACACGCGGCAGGCGCTGCGGCGCTACAGCGATTTCTACCGCATCAACACGATCAAGATGTACATGACCGGCAACCGCAAGCAGCGGCAGTGGGTCATCCAGGCGGCGAAAGAGCTCGGACTCATGCCGACGATCGAGGGCGGGCTCGACTTCAAGATGAACCTGACCGCCGTGATCGACGGCTATCCGGGGTCGGAGCACAGCTATCCGATCATGCCGCTGTACAAGGATGCGGTGCAGCTGATCGCGCAGTCGGGGATCACGTACACGCCCACGTTGCTCGTGTCGTACGGCGGTCCGTGGAGCGAGAACTTCTTCTACGAGCGCTACGACATTCACGACAACCCGAAGGTCAAGCGCTTCATGCCGCACGATGAAATCGACCAACGCGCCGAGCGGCGGCCGTGGTTCCGCGAGAGCGAGTACGTCTTCCCCCGCATCGCAGCCTCTGCGAATTCCATTTTGGGAGCCGGCGGATTCGTGGGACTCGGTGGGCACGGGCAGATGGACGGGCTGGGCGATCATTGGGAGCTGTGGGCGATGGCGGCGGGCGGCATGAAGCCGCAGGACGTGCTGCGGGTCGCGACGATCAACGGCGCGCACGCCATCGGGATGGAGCAGGATCTCGGGTCGCTGGAGCCGGGGAAGCTCGCGGACCTCATCGTCCTCGACGCGAATCCGCTGGACGATATTCACAACACGAACACGGTTCGCTACGTCATGAAGAACGGTCGCCTCTATGAGGGCGACACGTTGAACGAGGTCTGGCCACGCCAACGGCCGTTGCCGAGGATGTGGTGGTGGGGAACTGAGCCGGCGGCGAGGGCTGAGACGCTGAGATAGTAGGAAGACGCCGAGAGGCCGAGAGGCTGAGGGGCGATGAGGTCTTAGGAACGAGGAAATCCTCGTATCTGAGCCCTTATAGCCCCTCAGCCGCTCGGCCTCTCAGCGCTCCCTTTGATCTAGGCGTCTCTGTAGTTAGCTTTCTCCGCGCATAGAACCGCGAGCTGGCTCCTTCTGGAAGTCCCGCTCAGGGACTCCGTCGCTG
>Ga0070704_100001417_pt1 | contig 12795 bp, 7 predicted proteins | sample KBSK5252metaG_FD_65467 | JGI IMG/M metagenome (GOLD analysis project Ga0070704, IMG submission 65467) | Corn, switchgrass and miscanthus rhizosphere microbial communities from Kellogg Biological Station, Michigan, USA - KBS K5-25-2 metaG | ecosystem: Host-associated > Plants > Roots >...
GCGATGTTCTGCGTGGTGGCGCGTCCCGCGATATGCAGCACGATTTGACCAATCGGCGCGGCCGAGTACTGGCAGTAGCCGAGCAGATCTTCGAAGGTGGCGTACCCGCGGATCGTCTGGTCCATGCGATTGGCTTGGATCAAGTCGAGCAGTGGCCGCGCCGGCAGGCCATCGGCGATCAAGCCCGCCAGACCCGTCACTGGCGCGAGGCGAGCCCCTCCGGCCCACAGCGCGCGGACGTCAGCCTCGACCGCGTCCAGCAGAGCCAGCCGATCACCCACCGCAGCGTCGCCGATGTCATCGACGAAGCGCGCGTAGCGGTAGGTGTGCATGAGGTTTTCGCGAGCACGACGCGGCAGAATCCGCAGTGCTACGGGGAAGTTCTCGGCCGTTGCCTGGGATTCGGCCTGGTCGGCGAGATCGTCCAGCACGCGTCGCTGCTCCGGCGACGCCTCGGCCGGCGAGCCACGTCGGATCACGGCGTCGTCCTGTCCGTCCCTCTTCCGGTCAAACCCAATGTCGCTACTCCCTAAGCTTAGGTGCGAGAAACGCACCACGTTTCGGCGGCGCCGGACGCCGCGGACCATCGTAGGTGCGCGGCCGTGACCGGACGAGTGGGGACGGATCGTGGATCAGTTCGATGTGACCGAGGTGTTGCGGCAGCGCGGGCCGGAACGTTACGCGTTGCAGCAGAGGTATCTCAACCCCCAGCTATCGCGCATGTTGCACACGATCGGGTTCGATCAGTTCTACGCACGCGCCTCAGGGGCCTATCTCTACGACGAGGACGGCCGCGAGTACCTCGACATGCTCGCGGGCTTCGGCGTATTCGCGCTGGGGCGCCACCATCCGGTCGTCCGCCAGGCCATTCACGACGTTATCAACGCCGATCTCGCCGACCTGACCCAGTTTGACGCGCCGCCGCTGGCCGGTGTGCTCGCCGAGCGGCTGCTCGCCACGACGCCGCACCTGGATCGGGTCTACTTCGGAAACAGCGGCACGGAGGCCGTCGAGGCGGCCCTTAAGTTCGCCCGGTACGCCACGGGCCGTCGGCGCATCGTTTACTGCGACCACGCGTTCCACGGATTGACCGCGGGTTCGCTCTCGGTCAACGGCGCCAAGGAATTCCGGCGCGGATTCAACCCGCTCCTTCCCGACACGATGATCCCGTTCGGGGACGTCGATCGGCTGCGCCAAGAGCTGGCCAAGGGCGACGTCGCCGGATTCTTGATCGAACCCATTCAAGGCAAGGGGGTGGCGGTGAGCCCGCCCGGGTTTCTCCCCGCCGCGGCGGAGTTGCTGGCCAATCACCAGGCCCTGCTCATCGCCGATGAAGTGCAATGCGGGCTGGGGCGCACGGGCGACTTCTATGCCTACGACCACGAGTCCGTGCAGCCGGATCTGGTCGCGGTTGCCAAGGCATTGTCGGGCGGCTACGTGCCGGTCGGGGCGACGCTCGGCCGGGACTGGATCTTCCAGAAGGTCTACTCGTCCATGGACCGGGTACTCGTCCACGACTCCACCTTCGGTTCGAACGCCCAAGCGATGGCCGCCGGGCTTGCCACCCTCCACGTCTTCGAGCAGGACGCCGTCGTGGCCAACGCCCGAAAGATGGGCGACCTGCTGCAGTCACGGCTGACCGAGCTCGTCGATCGATATGAGCTGATCGCCGACGTCCGTGGTCGCGGCCTGATGATCGGCGTCGAGTTCGGCCGCCCCTCGTCCTGGCGCTTGCGGGCGTCCTGGATGGCGCTGCAGGCCGCCCGCAAAGGCCTATTCGCACAGCTGATCGTGCACGCGCTGTATCACAAGCACGGCATCCTGACCCAGGTCTCGGGCGACCACTTGGAGGTGATCAAACTCATCCCGCCGCTGATCATCGGCGAGGCCGAGGTGGATCGCTTCCTCGCCGCGTTCGTATCGGTGATGGACGAAGCGCACGCCGGGAGCGCGATGATCTGGGATTTCGGCAAGTCCTTGATCAAGCAATCTCGCGCCCACTGACAAGAATCGGGGACGGAATGCTCGCAATACGAGCAGTTCCGTCCCCGATTGCTAAGGGCGGCGGCTACCGGTAGTCGTCGTAGCCGTAGTCGTCCAGCGGTACCGCCGGGCCCAAGGTGGCGTTGGCGTTGCCGAACCCGTAGTAGTCGCTCTCGTCGTATCCGACCATGGAGAACGCGGCCGCACGGGCCTCTTCGGTCGGGTTGACCTCGACGTTGCGGTACCGGGCGATACCGGTACCGGCCGGGATCAACTTGCCGATGATCACGTTCTCCTTCAGGCCGACGAGCGAGTCGCTCTTGGCCGAGATAGCGGCGTCCGTGAGCACGCGGGTCGTCTCCTGGAACGATGCCGCCGACAACCACGACTCGGTGGCCAGCGACGCTTTGGTGATGCCCATCAGCACCGGCCGGCCGGACGCGGGTTCGTGACCCTCCGCCACGACTCGCCGGTTCTCCGACTCGAACGCCGACCGCTCCACGAGCGAACCGGGCAGGAACTCGGTCGCGCCGGAGTCGATCACCGTGATGCGCTTGAGCATCTGCCGGACGATGACCTCGATGTGCTTGTCGTGGATCGCGACGCCCTGGCTGCGGTAGACCTCCTGGACCTCGCGAACGAGGTGCAGCTGCACCTCACGCGGGCCCATGATCCGCAACACATCGTGCGGATTCACCGCACCGGCGACGAGCTGCTGACCGACCTCGACGCTGTCACCGTCGTTGACCAGGAGCCGGGCGCGACGGGAGATCGGATACTCCTTCTCCTCCGCGCCGTCGTCTGGGGTGATGACGATGCGACGGGTCGAACCCTTCGTGCCGTCAGATTCCTCGACGCGTACCCGCCCGGCGGCCTCGCTGATCGGGGACATGCCCTTGGGCACGCGGGCCTCGAACAGCTCGCCCACGCGGGGCAAACCGTGGGTGATGTCCTCGCCGGCGATACCGCCGGTGTGGAACGTCCGCATCGTCAGCTGGGTACCGGGCTCGCCGATGGACTGCGCGGCGATGATGCCGACGGCCTCGCCGACGTCCACGAGCTTGCCCGACGCCAAGGACCGGCCGTAGCAGATCGCGCAGGTCCCCAACGCCGACTCGCAGGTCAGCACGGAACGCACCCGAACCTGGGACACACCGCGCGCGATGAGGTCGTCGATCAGGACGTCACCGAGATCCGCACCGGCCGCGGCCACCGTGGCGCCGTCGACGACGACGTCCTCGGCCAGCACCCGCGCGTACACCGACGTCTCGACGTGCACGTCCTTGACAAGGGTGCCGTCAGCCGCGGGATGTGCGATCGGGAGCATGACACCGCGATCGGTTCCGCAGTCCTCTTCCCGGATGATCACATCCTGCGAGACGTCGACGAGCCGCCGAGTCAGATAGCCCGAGTCGGCGGTGCGCAGCGCCGTGTCGGCGAGACCCTTGCGAGCACCGTGCGTGGCGATGAAGTACTCCAGCACTGACAGGCCCTCGCGGAAGTTCGCCTTGATCGGCCGCGGGATGATCTCGCCCTTGGGGTTTGCGACCAAGCCCCGCATGCCGGCGATCTGGCGCATCTGCATCATGTTCCCCCGGGCACCCGAGTTGACCATGATGTAGACCGTGTTGGTCTTGGGGAAATTGTTCTCCATTTCCTTGGCAACCTCGCTGGTCGCCTTGGTCCAGACCTCCACCAGTTCCTGCCGCCGCTCCTCTTCGGTGATTACGCCGCGCAGGTACTGCTTCTCGATCTTCTCCGCGTCCTTCTCGTACCGGTCGAGAATCTCGGCCTTGTTCGGTGGCGTGACGACGTCGTCGATCGCGATCGTGATGCCGGAACGGGTCGCCCAATAGAAGCCGGCCGCCTTGAGCGCGTCCAGGGTCGAGGCGACCTCGACCTTCGGGTATCGCTCGGCCAGGTCGTTGACGATCTGCCCGAGCTCCTTCTTCGTCACCTCGTAGTTGACGAACCGGTAGTCCGTCGGCAGCGCCTCGTTGAACAGGCAGCGGCCGAGCGTGGTCTCCACGATGAGCGGCTCGCCCGGCTGCCATCCCTCCGGGGCGACCCACGGCTCGCCCTTCACGCCGTTGTCGACGACGGCGACACCGGTCAGCCGGATCTTCGCCGGGGCCTGCAGACCGAGCGTCCGGCCGTCGCGGGCCATGATCGCCTCGGCCTCGGACGAGAACACCCGACCGGCACCGTCCTGCTCCGGCCGGAGCGCGGTCAGGTGGTAGAGACCCAGGATCATGTCCTGAGTCGGCATGGTCACCGGCCGACCGTCGGCAGGCTTGAGGATGTTGTTCGTCGAGAGCATCAGCACGCGGGCCTCGGCCTGCGCCTCGGCCGACAGCGGCACGTGCACCGCCATCTGGTCGCCGTCGAAGTCAGCGTTGAACGCGGTGCAAACGAGGGGGTGGATCTGAATCGCCTTGCCCTCGACCAGCTGCGGCTCGAACGCCTGGATGCCGAGCCGGTGCAGCGTTGGAGCGCGGTTCAGCAGCACCGGGTGCTCGCTGATGACCTCTTCGAGCACGTCCCACACGACCGGGCGGGCCCGCTCGACCATGCGCTTGGCGGACTTGATGTTCTGCGCGTGCGACAGGTCGACCAGCCGCTTCATCACGAACGGCTTGAACAGCTCGAGCGCCATGCCCTTGGGGAGGCCACACTGGTGCAGCTTGAGCTGCGGCCCGACGATGATCACCGAACGTCCGGAGTAGTCGACGCGCTTGCCGAGCAGGTTCTGGCGGAACCGGCCCTGCTTGCCCTTCAACAGGTCGGACAGTGACTTCAGCGGGCGGTTGCCCGGCCCCGTGACCGGGCGGCCGCGACGACCGTTGTCGAACAGCGCGTCCACGGACTCCTGCAACATCCGCTTCTCGTTGTTGACGATGATCTCCGGCGCGCCGAGGTCGATGAGCCGCTTCAACCGGTTGTTGCGGTTGATCACTCGGCGGTAGAGGTCATTCAGGTCCGACGTGGCGAACCGGCCGCCGTCGAGCTGCACCATCGGGCGCAGGTCCGGCGGGATCACCGGAACGCAGTCGAGCACCATGCCGAGCGGCGAGTTGGTCGTGTTCAGGAACGATGCGACGACCTTCAGCCGCTTGAGGGCGCGGAGCTTCTTCTGCCCCTTGCCCGTGCGAATCGTCTCGCGCAGCGACTCCGCCTCAGCTTCCAGGTCGAAGTTCTGCAGCAGCGTCTGGAGCGCCTCGGCGCCCATGCCGCCCTCGAAGTACTCGCCGAACCGTTCGCGCAGCTCTCGGTAGAGCAGCTCGTCGCTGATCAACTGCTTGACGTCGAGCTTGCGGAACGTGTCCAGCACCTCGTCGAGCCGGTCGATCTCGCGCTGGGCCCGGTCACGGATCTGGCGCATTTCGCGATCGCCGCCCTCGCGGACCTTGCGCCGCACGTCACTCTTGGCGCCCTCAGCCTCGAGTTCGGCCAGGTCGGTCTCGAGCTTCTTGGCCCGGGCCTCGATCTCGGCGTCGCGCTTCTTCTCCAGCGTCGACTTCTCCGCGCTGACCTCCGCCTCGAGCGTGGGCAGGTCGCGGTGCCGCTCCTCGTCATTTACCGAGGTGATCAAGTACGCCGCGAAGTAGATGATCTTCTCGAGATCCTTCGGCGCCAGGTCGAGCAGGTAGCCCAGCCGGGACGGGACACCCTTGAAGTACCAGATGTGGGTAACCGGCGCCGCGAGCTCGATGTGACCCATCCGCTCGCGCCGTACCTTCGCCCGGGTGACCTCAACACCGCACCGCTCGCAGATGATCCCCTTGAAGCGCACTCGCTTGTACTTGCCGCAGTAGCACTCCCAGTCCCGCGTGGGACCGAAGATCTTCTCGCAGAACAGACCATCCTTCTCCGGCTTCAGCGTCCGGTAGTTGATGGTCTCGGGCTTCTTGACCTCACCATGACTCCACTGGCGGATGGCGTCAGCCGTTGCCAGACCTATCCGTAGCTCGTCGAACACATTGACGTCGAGCAACTTTTTCCTTCTCTCTCTACCCCCACGAAGTTCTCTCGGTTCATTCGAGAACTTCGCGGGGACCCCTAACGCGATACATGGGTAGTTGGGTTCGCTGCCTAAACCTCTTCGACCGAGCTTGGCTCGCGCCGCGACAGGTCGATTCCGAGTTCTTCGGCGGCGCGGAAGAAGTCGTCGTCGTTGTCTCGCATCTCGACGGCGACACCGTCGGACGAGAGCACCTCGACGTTGAGGCACAAGGACTGCAGCTCCTTCAGGAGCACCTTGAACGACTCGGGGATACCCGGCTCCGGGATGTTCTCCCCCTTCACGATCGCCTCGTAGACCTTGACGCGACCGTTGATGTCGTCGGACTTGATCGTGAGCAGCTCCTGCAGCGCGTACGCCGCGCCGTAGGCCTGCATGGCCCAGCACTCCATTTCGCCGAAGCGCTGGCCACCGAACTGGGCCTTTCCGCCCAGTGGCTGCTGAGTGATCATCGAGTACGGGCCGGTCGAGCGAGCGTGAATCTTGTCGTCGACCAGGTGCAGCAACTTGAGGATGTAGACGTACCCGACGCTCACCGGCTCCGGGAACGGCTCTCCAGACCGACCGTCGAGCAGCCTGGCCTTGCCGGTAGCTCCGATCAGTTGCTCGCCGTCCCGAGTGGCATGGGTGGCCGCCAGTAGGCCGGTGATCTCGGACTCCCTAGCGCCGTCGAATACCGGCGTCGCCACCTTGGTGCCGGGCGCGCCGGAGTGCGCGTCCTCGGGCAGGCGGGCCGCCCACTCGGGATTGCCCTTGATCTCCCAACCGGTACGGGCCACCCAGCCCAGGTGCGTCTCGAGCACCTGACCGACATTCATTCGGCTCGGCACACCGAGCGGGTTGAGCACCACGTCGACCGGAGTGCCGTCTTCCAGGAACGGCATGTCCTCTGGCGGCAGGATCTTGGCGATCACGCCCTTGTTGCCGTGCCGGCCGGCGAGCTTGTCGCCGTCCTGGATCTTGCGCTTCTGGGCGATGTAGACCCGCACGAGTTCGTTGACACCCGGGGCCAGCTCGTCGCCGTCCTCGCGGCTGAACACGCGAACGCCGATGACCTTGCCGGACTCGCCGTGTGGCACCTTCATCGAAGTGTCGCGCACTTCGCGGGCCTTCTCGCCGAAGATCGCGCGGAGCAGGCGCTCTTCCGGCGTCAGCTCCGTCTCGCCCTTCGGCGTCACTTTGCCGACCAGCACATCGCCGTCGCGGACATCCGCGCCGATGCGCACGATGCCCCGCTCGTCGAGCTCGGCGAGCACTTCCTCAGACACGTTCGGGATGTCCCGGGTGATCTCCTCGGCACCCAGCTTCGTGTCTCGCGCGTCGACCTCGTGCTCCTCGATGTGGATCGAGGTCAGCACGTCGTCTTGCACGAGGCGCTGGTTGAGGATGATCGCGTCTTCGTAGTTGTGGCCCTCCCACGGCATGAACGCCACCAGCAGGTTCTTGCCGAGCGCCATCTCGCCGTGGTCGGTGGATGGCCCGTCCGCGATAACCTGGCCCGCCTCGACGCGGTCTCCCTCGTCGACGATCGGCTTCTGGTTGAAGCTCGTGCCCTGGTTCGACCGAGCGAACTTGGCCATCCGGTACGTATTGCGCGTGCCGTCGTCGGCCATGATCGTGATGTAGTCAGCGGACAGTTCCTCGACTACTCCGGGCTTGTCTGCGACAACGACGTCCGACGCGTCGACCGCGGCCCGCAGCTCCATGCCGGTGCCGACCAGCGGCGCCTCGCTGCGCAGCAGGGGAACGGCCTGGCGCTGCATGTTGGCGCCCATCAACGCCCGGTTGGCGTCGTCGTGCTCGAGGAACGGGATCATCGCCGATGCGACGGACACCATCTGCCGCGGCGACACGTCCATGTAGTCGACCTCGTCCCCGGGGATCAGGTCGACCTCGCCACCCTTCTTGCGGACCAGAACACGGGACTCGGTGAACCGGCCCTGCGCGTCGATGGTGGCGTTGGCCTGGGCGATGACGTGCCGGTCTTCCTCGTCGGCCGACAAGTAGTCGATCGTGTCGGTGACCCGGCCGTTCTCGACCTTGCGATAGGGCGTCTCGACGAAACCGAACGAGTTGACGCGGCCGTAGGACGACAGCGACCCGATCAGGCCGATATTGGGGCCTTCCGGCGTCTCGATCGGGCACATCCGGCCGTAGTGGCTCGGGTGCACGTCGCGGACCTCCATACCGGCGCGGTCCCGGGACAGCCCGCCCGGCCCCAGCGCGGACAACCGCCGCTTGTGGGTCAGGCCCGCGAGCGGGTTGGTCTGGTCCATGAACTGCGACAGCTGCGAAGTGCCGAAGAACTCCTTGATCGACGCCACCACGGGCCGGATGTTTATCAGTGTCTGCGGAGTGATCGCCTCGACGTCCTGCGTCGTCATGCGCTCCCGGACAACCCGTTCCATGCGCGACAGGCCGACGCGGATCTGGTTCTGGATCAGCTCCCCGACGGTCCGCAGCCGGCGGTTGCCGAAGTGGTCGATGTCGTCGGTCTCGTAGCCCTCTTCACCGGCGTGCAGCCGGATGAGGTACTCGATGGTCCGGACGATGTCGTCCTCGGTCAATGTGCCGTGCGAGATGGGCTGGGTTGAGCCGATCTTCTTGTTCGCCTTGTACCGGCCCACTTTGGCCAGGTCGTATCGCTTGGGGTTGAAGAACAGGTTCTCCAGCAGGGCCTGGGCGGATTCGCGCGTCGGCGGCTCACCCGGGCGCAGCTTGCGGTAGATGTCGAGCAGCGCCTCGTCCGTGGTCGCGATGTGGTCCTTCTCCAGCGTGGCGAGGAGCGTCTCCGACCACCCGAAGTGCTCCCGGATGCGATCTGCGCTCCAGCCGAGGGCCTTGAGGAGCACGGTGACCGGCTGGCGGCGCTTGCGGTCGATACGCACGCCGACCGTCGAACGCTTGTCGACGTCGAACTCCAGCCAGGCGCCACGGCCCGGGATGACCTTGACGCTGTAGACGTCGACATCGGAAGTCTTATCCAGCGTCCGGTCGAAGTACACGCCCGGCGAGCGGACAAGCTGGCTCACGACGACTCGCTCGGTGCCGTTGATGATGAACGTGCCCTTGGGCGTCATCACCGGGAAATCACCCATGAACACCGTCTGGCTCTTGATCTCGCCTGTGGTGTTGTTCGTGAACTCGGCCGTGACGAACAGCGGAGCCGCGAAGGTCATGTCCTTGTCCTTGCACTCCTCGATGGACGCCTTGACGTCCTCGAAGCGTGGGTTGGAGAAGGAGAGGCTCATCGAGCCGGAGAAGTCCTCGATGGGGGAGATCTCGCCGAGGATCTCCTCGAGGCCTGATTGTGGGTCGGCGACGCCTTCGGCGGCTACGCGAGATCGCCACCGATCGTTACCGACCAGCCAGTCGAAAGATTCGGTCTGCAGCGCGAGGAGGTTCGGCACCTCCAGCGGCTCCCGAATCTTGGCGAAGGAGGTCCGGGTGGGCGAGCCCGGGATCCCGAATTCCTTCTCTTCTACAGCAGTGGACTTACCGGAGCGGGAGGATGCCAAGACTCGTCCTTCCGAGGACACGAGTGAAACTACGGGGGCTACCTTCGGGCATCACGAAGTGAGCCCATCACGGGCCGCAGAGGTGTCAGAAGGCAGCGCAACACCCAAGAGTAACAAACTTAGGCATGCCAAGCAAGGCCTCACCCTCCGGGGGCCTAGATCCCACGTCGCCCGCCGCTCCGCTGCCCTCCGGGAGGCTTGCGCGGGCCGATCGCAGGTGCGTGGAAACTGTGCCTCGCTGGCGGCGCGCCGTCAAGCGCTTCGGCAAACCTACCCGCTCGGCCACAGCAGATATACATGACGATATCGGGCATTTCCGGCGATACGCAGTGCTCTCTCGGTGGTTTTTGCTGAGCTGTTCGACCCCGGACCAGGTCAGGGGTCGAGGGCCGAACAGCCCCAAGGAATTCCGCCGCTACTTGAGCGTGACGGTGGCGCCGGCACCCTCCAGGGCCTCCTTGGCCTTGTCGGCGGCCTCCTTGTTGACCTTCTCGAGGACTGGCTTAGGCGCGCCGTCAACAAGATCCTTGGCCTCCTTCAGGCCCAGGCTGGTGAGCGTGCGGACCTCCTTGATGACCTGGATCTTCTTCTCGCCCGCGGCCTCGAGGATGACGTCGAATTCGTCCTTCTCCTCCTCGGCCTCGGCCGGTGCTGCCGGGCCGCCTGGTGCGGCCTGAACGACGGCGGCCGGCGCCGCTGCGGTGACGTCGAAGGTCTCTTCGAATTGCTTCACGAAGTCCGACAGCTCGAGCAACGTCATTTCCTTGAACGCGCCGAGCAGCTCGTCGGTGCTGAGCTTCGCCATGATGTGGCGTCCTTTCTGGTATCTCGTCTGGTATCTCGCCGGTTCCGCCGGCAGATGGGTCAGTCGGTTATTTCCGCCGGCTCGGCGGGGGTTTCGGGATCCGGCTGGGCCGCGGCGGCAGGCGCGGGAGCGCTCGCTGCCTGCTTCTCCTCCAGGGCCTTCGCCAGACGAGCCATCTGGGAGAGTGGCGCTTGGAAGAGCGTGGCCGCGCGAGTAGGCAGCGCCTTCATCGCCCCGGCGAGCCGCGCGAGCAAGACCTCTCGCGACTCCAGGTCGGCAATCCGCGCGACCTCGGCGCCGCTGAGCGCCTTCCCGTCCAGTACCCCGCCCTTGATCACCAACAGCGGATTGGCTCGCGCGAAATCGCGCAGGCCTTTCGCGACGACGACAGGGTCACCTGTGACGAAAGCGATAGCTGTCGGGCCGACAAGCAGGCTCTCGTCGAGTCCGATGCCGGCATTTTCGGCTGCCCGCTTGGTCAGTGTGTTCTTGACGATGGCGTAGGTCGCGTCGTTGCCCAGCGTCCGGCGCAGATCGGTGACTTGCTTCACAGTGAGGCCGCGGTACTCGGTGATCAGCGCGGCGGAGGCTTGGCTGAACTTCTCGGCGATCTCGTTGACCGCAGCGACCTTCTCGGAGTTCGGCATGATTCCTCCTCTCGGTGTCTCAGGCTGGCCACACCGAGGGAGACGAGAACGCCCCGGCGCAGGGCACGGGGCGGCAGAGCCGATCCGTCCTACCTGCGCGGGCCGCTCCGGCGCTCCGGAGGTGTTCAGTCGGGTACGCGTACGCGACGACCAGCGGTCTTCGGTGGAACTGCGGTGATGGTACGCACCGGGCGGCCCGGGCGGCCAATCGCGCCCGGGCAGCGGGCTGGGCCGCTCAGGCCGAGGTACTGACGTCCTCGAGCATGTTCCGGGTGCGGTTGGCGTCTACCGGGATGCCCGGGCCCATCGTGGTGGCGAACGTGACCTTCTTCAGGTATCTCCCCTTGGCCGCTGATGGCTTCGAGCGGATGATCTCTTCGAGTGCCGCTGCGTAGTTCTCCACCAACTGCTTCGCGCTGAATGAGGTCTTTCCGATCACCAGGTGCAGGTTGGCCTGCTTGTCGACCCGGAAGCTGATCTTGCCGCCCTTGATGTCGGATACCGCCTTGGCGACGTCGGGGGTGACCGTGCCGGTCTTGGGATTGGGCATCAGACCGCGAGGGCCGAGTATTCGAGCGATCCGGCCAACCTTGGCCATCTGGTCGGGCGTGGCGATCGCAGCGTCGAAATCAAGGAAGCCACCTTGGATGTCAGCGATCAGGTCGTCACTGCCGACCCGGTCGGCGCCGGCCGCTTCCGCCTCGACGGCCTTGTCGCCGGTCGCGAAGACGATGACGCGGGCGGTCTTCCCGGTGCCGTGCGGCAGGTTGACGGTGCCACGCACCATCTGGTCGGCCTTGCGGGGGTCAACGCCGAGTCGGAGAGCGACCTCGACGGTGCCGTCGAACTTGGTCGGTGACGTCGTCTTGGCCAGGTTGGCCGCTTCGAGCGGGCTGTAGATCCGGCCGGCGTCGACGAGTTCAGCGGCGTTGCGATAGCCCTTGCTGTGCTTCACGGGTGATGCTCCGTTTCATGGTCGTGGTCGAGCAGGCGCCGGCCTTCGGCGCCCTCCCACAGGTGTGCTGTCCGGATCGAATGACGCCGGCGCGGCGCCGCCTGATGTCGGACAGGGCGTCGAGGTCAGCCCTCGACGGTGATGCCCATTGATCGTGCGGTGCCGGCGATGATCTTCGCGGCGTTGTCCAGATCGTTGGCGTTCAAATCTTCCATCTTGGTCTTCGCGATCTCGCGGACCTGGTCCATCGTGACCTTGGCGACCTTCGTCTTCTGCGGTTCCCCGCTGCCTTTCTCGACGCCAGCCGCCTTGAGCAACAGCCGGGCGGCGGGTGGCGTCTTGGTGACGAAGGTGAACGACCGGTCCTCGTACACGGAGATCTCGACCGGGACGATCTGGCCACGCTGCGATTCGGTCGCCGCGTTGTAGGCCTTGCAGAACTCCATGATGTTGACGCCGTGCTGCCCGAGGGCCGGCCCGACTGGCGGTGCGGGGTTGGCGGCGCCGGCCTGGATCTGCAGCTTGATGATCGCCGTCAGTTTCTTCTTCTTGGGAGGCATTCCCTAGCTTTCTTTCTTTTCTTGTGTGTGTGTTGGATGGTCTAGAGCTTGGAGACCTGGCCGAACGCCAGCTCAACCGGCGTCTCGCGGCCGAAGATCGACACCAGCACCTTGAGTTTCTGATGCAACGTATCGATCTCGTTGATCGTGGCCGGCAGGGTGGCGAACGGGCCGTCCATGACGGTCACTGACTCGCCGATCGTGAAGTCGACGACCTCGACCTTCGGCTTGTCCGCGGGACCGGCCGCTCCGCCGCGAGCCTGCCGATCAGCCCGCTGGCTGGCCGGCGCCAAGATCTTCACGACT
>Ga0070704_100001420_pt1 | contig 12787 bp, 17 predicted proteins | sample KBSK5252metaG_FD_65467 | JGI IMG/M metagenome (GOLD analysis project Ga0070704, IMG submission 65467) | Corn, switchgrass and miscanthus rhizosphere microbial communities from Kellogg Biological Station, Michigan, USA - KBS K5-25-2 metaG | ecosystem: Host-associated > Plants > Roots >...
TGGAAGATCCAGGTGTCGTTGGCGCTGCCCGAAAGCGTGACGTTTACCGGGATGGTAACGCTGTTCGTCCACTTGTAGAGGCCGGGGGGCAGCGTCAGCCCACCAATGTTACCGGCACCCAGCGCGGTGTGATCAGGCGTCGGGCGTCCGGCGGCATCGGTGTAGGCGGTTTGCATGCTGCCAATCGCCGCGGTCAAGTTCGCCGGAGTCGGCACTGCGTAATCGGCTGCGTAGACGCTCCCAGTCACCTGGGCCGACGTCGCGGATGCCGTGCCCGCAGTATGAGCGAGCGAAAATCCCGTGATGAAGCTCGCGGCCGCGGGGCTCAATCCCATATCCCCGGTGATCGCGGAGGTCGGAACGTTCGAGGTGGCGGACTTCGCCAGAATCACAAAGCTGCCCGCTCCACCAAGAACCACCGGTGCGGGACCATGAGCGCTGGGCTGACCATTGCCTGGGCCTGCGCCTGGGTCGACGGGCGATACAACCGGGGCGACGGGTGAGTCGCTACAACCGACCGCCACAGCGACCAGCATGAGCGCCGTCAACCACGTCTTCCGTTTGGAATCGTTCGTAGTTCTGTGCATGTGCTTCTCCTTCACTTCGATATGAACCTGCGGGCGGCTCGGGATCCAACGTCGGAGCTCCCCCACCCACAGCACGGAAGCTGCCCTCGTGTACCGCGCGGCAACATCGCTTTCTATGGTGAGATGTGACGTAACGATTGGTGGGGACGGGCGGATTGCGGCGTGCCGAAGGAACTAGCTACTAAGGGGCAGGCAGCGCGAATGCACTGCCCGCCCCCAACTCCTTACCCTTTGCGCCCCGAGGCCTCACGTTCGCGTTGCTTTCTCTCCGCCTCGCGTGCCCGCGTGCGTCGGTCTTCGTCTTTGACGCGCTGCTCCCCGTCCTTGATGCGGCGGTCGGCGGCCTTACGCGCGGCCTTCGCTTCCTTCTTGTCGAGGCCCAGGCTCTGCAGCGTTTCGCCGATGCTGTTCCCGTTTTGCAATCCGGAGAGGATCGCCGCGGTCGTGACATTGGGCCGCCGCGCGCCGAGGTTGTCCGCCAGCACGTTGGCGGCGATGAAGTTCCCGCGGCTGAGCTTCGGGTTCGTTTGGCGGGCGCGCTCGAACGCATTCTGGAGCGCTTCCGGCGTCGTGTTCAGCTTCGCCGAGATCCCCCGGAACGCCTTGAGATTCGCGTCCCGGCGCCGATCGGCCCGGGTGCTATCCTCGTGGGCGGCGGCCGATTTCGCGTTCGACGAGCGAGCCAGCTGTTGCGCCGCGAGATTCGCGGACCCCGCCAGCATGGCCAGGGTCGTGAATACCGTGCCCGCGTACCACATGATCCGTGTGACTTTCATGGAATGCCTCCTAATCGCCTCGCGGCGGTGAACCCCTTGGATAGTACAAACCGAATCCGCGTCCCCGACGCGACTGCGACGACGCCGGCGTTGGGCTGACGCGCCGGCACCGGTGTCATTTCCACCGATTCGCGCATCGGATACAGCTGCCCGTGGACCGTGACTGAGAGCACGGCGAAAGTGATCGTGGGTCGCTGCCAGAGCGCGACCCTCAGCGCCACCGATGATCCTGCGGGAATCACCACCCAGTCGCCCACGGTCCGTACGTCGGCGTTTACGATCGCCGTGAGGATCTCCCCCAGCGGATTGCGGCGCCAGGCACGCGCGCCGTCAATCGTCGCTTCGATCAGGGTGCCCGCGACGAGGGTTCGTTGCAACACCCCATCGCCGAGCGCTCCCGTCCCGTCATCTCGCCTGGCTTCCCGTGCGGCGGCAGTGGAGCACCCCATGAGACCTAGCATCAGCATTGCCCTGCACACCGTTCTCGACATACTCCTCCGTGACACGGAGAAGAAAGAGGGCGGACTCTGCCGCCCCCCTCCTCCCCACTAGCCGCCAGCGCTGGCTGTGCGGCGTACGGCTTATCAGGCAGCCCGACCCCGTCGCGCGGCGCCGGCGCCCACGAGCAGCAGCCCACCGACGATCGCGACCCCACCGACCCAGATGGGAACCGCGCGTCGCGTTTCGACTGATGCCGAGAAGTCGCCGACTCGCATGACGCTGCGGTCGGAGCCGTAGTTGAGCCCTCGGAGCACGATGAAGATCCCGACGCCCGCGAGGACGATGCCCAGAATCACCTGCGGCTTCATAGTCAGTTCCCGATGAAAGTGACGCGCTGCTTCAACGTGAGAACGATGTGCGTCCCTTCGGGGAGCCGGATGTCGCTATCCTTGGTCGCTGCGGCGTAGCCTACGCCTGCCGCGGCGCCCACGACGGCGCCGATGACCGTCCCCTTGGTGTTCTTCCCGATGACTTGCCCAACGATCGCGCCCGCTGCTGCGCCGGCGCCCACTTTGGCGGCGTCACCGGCGGTGATGCCACGCCCCTGGCGCTCAGTGGCCAGGGCATCGATGCTCGCGTCGATCGGATAGCTCTTCCCACGCACCGTCACGCTCGAAACAGCGAGCGTCAGCGTGCCCGAGCTGCTCGGCCCGCGCGCCGCCTTGACGTCGGTCACCGTCCCGCGCACCAACGCGCCGGCCGGAATGGCCACGCGCCCGCGGCTGTCCAGCGCGTCGCTCAGCACGGTACCGCTGAACGAGTCACCCGGCTTCGCGCTGCGCGAGCTGATGGCGTCGCTCGTGACCACGGTGAATTGCCGTCCCGCGTCGAGCGTCCAACTTGCGGGCGCTGCCGGGGCCTTGTTCGCTGCCTTCTCCGCCGCCAGCGCGGCCTTGTCCTGGCACGCACCGAGGGCAACAAGGCCCAGGACCGCGGCCACGTTGATCCAGTATGAACGTTTCAAAGCACACCTCCATTGAGAGACTTCAGGAAAACTCATAATCAGATGACCCACTTCACGAGCCGGCCGGACGCAAACGGCGTCTGGAGCCCGACTTGATTGATCAGCGCGAGCAGCGACGCGGCGACCGGCGAGGTCCGCACCCGGGCCATCTGCTCGATTGTCGTGCCCCCGTTGAGGGTCACGATGTCCACGTGGTCGGGTTGGACGTTCAGGGCCGCGGGATCGGTCAGCGACCGGAAACTCCGCTCCGAGCCCTCAGCCGCCGCCTGATAATTCGCCCAGCGCGCCTCGGGCGCGTAGGCAACAATGCCATACACGGCGCCGCCGTACTCCACGAACAACACGGTGCCGCGGAGCGCGCCGCCGTCGGCCGCAGCCGCGAACGGCGCGCTGACGCCCGAGAGCCCGCCGTTCAGCGTCACGCGTACCGACGACCCGCTCGTAATCCCCTGTTGCGACAGGAACGCGCGAGCGGCTGCGTCGGCGCTCGGCTCCGCCGCTTGCGCCAGCTCGATGGCGGCGTCCTTCGCGGGGCTCACCGCAACCACCGCCTGCGCGCCGTTGTTCAACGCCCATCCCTGGGGAAACGCGATCTGGAACCGCAGGTCGGGATGATAGAATTGGCTGCCCGTGAAGTAGCCCTGGCGCGGGTTGATCCCGAAGACCAGCCCGTCCAGCAGCCGTTGATACGAGTCGCGGTTGACGCTGGTCCCGGAGAAATCCTGCGGCAGCGCCGCAATCTGCCGGTTGATGGCCGCGACGCGGTTCGCCGGGCTGGGGTGCGTCTCGAGCCACGTGGGGAGGCGGCTACCGCCCTCCGCCGCGCCCAGCCGGTCGAGCATGACGAACACCTCGGGCATCTGGCGCGGATCGTAGCCGGCGCGACGCATGTAGCGCAGGCCCAGCTGGTCCGCCTGGCTCTCGTTGTCGCGGGAGAACTTGAGGTACAGGATCCCGAGCGCCTGGTTCGCGGCGCCTGCGTATTTCGCGACCTGCTTGTTCGCCATGCTGCCGACGGCGAGACCCAGCCCGATCAGCTGCTGCTTGCTCATCGCGGCGGCCGTGTGCCGCGCCGTGACGTGGCCGATCTCGTGGCCGACGACGGAAGCCAACTCCGCCTCGGACGTGAGATGGGCGAGGAGGCCGCGCGTCACATAGACGAAGCCGCCGGGAACGGCGAACGCGTTCACGGCCGCGTCGTCCACTACGCGGAACGTCCACGGGAGGTTGGGGCGCTCCGAGGTGGCGGCGATGCGGGCGCCGAATTGCTGGATGTAGCGCTGCCAGCCCGCGTCCGCATACAGCCCGATGCTCTGGGCGACGGCCGCATCGGCCTGCCGCCCCATCTCGATCTCTTGCGCCTCGCTGACCAGCATGAGCTCATTGCTGCCCGTTGCCGGGTTGACGGCGCAGTCGCTCGCGGTAAGGCCCACGACGAGCGGTAGGATGGCCCTGATGCTGGTTTTCATCATCTTGGATCTTGCACGCACGGACTGGTGGGGAACATCACTCAGCGGGATGAAAGACTAGTTAGCTCCTTGGGTGCAAGCGGCCGCGCAACTCCGCCTCGGCCAAGTGGGACGCGATCGCGTAGATCCAGGTCTGGAACTCGCGGCGCCGGTCGAACCACCGCAAGTGCCGGTAGGCCCGTATGAAGACGTCGAGCACGAGATTCTCGGCCCGGTCCCGGTCCCGGACGATGTCGTTGACGAAGGTGAGCAGGTGGGTTTGGTAGCGATCCACCAGGGCGCCGAACGCCTGGGGATCGCCCTCCAGGTGCCGCCGCACCAGACGGCCGTCGTCGAGCGCGTGCGGCCCTGCGGCGACCGCGAGCAGCGCCGGCTGCGCGGTCATAACACCCTGCGACCCTGAACCAGACGCACCACGATCACGATGACCGCGATGACCAGCAGCAGATGAATCAGTCCGCCCATCGCGTACGAACTGCTCGCGCCGAGCGCCCACAAGACGACCAAGACGATCACGATCGTCCAGATGAGTCGATCTCCCTTAAGCGCCATCGGAGTCCTCGCAGGCCACGAACGTGGCGGGCTGGGGGAAGTTCGCTTTCTCGCAGGCGGAGCAAATGCCGTGACTCGCGGCGGGGAGCCGGGAATCGTCGCCGAGGGGGCGGCCACACCACGCACACTGGACGGGCATCTAGAGTCCGTTCCCATTGCTAGGGTACGTAGCCAGCCACTCGGCCCCTTCGGCGTGGCCTGCGACGGCCAGGGGCTCGGTCACGACGTATGACGCGTCGAGTCGCCGCAGCTCGGCTTCGAGTTGGCGATTGATCGGATGGTCCCGCCCGCGGACATCATCGCTGACGATCAGGATATGCGTGGCGTCGGGCTCCAGCACGAGCCGCCCCGACCACGTTCGCGCGCCGCCCTGAGCGGTCGACGCCTCGTCCTTCAAGAGTGTGCGGATCGTCCCCAGCTTCTGCGACGGCTGCGGTGGGACGATCTTGTATGCGTAGGCCCAAAGATCCTTCACGGCGAGCTCCTCACCCGGATGGCCGGACACCACAAACCTGCCTGCGTGCAACGCACGCAAACATCCTCCGACCGGATGAAAAGCGACTTAGCTACTTAGGTGCAGACGAGGCGGATCGTCTCAGGCGGGGCGATCGGTGCTCGGCGCGGACGTTTTATGGGCGTGCGCGGCGATTTGGAGGCGGCTGTGGAGTGCGAGCTTCTCCAGAATATTGTGCACGTGGCTCTTGACGGTGTACGTCGCGATGTTGAGCCGCTGCGCGATCTCCTTGTTGCTGAGGCCCTCCGCGATGAGGCTGGTGATCTCGCGCTCGCGCTTCGTCATCTGCACGGCTTCCAGCACGGCCGCGGTGCTGCGGTGGACCGCCTGGTCTACGATATGGGACAGGAGGGTTCCAGTGAGAGAGGCGGGGACGACATCCGCCCCATCGGCGACCGACCGGATGGTTTTGACGAAATCCTCGAGCGTCGCATCCTTGACGATGAAGCCGTTGGCGCCGGCCTTGATGAACGCAATGATGTCCTCTTGGGCCGGCAACAGATCCATCACGATGACTTTGCTCTCGGGGACTTCCTTCCGGACGCTTTCTACCAAGCGGTGACTGTCGTGACTCCCCAGCGTGGCGTCGACGAGGACAACGTGCGGCTTGACCTCCCGAACCTGGAGCAGGGCGGCGTTACCCCCTTCTGCGGCGGCGACCACCTTGAAGTCCGGCTGCGCGTTCAATAGGGCGGAGAGCCCTTCGCGCACCAGCCGATTGTCTTCGATCACCAACACCAGGATGCGCTTCGCCACTGCCACCAACCTCCAAGGACCGGGCGGTCTCGCCCCAGAATCGGAACCTATAACTGCGGATGGCGCGGGGGAATATCGGGGAAAGCACCCAGTACTTGCGGGAGTAGGGGAAATACCTGACCCCTGGGGTCGGCTACGAGTCGCCCTCGAGCAGGCCGATGTCGACGGCGAAGCGAAACAATTGGGCGCGCGTCTTGAGGCCGAGCTTGTCACTCAGACGCTTGCGGTGGGTCTCGATCGTCTTCACGCTCACGCCCAGTTGGTCGGCGGCTGCGCGGTGCGTGTGCCCCTGAGCCAGCAGCAGGAGCACCTCGGACTCACGCGGACTCAGCGGCTTGGCCTGCACGTCGGGTGGTGAATGGCGGGAGGCCGGTCGACCCTCATGGCGGCCGACGTCCTCGCCCGGGCGCGTGAGATCGACAAACGTGCGGCCGCCATGGACCGCGCGAATCGCCGTCAACAGCTCGACGTCCGCCGCTTTCTTGACGATGTAACCCGACGCGCCGGCCAGGAGCGCGGCCTGCATGGACGCCGTATCGTCGTGCATCGTGAGCACCAACACGCGGGGCCTGGGCGTGAGCTGCACGACCTCCCCGATCGTGTGCGTCCCACGGCCTCCGGGCATCGAGAGGTCGAGCAAGACGACGTCCGGCGTGGTGGTCTGAGCCCGTCGGATGACCTCAGGGCCGTCCGCCGCCTCTCCCACCACTTCCATGTCCGGCTCGGCGCCGATCAGCAGTTTGAGGCCGGCGCGGAGGACGGCGTGGTCATCAGCGATGAGCACGCGGATTCTGGACATTGGGCTATCCGCCCCGCACGGGAATCTGCGCCGTGATCGTGGTACCCGCTCCGGGCTGCGACTCGACCTTGACGGAACCGCCAAGCAGCGCGGCTCGCTCACGCATGCCTCGAAGGCCCAGGCGCCCGCTGCTTCCCGGCTTGAATCCGGCGCCGTCATCCTGCACGCGCAGCTCGACCGAGCCCACACCGCGCACGAGGCGAACGCTCACACGTTGGGCACCGGCATGCCGCGCGACGTTCGTCAGCGCCTCCTGCAAGACACGGTACACGGTGGCCTGCAGCAGCGGCGACAGGCCGTCCCCATCGAGCCCCTCGGCCTGCACCTGTACGGCGACTCCGTGGGCCTGGGCGAACTCCTCCGCGAGGCGGGTGAGCGCGGCGGCAAGACCCAGATCATCGAGGACACCCGGGTGCAGCCCCCGCCACAGACGTCCCACATCAATGAGGGTTTGGGCAGTCGTCTCGCGCAGCCGCTGCGCCAGCTGGACGGCTTGCGCAATCGTTTGGGACCCCTCGATCGTCCGCAATCCCACCAGCAGCGCCGTCAGCGACTGTCCCGTCTCGTCGTGCAGCTCCCGGGCGATGCGGCGGCGCTCGTCGTCCTGGGCCGTCATCACCTGCTCGATCAGCCGATTGCGGACGTCCTCCTGCTGCGCGTGCTCGGTGATATCCCGGATCACCCCGACGACCCCGATCACCTCGGCGCTCGCCTCGGCATGCAACGGTGCGAACGACACCGCGACCGGCACCAGAGAACGGTCGCCGGTCCGAAAACGCAGGTCGCCGCGCGCGTTCCCGGTGTTCCCTCGTTGGCGCAGGGCCTCGAACGCTGCTTGCTGTGCGGGCGGCACGAACCGGCGCAGCGGTGCGCCAACGACGCGCGCGAGCGGCGTACGGACGATCTCGGCGAAGCGCCGGTTGCAATAGGCGATCAGGCCGTCCGGCGTCAGGGTCACGGCGCCCTCGTTCATCTGATCGAACAGGATGCGGTAGGCCAGCTCGGCGCCGGCGAGGGTGATGACCTGCTCCCCGCCCGCCCGCGCGACGACCAGGGCATCCACCTCGCCGGTCCTGATCGCCCGCACCGTGTCTTCGGCGGCCTGGAGCCGGTGTCGGAGCTCCCGGACCCCGGCCCGCGGGCGGCGCGGCACTTTCCGCTTCTTGGTCACGCCTCGGGCTCACCCGGAAGCACGTCCAACCCGAGCAGCACTTTTTGCTGGTTTGAGAGATCGCCGATGATCTTGCGGATCGGCGGTGGCAGCTGGCGCACGAGGGTCGGGATCACGACGATTTCGTCGCGCCGCGCCAGCTGCGGCTGCTTCACGAGGTCGACGATCTCGATGCGGTACCGCCCGGCGAGGTGCTCCTCGCACAGCCGTTTCAGGTTCGCCAGAGCGGCGATCGATTTCGGCGTCTGCCCCGCTACGTACAGCCGCAAACGCCAGGTTCGGCGCGCTCCGTTCTTCATGCGCCCTGGCGCCTGCCCCGGCGCCGCGGTACTGGCTTGTCGCCAGGCGTTTTCTGTTGCTGGGCACCACGGGCCGACCCGATCGCGACGCTCCCATCGGACCGGCGGCTGACGGCCACGAGCTTGATGCCGTCCGCTGTCATCACGAACTCGCGCACCTGGTTCGAGTGGGCCATGCCACGAGCCTTGACGATTTGAATCGTCCGGTTGCGCTCGCCGTTCGCTTCCTGGTTGCCGAGCAGCATCCAGACATCCATCAACGACGACACGCCCAGGTCGGTGCGCTCGGCCGCGCGGCCCCCCTCGGTCAGGGAGGTGAACAGTGCGGTGATCTGCCGCAGCTTCATGAAGTCGATGAGCCGGGCGAGCATCGCCTTCACTTCGGTCTCGCTGCCGATTGCGATCATGTTGGTGACCGGGTCCACGATGACCACCCGAGGTTTCCAGTCCTCGATGAGGCGGTGCATCGCGACCAGGTGCGCTTCCAGACCGAGCGCGGTGGGCCGCTGGGAGTGGACCCGTAGCAGATCCCGGCGCATCCAGGGCTCGAGGTCGATGCCGATCGACCGCATGTTCCGTGCGATTTGACTCGCCGACTCCTCGAACGCGAAGTAGAGACACCGCTCTCCGCGCCCACATGTAGCCTGGGCAAAGTGCGCGGCCACGCTGGACTTGCCCGTGCCCGCTGTTCCGGACGCGAGCACGCTGTTGCCGCGGTAGTATCCCTTCTTCCCGAACATCGCGTCCAACCCGACCACTCCAGTGGACACGTGCGAGGTGCTCACTTGGTGTGCGAGTCCCAGCGACGTGATCGGCAGCACGGACACCCCGTGGTCATCGATGAGGAACGGCATTTCGTTGCCGCCGTGCGCCGACCCGCGGTACTTGATGATCCGCAAGCGCCGCGTGGCGCTCTGCTCCATCACCCGCTGATCGAGCAGGATCACGCAGTCGGAGACGTATTCCTCGAGGCCATGCCGCGTGAGGTGCCCGGCGTCGCCTTCGCCCGTCACGATCGCCGTGACGCGTTTCGTCTTCAGCCACCGGAACAGCCGCCCCAACTCCGCGCGGACGAGGGCCCGGTCGGACAAGCCGGAGAAGAGCAGCTCGATGGTGTCCAGGACGACGCGTTTGGCGCGGATCGAATCGATCGCGTGGCCGAGCCGGATGAACAGGCCCTCGAGATCGTACTCGCCGGCTTCCGTCAGCTCCGCGCGCTCGAGGCGCACGTGATCGAGCAGCAGCCGGCGACGAGCGCTCAGCCGTTGCAGGTCGAACCCGAGCGAGCGGCCATTCTCCACGAGGTCGTCCGGAGTCTCCTCGAACGACATGAAGACGCCGGGCTCGTTGAACTCGAGGGCGCCGCGCACCAGGAATTCCATGGCGAGCAGCGTCTTGCCGCACCCCGCCCCGCCGCACACCAGCGTGGGCCGGCCGCGCGGCAGTCCGCCGTTCGTGATCTCATCGAGGCCCGGGATGCCGGTCGGGGCCTTGGCCAGCGGGCGCCTGCCGTTCCCCACCCGCTTCGGCGCCCGCTTGGGGCGGCGCACACCTGCCGTCATGAACATGAGGTTAACCCTCTCGCGGACGTGACGAAAGAACCCCACAACGACGCGCGTTGTGGGGCCTTTACCAAACCTGCTTACCGCCTTGCGACCTACCTCGCGATCAAGAGCACCAGAATGACGACCACGAGCACGAGCACGAGCGTGGTGACGGTGATCGTATGGGTGTCCGAAACAACCGGGGCCGCCGTCGCGCTGCTGTCCGCGAACGCGGGCTGCACGCGGCGGAACTCGGGTTGCAGCCGCGGTCCGGCGAGGGTGGTGCGGGCGCCGGCTTGCGGCGCGGGACTGGTCGCCTGCTGCGCCACGAGCGGCGTCGCCGCGGCAACGCACAACACGGCTGCGATTCTGAGCCAACGCTTCATACGAACCTCCGGACCTCTCGAAAGGGGGCATCGAGCCTCGTTCCGAGAGGGTCCGGAACGAGGCTCGACGTGCATCGGAACGCTTGCCTGCTACGGCCTCTTGATGCGCAACTCGATGCCGCGACGATTCAGCGCACGTCCTTCGACCGTGGCGTTGGGCGCAATGGGGAACCCTTCGCCATAGCCGACGGCCGTCATCTTGTACGCCGGCACGCCCTGCTTGATCAGGTAGTCTCGGACGGCGGCAGCGCGCCGCGCCGAGAGCAGGAAGTTGTACGCGAACGTGCCGACGCTATCGGTGTGACCGGCGATCTCGAAGAAAGCTTCGGGGTGCGCCATCATCGACTCCGCCACGCGGTCTAGGATCGGAACGGCCGTGGGCGTGATGTCGCTCTTGTCGAAGTCGAAGTGGACCCGCTCGAGCAGCAGCGTGTCGCGCAGCACCAGACAGCCCCACTCATCCGTCGCGAGACCCGCCGGTGCAACCCCGTGCTCGCAGCGGTGCGGTGGCGGCGGCGGCGGCGACACGAAGACGCGCACCGTGTCCACCCGCACGCGCTGGCGCTCGCACGCCGGACAGGGCGGCGCCCCGGCGGGGCGACGGCGGCCTTCACCGAAGTACGTGAAGCCGATCGTGGCGATGCTGTTGTACGCCGTCTTGGCTGCGGGGAGATCCGCGTAGTGCTCGATCCCCATCCGCCCTTCAACCCGGAGCGCGAAGTTCGGGCTGAGCATGTTCCGGAACCCGATGCCGACGTGCGAGCCCCAGGTCGGGTGGGTTTTCCGGTTATTCTCGCCCGTGATCCGCGTGACCTGCGTTCCCAGGGTGAGGAAGGGACTGAACCTGGCGTTCAGGTTGAACGTGTAGGTGACCGCGCCGAAGGGTGTCAGGTACTTGATCCCGGACGCCCGAGCACCGGAGGCGCCAATGCTGAACCCCCAGTGTTCGGTCACGTTATAGCCCACGCGCGCCGCCAGGGCGGGCGCAAGGCGACTCGGATTGGCGGTGGTGCCGTATCCTCGGCTCGCGAGGAATCCCTTGAGGGCGCCGTCCGTGTACCACAGGCCGGCCCCCGCGCCCCACTCCCAGCTGTCATCGCGGTTCCTGCCCTCGCTCTGGGCGGCCAGCGGCTGCGCCAGTGCTAGCATCGGCAGGAACGCGGCCAGCGTCCGCAGGCTCTTCAGAATTCGGTAACTCATGTGCTCTCCTCGATCTCTCTAGAGTCATCGCTTCCGCTGGGCGGGAGACGGCGACCGGACTGGTCGCCGGTTCCCGCGCAGCGTGCGTGCGTACGCTTACGGCAGGGTGATCGTGTTGTTCGTGCCCAAACTCACGGCGCCGTTACGGGCCAAGGCTCTCCCGAGCATGGTGGCGTTGTCCACCAGCGTAATGGTCGTGAGCGCCAGGATATTGCCCCTGAACGTCGTGCCGGTACCGAGTGTCGCCGAGCTACCGACCTGCCACCACACGTTCTTCGCCTGCGCGCTACCGATCAGCGCGATATTCGCGCCGGTGCCGGTCGTGAGCGTAGACCCCATCTGGAACACCCACACCGCGTTGGCGTTACCGCCACCGTCGAGCGTGACCGTACCCGTCACCGCCATCGACGACGCGACGCAGTAGACTCCCGGCGCGAGCGTCCGTCCGCCCAGATCAGCCGGTGTGACGACCGTACCGCACGGGCGGGCGACCAGATAGTCGTACGCCGTGGTGAGGTCGAGCTGCGCCTGAGCCGACGCGGCATTCGCGAGGTTCGTCGAGCCCGTGATCACGCAGGGGGGGAAGCCCGTGGTCGTGCTGCCCGGGCTGACGCCCACATCGGCGTTGATCGTGCCGCCGGTCACGCACGTCACCGTCGAGCCCGCCAGGATCCCGTAGGTCGAGGCCGTGCCCAGAATCGGGTTCGCCGCGGCGATCGTCACAATCGCGGTGGCGAAGCCGGAAACGACGCCGCTCCGCGCCCGGATCGTGTTGGTGTACGTCCCGGGCGTCGTGCCCGCGGTGAACAGGCCCGAGCCGCTGTTGATGCTTCCAGCCGTGGCGTTCAGGTTGGCCCAGACGAGGGGTGGCGGAATCGTCACATTCGCGCCGTTCACGTCCTGGCCCGCGGCCGTGTATTGGATGGTGTTGCTCACTGGAGCGCCCCCAGGGTTGGGGCTGACCGTGATGGTGAACAACTGGCCGGCAACCGGAACGGCCGGGCCGTCGTTATGCTCGCACGCGGCTGCCAGGAGCGCAGCGAACGGGACGATGACGAGGAGCCGAGCCGTGGATCGCGAGACGTTGAGCATATGCTTCCTCCGGAGATTGCGTAGCGTACCAGGCTTGCCGCGCCCGACGATGAAACTCGCTTTCGCTTGGTCCCGGGAAAATCCCTCACTCGGATGAAAAACGGCTTAAGCGTGGTGGGCGAGAGGACGAATCCGCTGCAAATCGAACGGATTAATTCCTTGGATGGAAAAGAAAAA
>Ga0070704_100001429_pt1 | contig 12754 bp, 9 predicted proteins | sample KBSK5252metaG_FD_65467 | JGI IMG/M metagenome (GOLD analysis project Ga0070704, IMG submission 65467) | Corn, switchgrass and miscanthus rhizosphere microbial communities from Kellogg Biological Station, Michigan, USA - KBS K5-25-2 metaG | ecosystem: Host-associated > Plants > Roots >...
ATTGTCCGGCTCAAATTTGACGGAGATGAAGTGGAAAGCATTGAGCGGCTGCATATTATCTCCGGCGAAACCTTGGAACAGCTGGGTGAAGTGAAAATCTTCCCGGCCAAACATTTTGTGACGCCGGAAGACAAGATCCAGGATGCCGCGGAAAAAATTCGGGCCGAACTGGCCGAACAAATAAAAAAGTTCAAAAAAGAAGGGAAAGTTTTGGAAGCGGCACGCATTGAGCAACGCACTAACTTTGACCTGGAAATGCTAACCAACACCGGTTTCGTGTCGGGGATTGAAAATTACTCTCGCCACATGGAAGGACGGACAGCCGGCAGCCCGCCTTCCACGCTCATAGACTACTTCCCCGACGACTTCCTGCTATTTATAGATGAGTCCCACCAAACCATCCCGCAAATCGGGGCCATGTACGAAGGCGACCGCTCCCGCAAAACCACTTTAATAGACTACGGCTTCCGCCTCCCCAGCGCGCTGGACAATCGCCCCTTGCGGTTTGAAGAGTTTGAAGGCAAGGTCAACCAGGCAGTTTACGTTTCCGCCACTCCCGCATCATTTGAAATCCGGAAAAGCTTGGAAGAAAATTATTTGGTCAACGACAAAAAGAAAAAGATTATTACCAAGGACCTTAAAAAAGTTGCCATTGTGGAACAGATAAACCGGCCGACTGGGCTACTAGACCCGACCATAGAAATCCAACCGATAAAAAACCAAGTGGACAATTTGATGGAGCAGATAAAAGTCCGCACCGACCGGCATGAGCGCGTTATTGTTACTACCCTGTCCAAGCGCATGGCCGAAGAATTGGCCGAGTATGTCAAGGAAGCCGGCATTAAAGCCCAGTACCTGCATTCGGAAGTGGAAACTTTTGAACGGCTGGAAATTTTGCGTGACTTGCGTCTGGGCGTGTACGATGTCATCATCGGCATTAATCTTTTAAGGGAAGGGTTGGATTTGCCCGAAGTTTCTTTGGTTGCAATTCTAGATGCGGACAAGGAAGGGTTCCTCCGCAGCGAAACCGCTTTCATGCAAATCATGGGGCGCGCCGCGCGGCATCTTAACGGCCACGTAATAATGTACGCCGACCGGATAACCGGCTCCATGGAACGCGCCATTGCCGAGACTACCCGCCGGCGGAAAATTCAGGAAGCCTACAACACCAAGCACAACATTACCCCAGCCACTATCTTAAAAAAAATCGGCGAGAGCCGGCTTGGGGGCATGAAAGAAAGTTTACCCAGGGGCGAAATGGTCGCGGATGCCGATCCCGGCAGAATGGACAAAAAAGAATTGAAATACTATTTAATAGAGTTGGAAGAACAAATGGACCTGGCCTCGCAAAACTTGGAATTCGAACTGGCCGCAAAACTGCGCGACCGCATTACGGAGATAAAACAAGTGATGAAACTGAAAAAATAATATTGACATATTTTTCAGTTCTGCTATTATCAATGCACCGTCGCCGTAAGGCGTCCACGACCTCCTCTTTGGGAGGTCGTATATTTTTTTATATAGATTTATGTACTATAAAGACTTTGACGAATGGGACGATATGCACTTGACTTTTCCGTTATTTAATATAGAATATTATTAGTTGTCAACGCGGCCTGCTAACTCCTGCTTTCGCAGGAGTTTTTTTATGAAAAGTTTTATGAAGATTTTACTTTCTCTTTAATTTTATTTGAACATACTTAATTGAAAATGAAAAAAGTGATGGGTCATGTGATGGTCACGCAGGCCGCGTTGACAACGGCCTGCAGGGGTTCGATTCCCCTGTGATCCACCATAGAAGGCCGCTTGTGCCAGCTACACAGGCGGTCTTTGCTATTGCCTAAATCGGCTTTTCCTGCTAAACTGTTGAAGCTTAATTAATTTATTAAACATTTTTACTAATGCCGAATACTAAATCTGCTGCCAAGGCCATGCGCCAAGCCGAACGCCGCCGGGTCAACAACCTCAAGACCAAAAGCAAGTTCAAGGCCGCGGTCAAGAAAGTCAAAAAGCTGGTAACCGAAACCAATGCCAAGGACGCAGTCGCGGCGCTAAAAGATGCCATGTCCGCCATGGACAAAGCAGTAAAGCGCGGCGTCATGCACAAGAACACCGCTTCCCGCAAAAAATCCCGCCTGGCCAAGTCTATTGGGAAACTGGAAAAAAGATAAGCTAAAAATCATTTATAGTAAAAACTCCCTCATAACGAGGGAGTTTTTTATTTAGCTATATATTGATGCGCGGGTACAGCGGTCTGCCAAGCTAGTTCATAAAGAGTCTTTAATGATTGGGTAATTTCCCTGCTGGTAATCATGACGGCAAAAACCTGGGGCCGGAATGAAAAGAAAACCACATGATCAGTAAACAAAGCGCTGTCCGTGGAAAATTGCATATCTGCGGGGAGGAAGCGTATTTTGTAAAAAAGCGAAGGCACAACTTGGGCAGCATATGCCAAGTTTTCTGCAGAAGGAGTAAGCAAATCGCGAGCCTTCAAGGTGCCCTTCTCCACATTTTCCAAAAAGCCCTCCAACCCTTCCGGGTAAATTTGAGAAACTTCTTTGATCGTGCCGAAAAAAGAAACCTCTTTGGCCGCGAAGATTTTTTGGTAAATTTGTTTTACCCCTTCCTTGCCTGGGAACATTTGTACCTGCGGCTTATCTTTCTTCGCATTGTATATAGCCAACAAATTTGGCAAAAATTGCTTTAACAATTCTTGTTTTTTGTATAACTGGGAGATGATATGGTCCGGCGACTCAGCAGTATAGAGCGTTTTTTTTTGAGGAACTATGCTTACCAAGCCTTTTTGCTCTAATTCATCCAGTACTAAATAGGTAGTCGGGCGTTTAATCCCTGCTTTTTGGGCAACTCCATGGACTGACGCAGTACCCAGCTCAAGTAGAGCCAAGTACACACTGGCTTGTTTTTCATTAAGACCGCTTTGTTTCAAAACTTCTCGCATTTCCATAAATGCACTATAAAGTGCATTCTTAAATTTGTCAATATTTCTGACAAATTAATAAGATCTCAATAAAAGGTCTTAAATAAGAGTATTTGTAATTCTTGAAATAGTCACTATTATTGACTTTAATCTATAATTGATGGTATGGTTGCTTGTCATAATAATATGGCCTTCGAGTTCCTGCCTAACTTATACTTATCGTTCAAATTTTGATAAACTTATATTAACTAACAAACTACTATGAAAAGGGAATCCGATTTTAGGGAGGCTGAACCAAGCCGATTTGGGGCGGGCGTTAAGGTCCATAACAGATGGATCCGCCACACTCAAAAACAAAGCGGAGAAGTTTTTAACAAAGATGTCAGTGGAATATCTATCTCTGCCATTTCTCAGTCTGGTGAAGAACGAGCAACAAAGTATGGTTTAACCATGGATCCTGAAAAAGAAGGTATGAAAGGTTATGTTAGCGAGTCCGACAGAAATAACCAAACTTTAGACGGTATTGTAGAAGGATACTCTGAAAATAACCCCGAAGCAACAATTAGGAATGTCCGAGTCAAAGAAGAATTAATGGTCCATGGTCCTAAAAATTTTATTGATTTATACAATGATAAGTGGACAGCTAATAAGAAAAAAATATTGGAAAGTCAGGGCCTAACATTGGAAGACTTTAGTAAACTGACCCCCGATCAGCAAGAGCAAATTGCCGAAGACGCAGAAGAACCGGTAATACAAGAATGGTTGGACAATTCAGATAGCGAGCTGGCGCGACTTCATCCACCGCGCAATGCGGCCGCTAAGTTTGCTTCCTTGTTTAACCGGAGGCACGACCGGCTGGCCAAAAAATTATATAACGATTCAGAAATAGACATTGCTCATGTTACTCATAAAACAGTTACCGAGCCATTTCTAGCTTCGGGGGTTTTAATTCGCAATTCTGACGGTTCTAGGATTAATACTATAGAACAACTAGGCGGCAGCTTAAGAATACTAGATAATTGGGAAAGTGAAACCAAAACAGATGAACACGGCAACCCAACCACAAAAGTTATAATCCGCGGAGAAGAGTACCACCTGGATCCTAAAGTGCTGGAAGAATTGGCTAAAGAAGGAATAGAACAACTAAAAGAGTCCGGGTTTGCGAAGCAAGGAGAGGCGCAAAAGAAATTTAGAAGGAAATAATTAGTCTATGCCAAAATTATTGTTACAAGGAATTCCTGCTAGCTCAGGAATCGCAGAAGGAAAGGCTAATATTTTTTTTTCGGGCAATGACGCCGGGACTTTCAACGAAGGCGAGATTTTAATTACTACCATTACGGATCCGACTATGGTTCAGGCTATGATCAAGGCTGCCGCAATCGTTACTGACATGGGCGGAATAACCTCTCATCCAGCAATTTTATCTCGGGAAATGGGGATTCCCTGTATCGTGAATACACAGCGGGGAACCACTTTAATAAAAAGCGGGGCAAAACTGAAAGTTGATGGTAGCAAAGGTGAAGTCTATGTCTTGGATTAAAAAATTTGCCAAAAGTTCTTTTCGTCTCTACTCAGGAAACACCATTAGCGCTTTCCAGCCGTTGGACTTTTTCCATTTCCACCCTCTCTGGTATGACTTATGGCTACACAGGATTGTCGCGGTTATGGATAACTTAATGCTTGAACAAAAACACTATCGCGAAATTAGTGATATTTTAGAAACTCCCTCTAGCATCCGGTCAATCCTTCAAAAACTGACTCCAGCTTACAAAGGTTCCGAAGTTAAAAATATTGAAGACTACAAGAGAATAGCGAGTTTCTTTGCCCGAATGCTGGAAGAAAGTTGCCCGGCTGACCCGTTCGCCGAGCTCACTAACCCGTTCCATACAACAGAAGAAGTGAACCATATGCTCGCCAACTTGCCCTGGCAAGATGCCAATGTTAGTATAGCCAAACGGCTCGGACAATTATTGGCTGTGGCCGGATCTTTGGTGCACGGGCAATACAACGACATTGTTACTGACATGGGCTGGGATACCTATGGCCCTTACCGAGTAAGGCATCAGACCCAACAATACAGTCTGTTAATTAGACATTTTCCCAATTTAACTCCGAAAGAATTATGGCCAGAACAGTTTTTGGCTTCTGTTTCAGACCTTAAAATTTATGCTTTATATCAGGATATAGAATGGGAGATTGCTTACGTAGGCTGTCATACTATAGCCAAAAATGGTAATCCGGTAGAAGGGTTAAAGAAATTCACCGTCATTTCCGATGGAAAAGTTTTAAAAGAAAAACAGATAGCCGCGCTTATTGAAGAGCTCGCTGAAAAGGCGGAAACAATATATAGAAAAATAAGAACAATGAATTTTGAAGAACTCAAGCAAATGGTTATGCTGCAGGAATGCTTTCAGATGAAAAAGATGTTTGACGCTGCGGACATTGATTGGCGACCCACACAAGAAATGGTCGATCGGGTAAAAGATAAGCCGTTGTTGACCGGGATATTGCCACTCGGTACATTAATGACCGATTTAGAGGAATACAAAGAAATTTTTGGCATAAATTTGTTTGCCCGAGAAGTCTTAGGGGACAAAGCTTAAATGGCAAAAAATCCTAAATTTCTGTTAAGTGGAATTGGAGCAAGCTCGGGCAAAGCCGAAGGGATAGTCCGAATCGTTTCCAATAATGCTGATAATGTACTATTCCACGAGGAGGAAATACTGGTAACCAAGATTACTAACCCTGCCATGGTCAGCATAATGGCAAAAGCAGCTGCCATTATTTGTGATATTGGTAGCCTGACTTCGCACCCTTCCATTGTTTCCCGCGAACTGGGCATACCTTGCGTTGTCGCCACCAAAAACGGCACAACTGTCTTGAAAAATGGAATGAAAGTTAAAGTAGACGGAACTATAGGCAAGGTTTACCTGATTGTCTAAAATTATGACTGGTCAGCAATACAAAAAAGAAATAAATAAGGCCATTGAGTCATTTTGCAGGGCTTGGACAGACATGGATTTTGGTACCTTTGACAATACGGTTTCTTGGTTTGCTTATGATCCATTAATCGCTGATTCCTGGACAAAACGGATGCTACAAATGATCGGGGATCTAGACAAAACAAGGCTTAGCAAAAAAGAAATTGCTGGTTTGTTCCCAAATATGAGTGAACTTCGAGTAAAAATGGGGTTTGATATGTGGATGGCCAAATACGCCAAGGTATCGCAAGACGAAAGGGTTACTATAGCAAAATTTTATGTTGATCTATTGACCGCCTACTGTCTAGAAGACCCATATGCTTTTAAAAAGAATATTGTCCACTCTCATCAGGAAGTACAAAACTTTTTAAAACAAGTAAAACCAGCAAGCACACAAATAGCTAAAAAATTAGGTCGCCTAGTAAGCGCTTGCTACCATTTGGGACATGCCGCTTACTCTGATATGTATCCTAGTATTGTCTATGAAAATTATGGTCCATACAATTTGGGAAAGGGCTGTATTCTAGCAATCAAAAATTTTGATAACTTGCGCTGCCCTGAGCTTTGGCCTGAGACTAAAAATTTGCCATGGATGCAGGTTTCCATTATTAATGTGTACCAAAAAGTAAAAATGAGAGTAGACTCAGCTTCTCATGGTATATACGAAGGCGACTTAGTAAAAAACTTAAAGCAATTTTCGCTACGGATTGATGGAAAAATATTTCCTATTAAAAAAGTCGATAAGGTCAGTGAAACTCTTGAAAAATTCGCTATTAATTTATTCCGAAAGTACCAATTATTGGATCAGGAAAAAAAGAAAACAAAATATTATTACCAAAAAGCCTATGTCTACAAAAAAATCTACGATTATTTAGGGCAAGCCTGGCACCCATCCCCCGAAATCTTAAAAGAAGCAAAAGGTAAGCCTCTATATAAAACAGCCTGGCCAAAAAGAAAAAAAGAGAAAATGGTTTTATTCCGGAAAATATTTGATCCATATCAAGGTTTCCCGAAAAATTTAACAAGGTAAAAATACTGCTAATTTAAAAACTCCCGCCAGACCGAGGAGTTTTTTGATGCACAAATTATTGTGGGGTTCAGCCGATTGCCACGCCATTTCGTTATCCCGCCCAGTGGAAATGGACAAAAAGCATGGTATAAAGTGCTAAAAGAAGAATAGAAATTAAGGCCCAAGTCTGTTTAGCCAAAGTGCTTCTCATCGAGCTGGCAAAAATGTAGATTGGAAATAACACCGCGATATAGCGGCCAATGCTCATTAGGGTGCCGGTGCTTAACGCTACCCCTAATGTCATTACCATATAAACTGCATAAGAAACCCTTAAACGCTTGGCTACAAGAAATATCAAAACAACAGTAAACAGGACAAATAAAGTATCTAATAAAAGATTGGTCGAGGCTGCATGGGTAAGAGTCGTGAAGTGTTCCGGATTAAAATTAAACGCCCTGCCCCAAGCTTTTTCAATGTTGAAAAACAGGAAAAAATCCCCAAATTTTATATAATGATAATACAGGAAACCGATAGTTCCCAATGGAGCAAGAAGCAAAGGAATCATTCTATGACTAATTATGTGCCGTTCTTTTTCTTGCACATAGTATTCTATGGCCAACGGGACGAACAACAATATCCCGGTGACACGAGTTAAACAAGCCAAGAACACCAAGGCGCCGGCAATCCAATACTTTCTTTTGAAAGTAAAATAAAAACTACCGATGGAAAGTAGCAGGAATAAGGACTCAGTGTATATAGAATTAAAGAAAATGGCGGTCGGAAAAATTAACAAAAAAACTACCGCCAATTCAGGGTCTGCTTTCGCTTCAAACTCTTTTACTAGTTTATGGAACAATAACACAGCTCCAAGAAGCGAGGCGATACTTATCAACCAAGCAGCCAAAAGAAAGTGGCCAAATAATATTTGGGTCAACGCCCATGACAACATTGGGTACAAGGGGAAGAAAACGATGTTGGAAAGTCCAGCTTTCTCGTCCCAATAATATCCCTGCTCAACTATCCCCCGATACCATCCTGAATCCCAGCGGTAATGCGAATCCAAAAAGTTCCAGCTTTGACGGACGGTTGTTTTAATAGGGTCAATCCAACCATAAGCGGTGTCAGGAGCAACATTAAGTCGGTTTAGGGCGACCAAACCGAATAAATTAATTATTGCAAACCAAACGATAAATAACCCAAGGATTCTTTTCATTATTGTTCTAATTTAGTCATCTCCCCCCAATTGTCCCCTACTTTGGCATCTACTTTTATTGGTAGCGACAATTTGTAAGAGTTTTCCATAAGCGGGCGGAGTTTTTTAATCCAGCCCTCCACCTTGTCTTCCTGGATTTCAAACACCAGTTCGTCGTGCACCTGAAGCAGTATTTTTATTTCCTCGGGGTGCGCATGGATTTTCCCGTAAATATCTATCATAGCCATTTTTATGATGTCAGCCTGGAGGCTCTGGATGGGGAAGTTAATGGCAGCGCGTTCGGCTGCGGCGCGAATGAAAAACTGGGAAGAACGGATCTCCGGAAACTTGCGGATCCGGCCCAGCTCGTTTTTTACCAATCCTAACTGGTTAACCTCGTCCTTGGTCTTGTCCATGTACTTGCGAACACCCGGGTAGCTTGCAAAATATTTTTCAATGAATTCCTTGGCGCTGCCATGCGACACTTCGCCTATGCGGCTGGACAAACCAAAGCTGGACAGGCCGTACAATATGCCGAAGTTTATGGTTTTAGCGTCGCGTCGCATGTCAGGGGTAATCTTATCTTCCGGCAAATCAAACACAGCCATGGCAGTTGCTAAATGAATATCCTCGTCCCGCTTAAAAGTTTCCAGCATGGCTTTGTCCTGGGCAAGATGGGCCACAATGCGCAGTTCAATTTGGGAATAATCCAAGGAGACTAGCTTGTAACCTTTAGCCGCGACAAACGCTTTGCGGATTTCCGCGCCAAGTCCCTCCCCGCGCACCGGAATGTTCTGCAAGTTCGGGTCGGTGGAAGACAGGCGGCCGGTTGCGGCAATGGTCTGGTTATAACTGGTATGCAAGCGGCCGGTGGCCGGGTTAACCAACAGCGGCAAAGTAGACAAGTAAGTAGACTCCAGTTTTGTGACTTCGCGGTACTGCATAATCTTTTCAATGACCGGATGTTGGCCCAACATTTTTTCCAGTTCGCCCGCCGCCGTGGAAATTCCGGTCTTGGTTTTCTTGTTAGTGACCGCTTCCAGGCCCAGCTTGTCAAACAAAACTTCCTTTAACTGCTTCGGCGACTTAATGTTAAACTCCTCGCCGGTCAGACGGTAAATTTCTTTTTCCAAAGCGTGGATCAATTTTTGCGCTTGAAGGGAAAGTTTTTCCAGCAAGGCTACATCCAGGCTAATGCCGTTGCGCTCCATGTTGGCCAGCACCGGGATGAGTGGCATTTCTATCTCATCAAAAATTTCTACCAACTTTTCCTGCTTGAGTTGCGGCTCGTAAATTTTGGCCAAGCGGAAAGTAATGTCCGCGTCCTCGCAGGCATACAAGCTGACTTTCTCCACCGGCACTTTATCCATAGTAATAACATTTTTGCCTGTGCCAATTAGTTCGCTAATCGGCTGCATTTGGTAGCCCAGTTCATTAAACGCGAGCGTGTCCAGGCTGTACTGTCGGACGCCTGCATTCAACAAATAGGAAGCAATCATGGTATCAAAGTAGATCCCGTCCATGGTTATCTCTTCATTTTGCAAAGATAGGTAGTCATATTTTATGTTCTGCCCGATCTTGCGCAATTTCGGATCCCTAATTAAGTCTTGGAATTCAGGGCTGGCGAGCACTATTTCGGCCGGAATATAATAGGCTTCCTTGGGCGCGAAACTCAAGGACACCCCAACCAGACGCGCCACAACAGCATTGATGCTGGTGGTTTCGGTGTCTAGCGCAATTTCCTTCTTGGTTTTCAGTTTTTTAATTAAAGATTCTAGCTTCGCTGCCGTGTCTACTAAAACATAGTCGCACCCTTCACCGACCTTATTGTTATTTGCCGGCCTCTCGTTCGGCTCCTTTACTTCAACAGCTGCCCCGGCTTTGGGTGCTTGCTGCGCGCCGTTAGGCAAATAATTTTTCGGCAGTTTGTCTACCAAACTTTTGAACTCCAATTCTTGGAACAAGGAGATGATATCGCCAAGATGCGTCCTAGTAAATTCATACGGGGGCAATTTTATGTCCAGCGGGACATCACAAACGATTTCTGAAAGATGGAGCGCCTGACGCGCGTCCTTTTCGCCATCTATTAATAGCTGCAAAGTCCGCGGTTTTATCTTTTCTTTAACTTTTTTTGCGCCGGCGTGGATGCTTTTATATAAATTTTCAATCCCGCCAAATTCTTTTACCAAATCCATGGCGCCCTTGTCGCCAATTCCCTTAACTCCCTTAATGTTATCGGAAGGGTCGCCGCGCAAAGCTTTGTAGTCTAACATTTGCTCTGGAGTCAAGCCGTAGCGCGCAAATATAGCAGCCTTATCATAAACCGCGGTGTCCGTAATGCCCTTGCGCAAAGTGCAAATCTTCACGCAGTCATTGACCAATTGCAAAGTGTCCAGGTCGCCGGTTACAATCATCACTTCCGCATCTCCGTCTTGTTCTTTGCAAATATGCGTGGCGAGCGTACCAAGTACATCGTCGGCTTCAAAACCCTGGACTTCGTAAATGGGGATATTCAAGGCGGTAACAACTTCCTTGACCCGCGGGATCTGCTCATACAAATCATCCGCCGCTTTAACCCTGGTGCCTTTGTATTCGGCATATTCTTCATGCCGGAACGTGGGGCCGGCCAAGTCAAACGAGCAGGCAATGTGCGTTGGCTTCAAGTCCTTAATGGCGCGCAATAAAATAGAGACAAACCCATAAATAGCATTAGTAGGCTCGCCTGACTTGGTAGATAAAGACGGGATGGCATGGTATCCCCGGTGGATTAACGCGTTGCCGTCTATTAACATGTATCTGAATTTTGGTTTCATTACAGCCATAAAATATATAGATATTTATTGTCTCAAGCAACTTTGGGGCCCCTACCCCAGGTTGCTCTCAACAACAAATATCTATATACATTGTACCTTGTATAAATCCATTTAGGAAGTGGTGTAAAACAACAAAACCCTCTTAAATAAGAGGATTTTAGACAAATGTTTCACGGCTTCAGCTTACCAATCTCCGGCCACCCGGAACACCTCTTCCACGTCGGTTATCCCTTCTAAAGCTTTGAGCAGGCCGTCCTGGACCATGGTAACCATCCCGTTTTTTATGGCGTTCTGTTTTAGTTCCACGGCCGAAGCTTCCTTGCCGATCATCTCTTTTACCGTGTCGTCTACTTCCATGACTTCATAAATGCCAATCCGGCCTTGGTAGCCAAGGTTGTGGCAGGCATCGCACCCGGGGGAATTATAAAATTGAAGTTTGTTAGGCACTTTAATTTCCGAAGCGGCTGGGACAGTGGCCAAAATCTTTTCGGCGTAACCGAGGTTTTCCGGAGTCAGTTCGGTTGGCTTTTTACATACCTGGCAAAGCTTGCGCACCAGGCGCTGGGCAATGATGGCGTTCATGGCCGGCGCAATAATGAACGGCTTAATGCCCATGACCAGCAGGCGCGGTATGGCACCGGAAGCGTCGTTGGTGTGGAGCGTGGACAAGACAATGTGTCCAGTAAGCGCAGCCTGCAATGCGGTGTCCGCGGTTTCCCCGTCGCGGATTTCCCCGACCATGACAATGTCCGGGTCCTGACGGAGTATGGCACGCAGCCCTTTGGCAAAATTAAAATCTACCCGGTGGTCAATTGGGGTTTGCTGGATCCCTTCCAGTTTATATTCAACCGGGTCTTCCAAAGTAATTATTTTTACTCCGGGCTGGTTCAATTCATTCAGGAAAGCGTAGAGCGTAGTGGTTTTGCCGCTGCCGGTCGGGCCGGTGGTAATTATCATACCGTTTGGCTTGTTCAACTGGTGCTCAATTATTTTGTAGGCTTTTCCGCGCAGCCCCAACTCATTCAATTTTAAGTTGGTCGCGGAAGTGCCAAGCAAACGAAGGACTGCTGCTTCGCCGTACGCGGACGGAAGCAGGGAAACACGGACATCTATGGCTCTGGGATTCTCCCCCGCCCCGGCGTAAAAAGTAAACCGGCCGTCTTGCGGAACATTGGTTACGTTCAGTTTTAGCTTGGAGATCATTTTAATGCGCGACAAAATTGGCTGCTGCTGCTTTGGGTCAATGTGGACCATGTCTTGCAGCACGCCGTCAATGCGGAACCGCACCTTTAACATATGCTCTTCCGGCTCTAAATGGATGTCGGAAGCGTCAATTTCCAAGGCAGCCCCCATTAGGTCGGCAATTACTTCCGTGGCAACCGGATAAACTTTTCCCGGTGCCGGAGTTAAACTTTTTACCCGAGGCAGGTAGTCAACTGCCGGGTCAACCTTAACGGTTTCGCTGAATTTGGTGACCGGGTGGGTAATTTTTTTGTACAGCTTCAAAGCGCTGTTCAGGCTTTGCTGGGAAACAAAATATAAAGTTATGGTAAATTTTTTCTCCAGCTCCTGGATTTTGCTTTTAAGCAAGGCATTTTCCGGGTCTGTAGTACCAATGCGCAGGTCATGCCTCTCCCTATAAAAAGGCGCGCTGGAAGAAGCGCGGGCTTCTTCTTCCGTAAACAAGCCGAGCACGTTTAAATCCATAGGAAAAGAGTTCAAACTCATGTACGGCAGTCCCACATTTTTTGCTTTTTGTTGGACTTCCTGCTCCTGGAAGTTTAAAGTTTGGTCTTTTAAGGCCCTTACCAGGTCTTCCTG
>Ga0070704_100001430_pt1 | contig 12753 bp, 11 predicted proteins | sample KBSK5252metaG_FD_65467 | JGI IMG/M metagenome (GOLD analysis project Ga0070704, IMG submission 65467) | Corn, switchgrass and miscanthus rhizosphere microbial communities from Kellogg Biological Station, Michigan, USA - KBS K5-25-2 metaG | ecosystem: Host-associated > Plants > Roots >...
GGCTCGTTGTTCGTCGGCACGAGGGGGTTCGAGCCATCGTCCAGCATACAGTGTGATTCGGAATTGGTTGGATCGGTAACGCCGATCTTGCACCCGGCCGCCACGCCTATCACCCAGGGCGCCACGCTGTAGGGGTTCAGCGTATTCTGGCCGGGCCCGTCATTCCCCGCAGCAAAGACGACGGTGATACCGCGGCTCGCGACCTTCTTGGTCGCCTCGTTGATCGGATCCTTGGGGTCGAAGGTGCCACTCGTTCCCCAGGAGTTGTTGACCACCTTGATGTTGTATTGCCGTTGGTGATCGAGGATGTAATCGAAGCCCGCCAGCGCCCAGAAGATGAATAGGATGTCACCCGTGCCGATGCCGATGAGATTCGCGCCGGGAGCCACGCCCGTGTAATAGCCATTCGACGATGTGCCCCGCGCCCCCACGATGCCGGCGACGTGCGTACCATGGCCGACCGAGGTTTCGGAATTGGGCAGGTTCTCGACGACCAGGGTCGCGCCTTTCCGAATCGGCTTGGGAGCGTCTTTGCCGAACGTGAAGAGATCGTTCTGGTTGTAGAGGACTTTGACGTTCTGCACGGTGTACTGCGGATACGCGACATCAGCGTTGTAGGCACCGTCGATGCCCGAGTCGAGGATCGCGACACCGATGCCTTTCCCGGTGATTCCGGCGACATGCACCGCATCGGCGCGAATCGCCGGCACGCTCTCGTGCAGCATGTAGTACTCGAGCTGTTTGTTGGCGTAGATCCCTTCGAGGCCTGGCAGGGTGCCGATCGAGAGCATCTGCCCCGGAGTCGCGAGGGCCGCGACCATCGAGAAGTTGTCGAACTGTACGACGCCAGCTCCCGCGTTCAGGATCCCGTTTGTCACCGCATCCAGCGTGGTCTGCGTCTCGTCGAAATTGACGATGTAAATCGCAGCGTCGCTGGCAACTACACCGGCCGTAACCGTGGGGGCACTTCGGTCGCACGCCACCAGCACGAGCAGCGAGCCCGCGATGAGCCACCTGTGCATTGGGTCCTCGGGTGTCAGGGATATCCCGAGGGACCCGCAAGCGATATGCCCGATTTGTAACCCCTGACAACACAACGGCCGCCCTCGGGAGGGCGGCCGGTGGCGTGGCGTTCGCGCGACGGTTACTCCAGCTCCATCCGCTCCAATGCGTAGCGCAGACGCAGCATCGCGGTGTCCAGCAAGCGCCGGGAGTCGTCGCGCAGCGCGTCGTGATCCGCCAGTTGGGTCAGCAGCTCGAGGACGGCGTGGATCTGCGCGGTCGCCGATTCCACGATCAGCCGCCGATCGAGGCCACTGCGCCGTTCCATGTCGACCGGGACGGTCTTGACCCGCCGCTCCGCGCCTCGCCTCCGATTCGCCACGCTCATCACGGGACCACCTCCCAAGTGCGCTCGCTGTTCAGCAGAGCGTCCAGGTTGCCGCCAGTTTCCACCACCACTTCGCGTTCGTATGAGGTGGCTGGGTTGCAATAGAGCACACCCATGGCAACAGGGAAGGGGGGCTCCAAAGCGGCTAATAGCTGGGCTAATGGGCGATTGGTCTCGTCGTGGACGAGAACATCTGGTGCGGCGGGCACGATTTCCAGCTCGAGCGTACCCGGCTTGAGTCGCAGCCCTTTCTCCTTGTTCTTGCCGAACAGGAGCGGCTTGCCGTGCTCGACGAGTACCTGAGCATCGGGAGCGACTTCCTTGCCGGTGATATTCTCGAACACCGCGTCGTTGAAGACGACGCAGTTCTGCAGGATCTCGACGAATGAGGCGCCTTGATGTGCGTGCGCCCGTTTCAACGTGGCGATGAGATGCGCCTGCTGGGTGTCGATGGAGCGAGCGACGAACCTGGCACCCGCGCCGAGAGCAAAGGCGCACGCGGAGACGGGATTCTCGATCGAGCCGAGGGGCGTGGAGGGCGAGCGCGTGCCGCGGCGTGAGGTCGGCGAGTATTGGCCTTTGGTGAGTCCGTAGATCTCGTTGTTGAACAGGATGATGTTGAGATCGACGTTGCGGCGCAGCACGTGGAGCATGTGGTTGCCGCCGATCGACAAGCCGTCGCCGTCGCCCGTCATCACCCAGACGTCGAGCTCGGGATTCGCGAGCTTGATGCCGGTGGCGATCGCCGGGGCGCGGCCATGCACGGTGTGGAACCCGTACGTGGACATATAGTAAGGAAAGCGCGCCGCGCAGCCGATCCCGCTCACGAACACGGTGCGCTCGCGCACGAGCCCCATGTCGGCGCACGCCTTCTGCACCGCCTTCAGGATCGCGTAGTCGCCGCAGCCCGGACACCACCGGACTTCCTGGTCCGAGGCGTAATCTTTGGGCGCGAGTTGGGCGTCGGTGATCGTGGTAACCGTCATCCGGCGTCACCTCCGAATCCCTTTGCCTCAGGGGGCGGAGGGGCGCCCCCCCGAATTCTTTGCACGATATCCGTAACGCGGAACGGCTTACCGGTCACCTTGGGGAACGACACCGCGTCGATCAGATACTCCGCGCGCAGCAGCTTCACGAGTTGGCCGTTGTTCATTTCGGGCACCAGCACGCGATCGTAGCGCTTCAGCAGCTCCCCTAAGTTGCGCGGGAACGGGCTCAGGTAGCGCACATGAATGTGCGCGACGTCCAGGCCCTCATCCCGCGCGAGCTTCACAGCTTGATGAATCGCGCCGAATGTCGAGCCCCACCCGACCACCGCCAGGTTCCCGTGATCGTCGCCCAGCGAGACGCTCTGCAGCGGAATGTCGTTCGCAATCCCCGCGATCTTGTCCGCACGCGCCCCGGTCATGCGGGCGTGGTTGTCGGGATCGTAGGAGATGTGCCCCGAGTCATAATCGCGCTCGAGCCCGCCGATGCGATGCTCGAGCTCCGGCGTGCCGGGCTTCACCCACGGCCGCGCCAGCGTCTCGGCGTCGCGGAGGAACGGATGGAATCCTTCCGGCTCCGTGCGGTAGGTGACCGGGAAGCGTGGCAGGTCTGCCTCGCGCGGGATGCGCCACGGCTCGGCGGCGTGTGCCAGGTACCCGTCGCTCAGGATGATCACCGGCGTCATGTACTTGGTGGCCAGGCGCACCGCTTCGATCGCGATGTCGAAGCAGTCGGCCGTGGAAACGGGTGCGAGCACCGCGAGCGGCGCGTCGGCGTTGCGGCCGAGCACCGCTTGAAACAGATCCGACTGCTCTGCTTTCGTCGGCATGCCGGTCGACGGGCCGGCGCGTTGCGAATCGACGACGATGAGCGGGAGCTCGGTGGCGATCGCGAGGCCCAGCATCTCCGTCTTCAACGCGATCCCCGGCCCCGAGCTCGACGTCACGCCGAGCGACCCGGCGTAGGAGGCGCCCAACGCCGCCCCAATTGCGGCGATCTCGTCCTCAGCCTGGAACGTGACGACGCCGTAGGCCCGCAGGTTCGCCAATGTGTGCAGCAGCGCGGATGCCGGTGTGATGGGGTAGCCGGCGAACACCATTTTCTCGATCCCCGCGGCGCGCAGCCCCGCGATGAGGCCCCAGGCGAGACCTTCCGTGCCGCTGACGGTGCGATACCGTCCTGCCTCTACGGCCGCCTTCGGGACGACGTAGCCGACCATGTGCTCCGTCATCTCGGCCGTCTCCCCGAAGGCGTGCCCCGCGTTCAGGGCTGCGACGTTCGCGTCGGCGATGATCGGCTTCTTGGCGAATTTCCGCTTGAGCCACTCGACGGTCGCCGTCCGCTCGTAGCCGTACATCCACAGCAGCAAGCCGAGCGCCCACATGTTGCGGCAGAGATGCGCTTCGCGTGAGGAGAGCCCGTGCGGCTTTACCGCATCGGCGGTGAGCTTCGTGATGTCGAACTTGAGGACCTGATATTTGGCAAGCGAATCATCCTCGAGCGGATTTTTGGCATAACCCGCTTTCTTCAGGTTGCGCTCGTTGAATGCGTCGGTATCGACGATGACGGTGCCGCCCACCTTCAAGTCACTCACCTCGACCGTCAGCGCCGCGGGATTCATCGCGACGAGCACGTCCACCGCGTCGCCCGGCGTCATGACGTCGGTGCCGCCGAAATGGATCTGGAACGCGGAGACGCCGAAGGTCGTGCCGGTCGGTGCGCGGATTTCCGCTGGGAAATCGGGGAACGTGGAGAAATCGCTGCCCGCGAGCGCGGTCTCGAGGGTGAACTGCGCGCCGGTCACCTGCATCCCGTCACCCGAGTCGCCGGCGAATCGGATGACGACCGAGTCGCGGGTTTCGCGTTGCGAACGAGGGACGGTCGAGGTGGCCATATCCTTAATCTATACGACGTTTCGCAGCACGAACCACACGTTGGCGGGGCGTTCGGCAAGCCGTCGCATGTACCAGGCAAACCAGGCGCTGCCATAGCTGATCAGGACCCGCACCTCGGCGCCCATCGACGCCAGGTTCCGCTGCTCCTTCGCTCGAATCCCGTAGAGCATGTGGAACTCGTATGCCGAGGCGTCGACGCGCTGGTCCACGGCGGTCTTGCGGATCCACTCCACCAGCGGCAGGTCGTGGGTGCCGAATACCGGTTTGGCGCGCTGGCGCCCCGCCTCGGACAGCAGGCGCTTGGCGAGCTGGCGGTAGTTCTCGTCGACGTCCGCCTTCTTGGGGAACGCGATGTCGGCTGGCTCGTTGTACGCCCCTTTGACCAGGCGGATCGCCGGCGCGATCGGGAGCAAGGCTTCGAGATCTTTCGCCGTCCGGCGCAGGTAGGCCTGGAGGCAAACACCCACGTTCGGCCATTCGCCTTTCGCCCGCCGGTAGACGTCGAGAGTCGCGTCGACGTACCGCGACTCCTCCATGTCGATCCACAGAAACGAGCGCGCCTGTTCGGCGCGGGCGGCGAGCTTCAGCACGTCCTGCACGCACCCTTCGTGGCTCGCATCGATGCCGAGATGCGTAAGCTTGACGGAGACGTGTGCGGGAAGCTTGCGGCGTTGGACCCTCTCGAGCACACCGAGGTAATGATCCCGCACCGCCGCGGCCTCGGCGCGATTGGTGACTTGCTCACCGAGTTCGGTGAGCACGCTCCCCATGCCCGCCTTGGCAAACTGGCCCGCTGCCTCGAGCGCCGCGTCGAGCGTCTCGCCGGGCATGAAGCGCTTCGCGGCTTTTTGGAAGAAACGTCGTTCGCGGAGCTGGCGGGCGAGCCACTGGCTGCGCGAGGCTTTCAGGAGGAGCGTGCGTGCAAATCCCATGGAGAGATAGTGTAGTGTATCGTTATTTCATGCCAGCACGTCGGTTTTTGTTGATCGCCTGCGTGAGCTTCGCGGCCTGCGCCCATCCGGGTGCCGGCGTTCCAGGCGCACCCGTGGAGGGCGCGGCGCCTGAAGACAAATGCGTGCTCTCTACCGGTCCGGTGACTGCGCGTTCGTCCACGGTCACGATCGGTCTCACCGAGCCCGTTGATCCGAAACATGCGCCCGTAGCACGCAACGACGCCGAGCGGATCGTGTTTCGTCATCTGTACGACACGCCGGTCCGCCTCGACTGCGAGGGCCGCGTGCTGCCCGAGCTCGCCGATCAGTGGAACAAGGAGGAGGGCGGTCGCCGCTGGACGTTCCACCTGCGTGATGATGCCCAGTTCTGGGACGGCGCACCGGTCGCCGCACAGGACATCGTGTTTGGAAGAGGGGGCGTCGGTTACACCCTCGGCGCGCTCGATAAACGCACGGTGACGGTATCACTCGCGAAAGAGAAGGACGACGTGCCGTCCGTTTTGGGAGACCGCAGTCTCGCCATCACCAAGCCGGCGCCCGATTCGAGCTGGCCGATCGGTACCGGTCGCTATTGGGCGACGAGCGGGACGACGACGGACAAGGAGATTCGCGCGCATAGCACCACCGGCGACACCATCGTGTTCAAGGTCGCTACGAGTGGTGACGCACGCGATCTGCTCGACGGCGGGGTGGATCTGCTGGTGACCCGTGATCGGGCGCTGCGCGATTACGGCGCCACGCTCCAGAATCACTCCGTGGTCGCGCTGCCATGGGACCGCACGTACGTCTACGTCACCGCCGAGACGGGCGGCACCAGATTCGACGGACTGGAGCAATCGGTGCGCGCCGAAGCCCGCCGCGCGGAGGGCGATTTCTGGTGGCGCGATTTGCGCGGCTGCGGGATTGGGACGGCGCCGGTCGGGGGGGCGACCGTCTCGCCGCCGTCGCCGAGCGGCCAGCATCGCATTCTGTTCCTGCGCTCCGATCCGACGGCGCGCGAGCTGGCAGGGCGGCTCGCTGCCCTCACCCGTGCCGTAGCCACCGCTCGTGGCGCTGACGATTTCAGTGACGCCCTGACGAGCGGGGGGGCCTGGGGGTATGTCGTCGCCTTGCCGCGCGCGACGGCCGATCCATGCCGCACGGCTAAGGACCTGCTCCCCGCGTGGGCGGCGACGTTCACGCCGCTCGTCGATACCCGTGCGACCGCCATCATCCGCCGAGGCTCAGCTCGCTGGACAATCGATCAAGACGGGACGGTGCATCTCGCACCATGAGCTTCCGCACGCGCCTCCTCATCTCGTTCGGGGTGGTGGTGCTGGTTCCGCTGCTCGTCTTTGGTCTCGGCATCCGCGGCGCGATGTCGCGCAGCGTCACGGGCGAGTACGAGCGCCGGGTGTCCGCGCTTGTCGACGTCATGCGGGCGGACATTGCGCGTGAGAGTGATCGGATCGCATCACGCCTGACGGCACTGAAGAAATCAATCACCGCCGACGACAAATTTCGCGCCATGGTGCTGCGCGGCGAGGACAGTGCGTACGTACTCGACTACGCCGACGATGCGATGCGCCTTGCCGGGCTGGGCTATCTGCAGCTCCAGGATGATGAGGGTCGCGTCGTCTCGTCGGGCCATTTTCGCAATGAATTCGGCCGGCTGGGACCCGAGATCCCTCCGGGCGGGCCCGCGCTGGTACGGGCAGCGGCGGCAGAAGGGCCATTCCTCGCGCTCGTGACGAGCGACACGCTCAACGTCGCGCGCCACCCCTTTCGACTCGTAGGCGGCGTGGTCGTGGATTCGGTGTTCCTGCATCGCCTCGCCCGGGATCCGGAGCTGGGAGTCGGACTCGAGCTGCCGCACGATTCGACAACCGCCGACTCCGCGGCGCTCGTCGTGGGGGACCTGGCGCTGCCCTTCGTCGACGCAGCCGATGGACCGGGCACCGTCGAGCGTGCGCGGATCGTCGTGACGCGCTCCGCGGCCCTGCTCACTGCGCTGCAGCGCAACGTGAACCTCTGGTTTGCGGCCGCGGTGCTCGTCGCTGCACTCGCGGCGCTCTTGCTGGCGGGTTGGCTCTCGACTCGGATCAGCTCGCCGGTCGAAGCTCGCATCGCGATCGGCGACCTCGCCCGGCAAGTCAATCACGACGTGAAGAACGGCCTCGCGCCGCTGCGCAATGTGTTTCGCCATCTCGCGCAGGTCGCGCGCGACAAGCCGGATGAGCTGCCGCGCGTGTTCGCCGAGCGCCAGGGGACCGTGGAGTCGAGCATCAGCTACCTCGAGACGCTGGCCGCGAATTACGCGAAGCTGTCGCCGCAGGCGGAGCGCAAGGCGACGGACGTGAATGCCGTCGTGCGCGAAACCGTCGGTGGGTCGGGCGCGGTGAAAGCCAAGCTGGCGGAAGGGTTGCCCGCGGTGTCGGTGGACGCGCTGGTGTTGCGGCGGGTGATCGAGAACCTCGTCAGCAACGCGGTCGACAGCCTCGACGGCAAGAACGGCACGGTGACCGTCACGACGGAACGGGGCAAGGGCGTGGTGCGCATCGCCGTGAGCGACACGGGGCGGGGCATGAGCAAGGCGGAGCTGGATCAGGCGTTTAGCGACTTCTACACGACCAAACCGGGTGGGACGGGCCTTGGCCTGTCGATTGTGCGCAGGTTGGTGCTCGATTCGAACGGTTCGCTCAAAGTGGATACCGAGCCCGGGAAGGGCTCCGAGTTCATCGTGGAGCTGCCCGCGCAATGACGCTCGTGCTGATCGTCGATGACGTCCCGGCCATGGCCGAGCAGTACGCGTACGATCTCAAGCGCCTGCGCGGTTATGAAACGCTCATCGCACAGAGTGGCCGCACCGCGCTCGAAAGCCTGACGCGCGATTCGGTCGATTGCGTCATCCTCGATCTCGAGATGCCCGGGATGGACGGCTTCGAGGTGCTGCGCTCGGTGGAGCGGCTTGGCCTGCGCGTGCCGGTCATCGTCTACACCGGCACGGGCGACTACGACCGCTGCGTGCAGGCGATCCGACTCGGCGCCTACAGCTTCATCGACAAGGCCGAACCAATGGAGCGGGTCGCGCAGGAAGTCGAGAACGCGATCGAGCACCGGCGGCTGTCGTCGGAGGTCACCCTACTGCGGCGCGGCTTCGGCCTCGAATCGCCGCTCGTGGGAACCAGCAAGGTGTTGGCGAAACTGAAGGAAGCGATCGTTCGCGTGGCTCCGGTGCCGAGTCCGGCGCTCATCATCGGCGAAAGCGGGACCGGCAAGGAGCTCGTCGCGCGCGAGCTGCACCGGCTGGGCCAAAACCCCAAGGGGCCGTTCGTCGCGCTCAACAGCGGCGCGCTGCCGCACGAGCTCGTGGAGAGCGAGCTGTTCGGACACGAGCGCGGGGCTTTTACAGGCGCCACCGCTACGCGCAAAGGCGCATTCGAGGCGGCGAGCGGCGGCACGCTGTTTCTGGACGAGATCGGTGATCTCCCCGCGAACGCGCAGGCCAAGTTGCTCCGCGTGCTGGAAGAGCGGAAAGTCACCCGCATCGGCGCCAACAAGACGATCGACGTAGACGCGCGCGTGGTCGCGGCCACGCATCGCGACCTCGACCAGGAAGTGAGCGAGAAGCGGTTCCGCGAGGACCTCTTCTATCGGCTCAACGTGCACGTGTTGCGCGTGCCACCGCTGCGTGATCGTCTGTCCGATGTTCCCGCCCTGGTCGAGCACCTGGTGGCCGCAACCTGCGAGCGGTTCGGATTGAAGCCGAAGACCGTGGCACCGGACGCGCTCCAGGCGCTCATGGCCTACGACTGGCGCCGGAACAACATTCGTGAGCTGCGGAACGTGGTCGAGCGCATGATCATCGCGAGCGACGGCGCGGAGCTGGACCTCCAAGCGGTGCCGCCGGACATTCGCCCACGCACGACGCACGACGCACGACGCACGTCAGGCGACGCACGACTGACGTTTGAAGAGCAGAAACAGGAGGCCGAGCGGCAAATCGTGATTCAGGCGTTAGAGCGAAACGACTGGCACGTCACCAAGACAGCCAAAGAGCTTGGACTCGCCGATCACGCGAGTCTGCTCAAAATCATGCGCCGGCTGGGTGTTCAACGGGACACGAATGACAAGAAATCGTAGTGTTTGCTCGTACACATAGAACATCGAACGAAAACGTAAGTCATTCCGGAAACACTCGATAGCCAATAGCCAGTAGCCGGTACCGCCTTTGCCTTCTCCACGAGCGAACCCTGCTCCCGGAGGAGCCATGTCCTACCAGTTCGAGCTCGAGAAATCCAATCGTTCACTGCGGTTTCCAGTCATCATGATGGCGGGAATCGTGGTGACCGTGATCGCCGCGTATGCGTTTGCGGCATGTGGCGATCGCAGTCCCGATCAGGCTCGCGCCGGCGAGCCCACCACGCAGCCGACGAGCACGGTGGCCGTCGGAAATACCAGCAGTGGCACCGAAAAGCCGGCGCTCGTCATCAGTGGTCCCGTGACGTTCGAGATCGCGGATTCCGCCTATCGCGAGCGGCGCTACGACGACGCCACGGTTCTCTTCAAGACCTACACCGCAGGCCGGCCCAGCAACGCCTGGGGCTTCTACATGCTCGGCCTGTCGGCGTGGAAATCCGGCGACCGCGAACAGGCGGAGAGCGCGTTCGTACAGGCGCTCAGCATCGACTCGACGCACGTAAAGAGTCATCTCAACCTGAGCCGCGTGTTGCTGGAGGAAGGCAAGCCGGACAGCGCGCTCGAGCACATCGAACAGGCGATCGCGCTTGATTCGACGTCGAGCGAGCCGCTGCGGCTGCAGGGCCGCGCGTTCGAGGTGCAGGGCAAGACCGACGATGCGATCGTGGCCTACCAGCACGCGATCGCGAAGAACGACAGCGACACCTGGGCGATGAACAACCTGGGCGTGCTGTACATGCAGGTGCAGCGGTTTGAGGACGCGATCGGTCCGCTGGCGCGCGCCAACGAGCTCGAGGACAAGGTCGCCGCGTTCCGCAACAACCTCGGCATGGCGCTCGAGTTGACCGGGCGCTACACGGACGCCGTCGAGCAGTATCGCGCGGCGCTGGCGATCGAAGGGACGTACGGGAAAGCGGTGTCGAACCTGCAGCGCGTCGAGCTGGTGAAGCAGGATCCGTCAATCACGCCGGTCGATTTGACGGAGCGGTCGAAGCAGTTTCAGGATCAGATTTCGAAATGGTAGGGCTAGTTATCCTGGGCGAGCCGCCTCAAGAATCTATTGAGGCGGCTTTCGCTGCTGTGGGGATCGTCGCCGAGGTACTCAACCCGCGCCTCGATGAGCGCGGCGTGCAGCTCGATGCGCGCCTCGGCGGCGCGCGAGAAGAGCGACGCTTCTTCCGGAGCTTTCGCCTCGAGGAGATCGGCCGCGAGCGCCAGCATCCGCCCGGCGAAGGTGACGTACGCGCGCACCATCCCGCCACCCGATGCACCGCGCTCGACCCACTCCGGGAAGCAACCGGCCCACCACAACGCCACCGCCGCGGCGTCGGCCGCGGCTTCGGCTTGCGCCATGGTGCCCTGCGGCAACGCGGCGACGAAGCGCCACCACTCCGCCATACCGTCCTCGCCCTTGGCGATTGCACGCTGCGACTGCGATGTCGCAAACACGACGGGGAGCGTGGCCGCATAGTCGGCCAGCAGGATGTCGGTCACGCCGCGAGTCCGCAGCTGGGCGCGAATCGGGACGTACCAAAGCAGCGTGAGGGGCAGCGGCGCAGGCGCGCCACCACGGCCGAGGACCGCTTCGAGGGCCGCGGGAGAATCGAGCACGGTATCGACGGCGCCCGCTTGCAGCGCTTCGTCGGCTTCGCGTCCTTCCGAGACATCCATCCGCGCGATCTCGTCCACCAGACAGGCGAGGTCGCCGCGGGTCAGTTGTCGATGGATCATGGGCCTGATCATGCTTCCCTCCTTACGGCGACTCTAGAGGCAAGCTTGGTGCCGGTCATCTATCTGACTAGTATGCAATGCGTTAGACTAAAAATCCTCTCCTATTCTGTGGACACACCGCTGCGGAAAGCTGCAATTGGACACGGGTAACGGGCGTGAGGCTGCTCACCAAGCACTCGGGGCCTTGGAGTGCTAAGCCAGCCGGTATAAGTTCCCGCTCCCATGAAAGCCACAGACATTCGCAAAGGTCACGTCCTCATGATCGACGGCCAGCCGTGCCGCGTCATGGACTTCACGCACCGCACCCCCGGCAACCTGCGCGCGTTCGTGCAGGTGCGTTTCCGCAATCTCGTTTCCGGAAACACGTTCGATCAGCGCCTCGCCGCGACCGACTTTCTGCAGGAAGCCCGGCTCGACACCAAAGAGATGCAGGTTCTCTACCAGGATCAGGGCGGCGTGCATGTGATGGATCAGCAGACCTACGAGCAGTACACGCTCGATGAGCGGGCCGTCGGCGAAGACACGCCGTGGCTGCAGCCGGAGATGGTGGTGCAGGTGGAGTGGTTGGACGGACGGCCGATCGCGATCGAGCTGCCGCCGGTGATCGAGCTGAAGGTGGTCGAGACATCGCCGGTGATGAAGACGGCGACGAAGACATCGAGCACGAAGCCCGCCAAGTTGTCGAACGGTGTGACGGTGCAGGTGCCGGAGTTCATCTCACCGGGCGAGAAGGTTCGCGTCGACCCGCGGTCGGGCCAGTATCTCGAACGAGCGAAGTGAGATCTGAGTATCTAAAGCAACTCACCAAGTGATCGTTCACCATGCCAACGGCCTGCATGAACGCATAGCAGATCGTTGGACCGACAAATCGGAAACCACGACCGACGAGAGCCTTGCTCATCGCGGTTGACTCTCTGGTCTCAGCCGGTAACCCGCGCAGCGTCTTCCACGCGTTGACCTTCGGCTTGCCGCCGACGAACTGCCACAGAAACTGATCGAACGACTCGCCCCCGTCCTTCATCTTAAGGAAGGCGCGCGCGTTGCCGATCGCGGATTTTACCTTCTGCCGGTTGCGTACGATGCCCGGATCTCGGAGGATCTTGGCGACGCGCTTGGCATCGTAGCGCGCCATTTTGTCGGGGTCGAAGCCGTCGAAGGCCTTCAGAAAGGCGTCGCGTTTTCTCAAGATGATGGCCCAGGACAAGCCGGCCTGAAATCCGTCCAGGACGAGCTTCCCGAACAGTTGTTTGTCGTTGTGGACCGGGACGCCCCACTCGCTGTCGTGGTAGGCGATCATCTGCGGATTATCCGAAGTCCACGGGCAACGTGTTGGCATACCCAAAAAGGTAGCACTAAGGAAAGAGGCCAGGAATTTCTTCCTGGCCTCTAGCTATCATGGATCTGTCAGCGTTTTAGCGGGTGATGAGCTTGTCCTCGGACGTCACCGCGGTACGCTCGCTGACCTGAGAAGCCGAGCCTTCGAGGATGATCACGAGGAACTTCGAGGTCCGCCAGAAGTCGACGGGCGACGTAATCGTCAGGCTCGAGACGCCGCTGTACTTGTCGTTGTTCCGCTGCTCGGCGATGTACTCGAGATCCTGGAGCGACGCCACGCGGT
>Ga0070704_100001434_pt1 | contig 12743 bp, 9 predicted proteins | sample KBSK5252metaG_FD_65467 | JGI IMG/M metagenome (GOLD analysis project Ga0070704, IMG submission 65467) | Corn, switchgrass and miscanthus rhizosphere microbial communities from Kellogg Biological Station, Michigan, USA - KBS K5-25-2 metaG | ecosystem: Host-associated > Plants > Roots >...
TAATGGACGAATCGCAAAAAAACTTTGACTGTAGAGCGAATGTGCTGGCCTTCCCCGCGCCAATGAAGGCGAGAAGCAGTGAGCGCCGTTCTGGATTTCGTCGATCGCTTACCCGGCGAACTTTTCTCTGCCTTGCGGCAAGCTCCCTCGCTATCGCTACCTTCATGCTCCCTGGCTGCGCCGACGAGCCCGCACCGAAGCCCGTGGCAGAAACGCCGGCCAAACCAGCGGAACCCGCGGTGCCGGAAGAAATGCAGGCCGCCGCGCAAAATCTTCTTGGAAAAGAAACGCAAGTTCTCATCTTCGGCGATCTCGCAAAAAACGGAAAACAGCAGTTTCTGGCCGCGAATGTCGTTCCGAAAACGCCAAAGAATCAGTTGCCCGGAACCATTGTGACACGCGCCGTGATTGCGGAAAATACCGATGGCCAGTGGTCGGAACTTCTCCGCTGCGATGAATATTTGAAAAATTCCAAAGGCTATCTGGCGCTGACCCCGCTGGCACCGGTAGCCGGTTGGCGCGTGCAATATGACCAAGACCCCGTCAAGGGCATCCAGTTGTACTTCACAGCTCTCAAGGGCACGGACGCCACGGATGCGCATGTTCTTCCCATCGGCATCGCCTGGAATCCCGCGACAAAACGCTACCAATCGCTCGACCGCACCTACGAACATTTCCTCCTGGAATCACCATCCTTGTCCACCGCCAGGTCGGTGCTCCGATGAGCGCGGCCGCGGCAACCATTGGCGCCACCCCGGACGCCAAGAAACCGTCCAAGTCTTCCTCCTGGAAAAATCTTGTCGGTCTCCTTCCCTATCTCGGCCGCTATCGCGGATCGCTCACTCTCGGAATGCTCGCTCTGGTAGTTTCGAGCATCGTTCAAAATGTAATCCCGCTCGCCACCGGAGTCCTTACCGACATCCTCGCAGGCAGCGCCCGTCCGTTTGAGAGCAGTGCCCAAGGCCACTTGCTGGCAGGCTCCTGGTTGAGCCGCACGATCCCCTACTACACTCCCCACAGCCGCCACGCGCTGGGCATCTATTGCCTGCTCCTCATCGCTCTCGTGTCTTTGCGCGCCGTGCTTTCCTTCTGGACCCGCTGGGTGCTTATCGGCATTTCCCGCGACATCGAGTTTGACATCCGCGGCGGTTTGCTGAACCGCTTGCTGCTTATGGAGCCGGAATTCTACGTCCGCAATCGCACTGGCGAACTGATGTCTCGTGCCACAAATGACCTCAACGCCGTGCGCATGGTCCTGGGTCCGGGAATCATGTACAGCGGCCAAACCATTATCGGCATGGCCCTCGCGATCCTCGTCATGTCTCAACTGTCGGGCAGCCTCACGCTCTGGATTCTCCTGCCCGTGCCGGTCGTTGCAGTGGTCGTTCAGCATTTTGGCAAGGTCATCCACGAACTGTACGAAAAAATCCAAGCGTCCCTTGCGACGCTCTCCGCCAAGGTGCAGGAAAACCTGGCGGGGGTCCGCGTCGTTCGTGCCTACGCACAGGAACAAGCCGAAATCCGCGGCTTTGACGAGCCCAACCGCGAGTACGTCTCCCGCAACGTAAAATTGATCCGCACTTGGAGCATGTTCATGCCCTCGCTCCAGGCTCTCATCGGTATCACTTTCTTGATCGTCTTGTGGCAAGGGGGCCATCTCGTTCTTTCCGGGCGAATTTCTCTCGGCGCTCTCATCGCTTTTTACAGTTATCTTGGCATCCTGGTTTGGCCCATGATCGCCCTGGGTTGGGTCACAAACATATTTCAGCGTGGCGCCGCGTCCATGGGCCGCCTGAACCACATTCTCATTGCGCAACCGCAAATCGACGACCGCGCCGCCACCGTCCCCGCTGAAATGAAGGTCGAAGGTGATATTGAGTTTCGCAATCTCAACTTTTCTTATCCGACCACGATGGCCGGAGGCAGCGCGAATGGCAGCGGAAATGGCAATCGTTCCGCGACGGACGGCGTTCTTCGCGACATCAACCTTCACATCCCCGCCGGTTCGACGCTCGCTATTGTCGGTCCTACCGGCAGCGGCAAAACCACTCTTGCCGCTCTTGTCGCGCGCCTTTGGGAAGCGCCCGAGGGCGCCGTCCTTATCGATGGGCGCTCCATCCGCGAATGGCCGCTCGACTCACTTCGCCGCGCCATCGGCTACGTCCCGCAGGACACCTATCTTTTCAGCGAAAGCGTCGGCGAAAATATCGCTTTCGGCTTGCCAAAATTTGATCTCGAGCGCGTGCGCGAAGCCGCCGAAGTCGCCAGCCTCGACGGCGACGTTCAGGAATTCCCCGCGAAGTACGACACCATGGTCGGCGAACGCGGCATCACCCTTTCTGGCGGACAGAAACAGCGCACCGCTCTTGCTCGCGCCATTGTGCGAGACCCGCGCATCCTCATCCTCGATGACTCGCTCTCCAGCGTCGATACCCAGACCGAAGAGCGCATTCTCAGCCGCCTGCGCGGCATCATGGGCGGACGCACCACCATTCTGATCGCCCACCGCACCTCGACCGTTCGCGATGCCGATCAAATCGTCGTCTTGCGCGATGGCCGCATCACCGAGCGCGGCACCCACGACGAACTTCTCGCGCGCGGCGGCTATTACGCGGACCTCTATCAAAAGCAATTGCTGGAAGAAGAGCTCGAACGGGCATGAGCAACATTCACGAAGAAGAGAAGCTCGGCAAAGCCTACGACGCGCACCTGATGCGCCGCCTGATGCAGTATCTGCGCCCCTACAAGTGGCGGGTCGTCCTCGCAATGGCGCTTGTCGCCATCGTGACCCCTCTCGAGCTCGCCCCTCCTTGGCTCTTTTGGAAGTCCATCGATGGCTACTTTACTCCCGCTCTAAAGCACCTAATTCCGCAGAGCCAGGCTTGGCGCGGCATCGAGTGGATCAGTCTCGCCTTCCTCGCCATCCTCATCTCCGATTTCCTCGCCCAGTACGCGCAAATTCGCATCATGCAGCGCGTCGGCCAGCAAACTATGTACGACATGCGCAGCGGGATTTTCGCGCATATCCAGCGCCTGCCCATGAGCTACTTCGACCGCAATCCCGTCGGTCGCCTCGTCACCCGCGTCACCACGGACGTCGACGCCTTGAACGACCTATTCGCCGCGGGCGTCGTAACGATGATCAACGATTTCTTCCTTCTAACCGTGCTAGCGGCCTATCTTTTCTACAAGGACCATCGCCTCGCCTTCGATGCTTTCGCTGTCCTCCCCTTCATTTTCGTGGTCACCTATTTCTTCCGCAAGTTTGTGCGCGACGCCAACCGCCGCATCCGCACGGCCATCGCCCGTATCAACGCCTTCCTCCAGGAATATATTTCCGGCATGAGCGCGGTGCAATTGTTCAATCGCGAGCGCAAAGCCCGCATCGAATTCGAAAGTCGCAATCGCGACAACATGAAGGCTTGGTACGATGCCATCCTCGCTTTTGCGCTCTTCTACCCTGCCGTCGAGTTTCTAAGCGTTGCCACAATCGCACTGATCTACTGGAATGGAGGAAATCGCGTCTTGGCCGGGCCCCTCACGCTTGGAGTGCTTGTTGGCTTCACGATGTGGGCTACGCGCTTTTTCCGCCCCATTCAGGACCTCAGCGAAAAATTCAACATCCTGCAATCCGCCATGGCCGCTTCCGAGCGCATTTTCAAGTTGCTGGATGAGCCCATCACCATCGATTCCGCTGCGCAGGCGGTCCGCCTCGATTCTCCGCGCGGCGAAATCGAATTTCGCAATGTCTGGTTCAGCTACCGCGATGTCCCTGAACCCGCAGATGAAGACTGGGTCCTGCGCGATGTCTCTTTCCGCGTTGAGCCCGGCCAGACTCTCGCCATCGTCGGCCACACCGGCGCCGGCAAGACCACCTTGATCTCCCTGCTCCTCCGTTTCTACGACGTCCAGCGCGGCCAGATCCTCCTCGACGGAATTGACATCAAGACTCTCAACCTGCAGGATCTGCGCCGGCACTTCGGCATCGTACTGCAGGATTCCTTCCTCTTCACCGGAACTATCGAGTCGAACGTTCGCCTCGGCTCTCCCGGCATCGACCGCCTAACCGTCGAGCGCGCCGTCGACGAAATCGGCCTCGGCGATTTTGTGCGCACCCTCCCCGAAGGCGTCGACACGAGCGTCAACGAGCGCGGCTCCACTCTCTCCGTCGGCCAGCGCCAGCTCATCTGCTTCGCGCGAGCCCTCGCCCACAACCCGCGCTTCCTCATCCTCGATGAAGCCACTTCCAGCGTGGACACCAAAACCGAGCTACAGATTCGCGAGGCCCTTGACCGTCTGCTTTCCGGACGCACCTCTCTCGTCATCGCTCATCGCCTCAGTACGATTCAATACGCTTCTCGCATCCTCGTCTTCCATAAAGGACGCCTCCGCGAGCAAGGCGCCCATCAGGAACTTCTCGCCCAGCGCGGCATCTACTACCGTCTCTACCAGCTCCAGTACAAGGAGCAGGAACTGGGCCTGCCCGAAGACACGCGCGACGCCGCCGGCAATCTCGCGGACCAGCCTCGCGGACCGCTCCCCGCTCCTCAGCCCGCCACGGATTGAGCGCCGTCACCGCGCATGCCTCCGATTCCGCTCCTCATCTCCGCAGGCGAAGCTTCCGGGGATATGTACGCCGCCCGCCTCGCGACCGCGTTGCAAAAACGCATGGACGTCGCTCTCTTCGGCATGGGCGGTCCCCAGATGCGCGCCGCTGGCGTTGACGTCATCACCGATTACAAGGAAGTCTCCGTTGTCGGCATCACGGAAATTCTCAGCCACCTGCCCTCGCTAATCCGCGCCATGCGCCGTCTCGTCTCCGAAGCCCAGCGCCGCAAGCCGCCTTTCGCCATCCTCACCGATTTTCCCGGCTTTCATCTCCGCCTCGCGCGCAAGCTTCGCCCGCTTGGCGTCCGCAACATTTACTACATCTGCCCGCAATTCTGGGCCTGGCGGCCGTGGCGAGTGCGCATTGTGCGCCGGCGTTTCGCCCAGGCTCTCTGCATTTTTCCTTTCGAAGAAGCCTTCTTCGGCAGCGCGGGCGTTCCCACGAAATTCATCGGCCATCCGCTCGTCGGCGCCGTGAATGCTACGCAATCCCGCGAAGACTTCTGCCGTCAGCAAAATCTCGATCCCTCCCAGCCGATTGTCACGATCTTGCCCGGCAGCAGGCACGCCGAGCTAGCCCAGCACATGCCCGTGATTCGCGAAGCTTGCGCCCAAATCCAGCAGCAGCGCCCCACGCAGTTTGTCGTGGCCGCAGCCGCTCACAGCAACCTGCACGAACTTAAAACGGGTTGGAACTCCGCGCTTAGCCTTCGCATCGTCGAAGGCCTGACCTATAACGCACTCGCCGCCGCCGACGCTGCCATCGTTTCCAGCGGCACCGCCACCGTTGAGGCCGCGCTTCTCGATGTCCCCATGGTCGTCGTCTATCGCGTAACTCCGCTCACAGCCCTGCTCGCCAAACCCCTCGTGCGCACGTCTTACTTCAGTATGGTGAACTTGATTGCCGAACGCACAGTCGTTCCCGAGCTGATTCAAAAGGACTTCACCCCGAAGAGAGTCGCCGATGAGGTCCTCGGCCTCCTGAATGATCCGCGCTCCCGCCAGGCACTTCGAGCCGGCCTCGCTGAAGTCCGCACGCGCCTGGGCCCTCCAGGGGCTGTTGACCGGGCCGCCGAAGCGATTGTCAGCCTACTCGCAAGCAGCCGTGGCAACGCTTAGCCCCGTGTCTGCTATCCTATATACGTAGAATGGTGTCGGTTCGCACCTCTGTGAAAGGTGCCCGCTGAAAGGTATTGGATGCCGGTTCGTCGAAGAATTCCAGCTAAGTCTGCCGTCTTGCTCCTCGTGGCCTTCTCTTGCGCCGCCGTTCCGCTCCGGGCCCAAGCGCCCCGGCCTGTCGGTTTTCTCGCACAGCGTTACGACGTCTCCGCCACGCTCGACTCCACGCGCCAATCCATCAGCGCCGTTGCCAAAATCGAGTTTAGAGCCTCGGAGGTTACCAGCAATCTCCGCGTCGAGTTGCATCCGAATCTGATCGTCAGTGACGTAAAAACTGCCGAAGGCAAATCGGTGGGATTTGGCCGCGATTCGATGAACCCACTGTATGTTCTCGTCACCCTGCCCACACCCGTGGCCGCGGGAGGGCAAGTCACATTGACGTTCACTTACGCCGGCTTGCTCGCCAACGAAGAGAACAGCCCGGTCCCCGGCGTGCGCGCTGCCGTCGTCGGCCACGATGACGCCTATCTGCTTCTTCCCTCCAGATGGTTCCCTCTCACCAACTATCCCTCCAATCGCTATACCGCCACTTTTCGTCTGAATGTGCCTGACAGCTTTGCCGTGGCCGGTTCCGGAAAGAGTTCCGCGCCGACACCCATGGCAGGAAAAACTGCCGGAGAGGGCGGACGTCTGCTGTACACCTTCGACTGCCCGACCCTCGGACCGCACGGCACATTCGTCGCCGGAAATCTCCAGTTGAATCCCAAGCAAGCGGAAGGAATCGACGTCGCGGTTTACGCCCCGCGCGCTGATTCCGCCAACGCACAAGGTTTTGCGGACGACGTCGCCCGCGCCGTTACGGTTTTTTCCGACATGTTCGGCGGCCTGCAGGACCCCGCCTTTACCATGATTCAATTGCCTGACGGCACAGTCCGCGATTTCGCTGCTCCTGGTGTCCTTTTGTTGAGCCGCCGCCTCTGGGAGCCGAAAACCGCCGAGCGCACCATCGCCCGCCTCGTCGCTTCCCAATGGTTTGGCGACTCCGTCCTTCCAGCCTCGCCAGGCGATGTTTGGGTTACTGACGGTCTGACCCGCTATTGCGAGGAGATGTACGCCGAGCAAAGCGCCGGTAAAGAAGCAGGCCTCCGCGCCGTCGATGAATTTGCAGTCGGCGCCTTGATGTATGAAGACGCCGCCCCCATCGCGCAGGCAGCCCGGCTGGCTCCCTACTCGAGCGACTATCGCTCGGTCGTGCTCAATAAAGGCGCCATGGTTTTCCACATGCTCCGCGCACTCATGGGCGATGTCGCCTTCAAGACGCTCCTCCATGATTTTGCAACGCAGTACGCGGGCAAGACCGTACGCATAGATGAATTCATTAATTTGGCGGACAAAGACGTCCAGGCAGCCGCCAAGCCCGGCGAGGTGGCCCCGAATCTCCGCGCCTTTTTCGCCCAGTGGCTCAATTCCACCGGCGTGCCCGACTTTACTCTCGATTACGTGACCTACCGCACTCCGAAGGGCTTTCGCGTCGTCGGCAAAATCAAACAACCCATCGATACCTTCAGCATGCCCGTTCAATTGCGTATAGATACAGAAGGTAACCCGGAGACGCAGTGGGTGGATGTTCTGGGCTTGGAATCACCATTTACGATCGAGACTTTCGGCCGGCCGAAACCGGGCGGCATCAAAATTGACCCGAATAACCTCGTACTCAAAGGCAGCACTCCACTTCGTGCTCGCGCCGCCATTGCCCGAGGAGAGGAGCTCGCCGAACAGGGTCTCTATTACGACGCCATCAAACAGTATCAGAGAGCACTCTCCATCCAGCCCGGCCGCCCGCTCGCCAATTTCCGCATGGGCGAAGCCTTCTTCTACCAAAAGAATTATCAGGCCGCCGCCAACGCCTTCCGCGAATCGCTGCAAGCCGTTCCCGAGCCCTCCGAAAAATGGACCGAGGTCTGGGGCCATGTCTACCTCGGCAAGATTTTCGATCTCCTCGGCCAGCGCGAGCGCGCCGTAAACGAATACAGCAAAGCCAAGCAAACCAACGACGACACCGGCGGCGCGCAACTCGAAGCCGAGCGCTGGCTCAAAAAGGCGTACACCGAAAGCGGCATCTCCGCCGCAAACCCTGCCAGCGGCGCCACACCCGCGTCCACGGCCCCCGTGCCGCCACCGGCTGGTGACCGGCCCGTGCTAAAAAAGCCCGGTCAATAATAGCCGGCGATCGCCGCTGGGGCCTGGCCCTGGCATCCGAAGTTGAACTGCACGGAAATTCCACCCGCATGCCAGTTTCCGGCAATGCGGCTACTCGTCCACCGACAGCTCGGGAGGTTCGCCGGGCTTGCTCCTCTCGCTTGCCTCTTAACCGACACAGCTTTGTGTGCTCAGACTCTGCAACGACGAGGATGGGCATGTCAGTGTGGGCTTATTTCCAAAGCGCGAGGAAATCAGGAAACGCTGCACAGCCATTGACAGTGTCTCCTTGTAATTCGGAACAGCACGAGCATGCATTCATACAAAGAAGCTTTGCAAAGTACTGTGGCTACTGATACCACCAACAGGCCGCTCCCCAAATAAAGTCTTCTTGTTCTGTCTGTAATAAGACAAATAGGACTTGACGCCGTAGTTGATATCTCATATCGTCGGCACGCACTGTCCACTTCTACCAGCAGAAGGACAAGCAGACGCTCCCGCTTTTTAGGCCGTCAAGAAGCAATTTCAAGTTTCCGCTACTCTTCTGCGATTTCCATCCGGGCGTGGGACCTTGCACTGAAAAAAATGGGAGGAACCGATGCACACCCGACTGACTACCTTTATCCTTTTCGCGCTACTGATACTGACGTGCGGGGCCGGCGCAGGATTTGCGCAAGAGGTCGATATGGTTGATCCGTCTTTTTTGGCAAACGCCTCCAGCAAAGCGTTCCATCCTCAACCACACGATCTGACCAACGGTCAGGCACACTCCCGATTCGGTATCAACGGGATCGATTCTATCCCCAACTTCAACGACCACTTCTTCGCGGATGGGTTCGATTTCAATGGCAATCCGAACCGTCACTGGTATACCAACACGGTCGGAAATCCGCCCCAGATGGGGGGTACCACACTCCTTGGCGCCCCGCTTCAGCCCGTGAATGTCGAACTGGATGACGCCAACGGGAATCTACGAATTGTGGGAGGTCACCCATTGATTTCGGATGCGACCAAATTCGTAGCACCAGTATTGGGATCCCCAGTATTCTCCAACTTCACTTACTCGAGCGGCGCCGACCCGACGCAGTTTTCCGACGCTATCCAGCGCGCCCAGTACTTCAACAAAATGAAACCAGACTGGCATACCCTGCTGCTGGCGGCTCCCAAGCCGGCCCTCACGATGCACATTCGGCAATCGGCAAACTGCCCAACCGGTCCTAAGTCCGCCGGATGTAACTATACTTTCTCTCTTAATGCCGATGGTACATGTTGCCGATTCATTTTGGTAAACGACAACCCGCCCGATTTTGTTTTCGAGACCGGCCTGGGCGGGATCGTGGTGACCGACATCTCGAACAATGTCATCACCACGAAAGACATGTCCTCGTTCTTGTTTCCCAACGTCTTTCTCTTCTTCGGAAATACTAACAATTGCTGTGTTCTGGGCTTCCACACGTACTTCTTCGAGCCGGGCAGCGATCCCGAACTGCGCTGGGTGCTGAACTATTCCAGCTGGATCAGCCCGGGGCTGTTCGGGGCAGCTTTCACGGACGTCACTGGTCTCAGCCACGAAATCGCTGAGACCTACAACGACCCATTCGTGGTCAGCGACAATGTGCACAACCTGACCCCCTTTACTCTCGCGCCTAACGGGGGCTGTTCGGAGGTTCTGGAAACCGGCGACGTCATCGAGGGTCTCCCGAACGCTACCTTTCCCATCACATTGAACGGCTTCGTGTACCATCCGCAGAACGAAGCCTTACAACAGTGGTTCAAGTTCGAGTCGCCCTCGAGCGCCTTGGGCCATGCCTACAGTTATCCAGACACTACGGTCGTGCCGCAGCTGTCACCGCCTCAGAAGTTTAATTGCCAGCCATAGAATCTCTTTTGTTCTGAGGCCTGGCCGGCTCACCGGCCGGGCCTCACTCACCGGATTTCACCTTTTGCGTCTGTATCCCTCACGGCAAACCCTTCCGATCACAACAAGGGAACATTCTAAAAGAGGTTTGACGCTCCTGTTTTTTCCCATGTCACATTTTTTCTTGACAAACTATTACTCCTGGTATACAGTAGTCGCTGGATATTATTGCGCCCTCTCCCCGTAGCGCCAGCATCTTGCTGGCGTTTTTGCTTTCTGGCGTCCGCCATTCAACCTAAGCCTTTTATTTGCAACACTTACAAGACCTGCACAATTTTGGTGCAAATTTGGCCAATCAAGCCCTTTAGAATGAACACTTACGTAAACTTATAAAAACAAGTGACTTTAAGTTATTTAGAATGAACACTTACGAAAAAAGGGGGAGGGGGGATCCCCCCGGCCACACAGGCCACACACCACACACACGAGCATCACCGCGTGCAAGCCCGCTCGCTCTGCCTCAAGTCGGGAAAGTGCTCAAAGCCCATAGTCCTATCCCAAGCGAACAGTATTTCGTTGAATCGAGTTTCGAGGAGAAATTTCTCAGTACTTGCCAGGCCCTCTATACCCGCCAGGGAAAGTGCTTGCCGCGTCTCTGCAGGCAAAAGAATGGTCACGGCTTTGCGGAACACAGCGCCAGAAAGCTCGTCGCGACGGCGGAGAGTCTTAGCAAGTAGTATTTCTGCCAAATCTACCTAGCCTGCGGCAGACGCGCCCATTTGCAGTTTTTTCCAGGCACGCGTGAACACATCGCAGGCCCGATCGTCGAATAGCACGAAGTAAATCCTCTCCAGCGAGGTTTCATTCTTCAGATTCCGGATTGCCTCTTCGAGCAGGATGGATGCGCACTCTTCCATCGAGAAGCCTGCGATGCCCGTCCCAACCGCTGGAAACGCGATCGTCTTCAAGCCGCGCTCCGCGGCGATACGCAAGGAATGAGCGACGGAGTTTCGCAGCGCCGCCGCCGTGGCCCGCCCGCCGAGCTCCATGCTCGCCGCGTGAATCACGTGGCGGGCTTTCAGTTTGCCGCCGCCCGTGATGGCGGCGTACCCCACTGGAATGCTTCCGATTTCGTCGCACTCGCGCTGAATCTGTTCTCCGCCCTTGCGACGGATCGCTCCCGCAACTCCCGCGCTCAGCTGCAGGTCATTGTTTGCGGCGTTGACGATCGCGTCCGTATCCATGTCCGTCAGGTCTCCCTGCTGGATCATGATTTTTTCCAAAATTGCCTTGTTCATGTTCTCTCTGATGTTTTCGTTTCCATTTTCGACAACCTATATTCTTCGGCAAGACTACTCTGCGATCAGTGGAATTCAATCGCCGTTACTGGCGGAAAGGACCTGTTCATCGCATAGCACGGAAACATCCCTCCCCATACGCCGGCCAACTTCGCGGCAAGCTGCGACAGTCTCCTCGGAAGTCTCTAGCTCTTTCACCAATACTAAACATTCTTCACCTCGGGCATTTGTAGAAAAACGCATCCCGATGCACCGCTCTGGACAAAATGTGACGGCAGCCAGATCGGCGATAGAAAGCGACGCCGTCGTGCTCGCGAAAATGGCGCCCGGCTTCGCAAACTTATCAAAAATCGTGAACAGCTCGATCTTCATTTCCATTTCGTCAGTCACAACCTCGATGATGAGGTCCGCCTCGCGCGAGGCATCTTCAGCGGAGTCTGCCGTGCTCAGGTTCGCCAGCGCGGCATCGCGAGTTCCGGCGTCGATTTTCCCGAGCGCAAACTCTTCGTCAAGCCTCAGCGCAATCCACGCGATTCCCTGCTCCAGCGCCGAAGGCGAAATGTCCTCAAGAATGGTACGGTATCCGGCGAGCGCCGCGAAATATGCGACACTTCGGCCCGTATCGTTCGCGCCTACGATCGCGATGGTCCGTATTTCCATGAAATATTCTCAAGACCAGGCACAAAGTCGCTGTGGCGCTGCTCTAATACCGCGCCACCCGCGGATCTATCTCAACGGACCAGCGTTCGATGCCGCCCGCCATCGATTTCGCGCTCTCGACGCCCTGCTGCCGCAGCCACACCGCCGCGTCCAGGCTGCGCATCCCGTGGTGGCAATAGCAAATCACGTCGTCCGCTTCCAGCAACATATTCAGATTCGCCGGAAGCGTGCCAAGCGGAATCAATTTTGCTCCCGGAAGTCGGCAGCGATCGTATTCCCACGGCTCGCGCACATCCACGAGAAGCATTTTCTCGCCGCGCGTGATTCGCTCGCTCACTTCTCTTGCCGTGATTTGCAGATCGTCCACTTATTTCGCTTTGTCTTGGGAAAGCTTCCGGACCGAAGTGCTACTTGCCCTGAAATTTCGGATGCCTCTTTTCGAAAAATGCCCGAATCCCCTCGCTGGAATCTTCCGAATGGAAGCACTTCATTTGCTGCTCGACTTCGTTATCCAGGGCTTTCACCAGCTCTGCCTTACTGCTTCCGAATAAGACTTTCTTCACGGCGCGAATCGCCAGCGGAGGCCCTTGCGCAATTTTCTGCGCCAAACTCTTCACTTCCGCTTCCAGCTGTGCAGCCGGCACTACGCGGCTCACGATTCCCAGCCGCAGCGCGGTCTGCGCATCCATCATCTCTCCGGTATAGAACATTTCGGCGGCGACCGAAGGGCCCACAAGCTCCGGAAGAAAGTAAGTCCCTCCATAATCCGGGAACAATCCGACTCGAGAAAAATTCTGCCCGAACGTCGCGCCATCCGCGGCGATGCGGATGTCTCCCGCAAGCGCGATGTTCATCCCGGCGCCCGCCGCGGCCCCGTTCACCGCTGCAATCACTGGTTGCGGCATAAGACGCATTTTCAGAACCGCTTGCATGCCTGCGCGCAGAATTGGTTCAAGCTCCGCGGTCTCATTGCGCTCGCGTCCCCTGCCGATGGCCGCCAG
>Ga0070704_100001439_pt1 | contig 12724 bp, 14 predicted proteins | sample KBSK5252metaG_FD_65467 | JGI IMG/M metagenome (GOLD analysis project Ga0070704, IMG submission 65467) | Corn, switchgrass and miscanthus rhizosphere microbial communities from Kellogg Biological Station, Michigan, USA - KBS K5-25-2 metaG | ecosystem: Host-associated > Plants > Roots >...
CGACAAGGGCCAACTGCACCCGATCGACGGCGACTGTCGAGCCGTCCCGTACGTCTTCCAAGTCCTTACGCGCAACCAAAACGTACTGAGGGGCGCCGTCGTGCAGGCGTTCGGAAATCGCCTGCCGCTCATGTTTTTCCACTCCAAGTAGGTTCCGAAGCAACTGCGTTCGCTGCCGTGCCAGCTCTGCGATCGTCTGCACCTTGAAGCGTTCAATGACCGACAAGGCCACATTGCCGCCTGCAAGCCCGGCCAACACCGTCGAGCTCAGAAGAATCGAAGCCCACGGCTCATTGTTGGATGCTTGGGTGATCCAGCACCGGGCAATGAATGCGGACAGAGTCGGGATCGCGAGCGCGCCGCTGATGACGGGATCGAGCTGTGCTGCCGCGATCAACGGGATCAAGAAGAAACCAACCCTCATCACGTTTGATGTCCAGTCATCGGGTGAAGTTAGGCCGGTACGAACCGAGAGAACGGATACGATCGCGACGTCGGCGGCGAGCACTGAAATCGTCATGAGCGTTCGGGTAAGTACCACGGTGCGCGCCGCTGTCCGCAGCGCCCAGGTACCCCAAAATCCGACCAGCACCGCATATAGCGCCAAGACAGCCACACAAATCGGCAGGGTTTTGCTTGGCGGCTCACACGTCAGAGTCACGCCGGCAAAGACGATCAGCACCATGCGCAACGCAAAATTGCAGCGCGGTACCCAAGAATAGATACCGTTGGGAGTCCTGCGGAGACTGCTGCGCGCGATCGTCGACCGCATCCTGGCTTTGTCCGAGCATGGGCGGCTACTGTCCCGTCGCGACTGCGACAGCATATCCCTGCGAGTGTGGCTGCACGGTCACCTCGGCCATCGCCCCCAGCTGGGCGGCGGCGAACCCTTCCAGCAGTCAGGTCGGCTCGTACCCGACTGCTGCGCGTAGGTGGTGACGAATTCATTGAGGAGCATGGATGTGGCAGGTGGGACCTTGGCTCCCGATTCTTTGGACTACACCGCTGTCAATTGATGGTAGTGGTGCCGCGACGACTCGATGTGGCGATGCGCCTTAGCAATTCGAAAGAACCCTGGACCGGAGGTGGGTGCGTTGGCGCCCACGGTGTTTCTCGGCCGCGCGCGCAATCTTTGCATTTCGGTACTGCGCCGGGACCCACTCATGACTGCGAGGCGTTCGACACGGTGAGGTCGTCTGCTCATGACGGTCTGCTGGCGTGCTGGGAGTGGTGCGCTGAGTGGGGAGACGACATTGACGACGAGGCGCTGTGGTCGCCGGTGAACCCGGCCGTGGCCACGGGCCGGGTGCCGATGCAGGCCGTTCTCGACGACCTGCGCTGTGCAGCCCCCGGCTCAGCAGTCGGCCCGCCACCAGATGACCGCGTTTGAGCGAAGTACTGTTCACCAGCTCAGCGAGGAACCTTCCCCAGCGTTGCTGGCAGTGGCGTCACCCAGCGCGAGCCCGAGCATAACGGCCAGGCAGCCGCGATCCGCGCAGTCATGTTGCGCGACCGCTCCAGCGGCCACTGGACGGGTCGAGGTGGTGGTGTTGGCAGTCATTTCAATTCTCCTGTTTGCGTTGTCATTTCGGACGTTCACCGGCTTGTTCCGGCGACGTACCCACTGTGCTGCGGCAAACGGGACGTGTCTGTCCGCCAACCGGTCCGCACACGGGATGAACTCGACGTCCTCCGATTGGGGGACATCCGGCGGACAGCCGGTTAGCGGTCGGCTTGCCACCATCGGGATGTAGGTGGCGAAGAAGCAGACCCCTCCGCACCCGCATCGAATACGAATCCAAGTGTTTCAGTTGATCGAAGCGAAATTGGGCAAGCTCGCCGTGCGCGATCTGACCGCTACAGCGGTTCGGGCGTGGTTCGCCGGTCTGGATTCAAGCAAGCCAACGCGTAACGGCCACGCGTACGCGATCCTCAACATGATCTGCAACACGGCGATCAAGGACGGCTTAGTGGATCGCAAACCCGTGCGACGTGCGTGGTGCGATGAACCCAAAGGGTTCGCAAACAGGTCAAGATTCCGACCACGGTCGAACTGCACGGTATTGCCGACAAGCTGGGCACTGACGAACGAACCTCCCGTTTCCGCGCCCTACGACCGTTCGCTGGTTCCAAGAACGCTCAGATGGCAACGCTGACCGAGAACATGGCGCGGCTGGGCCACAAGACGGTCGGTGCCGCAGTGCGCTACCAGCATTCGGAGGCAGGTCGTGATGCGATCATCGCTAATGCGTTGCCTACCAATGCGATTGCCGAACTGCAAAACCAGCGCCGATGAGAAGCGGATGGGTGACGGATAGGTAGAACCCGGCACCAATTGACGCATCTGCCGCTGGTCAAGATGCTGTTAACCGCAGGTTGCCTACCTCTGCGGACCTGACCGGCTAGACTTCGTGCTAACGCCAAATACATTGTGCCACAATGTAATTAGTGATCGGTTATCCAGCAACGCACGCCACATTGTCGCGTGCTCGTTCTGGGCCGCTCGGCGCGCTGACTCTCGGCGCATCCTGCACTGTTCGGCCACCGCGTCCTCCAGCGACATCAGCCCCGTGGGCGGTGGCTCCGGCGGCAACAGCGGGTTGATTCCTGGCGCTGTGTCGAACGCTGAGCCATGTTCTTCACTATCCGGCGGTATCAAAGGCCGTCGTCGCTCTCGACACGGGCGCGAGAGCGCATCGTCGCGGTCAGCTCGTCGCCGTCGTCAACGATCTCGGCGTCGACCACAAGATCGTAGTTCGCCGCAGGCAGCGTGTGGGAATCCGCCAGGGAGTCGTCAATTCGGCCAATCGATTTGCGATGCTCACCGCGCGAACCGCTTTGGATTGGGCCGTAGCGATTCCAAAACCTGTTCCCGTGGTTACAAGGCCACTTCGACTTCGATGCCCGTTTTCGGAACTTAATCGCGCACGGGCCAAAGCATCACGGATCGCTTGCAGTGCAACGGGATCGGCGACGTTGCCGCCGAGTGCGAATGAAAGCAAACGCTGAACCAGTGCCTCTGCCGCCTGTTGCAATCGACGCTGAGCTTTCACTCTCGTTTGCGGTGCGGCTCCGCGGTGGGCTCTGCACACGTTTCCGCCCAAACTCCTTGCACTCGGTGGCGCCGGCGCAACAATCACACAGAGGCCCGCGCCGCTCGGATTCGGTGGCGCCGGCGCGACACTCGCAGGCCGACGGCGCTATCAGCGTTGGCTACGCCCGTCGCCACACCGACGCATTCGGCTACGTGGTGCTGGCCAACGAGCTGTCGCTGGTGATCGCGCCGATCGCCGGGCTGCTCGGCGCCCTTATCGGGCACGGGGTGGCACCTGGCGTAGCGGTCGGATGCGCCCGTTACCGGGCGTCGCCTCGGTCGCATTTCGCGACTGAACTCAGCTAGCGGACTGCCCCAGATTGGTTGGCAGGCCATCCGACGCGGATATAGCGCCTTCGGGAGACTTTTCGAGTCAGCATCAGCATCGTGTCACCCCGCAAGAGAAAAGACACTTGTCGCGATGCCGCCGCGCGGCGTCGGCATCGCCGTCGCTTTCGGAACTGTCATCGCCCACGCCGACCCTTTGCGATATCGGGCGTGCGAATCGGTCCGAGCGAGTAGGGTCCAATTAACGCGCACGTCGGTGACGTGCGAGTCGACGGTTCGCTTACGCGGCCGCCCTCCAGGACGAAAACTACACAGAAGTACCTCTGGAGGGGAAATGGACGTCGTGTTAGGCGTGTCGATGACACGCACAACGGTCCGCATGGTTCTTGTGAATGGTGTGAAGGCCGACGGTCTCACCCTGGAATCCGAGGTGTTCGATACCACCGCTGAGGGCGGTGCTCCACCGTCGAACGCATCAGAATTAGTGAGCGCCGCGATCCTGGGGACTCAGCAGAGCGCGCTCGCCAGCGATCATCATGTGATAGTCACCGGGGTGACGTGGAGTGACCCCAACGAGGCGCTCGTGTTGCGCGAAAGCCTGACTGCACAAGGCGTCGAAGACGTCACATTGGTGCCGGAATTGCGCGCGGCGGCCGCGCTCGCCCAGGCCGTCGGCCAGGCGGTGGGCTACGACACGACGGCATTGTTGTTCATCACCAAGGAGACGGCGACGCTGTGTGCCGTTGAAACCGCCGGTGGCTCGATGGTGAAGGTGCTCGGTCGACGACTGGACAGCGCGGATGCGATGCCGGTGCTGACAGATATAGTGGCGACTCTGGAGGCCCGGGAGTCGCAACCGCAGGGTCTTTTCGTAGTTGGTTCCGGCGTAGACGTCGGCGCGGTGAAGTCGCATTTGGAAAAGCGGGTGACGTTGCCGGTCATCGTTCCAGAGGACCAGGAAATGGCGTTGGCCCGTGGTGCGGCGCTGACCGCCGCCAACGCGCCCCATGTCGAGGCGTCCACCAGCGCCATGGCCTATTCCCTTGACCCTGACGGTGAGACGGCCGTGACCGCGGCCTCGGTTAGCGGCGATGCGGACACGCAGCAGGCGCCGGTCGCACGTGCGCACACCGACGAGACTTCCAGCGGCCCGAAGACGAATGACGCCTGGGAAGGCCGTGAGTCGTCGACACCGGTCGGCAGTCTGGTGGCGGCGATTTTCGTGATAAGCGTTGTGGCCCTGGTCATGTCGATTGCCGTCAGCGCCCAGCCGACCGCCGATCGGAGCGCCAGCCTCGGCCTGAATGCCAATCTTCCGAGCACCGCGGCGCCGGCACCTCCGCCGGTGCAGGAGGCGCAGCCGATCAGCCCGGCGCCAGCTGCCCCGCAGCCGCCGCCGGAGACCATCCCAAAACCTGTGCCAGTTGTGCAGGAGGCGCCGCAGCTCGCTCCGCAGCAGGCCGCGCCGCGCACCGTGCTCACCCAGGATGCTGCGCTCCGGCCCCAGGCACTGGCACCGGCGGCCCCGCCTCCGGCCCCGGCCGCGCCGCCGCCCGCACCAACGGACGTGCCGGCGGCACCCCCACCGGTGCTGCCGCCACCTGCTGCACCACCACCGGCGGCACCACCACCGGTGATCTTGCCGCAGATCCTCCAGGTGCTATCGCGGCTCGGGCGGGTGTACAGCCGCCCGCCGCAACAGATTCCGCAGCAGCAGCCCCAGTACCCGCAGCAACAGTGGCCGCAGACCCCGCCGCCGCAACAGATTCCGCAGTACCCCCAGTACCCGCAGCAACAGTGGCCGCAAAGCGCGCCGCCGCAACAGATTCCGCAGCACCCGCCCCAGGACCCGCAGTACCCGTCGCAGCAGTGGCCGCAAAGCGCGCCGCCGCAACAGATTCCGCAGTACCCCCAGTACCCATCGCAGCAGTGGCCGCAAAGCGCGCCGCAACAGCAGGCTCCGCAGTACGGACCCGGTAGCTCCGATTTGGGCCGAGACGGCTCGGTACCGGGCAGCAGGGAGCCGGGCGGCGGGTCACGCTTCCCGTTCTGGCCGTACCCCGGTCACTAGGTCGCTGGGGGGGACGTCACCGGAGATACCGACGCTTCGCTGTGCAGCATGGAGTTTGGCCTCCGCAACGCGGTAGCAGCGAGCTAGGCTTCTCGACATCGAGATACTCGCTAACCATTGCGGGGCCACAGCGGCGTCGCGCAGTTTCAGCGTCAGCGAGTACAGCAACGGCATTCTACGCAACGCCTGCTCGCGTGCTCTGGGTTCATCGGCCACCCGACCAGCGTGCACCGGCGGTAGCCGTGCCGACTGAGTAGGCCAGTCCTCGATCGAGATTGTCGCCGACATTGACTTCGCCCACTCAAGCGCATGCTATACGCCCGATCCCCGCCCGCATGCCGTCGGCCATCAATCCCTTTGATGATCGCCTGAGACGTCGGTTTGGTCAGTTCTCGTCGCCGTCGGCGAGGTAGCGGACCAGGTGGTCCGACCTATTCCGAGCGCACTGCAGATGGTGGCCGCGGTTCCCCGGTGGCCTTCGTCGGACGGCCAACTCGAGTTGGGGTTAGCCCGTTCGTGACGATGCGCTAAACGGTCGCCGCTGGGGGGGAATCAGACAGAGAGCGACGCACCATCGCCAACGCCGACACCGAATTGAAGCTGAAGACGACGACAAACTCGCCGACTGGCAGCAATGGGGCCGCAAAGCCAGCTACGAAAAACACCTGCGCGCGGGCGCACAATAGCCGATCTACTCGCCCTTGAGCCGGATCTTCCAGCGGACGAACGTGGCGTAGCCGATGCACAGCACACCAAGCATGCCCATGTCGAAGATCCACCGCTTCGGGGTGTGTTTCCAGAACGAATCGTTGGACGCCGGCGGCCTGGGGACAAGCTTGATCAGGTCCACCGTCGAGGCCGACGCGGCAAAGCCCCACCGAGCCGGCGTGAACCAGGAGAGCTCGTCGACCACGAGCCGGTGCGCCACGGGTATCATGCCGCCGCAAAACACCAGCTGCGAAATGACCAACACCACCAGCATTGGCATGATCTGCTCGTTGGACCGGGCCAGCGCAGACAGCGCTAGCCCGAGTATCGCCCCAGCGACGGCGGTTCCCGCGACATTCAGGAACAGGCCGACGCTCGCGTTGCCGACCACCACATCGCCCTGTGTGGGGCCGCCTTTGCCGTACACAACGATCGCCACCAGGATCGCCGACTGGATGATCGCCGCGGTGGAGTACACCCAGATCTTGGCCAGCAGGTACGCCGTCGTCGACAACCCCACCGCCTGCTCGCGGTGGAAGATCGCCCGCTCGCCGATCAGGTCCCGAATCGTGAGCGCGGTCCCCATGAAGACCGCACCCATAGTCAGCAGCACCAGAATCTGGTCCGGCTCGCTGGGCGCGTCGCCCATCGGGTTGGGTATACCGAAGCCCACGGTCCCAGGCACGGCGAGCGACAGCACACCGACGATGAACGGCAGCAGCGCCTGGAACACGAAGTAGCCGCGGTCCGACATGACGAGCCGCACCTGCCGGCGACCGATTGTGGAGAACTGCCGCCACAGGCTCGTATGCACAGGCTTGCCCAAGTCGGACGGCTTCTCCATCTCCGGCGGCGCCGGCGGCGGGTTGGCCTGCTCCAGGAACCGCCGATTCGCCGCATCGGGATCGGCGCCGACCTTCGCGAAGATGTCGGCCCAGTTCGTCGTGCCCATCGCCCGGCCGATCCCGCTGGGCGGCCCGCAATACGCCGTCCTCCCACCGGGAGCCAACAGCAGCACCTGATCGCAAACGTCAAGGTACGTGAGCGAGTGTGTCACCACCACGACCACGCGGCCGGCATCGGCCAGCTGCCGCAACATCGTCATCACCTGGCGGTCCAGCGCGGGATCCAGGCCAGACGTGGGCTCGTCGAGGATCAGCAGCGACGGGCCGGTCAGCAATTCCATCGCAACCGAAGCCCGTTTGCGCTGGCCCCCGGAGAGCCTGTCCACTCGTGTCTGCGCGTGCGGTGTCATCTCGAGTTCGTCGAGCACCTGTGCCATCACCTGGCGCCGATCTTGCTTGGTGGTGTCCGGCGGTAACCGCAACTCGGCCGCGTAGCCCAACGCCTGGTCGACGGTGAGCTGCCTATGCACCACGTCGTCCTGAGGCACCATGCCGATGCGACTGCGCAACGAGGCGTACTCGCCGTGGATGTCGTGCCCCTCGAACGACACTTTCCCGCGGGTGGGATTCGTCGTGCCGACAATGACTTTCGCCAGCGTCGATTTGCCGGCACCCGACGGGCCGATCACCGCGGTCAGCGTGCCCGGCCGCGCGGAGAACGATACGTTCTTCAATAGCGTGCGCGCGTGCTCGATCGTCAGGCTGATGTGGCGAACCTCCAAACCGCCTGTGCGAGTGGCGGCTTCGGTTTCGGAGCGGCGAACCAGGGTGCCGTTGTGAAATATCAGGTCGATGTTGCCGATCGTCACCACGTCGCCCTCGCGCAGCAGCGCCTTATCCACCCGGGTGCCGTTGACGAACGTCCCGTTGATGCTGCGCGCGTCCAGGATCTTGACGCCCTCGGAGCTGGGCACCAACGTTGCATGATGACGTGATGCCAGCACATCGGGGATCACGATGTCGTTGTCGGTAGCGCGGCCAATAGTGGTGGTGCCCGGCGGCGGTGCGGGCGCAGGGCTGCGCAGGATCCTGATCATGTTCGTCGCGATGTTCGACCCGTCGCCGCTACTTGGCTTCGCTGACGGCCTGAGTTCTATCGGCGTCGGATAGTTGAATTGCGACGCAGGTTGTGAAACTTGCCGTTGTGCCAGGGGCGACACCGGCTGCGGGCCGGCCGGCGGTCGGACGGGCTGGGGACCGCTCGGCTGCCCGCCGACGGCACCCATGTGGCGCCCGACCTCGAACGTCAGCCTCGGCCCGTCAGGATTACTGATGTTGATGCTCTGCCCGTCGCTGATGTCTACCGACCGCACCCGTCGACGGTCAACGAAGATTCCGTTCTCGCTGCCGTTGTCGATCGCCACCCACCGGCCGTGGTCGAAGCGCAACACGATATGCGCGCGCGACACCAGCGGATGGGCCACGCGGACGTCGGCACGGAGATCCCGCCCGATGACCACGTCGTTGCCCGGCGCGAAGGTGCGTTGTGACCCATCGGTCCGAACGGTCAGCGCGGGCATCGGGGGCCCCCAATTTAAGTGCAACTCACGACACACAATTAACTTCGGTAACTGTGCTTTACAAAAGTCACATTTACAACACGATGCGGTAAAGGATCCACACACTTAGGCGTTTCTTAGCCCGCTTATGTGCGGTCGTCGTGTAACGCTTACCAGTTTTTTGCCGTCAGCCCGCCGCCGCTCGGTGTTGATAACGCAGCCTCGGCACGGCGCAGCACCTGGTGGCCGGTGATTACCGCGCGCAGATCCGCCGCGGTGATCTGCGCGGATTCGGCCAGCGCCCGGCCAGCGGCACTGTCGGCGTCCAGCCACAGGTGAGTGTCAAACGTGGTGCCCCCGGCAGGTGCCCCGGCAGGATTCGAATCTGCGGTCGGGAGATGAGCAGCTACCTGTCCTCGAACGTCGTACTTCACCTCACCCAAAACCAGTCTGTACACGCGCTTCGTCCGCCACTCCCAGCACCTCCGCTGCCGCCTCTCCGATCAGGCCGGCCGTGTCGTGATGCAAGTCGACCTGCGCGCCGATCGCCCGCTGTGACATCGGTGGCCTGTGATCATGCAGACAACGCGGACCCAGCGATTCAGTAACCGCTGAGCAACGTGCGCAGCCGACTAAGCGCCTGAGGTCCGACGCTACTGCAGATGCGCGCAGGATCGGCCGGTCGACGTCCCCACAGCAACAACACCCTTGCGGCGCTGTCGGTTTCCAGCGTCGGGGCTCCGTCAGCGGGTTCCAGCTCGATCGTCGTGCAGTCGGCATCGGCTCGAATTACGACGTCGTCGGTGCCGGCCACCCTCAGCCGTGCTTGCACGCACTCATCCCCACGCAGATCCAGTTGTTTGGCTCCACGCTGGAGCAACGGCGCGCCGACAGCTTTGACGCTGTGCTCGGTCATCCACCACTGCCCCAGTCGGGTCTGGGCGGCGGGATCGTCACCGGTGATGTCCCAACCGTGCAGCACGAGCTCCTCGCGCATGTGCTCGGCGAACCATGGAATCTTCATGGTGCGACGCGTCCACGCCACGTCCCTGTCGCCGGGAAGTTCCCGAGCCGCCGTGGCGACGGCGCCCAGCCGTTGCATCCTGTCGACGAACGCCATCCACAGGTCGGCGTTGTTCATGGCGCGAAACGGTGCCTCACGTTCCTCGAAGCCGCGGGTGTCAACCGGGCTTCCAACCAAGTGTGCTTCCAGCACCCGAGCAAGCTCTTCTGCGTTCCCGGTCTGGTGAACGACGACGTCGCGCACGGTCCATGCTTCACACCATGTCCCGGCGTCGGGACGGCGTTGTTGCACCGCCTCGGCGAACGGCTCGAACTCGGGGAAGAGGTCGCCATCGACGTGGTGAGCTCGTCGGTGAATGGTCATGATCACAGGGTTACCCGAATACGCTTCGACGAATGTCGAATTAAGGGTGCATTCCGCGGGCGCACCCCTGCGTGATAGGCGCACTGTGCGTGGCCTCGGGTAGCCAGCGTCTACCCACACCGACTTCACGTCGCGCCAACCGAAACGAGGCCGGAGCCCGCGGTGCTGGCTTCGGCCTGTCCGACGGCCAAACCCCGACGAGGGCGAGCGCGCACCCCCGTTGAGTCAGCAGCGTCGGGCGCTCACCGGGGCATCGGCACTGGAACCGGCTCACCGGACTCGATCAGGCGCGCGCCCAGCTCGTAGTCGTCGTCCGCGTTGCACGCAAGACGCCGACAGCCCTGCCGTCGACCTCGTACCACACCGTAAAACCATCGTCGCGTTCGAGCAGCCGACTGCGCTGGTAACCGTCGCCCCAGGCGTGATATTTCACCGTCGGCGCGCCGATCGTAGTCCAAAACCCCCGCACTGCGCCCTATTTCGCATCAACGCCGGCAGCGCTGGCACCACAGGCAGCGGCAGCGGTCAGCCCACGGGCATCATTACCAGCCCGGTTGCCTCCGCGGGCACCGTGCCGTTGATCACGCCCGCGGTCGCCGAGTCCCTCACGCTGCGGATGCTTCGCGGAGCAGAAGCGCTCCCGCCGCCCTTTCCAGCCGAACGCATCATGGACCGCCAACCCGAGCATCATCAACCCCTTTGAGGAAGCTGGAGACCACCGACGGCGCGCTGAAGTTCCCTGGGCTGCAAGACAATCCGCCGATGCTGCTCGGTCGCCACATGTACGAGAATAGCAACATGGACGGCACATTCGACGCGACAGCGACGGCGAACAACCACCTGCTTCTAAATCTGGCGTTCGAGAACTTGTCATCGTCGACCGTTTAGGCAGCACGCTCGAGCTGGTGCCTCACCTCGTGGGAAGCAACCGCCGGCCGACCGGCCAGCGGGGCGCCCTGCTGTGGGTTCCGCAGGCGTTCCGGCTGCTGAATCTCGCGACGGGCGCCTAGCGGTCCCTGAGACTGCGGCGGGCCGGTGGAACGGGCTACCTTCCCCGGATGGCCACCGGCCCACACCGGAGGAACGATCCGCGAGCGTGGCCGTCACTTTGCCCCGTAGCCAGCGGGGTTGAGTTGGTAGGCGATGAGGGTTGGCGCTAGCTGCTTAACGCCAGGGCTGGTCTGCCCTCATCGCCAGTGCAATGGGCATCCGACCTCAGCCGCGGTCCGCCCACTGCAAGGGGCCCCCTCTTGTAGCCGGCTCGACTTCGTTTCCGATTGGCAAGTGCAGCTGCGCTGCCGGGACGAGTGGGGAAGCTGACCTGATGTTGCGCGGCCATTGATGGCCATCTACGACATGCCAACGTCACGAGGCGTGGTCGGCATGAGCGAATGCTCTTGTTAGGCAGCGGTTCAGAACGGCTGCCCTACGTCCGACCGGGCTGCGATTCAACGTCTCACGCGTTACCAAACCTCGCCCGGTGACGAAACAGCCAAGATGTCCGAGTGCTTCTAGCCGCTCCGGCGTTCGTCATCCTTCTCGAGTAGCTGGTGGGCAACATCGCGCAGCTTAATGTTGTGGCGCTGAGATAGATCGGCCATGGCGGAGAATGCCTGGTCTGCGCTGCATCCGGTGCGCGCGGCATTGTGTCGTGCCGAGGGGAACTGGCTTCTGGTACAACCGGACCGACCCGTACACGGGCGCGATGGCAGCAGAAAGCTACCTTCCTTCCCCATACGCTTGCCCTGCCAACAACCGGGGCGTCTTTATCCACCCGATGTACACCCAGAACCCTCTCGTCAACGACATAGCGCTCGTCAAGTTGGAGGCGCCGTTCAGCCTCAGCCCCTATACCCAGACCGTCGCGCTGCCAGCAACTCCGCGCCAGCAGGGTATGGTGACCATTTCGGGATCGGACATCCATCTTCATCTGTCTGTCAATTGCGTTGCTACACAGTGCATTCAGCTGGTAGCGGTGTGTGTTAGGGAGGTGCGAGTTCGTGCGTTGGGGGAGCGGTTGCGGTGTGGGTTACCGAAGATCGCCACGGCTGGCGCGCAAATGTCAGTGCGCCCGCCGCTACAGGCGGTTAGCGGCTGCGGCTGCCAAGCTCTTCGCCGAACCAGACCTCGCTCGTGCTCTCGCTCCGCCGACCAACGCTGACGCCACGTTTGAACGCTCCCGACGCTTGCCGGCGGCCGATCTCGGTCGGCCACCAATACGCGAAGCCAAGCTCGTCGATGATCGTGCGCAAGCTCGGCGGCGCCAGGACATCGTCGACCACGACCACGTCGCCACAGTGCCGCCAACTCTGTAAGTGCCGCGACCGACGCCACACCAAGAAGAAGCGTCTCTATCCCAGCGCCGATTCTGGCACCATTGCGCAGATGGATGCGCGTTCGGAGCCGGGTCTCAATGATCCGTTCGAAGAGGCGATTGACGACGCACTGAGCTCCCTGCCGGCAGATCTGCGTGCGGCGATGAGCAACGTCGAGATCGTCGTCGAGGACGAGCCTCCCGACGGGCAGCCGCTGCTCGGCCTGTACCGCGGCGTACCGCTGCCGCGAAGAAGCAGCACCTACAGCGGAGTGCTTCCCGACAAGATCAGCATCTTCGGCGGGCCGATCACCCGACTCGCTGCCGGCGACGCCGATCGGCTACGCCGCGAGGTCAGGCACGTCGTGCTCCACGAGATCGCGCATCACTTCGGGATCAGCGACGAGCGGTTGATCGAGCTCGATCGCTACTGACGTGGTGCTGATGCTCCGCCCGAA
>Ga0070704_100001447_pt1 | contig 12706 bp, 15 predicted proteins | sample KBSK5252metaG_FD_65467 | JGI IMG/M metagenome (GOLD analysis project Ga0070704, IMG submission 65467) | Corn, switchgrass and miscanthus rhizosphere microbial communities from Kellogg Biological Station, Michigan, USA - KBS K5-25-2 metaG | ecosystem: Host-associated > Plants > Roots >...
CTCACCCGGCTGGAGGACCAGGCCCGCATCCCCATGCTCAACGAGCATCCGGTGGAGCTCGGGCTCTCCGGGCGCGAGGACGATGTCCTTGGCCGCCTCCGCGCCGACCCTGACACGGCCCGGATGTTTTCCGCGGCCTTCCCCGAGGACCCCGACCCGGTGAGCCTGCAGAACGTCACCCGGGCCATCGCCTCCTTCGACCGGACCCTGATCTCGGGGGATTCCCCCTACGATCGCCTGGTCTACCGGGACGACAGCGGCGCCCTGTCCGAGTCCGCGCGGCGCGGCATGCGCCTCTTCTTTTCGGAGCGCCTGAACTGCTCGCGCTGCCACGGGGGGTTCACCTTCTCGGGGCCTGTCGCCTTCGAAGGGGCCCGGCCCATCCCCCCCACCTTCCACAACACCGGCCTCTACAACCTCGGGAGCGACGGCGCCTATCCCGGCGACAACCCGGGGATCTTCGGGACCACGGGCCGCAAGGAGGACATGGGGCGCTTCCGGGCCCCCACCCTGCGCAACGTCGAGCTCACGGCCCCCTACATGCACGACGGCAGCATCGCAACGCTCCCCGAGGTGATCGAGCACTACGCCCGGGGAGGTCGCCTCGTCCCGGACGGTCCCCTCGCAGGGGACGGCCGAGACAGTCCGCGCAAGAGCGACCTCATCAGGGGGTTCGATCTCGACGCCCGCGGCAAGGCCGACCTTGTGCAATTTCTGAACAGCCTCACCGACAGGGCGTTCGTCACCGATCCCCGCTTCGCGGCCCCCCCCGTCGGCGAGAATCACTTCTTGCTTCCGGGAAATGCTGGCGTACCTTAAACCGGGTTCCGCACACACAAACCGACAGAAACGGGGGATGGTCATGAGGCTGAAGAGGCTTGGAATGGCAGGTGCGACACTTGTGGCGCTGGCGGTGAACGCCTCGGCGATCTCCCTGCCGGACAGGGTGGATGCCGCCACGAGACAGGAAGGGATCACCGCGGCGCGGTTCAGCATCAGCATCGACGGCGTCCAGATTGCCTCATTCTCGGAGCTGCAGGGAATCGCGTCTTCGGTCGAGCTGGTTCCATCCGATGACGGGTCGTTGCTCGGGCAGGGCACCAAGAGATTCACCGTGGTTCTGCGTCGGGGTCTGAATCGCGACATCTCGATGGCCGCCTGGCACGAGCTGGTTATCCTGGGGGATGTGGCCGCCGCCCGCAAGAGCTGCTCGCTGACCATGTACGACGCCGATGGCAATCCTGTCGCCCGATACCACTTGACGAACGCCTGGCCCTCGAAGATCGACGTCGGATCCCTGAAGGCGGGCTCTTCGGAGGTCCTGATGGAGACGGTGACCATGACCTGCGAGTTCATCCAGCGCGTCTCGGTCTAGCGATGTGATCTCGCCGATTCCCGTCACCCTCGAGGGGCACGGCGTCCGGCTCGAGCCGCTGGCTCCCACGCATCGGGATGGGCTGGCCGCCGCCGCTTCCGACGGCCGGCTCTGGGAGCTCTGGTACACCTTCGTCCCGGAGCCCGGGCAGACCGAGGCCTACATCGCCGATGCCCTGGCCGGTCAGCGGGCCGGTCAGATGCTCCCCTGGGCGGTACGGGAGCTGTCGACAGGCACGATCGCGGGCAGCACGCGGTTCCACGACATCGTGCCCTCGATCGATCGGCTCGAGATCGGCTACACCTGGTACGCTTCGAGGTGGCAGCGCAGCCACGTCAACACCGCCTGCAAGCTGGTGCTGCTGACGCACGGCTTCGAGACCCTGGGTTGCCGTGTCGTCGGGTTCCGGACGGACAACTTCAACTTCGCATCCCAGAAGGCCATCGAAGCGCTCGGCGCCCGGAATGACGGCGTGATCCGCCATCACCAGGTCCGGCGCGACGGATCGGTCCGCGACTCGGTGATGTACAGCATCCTCGCCCCCGAGTGGCCCGACGTGAAGCGGCACCTCTCCATGCGCCTGGCGCGTCACGGGAACGCGCCGAGCTGAGACCGCCGGCCCGACGGCAGGCCTCGCGCCGGCCCGGGTTTCCGATCGCCCCCAACGGTGCTAGGATCCCGTCTCTGTATGAGCATCACCGTCTACGTTCCGCCGCCGCTGCGTGTCTATTGCGGACGCGCTTCGGAGATTTCCCTGTCGGCCTCCACCGTCCGCGCCGCTCTCGAGGAGCTCGAGCGGAGCCATCCGTCGCTGTATATCAACATCTGCGACGAGACCGGCAAGGTGCGCCGGCACGTCAACTTGTTCGTGAACACGTCTCACGTGCGCGACCGGGATGGGCTCGATACCGCGCTGGCACCAGGAGACGTCCTCACCATTCTTCCCGCGGTTTCAGGAGGCTGACCATGCCGGAACGCGTCATCGTAAGCATCGGGACCAAGAAGGGGGTGTTCGTCGCCCAGGCGTCGAAGACCCGGGGCAGCTTCGCGCTGCGCGGGCCGTTCGGGTCGGGGGTGGCCGTCTACTCGACGCTGATCGACCCGCGCGGCAAGCCGACTCTCTACGCCTCGAGCTGCAACGCCTTCTTCGGCATGAAGGTCCTGAAGTCGACCGACCTCGGCAAGTCGTTCAAGGAAACGAAGTCGGCCCCTACCTTCCCGAAGGACGACGGACGTGCCCTGGCCAACATCTGGTCGCTCGAAGCGGGCGACGGCAAGAATGATCTCTGGTGCGGCGTCGAGCCGGCGTCGCTCTTCCGTAGCAGCGACGGCGGCGACTCCTGGGAGATGGTCCCGGGCATCAGCAACCACGAGCACTCGCGGAAGTGGCAGCCCGGGGCGGGCGGACTCTGCATGCACACGATCCTGCGCCACGGAAACCGCGTGCACATCGGCATCTCGACCGGCGGCCACTACCTGAGCGAGGACGGCGGCCGGACGTTCAAGGCGTCCAACAAGGGAGTCGGCGCCGGCTTCACGCCCGATCCGTATCCCGAGTTCGGCCAGTGTGTCCATAAGATCGCCGGGCACCCGGACGCGCCCGGCCGGCTCTACATGCAGAACCATGGGGGCTGGGCCGAATGGGACGGCCCCGGGGGGCGGCGGCCCGGCATAGGCGTGCTGCGCAGCGACGACCATGGCCGCACCTGGCGTTCGATCGCCAAGGGGCTTCCATCCGATTTCGGCTTCCCCATGGTGGTGCACCCGCACGACCCCGAAACCGCCTACGTCGCGCCGCTGGTGCCGGCGACGCGCACCTGCCCGGACGGCTCTCCGGCGATCTGGCGGACCGAGAACGGCGGCGACTCGTGGAAGCGGCTCGCCAAGGGCCTGCCGAAGAAGGACAGCTATTTCACGATCCTGCGCGACGCGATGGACGTCGACTATCTGAAGTCCCCCGCTCTGTACCTCGGGACGACGACAGGGCAGCTCTGGATCGGACGGGACGGCGGCGAGAAGTGGGACTGCCTGTTCGACTCGCTGCCGCCGATCAACTGCGTGAAGGTCGCCGTGGTCTGATGAACGTCTTCGCCTGCATGCCGGAGCTGCGGCTGAAGAAGGCCCGGATCAACCGCGAGATCTACGTCGTGTCGTTCGCCTCCGACTTGCGGGGGGAGTCCAACCACCGCCCACCGGCGGTCGGGGCCGGAAACCGCACCCTGGCGACCTTCTCTCCGGAGGTGGACGCCGCGATGAAGTTCTTCGTCGTCGCCGCTTCCAACATCTTCCACGGGATCGACAAGGACCAGCCGCCGCAGCTCGGGGGGGACGGGATCGTCGTCTACCCCCCCGCCGATCCGCAGGGGATGCTCGCCATCCACATCAGCATCGTGGAATCGGACGCGGGGATTCGCAATCAGGGGAAGGTCCTGAAGGACATCTTCGCCAGGAAGGAGGTCCGTGACGCGCTGTCGGGGATTTCGGCCGCCACCGGCCCCACGGGCCCGCTTCCGGCAGCCCTCCTGACCACCGCGCTCGGGGCGATCACCTCGGTGCTCCCGGGAATCCTCGAGAAAAACGGTGACGACGTGCTGCTGGACTACGACTTCTCCGGCCGTGAGATCGCCCGCTATCACGGGTCGGCCGACGGTCTCGAGCACCGGTTCGAGAACAAGAAGGCCGCCGCGAGCCTGCGCGTGTACACGGAGTGATATAGTCCCCGGCAGCATGACCGACTTTCGCACCATCGACCAGCGGCTCTCCGAGGTGCTTGGCCTGCCACGTCGACCGGTCGCGGTCGCCTTCCGGAAGACCGCGCCCGAGGGGGTGCAGAAGTTCGCGGGCACGGAGCCGTCGGGCTGCAGCTTCTGGCGGATCGCCGCCGAGGGACGGACCTTCTACACCGTCCCGAGCGATCATTACAACTGCGCCATCGGCAGCTACACGCACAACATCTCCCTCCCCAAGGCTCGCGCCCAGGAGCTCGATCAGACCCTTTCCTTCATGGTCGAGCTCGGCTACCTCAAGATGAAGGAGGTCCCCTGGATCCCGCACCTGTCCCAGACTCCCGGCGTCGTGATCTACGCCCCCCTCGGTGAGACACCGGTGGACCCGGACGTGGTGATCTTCTCGGGACGGCCCGGTCGCATCATGTTCCTGCAGGAGGCCGCCCAGCGCGCGGGGGTCGGGGCCCCGGCTCCCCTGTTCGGCCGCCCGACCTGCATGGCCATTCCGGCCGCGCTGGCCTCGGGCGTCGTCGCGAGCACCGGGTGCATCGGGAACCGCACCTACACCGACCTGGGTGAGGACGAGATGTACGTCGTCGTTCCAGGAAAGGACCTCGTCAAGATCGCCGACGAGGCCCACACCATCGCCACCGCCAACGCGACGCTGTCCGAGTACCATCGCGGACGCCGGCAGGAACTCTCCAGGAAATGATGGAAGGCGGAACCAGGAGCTCCCTTGTTCTCGGGCTGTCCGTGGCGGTCGGTCTGACGGCTCTGGGCTACACGCTGGGCTCCAGCATCATTCGCTTCCGCGAGTTCGAACGGACGGTCTCGGTGAAGGGTCTCTCGGAGCGGGAGGCCCCGGCCGACATTGCCTTGTGGCCGATCCACTTCGCGGCGGCCAACAACGATCTGGCCGCGCTCTATGCCAAGCTCGAGGCCGACACGAAGCAGATCGTGACCTTCCTGACCTCGAGCGGCTTCGAGAAGTCCGAGATCACCGTGTCCGCCCCGGGGATCACCGACAAGCTCGCCCAGAACTACGGCACTCCGACGAACATCGGGCTGCGCTATACGGCGGGACAGACCGTCACCGTCTACTCGAGCAAGATCGACCTGGTCCGCTCGACGACCACCGCCCTCGCGGAACTCGGCAAGAAGGGGATCGCGTTCGGCGGAGACCAGTATCCGCAGACCGAATACCTGTTCACCCACCTCAACGACGTCAAGCCGGCGATGATCGAGGAGGCCACGCGCAAGGCGCGCGAAGTGGCGGAGAAGTTCGCGGCCGATTCGCACAGCCGCCTGGGGAAGATCAAGAACGCCAACCAGGGACAGTTCACCGTGACCGATCGGGACAGCAACACGCCCTACATCAAGAATATCCGCGTGGTCTCGACGGTCGAGTACTACCTCTCGGACTGAAGTGCGGCGCAGGACTCAAATCTGCCTGCTCGGCGTCCTTTCCCTCCTGGCCGGGATTCGCGCCTTGCCCGGCATGCAGGTCCTCAGTCAGGCTCCTCCAGGAGGAGCCGAGTTCGATCACCTGATACCCCACATCGCGGCCGCGTGCGCCATCGTCCGCGAGAAACCGGATATCTGGCCGTTTCGTGCATTCCCCTACGGTCCGCTCGGACTCGATATCAGGAAGGCCAAGACCCCGGCCGAGGCGGATCGGTCGCGCGGATTCTTCCTGGGGGCCGCCGCCGGGGCGTGCGGCATCCCCGAAGACCAGGTCACGGCGTACTTCTTCTGCGGGCCGGCATGCCCCGGCAACCGCCGCGATCACCTGGTCCGGCAACTGGCCGCGGTGAAGGCGCTGAAGAAGGACTTCGAGGGATTGCCCAGGGCGCGTCTCATCTCCGTCTGGGCGCCAGGGGATGAGTTCCGCGTCAACGATGTCTTCTACATGGACGGCAAGGCTCGCGAGGCGATCCCCAGCCCCGTGATGGGGTTCGTTCCGTCGGGAGACTGGAAGACGTTGCCCAGCCTCGGCGCCTATGCCCGGAGAATCGGGATACCCGAATCGAAGATCCGCGACCTCACCCGGCGGATGCGGGACATCGGCCTGTCGGCTCTGATACGCGACACGTCCGCGATCCGGCTGGTCGGAGTCGGCATCGGCGACAACGAGTCGGGGCTGCTCTTTCCGCGCCCCGGCGCGGCGCGACCGCGCGTCGGCGCACAATGGCCCGACGGCCGGAAGCTCACCATTGTCGAGGAGCTCGCACCGGGCATCTTCTATTACGAGACGACTTAGTGCGCGGACTGTTTCGGAGCATTCTGAGAATCCTGGGTGCCACCGCAGGCATCCTGCTTTTCATTGTCCTTGCCTTCGGGCTGGCTGTCCGGCAACCCGGCATGGGCAAGTATGCATTCCCGGAGGGACCCAGGGCCGATCCCGCCCTGCTTCAGAGACACGTCGAATATCTTTGCGCTCAGGCTTTTCCCAGGAATCCCACCGCAGCCGATCGGCTGAACCTCGCCGCCGACTACATCAAGGCATCTTTGTCCGGCACGGGCGCCAGCGTCAGCGAACAACCCTACGAAGCGTTCCGCAAGCCTTTCAGGAACATCATCGCGAGATTCGGTCCGGTGGCAGGACCGCGGGTCGTCGTCGGAGCGCACTATGACGTGTACGGTGAGCTGCCGGGGGCCGACGACAACGCCAGCGGTGTGGCCGGCCTCCTGGAGCTTGCCCGCCTCCTTGCGGCCAGGCACCTGGATTCACCGGTCGAGCTCGTCGCATTTTCGACCGAGGAGCCACCGTACTTTGGCGGCCCCGAAATGGGAAGCGCGGTCCATGCCAGGTCCCTTCAAGCCGCTGGCGTTCGTGTCCAGGTGATGATCGGCCTCGAGATGATCGGCTTCTTCTCCCCTGCCCAGCCGTATACCACATTGCCTCTCTACCTGGTGTATCCCCGAACGGGAGACTTCATCACGGTCGCGGGACGCTGGGCGGACCGCTCCCTGGCTCGTGAGCTCAAGAAATGTTTCCGGGGCGCTACGACCGTTCCGGCCGTGAGCTACTCTGGTCCGGTTGGCATTGGCGCCGACCTGTCCGACCATCGCAACTACTGGGCTGCAGGCTACCCGGCGATCATGGTGACCGACACGGCATTCATGCGAAATCGAAACTACCATACAACCCAGGACCTTCCTTCGTCGCTGGACTATGCTCGCCTGGCCGGTGTCGTCGACGGAGTTCTGAGCGGAGTGGTCCACCTCGCGAAGGCCGACATCCCGTAGGGGCCTGTGCAGTACTCGAAGTGTAGAATGCCGCTTCGAGGTTCTCCGCCATGCCCGCACCCGGAACCGATCCCGCCAGGGTCGCGAAGGTCCACGACCAGGAGCTGAAGAGGCTCGTCGACGCCCGCCCGCGCACCATGGCGCTGCTCGAGCGCGCCCGGGCGCACATGCCGAACGGCGTGCCGATGGTCTGGATGGCGACGGACAACGAGGTTCCGGTCTACGTCGACCGCGGCGAGGGAGCCGCGTTCACCGACATCGATGGGCACCGCTATCTCGACGTCAACGTGGCCGACATGTCGATGTTCTGCGGCTACGGCAACCCGGCGATCGTGGAGGCGGTCGCGGAGCGCGCCCGGGCGGGCACCCAGTTCCTGCTGCCGAGCGCCGAAGCGGTCGAGGTGGCCGAAGAGCTGGCCGGGCGTTACCCGGTCCCCTTCTGGCAGTTCACCCTGTCGGCCAGCCAGGCGAACGTCGAGGCGATCCGCGTGGCGCGCGCCGCCACCGGGCGCGAAGTCGCGCTTCTGTTCGACGGCCACTACCACGGCCACTTCGACGAGGGGCTCATCGACCTGCAGGACGGCCGGCTCGTCGCCGCCCAGCGGGGTCTCGCGAAGGCGACCACCGGCAAGGTCCGGATCGCCCAGTTCAACGACGTCGACGGCCTGCGGCGGGCCCTCGAACCGCGGGACGTCGCCATCGTCCTGACGGAACCGGCGCTCACCAACAACGTGCACCTGTTGATGCCCCGCCCCGGCTGGCACGACGCCCTGCGCGCCCTGACGCGGGAGACCGGAACGGTCCTCGCCATCGACGAAACCCACACGCACGTGGTCGGCCACGGCGGTGCGACCGGGCGGTTCGGCCTGCAGCCCGACATCGTGACGATCGGCAAGTCGATCGCCGGCGGCGTGCCCCTCGGCGCCTACGGCATGATCGAATCCCTCGCCGCCGAGATCGACGTCAGGCGGAAGGGGTTCGCCGCCACCGGCGGCACCCTGTTCGGCAACCCGCTGTCGATGGCCGCCTCGCGCGCCGCGTTGAAGAAGGTGCTCATCCCGGCCGCCTACGATCACACCGCCGCGCTCGGCGCCCGCCTTGCCGACGGGATCGACACCGCCATCCGCGGCGCCGGCCTGCAGTGGACCGCGCAGCGCTTCGGTCCACGCTCCGGGCACTGGTACGGGCCGGAGCCGCAGACCGGCCGGCAGGCCCTGGCCCTGCGCGACACGCAGCTCACCGCGACCCAGCGTCTCTGGATGGCGAACCGCGGCGTGTGGGAAGCCCTGCCGGGCGCGGGCCCGACCATGGCCGTTCCGGCCGGCGCCGCGGATGTGGATCGCTATCTCGACGCGTACGGATCGTTCCTGCGCGCCGTGGCGGGTTGATGACTCGACGATTCCTGCCCTTGGCGCTTCTCCTGACGAATACTCTCGTCGTTCCTCTCGGCGCGCCGGCTCGCGGAGCCGAGGATGCGGTCCACCCGGCTGTCTACGTCGACAAGGGGGCATGCCCCGGCGAGGGGTGCACCTACGGTCAGTGGAAGGTCCTGAAGGAGACGCCCCTGCGGGCCCTGCCGGATGTCACCTCGAAGATCGTCACGACCTGCGGGATCGGCTCCGCTGTGTCCGCCTCGACAGGAGAGGTCCATACGGTGGCGGGGAAATTCACGGTCAAGAAAAAACACGGGCCGTTCGTTCCGGGCGACGTCCTCTGGGTCTACACCTACCTGGGGGAGGGATCCTTCAAGGTCTGGTTCGGCGGGCGAATCATGGAACAGGACCTCGATTTCAGTCCGTGGGGGGGATCGGGCGGATCGCGCTGCGAGGTCGAGCGTCATTGCTGGGGAGAACTGGACAAGGAATTGGACTCGGTATGGTGGATCCGGATCGAAAACGCGGACGGCGTCACGGGCTGGACGCGAGAGGCCGAGAACTTCGACACCGGCGAGAAGTGAAGCGCAAGGCGTTTCCCCGTCATGACATGCTACATTGCGCCATTGAGGATGCGACATGAGGATCCGGCACTTCCATCCCAGGCACCAGGATTTCCGTCGACTCGCGGCCGGAGCGCTCCTCTTCGCGCTCGTGCTCCTGGGGCTGTCCTGCGTCCGGAAGGTGGAGGCCCGAGTCCGCGACGGCGACATCATCTTTCAGACGTCCCAGTCCGAGCAGAGCCAGGCCATCCAGATCGCGACACATTCGCCGTTCAGCCACATGGGGCTGGTCCTCTTCAAGGACGGCCGGCCCTTCGTCCTCGAGGCCGTGAGCCCGAGCGTCCGGTTCACGCCGCTGCGGGAGTGGATCGCGCGCGGCGAAAAGGCCCGTTTCGTGGTCAAGCGTCTGAGAGATGCTTCGGTCCTCGCCGACCCGAACGGTCCGTCGTCGCTCATGAAGGCGGCCTCGGAATTCTCGGGCAAGCCGTACGACCCGTACTTCGAGTGGTCCGATGATCGCATCTACTGCTCCGAGCTGGTGTGGAAGGCGTACGAGCGCGGGCTGGGGGTGCACCTGGGACTTCTCCTGCCGCTGGTCTCCTTCGATCTGACCAGCCCGGTCGTCAAGGCGAAGCTGGCCGAGCGCTACGGGGACAAGGTGCCTCTCGACGAGCGGGTCATCTCCCCCGCGTCGATCTTCAACTCGCCGCTGCTTCAAGAGGTGCCGTGACCGCCGCGCTCTGTGCCACGGCGGCGGGGGTCGAACCGTGAACCTGCGCAAGAGATTTCTCGTCGAACCCGGGTCCAGCGTGCGGCTGTCCCGCATCGACCCCGACGACACGGCCGGGATCAAGAGCAAGGACGCGGCCGAAGCGGATCTCTCGAAGAACATCGACCGGCTGCGCAAGTTGCAGTACCTGCTCTATGCGGAGAACCGGTGGGCGCTCCTCGTCGTCCTGCAGGCGATGGACGCCGGCGGCAAGGACGGGACGATCCGCCACGTGATGGGCGGCCTCAACCCCCAGGGCTGCGTGGTGACCTCCTTCAAGGCGCCGTCCGAGGAGGAGCGCGAGCACGGCTTCCTGTGGCGCATCCACCAGCGAGTGCCCGCCCGCGGAGACATCGGGATCTTCAATCGCTCGCATTACGAGGACGTCCTGGTCGCCCGCGTCCGGAAGCTCGTCCCCAAATCGGTCTGGGAGAAGCGCTACGAGCAGATCAACGCGTTCGAGAAGACCCTGGCCGGAAGCGACGTCGTCATCCTCAAGTTCATGCTCCACATCAGCAAGGAGGAGCAGCGGCGCCGCCTGCAGGAACGGCTCGACAACCCCCGCAAGCGCTGGAAGCTCGCGACGTCCGATTTCGAGGATCGGAAGCTCTGGGACGAGTACCAGAGAGCCTACGAGGCGGCCTTGAGCCGCTGCAATCACGCCTGGGCCCCGTGGTTCGTCATCCCGGCCAACCACAAGTGGTTCCGCAATCTCGCCGTCTCCGAGATCATCGTGGACACGCTGAAATCCCTCCACATGAAGCTCCCTCGTCCGGCCGTCGACGTCTCGAAGCTGCGGCTGGACTGAGCCTCCGCGGCTGCCTCAGCACAGGTGATCGGCGTCCATGGCTTCGGCCGCCTTCCGGTGGACTGTGATCTCCTCCTGCGTGGCGTGCAGGATGAGATGCGGCAGCTGGGCGTACCAGACGCCCGATTTCGGGCAGGCGAAGAACAGGTAGCTGCATCCGGGCGCGGGCGTGCCGAAGGCCACTTCGTAGAGGTTCTCTTCCAGCTGATCGGCCCAGCCCTGTTTCTGTTTCCTGCCCAGCGGCCCGAACAGCAGGTACCGCAGCGGCCCCATGTCGGGGGCCGGGCGCTCCTTCTCCATGTCGAACAGGCTGAAACGCAGCATGATCTGCTCTTCGACTCGCTGCTTTCTCTCGCTCTTGACAGGAACGATGTCGAGATTCATGGTTCCTCCTTCGATCGGCGGACACACGCTCCGTCGCTGCAACGGATGCGAGTCCTCCTTCTGTCTGGGTTGGGTTTAGCCGCGAACCTCGAGGCGGTTTACGACGTCCTGGACACCTTCGGTCTCGCGGGCGATGCGGGTGGCGAGCTGGCGCTCGGCCTCGGAGTCGACCTGGCCCGTGAGAGTCACGATCTTATGGTCGGTGTGGACGGTGATGTTGGAGCCCTTGACGCCACGTCCAAAGGCCAGGCCCAGCTTCACCTCCGCGGTGAGAGCGGTGTCGCCGATGCTGTCGCCGAGGCTCTCGTGAGGAGCGGTGGTTTCGATCGAGTCCGGGCCCGAGGGCGTCGGGGCGCTTGAGGTGCAGCCCGAAAGCGTGGCCATGGTCGCGAAGCACGTGAAAGCGGTGACAAGCAGCCGAACCATCGTTTCCTCCTTTCCGGTCGTTCAACATTCAGCACGGCCTTCTGCATGAGCAAGACCGATGCCATTCCCTGTCACGCCGCCCGTGAGCGCGGCCTAAGTTCCTGCGTGTCAGCGACGTGTGGCGATGTGCAAGTCGCCGGATCATCGTCCCTCTTGATGTGCACTATGTCCTCCCGAGGAATCGCTCCCCGCCAGATCGATCGAGAAGGGAGCCGGGTTGACGCTATGATGCCGGCATGCTCCAGCACCGCACTCGGCACCCGCGACTGACCGCGGGCTGGCGTCCTCTTCTCGCGGGGCTGCTGCTCGCCGCGGTCTCCGCTCATGCCTGGGCGCGCCTGTCTCTTCCTCCGCACGGCGACCGGTCGGTGCACGATCTCGCGGGAGTTCTCGATCCCGCGAGCGAGACCACGCTCGAGCGGCGCCACACCGAGCTCTTCCAGAAGACCGGCGTGGCGATCCTCGTCATCACCGTGCCGCGCCTGGAGGATGAAACGCTGTCCGATTTCGCCGTGCGCGTCGGCACCGAGTGGGGGGCGGGCAAGAAGGGTGAGGACCGGGGGATCGTCGTCGCCGTCACGACCGAGGAGCCGCACATCTTCGTCGCGACCGGCTACGGCGTCGAGGGGTTTCTCCCCGACGGCCGGGTCGGGTCGATGCTGGACCGTGAGGCCGTGGCCCCGCTGCGGGCGCGCAACTTCGATGCCGCCCTGAATGCCACCAGCGCGGCCCTGGTCGCCGCCTGCGCCGCCGAGTACGGCGTCACGATCGAAGGGATCAAGCCATCGCGACGCCCGGATCGTCCCTCCGGCATTCCCTGGCCCGCCCTGCTGTTTCTCCTGTTCCTTGCCTTCAGCTTCGTCATGCGTCTCGTCATGGGCGTTCCCCTGGGGCTCGGCCGGCGCTACCGCCGGGGAATATGGTACGGTGGCGGCTTCGGAGGCGGAGGGTTCGGAGGTGGATTCGGCGGCGGAGGCGGCGGAGGCTTCGGCGGGTTCGGGGGCGGGGGCTTCGGGGGCGGGGGCGCGGGACG
>Ga0070704_100001449_pt1 | contig 12703 bp, 10 predicted proteins | sample KBSK5252metaG_FD_65467 | JGI IMG/M metagenome (GOLD analysis project Ga0070704, IMG submission 65467) | Corn, switchgrass and miscanthus rhizosphere microbial communities from Kellogg Biological Station, Michigan, USA - KBS K5-25-2 metaG | ecosystem: Host-associated > Plants > Roots >...
GTCGTCGTCCGCGCAGGCGATCACGCTGCCGTAGAACGGCACCTTGTTCGCGAAGTCGGCGAAGGCCTGCTGCAAGTCCTCGAAGCTCCCGTAGCTCTCCATGTGCTCGCGATCGATGTTCGTCAACACGGCGATGGTCGGGTACAGCACCAGGAACGACCGATCGCTCTCATCCGCTTCCGCCACCAGGTACTCGCCGAGGCCGAGCCGGGCGTTACTGCCGAAGGCGGAGAGCCGCCCGCCAATCACCGCCGTCGGGTCGAGCCCCGCCCGCTCCAGCACCACCGCGATCATCGACGTCGTCGTCGTCTTGCCGTGCGAGCCGGCGACGGCGACCGAGAAGCGGAGCCGCATCAGCTCCGCGAGCATCTCGGCGCGCGGGATCACCGGGATGCCGCGGCGCTCCGCCTCGACCACCTCCGGGTTCGACGGCCGCACGGCCGACGAGACCACCACGACCTGCGCGTCGCCGACGTTCTCGGCCCGGTGTCCCTCGTGCACCCTCACGCCGAACTTCTCCGCGAGCCGCGTCGCCACGGCGGATCGCTTCAGGTCGGAGCCGCTCACCTCGAACCCGAGGTTCGCCAGCAGCTCGGCGATCCCGCTCATGCCGATCCCGCCGATGCCGACGAAATGAATCCGCCGCGTGCTACCGAGCAAGCTCGAAAATCCGGTCCACGATCACCTTCGCGGCGTCGGGCTTTGCCAGCCGCCGCGCCGCGGCGCCCATCGACGCGCGGTCCGCGTCGTGGCGCGCCAATGCCACGATCTCCGATGCCAGCAGATCGCCGGTCAGCGATCGCTGTTCGATCATCCGCGCCGCCCCCTGCATCACGAGCGCCTCCGCGTTCCTGCGCTGGTGATCGTCGGTGGCGGTCGGCAGCGGAATCAGGATCGACGGACGCCCCGACGCGGTCAGCTCCGCGAGCGTGGTCGCTCCTGCCCGGCAGACGACGAGATCGGCCTCCTTCATCTCGCGGTCGATGGCGTACAGGAACGGCTCGACACGGGCCTGGAGTCCCGCGCGCGCGTAGCCGTCGCGGACCATCTCCAGATCCCGTTCGCCGGTCTGATGCGTAACCGCCAGACCTGGTGCGGCGGCAGCCAGCCGCGGTGCTGCCTCCACCATGGCCACGTTGATTGCGTGCGCGCCCTGAGAGCCGCCAAAGACTAGGACCCGAGCCGCGCGCTGCTCACCAGGACCGCGCGGCGAACCGTGTTCGTCATGCACGCCTCCGAGAAATTCCGGACGCACCGGATTACCAGCCAGAAACGCCCTCCCCGCAAAGAACCTTGCGCTCTCCTCGTAAGTCACCGCCGCCGCCTTCACGAACCGCGCGAGCAGGCGGTTGGTGACGCCCGGCATCGCGTTCTGCTCCATCAGGAGCGTCGGGACGCCGCGGAGCGCCGCCAACAGCACGACGGGCCCGGAGCTGTAGCCGCCGACGCCGATGACGATCGACGGCCGCCGCCGCGAGATCACGCGCCACGCGTCGAGCGCGCTCATCGGCAGCAGGCCCACGCCGCGCGCCAGCGACCCGAACGACTTCCCCTTCAGGCCGGCGCTGCGAATCGTGTCGAGCGTGAAGCCTTCCCTCGGCACCACGCGCGATTCGATGCCCGTCGCCGTGCCGACAAACGTCACCTGCGCGCCCGGCATGCGGGCCAGGACCTCGCGCGCGACCGCGATGCCCGGGTAGAGGTGCCCGCCCGTCCCGCCGCCCGCGATCAGCACTGAAATCGCCATCACGCATCGGCCGATTCGTGCTGGGAGATGTTCAGCAGCACACCCACGCCGAGCAGGTTGATCAGCAGCGACGATCCGCCGAAGCTGACGAGCGGCAGCGGGATCCCCTTCGTCGGGATCAAGCCGAGCACCACGCTGATGTTGACGAGCGCCTGCGCCACGATCATCGTCGTCAGGCCGAGGGCGACGAAGGCGCCGAAGGTGTCCTCCGCGCGCGCGGAGATGCGGAGCCCGCGCCAGGCGATCACGCAGAAGCAGAGGAGGATCGCGGTCGCGCCGATGAGGCCGAGCTCCTCGCCGATCACCGCGTAGATGAAATCGGTGTGCGGCTCCGGCAGGTAGAACAGCTTCTGCACGCCGCCCATCAGGCCCCGGCCGAAGACGCCGCCGGTGCCGACCGCGACGAGCGACTGGATGATCTGAAAGCCGTCGCCGAGCGGGTCGGCCCACGGATCCCAGAACGCGAGGAGGCGGCGCCGGCGGTACGGCGCGGCGACGAGGACGAGGTAGACGGCCGGCAGCGCGACCAGCGCGAGGCCGACGAAGTAGCGGTAGTGGAGGCCGGCCGCGAACACCATCACGGCGATGATCAGCGCGAGCGAGATGGAGGTGCCGAAGTCCGGCTGCAGCAGGACCAGCGTGAAGACGAGGCCGACGATCAAGCCGATCGGCAGGAGTGAGTAGGACAGGTCGTCGATGCGGTGCATCCGGCGCTCGAGCATCAGCGCCGTGAAGAACACGCACGCCACCTTCGCCAGCTCGGACGGCTGGATGCCGAGGCCCCCGACGCCGAACCAGCGGCGCGTGCCGTTCACCGGCGGGCTGAAGAGCACCGCGATCAGCATCAGCACGACGAGGGCGAGCAGGCACCAGATGAACGCTTCGTCGCGGTAGGTGCGGTAGTCGACGCGCATCGCGACCCCGAGCACCGCGAGGCCGAGCACGCCCCAGAGCGCCTGCTTCGTGAGGAAGAGGTAGGGCTGCTGAAACCGTTCGAGCGCGATCACGGCCGAGGCGCTGTAAACCATGACAACGCTGACGCAGACCAGCAGCAGCGTGGCCGTGAACAACACCCGGTCAATCTTGAGCTTGCGCGCCAATCAACCCTTTCGGGGCGCCACTGCTAAAGGCCAGCCCCCTATGTACCGACAACCCTGTTGCACGCCCGTCTGAAAACGGGATCGATCGATTAAGATCCGATCCCCTGCCCTCCTTCGCGACTCGCGCCACGGAGGGCAGGCTGCAGTAAGCAGTCAGCAGTCGCCAGCCGGCTCGTGGAATGGGACACCCACCTCGCAGACCGGGGTAGTCTGCGTTCCCAGCGGTAGGCTCCCACTCGCCCGGGCCGGTCTGACGACAGCTCACTGCTCCCGCTGACGCAACCGCTGCACCTCCTCCTTGAACACCTCTCCCCTCTGCGCGTAGTCGCGAAACCAGTCGAAGCTCGAACACGCCGGCGCCAGCAGCACGACCCCGTCGGGACGCGCCGCCTCGTAGCCGCGCTCGACCGCATCGCGCATCGATGGCGCCTCGATCACAGGGACGATGTCGGCGAGCGCCTTCCGTACGCGCGGCGCCGCCTCGCCGATGGCGATCACCGCTCGTCCCCGCGTCGCCAGCGGCTCGCCGAGCTCGCGGAAGTCGCCGCCCTTGTAGCGGCCCCCGACGATGGCGACGACGCCGCCGTCGAAGCTCTCGATCGACCGCCGCGCCGCTTCGACGTTGGTCGCCTTCGAATCGTTGACGAACCGCACGCCGCCGACTTCGGCCACCGGCTCCATCACGTGCGGCAGGCCGTGAAAGCCGCGAAGCGCGGTCACCATGGCGTCCGGCCGCACGCCGGCCGCGTGCGTTGCCGCCGCGGCCGCGAGGACGTTGTTCAGCATGTGGCGGCCGGTGAGCTCCACGGCGTCGAGCGGGATCAGCCGTTCGACCTCGGTACCTGTGCGGCGCACGATCCAATCGCCGTCGACCACGAAGCCGTCGCCGACGCCGCCTTCGAGCGAGAACATGACGCGGCGCGCCGCGGCCGCGCGCGCGTGTTCGAGCACCGCGGGGTCGTCGGCGTTGAGCACCGCCAAGTCGTTCGCTTCCTGGTTCACGAAGATTCGTGCCTTCGCCGCCGCGTACGCCGCCACCGTCGGGTGCCGATCCAGGTGGTCGTCGGCGAAGTTCAGCCACACGGCAATCCACGGGTGAAACGTGGTCGTCGTCTCCAGCTGAAAGCTGCTCGTCTCGACGACGTGGATGGTGTCGGCGGTCGCGCTCTCGACCTGCGCGCTCAGCGGCGTGCCGATGTTTCCGCCGACCATCACCTTCATCCCCGCTGCCTCCAGCATTCGTCCGATCAGCGTCGTCGTCGTCGACTTCCCCTTCGTGCCGGTAATCGCGATCACGCGTCCCGTCACCCAGCGCCACGCGAACTCGAGCTCGCCGATCGTCTCGACGCCTCGTGCCCGCGCGGCGTCGAACACCGGCTGCTCGGTCGGCACGCCGGGGCTGGTGACAATCAGGTCCGCCGACGCCAGCGTCTCCGCCTTGTGGCCACCGAGCTCGAGCGCGACGCCTTCCGCCTGCAGGCGATCCGCGGCATCGAACGTGTCGCGCATTTCCGTCAGCGTCACGCGCGCGCCCTTTCGCGCGGCGAGCGCCGCGGCCGCGATGCCGCTGCGCGCCGCCCCGACGACCACCACCCGCATCCCGCGCACCGAGAACCCAGTCCCATCCACGCCATCACCGCAGCTTCAGCGTCGTCAGGCTGAACAACGCAAAGATGATGGCCAGGATCAGGAAGCGCGCGATCACCTTCGGCTCGCTCCACCCGATCAGCTCGAAGTGGTGGTGAATGGGCGCCATCTTGAAGACGCGCTGGCCCGTCAGCTTGAAGGAGGCGACCTGGATGATGACGGAGAGCGCCTCGATGACGAACACGCCGCCGACGATCGGCAGCAACAGCTCCTGCTTGATCAGGATGGCGACGGTGCCGAGCGCGCCGCCGAGCGCGAGCGACCCGACGTCGCCCATGAAGATGTCCGCGGGGTACGAGTTGTACCAGAGGAAACCGAGGCTCGCGCCGACGAGTGCGCCACAGAACACGGTCAGCTCGCCGGAGAGGGGAAAGCGCACGAGGAGCAGGTACTGCGCCAGCACCGCGTGGCCGGTGACGTAGGCGAGCGCGGTGAACGCCGCTGCCGACACCGCGAACGTGCTGATGGCGAGGCCGTCGAGACCGTCCGTCAGGTTGACCGCGTTGCTGGCGCCGACGAGCACCACCACCGTGAAGGCGATGTAGAACCAGCCGAGATCGGGAATCAGGTTCTTGAAGAACGGAAAGATCAGCCGCGTGTTGTAGAGCGGCGGGTTCTGCTCCGACAGCAGCAGCAGGGCCAGACCGACGGCGAGGGCGACGACGATCTGTCCGCCCATCTTGTAGCGGGGAATCAGGCCGTGGTGCGACCGCCGGACGATCTTCAGGTAGTCGTCGGCGAAGCCGACGGCGCCGAACGCCGCCGTCGCGAGCACGGCGATCCAGATGTACCAGTTCGACAGATCTGCCCAGAGCAGCGTCGGCACGAGCGCCGACGTCAGGATCAGCAGGCCGCCCATCGTCGGGGTCCCCGCCTTGGCGCGGTGCGATTGCGGACCTTCCTGCCGGATCACCTGGCCGATCTGGAAGGCGCGCAGCTTGCGGATCATCCAGGGGCCGAGCATGAGGCTGAGCGCGAGCGCGGTCAGGCTGGCCGCGGCGGTCCTGAACGTGATGTAGCGGGTGACGTTGAAGATCGTCGCGTAGGTGTGGAGCGGAAAGAGGAGGGAGTACAGCATCAGGCGAATTCCTCTGCAATCCGATCCGCGATCAGATCCGTCCTGGTCCCGCGCGATCCCTTGACGAGCACCACGTCGCCCGCGCGAACCGCGGCGGCGATCGCGGGAGCGGCGGCGTCGCTTCTCTCGAAATAGCTGACCGCCGAGGCGTTCATGCCGGCGGAAACCGCGGCGTCCGCCAGCTCGCGGGCCGGGGTGCCGCCAACCGCGAACAACGCGGCCAGCCCCGAGGATGCCGCCACGCGGCCGCATTCGCGGTGCATGTCCGCCGCATACGCGCCGAGCTCGAGCATCTCGCCGAGCACGGCGACCCTTCTCGCCGCGCGGCCTTCCTTTGCGATCACGTCGAGCGCGCGCTTCAACGCGGTGGGGCTCGAGTTGTACGAATCGTCCACCAGCGTGACGCCGCCGCGGAGGCGGTGGACCGCGCCGCGGCGGTCGGAGGCGCGCAGCTGCGCGGCGCGGTCCGCAATCGTGTCGAGCGGGATCTCGAACTCGAGGGCCACCGCCGCGGCCGCGAGCACGTTCGCCAGGTTGCCGCGTCCGAGCAGCGGCGTTTCGATCACGCATTCACCGTGGCGCGTCATCACGCGCGCGCGCATGCCGTCGATGCCGCGGTCGTCGATCGCGGTTGCGCGGACCGAGGCGCCGTCCGCCTCGCCAAACGTCACGATGCGGCCGTCAAAGCGGACCGCTCGCGCCATGACGTGCGGATCGTCCGCGTTGCAGACGAGGACGTCGTGCGCGTCGGCGCGCTCGAGGATCTCGGCTTTCGCGTCGGCGATGGCGTCCGGGGATTCGAAGAAGCCGAGGTGAGCGTCGCCCACGTTCGTCCAGACCCGGACGTCGGGGTCGGCGATCGCGACCAGCGTGCTGATCTCCCCAGCGTGATTCATGCCCAGTTCCATCACCGCCACGTCGGGGTGGTCGCGCAGCTGCAGGAGCGAGAGCGGCAGCCCGATGTGATTGTTCAGGTTCCCCTTGTTCTTCACGACGCGGAACGACGTCGACAGGAAATCCGCGATCGTGTCCTTCGTCGTCGTCTTGCCGGCGCTGCCGGTGATGGCGATCACCTTCGTGTCGGCCCACTCCCTGACCGCGTGTGCCAGGTCCTGCAGTGCAACGGTCGTGTCGCCGACCTCCACGATCGCGGCCGGGCGGACCTGAAGGTCCGCCTCTACGTTCGTCTCGATCGCCTCGTTCGCCTCTGGCCTGTCGTAGAGGCGGACCTTCAGGTCCGCCTTCGCGCCCACCTCGACCAGCGCGCCGATCGCGCCGCGCGCCAGCGCCTCACCCACGAACGCGTGGCCGTCGAACCGCGGCCCCTTCAGCGCGACGAAGAAGTCGCCCTCCTGCAGCGACCGCGAGTCCGTGACGATGTTGCCCACGACCTGCTCCGGATCGCCGGAGGCGATGCGCCCGGCGACCGCCGCCGCCAGCCAGCCGACCGTCAGACGGAGCGTGTTCACCCAACCCGCGACTTCTCGCGCCGCGCCTCCAGCGCTTCACGGGCGACCGCCACGTCGTCGAACGGCGTCACGCGGCCGCCAATTTCCTGGTACTTCTCGTGCCCCTTGCCCGCGATCAGCACGATGTCGCCTTCGGTCGCGCGCTCGACCGCGTGCTGAATCGCCTCGGCCCGATCGACGATCGTCAGGACCTCCGCCTTCCCCTGCCGCGACTCGGGCTCGGCCCCCAGCTTCACCTCGTCGATGATCCGCACAGGGTCCTCGCTGCGCGGGTTGTCGGACGTGATGACGACCTCGTCGCTGAGACGCGCGGCCACCATTCCCATCAGCGGCCGCTTCGTCTTGTCGCGATCGCCGCCCGCGCCGAACACGGTGATCAGCCGGCGCGACGCGAGCGGCCGCGCTGTCTCGAGCAGGTTGCGCAGCGCATCGTCCGTGTGCGCGTAGTCGACGATGACGGTGATGTCGTCGGCGGCCGACGACACGACCTCGAAGCGGCCGGGCACCCCGGCGAGCTTCCGCAGCCCTTCCTGAATCTCTCTGATGCGGATGCCAATCCACGCCGTCGTTCCCGTGGCCGCGAGGATGTTGTAGACGTTCGGCCTGCCAACGAGGCTGGACGTCACGTGCGCGGTGCCCTGCGGCATCCGGATGTCGAATGTCAGCCCGTCCAGTCCGAAGGCGAGCGGCCCGGGGGTGACGTCCGCGTCGCGGTTGATGGCGTAGGTGACAGGCCAGGCGGCGACTTCGGTCAGCGACTGACCGCGCGGATCGTCGATGTTCACCACCGCTGGGGCATCTGCCGGCAGCATCTCGAAGAGCCGGCGCTTGGCGGCGAAGTACGACTCCATGTCCTGGTGAAAATCGAGGTGGTCGCGCGTCAGGTTCGTGAAGACGCCCGCAGCAAAGCGGATTCCATCGACGCGGTGCATCGCCAGCGCGTGCGACGACACCTCCATCACGCACGCGCCGCAGCCTGCGTCGACCATCTCCCGCATGAACGCCTGCACCTCGGGCGCCTCGGGCGTCGTTCGCGTCGCCGCCACTTCACGATCGCCGATGCGATACGTCACGGTTCCCATCAACCCGCAGCGAACCCCCGCCGCTTCGAAAATCGACTGCATCAAATAGCTGGTGGTCGTCTTCCCGTTCGTCCCGGTGATGCCGACCACCTTCATCCGCCGGCTCGGATGTCCGAAGAACTCCGCCGCGAGATGCGCCAGCGCGAGCCGCGCGTTGGCGACCACGATCCATGGCGCGCGAATGTCGGTGGGCGCGGGACGCTCGGCGACCACCGCCGCCGCTCCGGCCGCGATCGCCTGCGGCGCAAACAGCGCACCGTCGGCTTTCTGGCCAGGCAGTGCAACAAATACGGACCCGCGCGCCACCGTGCGCGAGTCGTACGCGACGCCGGTACACGGCAGGTCGAGCGCCGCGTCCGCGGGGATGACGGCTGGCTGGCCGCGCATCTCCCGCGTCAACGCTCCGAGCAACTCGCGAACGGTCATGGTGCTGCGGCAAGCTGTCGCTCGAGCCAAAGTGTGGCCGCCGTCTCGCGATCGATTGGGTCCCCGGCTTGGGGCACCTGCCGAACAACGATGCCGGCTCCGTTCAGACGCGCGGTCATCCCGAGGCGCGCGAGCGTGCGCAGCGCGTCGCGCGCGCTCAGCCCACGCAGGTCGGGGAATACGACGGCCGTACCGGCGGCGCCGCCGTTGACGGTGACGATGTTCGGCGCGGGGCCGGCCGCTGATGTCGGAGTGCCCTGAGCGAAGTCGAAGGGCTTGTCGGTCGTGTCGCGTCGCACCGCCATCACCGGCGGTGCGGGGTTGACCGACGGCGGCACACCGTACTGCCGCAGCGCCGCGGCGGCAATGCGCTTGAAGATCGGCGCGGCGACCGTTGCTCCGTACGGCGGCACCCTGTGCGGCGAGTCCACGACGACGACGATCGTGAACACGGGCTTCCGCGACGGAATGAAACCGACAAACGACACGTTGTAGTCGGTGATCGAGTAGCGGCCGTTCTCCACCTTCTGCGCGGTGCCGGTCTTGCCCGCAATCGTGTAGCCGTCGATCTCCGCGGAACGGCCCGTGCCGCGCTCGACGACCGCCTCCATGATGGACGTCACGTCCGCGGCCGTGCTGCGGTCGACGGGATGCGCGAGCACCTTGCGGGGCACTGGCTTGCGCACGCCGTCGCGCGTGACCGCGCGCACGACGCGCGGCTGGACCAGGTCGCCGCCGTTGGCCACCGCGCTGACGGCCGCCGCCATCTGCAGCGGCGTCACGCCAACCTGGTAGCCCATCGCCATCGACGCGAGCGCGCTCTCGGTCTGCCGCGAGGGATCCCACAGGATGCCGGGGCTCTCCGACGGAAAGTCGGGCGACGTCGGGTGGCCGAAGCCGAAGCGGCGGGCATACAGGCCCATGCGTTCCGCCCCGACTCGAAGACCGATCTTGATCGCACCCACGTTGCTCGAGCGGACGATCACGTCGGTGAACGAGAGCACGCCGTAGTTGTGATGCTTGTCCTCGTCGACGACCCGCGAGCCGAAGCGGATCACGCCGGGACTGGTGTCGACGGCGTCGGTCGGCTTCAGCAGCTTCTGCCCGAGCGCGGCGGACGCGGTGACGATCTTGAACGTCGAGCCGGGCTCGTAGAGATCCTGGATGGCCCTGTTGCGGCGTTCCTCGTCGCGGAAATTCCGGTACGCGTTCGGGTTGAAGGTCGGATAGCTGGCCAGCGCCAGGATTTCGCCGCTGGCCGGATCCATCACGATGGCGGAGCCGCCCTCCGCGCCGGCGTACTCCACGCCAGCCTGCAGTTCCCGCTCGGCGATGTGCTGCAGGTACTGGTCGATCGTCAGCTCGAAGTCGGCGCCGGTCGTCGACGGGCGCTCGACGCGGCTGAATGCGTGGCGCTTGGCGTCGGTCTGAATGAGCACCGTGCCCGCGTGTCCTTTGATCAGATTGTCATACGTCGCCTCGATGCCCGCGAGGCCGGTGTTGTCGATGCCGACGTAGCCGAGCAGGTGCGCGGCCAGCTCCTTGTTGGGGTAGAAGCGCCGGTTTTCCTTCATGAAACCGACGCCCTCGAGCTGCAGGTCGGCGACGCGCCGCGCCTGATCTGGCGTCACCTGGCGGCGGACGTAGACAAATGCGCGGCCGCGGCGGATCCGTTCCGCCAGCGCCTGGCGATCCGCCGTCGCGCAGTCGCCAAGCGCCCGGCACAGCGACGCGGCCGCCTGCGACGGATCCGCAATCTCCGTCGGCACCGCGTAGATCGAATCGGCGTCCACGCTGTAGGCGAGCACGTGGCCGCTGCGGTCGCGAATCTCGCCGCGCTTGCCGGACGCGGCGACGGTGCGCAGCTGCTGGCGCTCCGCGCGCGCGACCAGATCGGCGTGGCGGTAGACCTGGAGGTAGACGAGCCGCGCCTCGATCACCGATGACCAGACGAACAGGCCGACGGCCGCGACGACGATCCGGCTCTTCAGCGTCGTCCGCCAGGCGTTGGCGGGCTTGCCACGAGCGACGTCGAGGGGCCTGCCCCGAGCAGCGTCGAGGGGCTTGCCGCGAGCAGCGTCGAACGACGTCTCGGCCACCTGATCGGTCCCTTCTTCCTAGCGGCGGGCGACGACGGACTTCGGCGGCGGCGGTGTTGTCACCACCCGCTCGATGACGGTGGCGTCATCGGCGGCGGGCGCAACCATGCCCAGGCGCTGGGTCGCGAGGCGCTCGATGCGAGCCGGCGATCGCAGTGTGTCCATCTCGAGCCGGAGATGACGGGTGATTTCCTCTTCCGCCGCCCGTTCCTTCTGCATCTCCTCGATGCGGTAGCCGTGGCGCAGGAGCTCGAAGTGCTGCCACGCGGAGAAGAGCAGCACGGCGACGAGGAAGACGCCGACGGCGACCGAGCGCCACATCTCGAGATGCCGCTCGCGATCGATCTCGCGGACGATCGGGTTGTTGCGGACATCCTTCTTGATCGCGTACTCGAACTCGCCGCTCATGACGCCTGTCCGATCTCCGCGGCGCGCAGCTTCGCGCTGCGCGCGCGCGGGTTCCGTTCGATTTCCGCCTCGGCCGGGACGAGCGGCCGCTTCGTGCGAATCCGCAGGCCGAACCCCTCGGCCTGCAGCGCGCGAAGCGTGTGCTTCGCAATCCGGTCTTCCAGCGAGTGAAACGTGATCACCGCCATCCGTCCGTTCGTCGCCAGGCGCCGCGCCGCGTCGCCGAGGAAGCCGTCCAGCCCCTCGAGCTCGCGGTTCACCCAGATGCGAATCGCCTGGAATGTCCGCGTCGCCGGATCGATTCTCGAGTACCCCTTGCGTGGGATCGCCCGCCGTACGACCTCCGCGAGCTGCCCCGTCCTCTCGAGGGGGGCCCGCTCCCGTGCGGCGACGATCGCCCTGGCAATGCGCCGGGAGTGGCGCTCCTCGCCGAATTCGTAAATCAGGTCCGCCAGCGTCCGCTCGTCAACCCCGCGGAGGGCCTCGGCGGCCGTGGGCCCGGCCGTCGTGTCCATCCGCATGTCGAGCGGATCGTCCTGCCGAAAACTGAATCCCCGCCCGGGCTCGTCGAGCTGCATCGACGAGACCCCGAGATCCGCCAGCACACCGTCCACTTTCCCGACGCCGCGCTCGTCGAGCACGGCGCTGAGCCGTCGATAGTCCGCATGCACGACCTCGACGCGCTCCCCGAATGCCTTCAGCGCGCTCCGCGCGGCGTCAACCGCCGCGGGATCGCGATCGAGCGCGACCAGGTGCGTCGCCCCGCCTTCGAGCAGCGCGCGTGCGTGACCGCCGAGACCGACCGTGCAATCGACGAACACCCCGCCGCGCGACGGTTCGAGCTGCTCGAGCACTTCGGCGACCATGACGGGCTCGTGGACCGGGCTCAAGGCTCATGGCTCACGCCGTCATATGCCGTGCTCCGACAGCTTGAGGCCGTCCTCGTCGGTCCACGGGTCGCGCGCGAGCTTCTGCGCGAAGCGCTCCTCGTTCCACACCTCGAGGTATTCGATCTTGCCGAACACGCGCACATCGCCGACGATAGACGCGCTGTCGCGCAGCAGCTGCGGGATGACGATGCGGCCCTGGGCATCGAGCTCGCTCGCCTGGCCGTAGAAGCTGATGCGATCGAGAAACTTGACGACGGACGGGTGGTTTGCCGGCGCCTTCGCGAGCCGCTCCTCGATGGAGAGCCACGCGCTCATCGGGTAGATGCGCACCGATTCGCCCGTCACGCTCGTGACGAACACGTCGGGCCCGCGCTGGTCCTGGATGAGGCCCCGGAACAGCGTCGGGATCTTGAGGCGACCCTTGTCGTCGATACGTGTCGGGGCGCTCCCCCGTAGGCCTTTTTGCTCCACTTAGGTCCACAAAAATCCACCTGGATAGTAAAACCGGCCGTATTAGAAGTCAAGGCCGCAAATCATTCACAGATCTGCACTTGTGTTTGAAGCTGATCCGTTGAGTTTTAGGTCAGACCCGGGGTGACGGGCCCCTCTGGGCGAGTCAGAGTCGGATACGGGCAGTACCCGACTCCGACTCGCAGACGGGCCGTAACCGACTCCGACTCGCATACGGGGCGTATCCGACTCCGACTCGGAGACGTGATGTAGGCTGGGGATTCATGCTGCGCGCGGCGCTGATTGG
>Ga0070704_100001453_pt1 | contig 12702 bp, 10 predicted proteins | sample KBSK5252metaG_FD_65467 | JGI IMG/M metagenome (GOLD analysis project Ga0070704, IMG submission 65467) | Corn, switchgrass and miscanthus rhizosphere microbial communities from Kellogg Biological Station, Michigan, USA - KBS K5-25-2 metaG | ecosystem: Host-associated > Plants > Roots >...
CGGGCCGCCGCCGTCGCCCGCGAACAGCTTGCCATCGGGTGAAACGTTGTAGTGCACACTCCACTCACTGCGCGCGAGGCCATACCGGACGCGCTCGCCGGTCGCCACGTGCACGCCCGCAACCCAGAACTCCTGCGCGCGCGGCGTTTGCAGATCATACCAAACCCACTGGCCGTTCCACCCAAAGAATTCATGGCCGGCAATCTCGTAAGGCATGGTCCGCCGGTGCATCAGCTTCGGTTGGTCCGCGCCGACTCGCAGCGTCCACACCCGGTCCACCTCGTGCCATGGACCCTCATGGCAATAGAGCATCAGTTTGGAATCGGTCGGCGAGCACTGCGCATGATTCAGCCAGTTCGTGGAAGGATGGAAACATTTCACCTGGCCGCTGCTGAGATCGGCGACATAGAATTTCATCGCCCGCGAAGCGCCCGAACCCGGCCCGCCTTCGTTGAATGTTCCAACGAGCAGATTCTCATCCGCGCTCACTCCATTAAACGCGGCGTAGAACGGCAGGCGAACCAGGTCGTGCGTGGTTTTGGTGTCCAGGTGCGTGGCCCGGATGACGGAGCCGGTCTCACCGCGCACACTGTAAAAAACCCGCCGGCTTTTTCGACCCACTTCCACGCCACTGCTGCCGCCCATGCTGTAGCCGGCACGCGGCACGACCAAATCGATGGCTCGATTCGTCAGGTTGACCGTGGCCAGGCCGGATGGCGTGGAAATCAGCAGCTTGTCTCCCTCGGGCGTGTAAGCGTTCTGATGAAAGTAGAAACTCGCGCTGCCCGGTTCGCGCGACAGGCGCACCACCCGATGGCCCGTGGCAGGCTCGACCCAATCAGTCGGTGGCTCGGCGAACAGCGTCTGCGCAATCGCTTGTATTAGGACCAAGGGAAGAAGAGCTTTCAACATTATCAGCATGTCGAGCTTCCATGGAACTCAACTCGGCAGCGGAAGTCGATACTTACACGCGGGGAGATTCAGACTTCAGAAACCGCCCGAACCCTCTCCCCCAGGAGAAAAATTCGCGCGGCTGCATCCTGAGCATATCCCGCCGACATTTTCCTTGCTACGTCTGCATCGCCGCCGGATAACGGGTCCATGCAAATCCCCGCTTTCGTCAAGCGTCTGCTCATCGTTTGGAGCATGCTGTTTTGTTTCTCTGCCTCACTGGCCGCTGCTGAAAATGCCTTTCTCGGCCGCTGGGCCTTGACCATTCCAGGCGGTGGCGCCGGATGGCTCGGCGTGACCGAGGCCGAGGGACAGCTTAAGGGCAGCATCCTCTGGGGCGGCGGCAGTGTCGTGCCGGTTACCAGCACGAAAATTGTGGACGACACGCTCATCCTCACCCGCGTCAGCGAGTCGCGACAGAAAGGCACGGACGGCCAGAATGTGGTCAAGATGAGCACCGAAACGATCACCGCCAAGCTCGCTGGCGACAAGCTGAAGCTTACCACGGTCACGTCCGGGGAGGACGGCTCGACGCGAGGTCGCGCTGAGTTTAACGGTCAGCGCATTCCGCCGGTCCCGCCTGCACCCGACCTGGCTAAAGTGAAATTCGGCGAGCCGATAAAGCTGTTCAATGGCCAGGATCTGGCCGGCTGGAAAACTTTTGGCAGCAAAGAGGTGGGTTGGAAAGTCGTCGATGGCGTCCTGCGCAACGACGCCGTGCAGGAGCCGGGCAAACACAAGTCCTACGCCAACCTCCGCACAGAACGCGAGTTCGAGGATTTCAACATCCAACTTGAATTCCGCGTGCCCGAGGCCGGCAACAGCGGGGTTTATTTGCGCGGCATTTATGAAGTCCAAGTGGCCAACTCCTACGGACGGAAGAACGACCCGCATAACTGCGGCGCGCTCTACAGCCGGATCATGCCGAGTGAAAACGTCTCCAAGCCGCCGGGCGAATGGCAGTCCTTCGACATCACTCTGGTGGATCGTCACCTCACCGTCATTCACAACGGCAAGAAAACCATCGACAATCACCCGGTGCTCGGCTGCACCGGCGGCGCCCTCTGGTCCGATGAATCCCGTCCGGGCCCCATCTACCTGCAAGGCGATCATTCCAATGTCGATTATCGGAACATCGTGCTTCGCCCTGTGGTCAAGTAAGAGCGTCCACCTCTGCCTGAGCTGCCCCTCACGGAAAGTCAATGAACTGCGGCGGCACGTGTTCCACCAGCCACACGCTGTTGTCTGAACGACGAAAGACAAACCCCGCCCGGTGCATCTCGCCGGCGCGAATGCTCAGCAGCACGGCCTTTCCCTGGCGCCCGCCCACTTGCATCGCAGTGTTCGTCTCCGCCACAAGGTGGACATCATGCCGCTGCATTTTTCGCAAACCATGAATCCGGATGCCTTCGAGGAAACGTGGGGCCGTTCCATGATACAACCGCTCGGGTGGAGGCAGGGGCGGATACTGAAGAGCCACGGTCACCGAATGTCCCTGACTGGCCCGGATACGCGTCCCATCTTCGCTAAAGGCAAAGCGCTTTTTGCTGTTCGTCTCGACCAGATGCTTAAGTCGTTCGAGTGTAAGCGCCACGCCGTGACGATTGGCCGCTTGCAGTAACTCGTCCACCCCGACCCATCCCGCTTCGCCCAGCGTCAAGCCCACCAAATCCGGCTCATGCCGCAGAATCAGGCTGAGGAATTTGCTCGTTTTGACATCGTCCATAATCGGCAGACTCAGCATGGAATGGTCGTCCACGGACGGACTGCGGGCAAGCCATCGCGAAATCTTCGCCCCATTGTGTGGTTTTGGGGTGTATCCCCATCTCGCCGGGGAGCGAAAGGGCCCAGGTTCAAACGTGACGACGGCGCTTATCTTCGCCAGGGCGCTACGACTGGAGCTTCGCGGACGAGACCTTTGCGGACCTGCAGCGACGCGAGATCCTGCTCATCGCGGATCTCTGCCATTTCGGCGTGCTCGATTGGCTGGGCGACCCCGGTGGAAGCATCATCAATGTCTCGAGCATTCATGCAGTAGAGATCACCCCGTTGACATCCGCCTATGCCGCCGCCAAGGCAGCCGTCGTTTCTCTCACACGCAGCGCTTCGCTCGAAGGCAGAAAAAAGGGGATCCGCGTCAATGCCGTGCCACCTGGAGCGGTCAATACTCCCATGCTGTGGGAGAATCCGAACGTCCAGTCCGGCCTCGAAACGATTGACCGCGGCGTATTGGGCCAACCCGACGACGTAGCCGCCGTCATCGCTTTCCTGGCTTCCGATGATGCCCGCTTCATTCGCGGCTCCTCGGTCATTGTCGATGGCGGGCGCTCGGCAAAACTTTGACCCGCGTTGGGTCGATGATTTGAGTTGACCATCGGTGCTCGGACGCTAAGCAGATGGGGCCTGCGAGAACGGGCTTGCCCCGCCGCGGGCAGTCCGAAGCACGCGTGCAACGTCGGACGGTGAAGCGGGCTGAAGCCCGCGCTCCGAACCCAATGCGGATAGAACTCAGACGCGAACTTTTGAAAAACAATGAACCCAACCACAAACTGTTTCGCTGCCCTTCTGGTTTTTAGCTTTCCTCTGGCGTTGCAGGCGGCGGCCGACGATTTGGTCATCGCCGACTTCGAGGGGTCGGATTATGGCGCGTGGGTGTCCACCGGTATGGCCTTTCGTTCCGGCCCGGCGCGCGATGCGCAACTGCCCGAGCTGGAAATTGAGAACGCTAGTGGCCGGGGCGTCGCCAGCAGCGAACGGGAAGGTGACGGTCCTCAAGGTACGCTGACGTCGCCTCCTTTTAAGATTCAACGGACGTACATTTCCTTCCGCATCGCCGGCGGAAACTTTGAGCATCATACGTGCATAAACCTGCTTGTGAACGGTAAGGTGGTGCGGAGCGCCACGGGTTGGAATAGCGACCGGCTGACGCCAGCAAGTTGGGACGTTCGTCCCTTGGCCGGACAGGAGGCGCAGATTCAGCTAATCGACGAAGCGAGCGGAGGGTGGGGACATCTCAATGTGGATCGCATTGTCCAAACGGAACGCCCCGAACGGTTGCCGGTTTCGACGCCGCCTCTCTACCGGGAAACGCATCGTCCGCAATTTCATTTCACAGCGCGCCAATGGACCATGGGCCGTTTGCATCCCGGGATGCGGCAGGAAGGCTGGCTGAACGATTTGAACGGGCTGATTTTCTACGAAGGCGAGTATCACCTTTTCGCACAGCGTTGGAACAAATGCTGGATTCATGCGGTGAGCAAGGATTTGGTGCATTGGACGGAACTGGAGCCGGCGTTCTGGGAGGAACAACTGGACTCAGGCGTGCAGTCCGGCACGTGTGTCGTGGACCACGCGAACACCTCCGGCCTGGGCCCGGATACCAACCACCCACCTCTGGTGGCCTTTTGGTCGCGCAACGATAACCGAACGCATTGCCTTTCCTACAGCCTGGATCGCGGACGGACCTGGGCGCATTACCGTGACAATCCCGTGCTGGTGCATCCAGAGCGCGACCCGAAAGTGTTCTGGCACGCGCCGACAAGGCGTTGGGTGATGTTTCTCTACGGGGCGAAGGAAGGCCAACGCCTCTACCACATCTTCACTTCCACCAATCTTCTTTCCTGGCGCGATGAGAAGCATCCCATCCGCAACAGCTACGAGTGCCCGGACTTTTTCCAGTTGCCGCTGGACGGTGAGCGACAGCAGATGAAATGGGTGTTAGTGCGCGGCGATGGAAAATACTCCGTTGGCGCCTTCAACGGGATTGAGTTCACCGAAGAAACGCCACAGTTCGAGTCCGATTCCGGGCCGAACTTTTACGCCACCCAGACCTGGGAGAATGCCCCGGACGGGCGGCGGGTACAGGCGGCCTGGATGAATGGAGGGACATATCCGGAGATGCCGTTCAATCAACAGATCACTTTTCCGCGCGAGTTGACTTTAAGAACGTCGCCCGACGGCCCGCGCCTGGTTCGCCGGCCGATTCGTGAATTAGAAGCACTCCATGGTCGCCAAGAACTCTGGACGAACCGCGTCCTCAACGCCGCCCACTCACTGCCGCTGACGCCGTCCGGCGATCTGTTTCGCGTGCAAGCCACTGTAGTGCTTGATGAGGCCGCGACACTCACCCTGAATGTGCGGGGTCTCAAACTGGTTTTCACCCGCCAGACCATGGCGTGTGACGCCAAGCCGGTCTCGCTCGCAACCGCGCTCGCAGATTTTGATGTTCTTATTGACCGCACCTCGGTGGAGACGTTTGCCAATAATGGGGCGGCCTCCATGTCGAAGTGCTTCCTCCCCAGCGAAAGCGGTCTGTCCCTCAAAGCAACGGGCGGGCGCGCCACGGTGCAAAGCCTGAAACTCATCCACCTGAACTCGGCATGGGAACAATAGCCTTCCGGTCCGTGCTCACCATGGGAGGAATCGCCCGCTAACGATCTTCGCGTTTATTCCTTCGGAGTAAAAAGTTCCCGCAGACGCTCCGGCAGGGCCGGCGTCGCGCCAGGCTGCGAGCAAACGTAGGCCGCCACTTCATTGGCCCGTTGATTGATTTCATCCAGAGCCTGCCCTGAGCCTGTCGAACGGGCCCAACCGGCCAGCACCCCCATCGTCATGGCCGCAGTGAATGAGTCTCCTGCCCCGACCGTATCGACGACTTCGGTGGGCAAGCCTGGATGTTCCGACCAACGGCCATCGGAGAAGAGCACACTGCCGTGGGCACCGCGCGTGCATGCGACCAATCGCAACGCGTACCTGCCGGCCAACTGGCTGATCTGCGCGCGGGCGTCTCCCGTCAACCGGCACATCTCAGCCAACTGCGGCAACTCGGCATCATTGACCTTAAGCACGTTGGCCAGGGCGAGAGATTCCTCGATTAACGGCAAAGAGAAATATTGCTGACGAAGATTCACATCGAAAAGGCGCAGCGCATTCGCCGGTGTCGCCCGGACGAGCGCGCGAATGGCGGCCTGCGAATTCGCGCTGCGTTGCGCCAGGCTGCCAAAGCAGACCGCGTCCGCGTCCATCACCGCGCGTTGCGAAGCGGCGTCAACCTGGAGCGCGTCCCAGGCGACGTTTTCGTGGATTTGATAATGCGGCTGGCCGGCAGCATCCACCACAACACTCACGGTGCTCGTTGGCAGCGAAGCATCGACAGCGATCGAATCGGTTGGCAATCCGAGCGCGGCGAGCCTCGCGAGCGCCTCACGCCCGAGGTCATCGGCGCCGACGCGTGAAATGAGCCGCGCCTCCGCGCCCAACGCTCGAGCGTGGCAGGCGAAATTGGCCGGCGCGCCACCCAATTCCCGCCCTGTTGGCAGCACATCCCACAGCAGTTCACCGATCCCGACGATGATAGGTCGCGCGCTCATGTATAGTGTCTACCGCTCTTCACCGTTGGTTGGATGATGGTTCCGAAGCCGCGCTTGCGTTGCGCTTCATTATTATTAACCGAAGTCGTGGGATTCGCTGGTGTGCAATCCGGCGTAATCCAGGCGCTGAATCGTCCGCGCCTTGACATGAATCACTCCGTGGTGCGACTGCAGAATGCCTTCGATCAGCAGAAACGGTTCGGCGGTAATCGTGAGACGCTCCGCCTCGAACAAGGTTGGCGCCACAATGACGTTCGTGATCCCTGTTTCATCCTCGAGGCTGATGAAACAGACCCCCTTGGCGGTGCCGGGCCGTTGCCGGCAGATCACTTGCCCAACGACACGAACCGGCTGACCATTCCTCAATTTTGCCAGGTCTCTGGCCCGGCAGACGCCAGACAATGGCTCATGGTCCTGCGCCAAAGCCAATGGGTGTTGGCCGGTCGTGAGACTCAACCCCTCGTAGTCGGCCCGCAATCGTTCCAGCGGGCTCATGATGCGCAAGGGCATGGCCGCCGCATCCGTCGCCTCGGTGGGTGAGGCATTGGCGAAGAGGTCGTCGGTTCGATGTGGGCGTTCGGCTTCCCAGAGCGCGGCGCGCCGATGAGGAGCGAAGGCGTTTAACGCCCCGATCTCCGCCAGCGTGCGCAGCTCGTCTTTGGCAAATCTTGTGCGCCCCTTGAAATCATCCAGGGAAGCGAACGCGCGCGCCGCTCGTTGTTCCAACATCGCCAGCGCATGCTCACGGCGAATGCCTTCGACTTGAAGCAAGCCGAGACGAATGGAGCTGTCGGGCTCAATCACACACTCCCAATGGGAGCGCATGACACAGACCGGGCGGACCTGCCCACCGCGGCGCTTGGCGTCTTGCACGAGAGTAGCCGGCGAGTAGAAGCCCATCGGTTGATTGTTGAGCAGCGCGCAATAGAACTCCGGCGCGCGATGCACTTTCAAGTAGGCGCTGGCGTAAGCCAAGTGGGCGAAACTGATGGCGTGCGATTCGGGAAAGCCGTAGAGCGCAAAGGAACCGACGGCTTGGGAGATTCTTTCCGCCACATGGGACGGCACCTGAGCGCGAGCCATACCAGCGCGCAAGCCCGCCTGCGCGCGGTCCATCTTTTCACTGGAACCATGAAACGTCATGGCGCGGCGCAGGTCCTCGGCTTCCTGGCCTGTAAATTCCGCCATCACCATCGCCATTTGCAGCATCTGCTCCTGGAACAGCGGCACGCCCAGGGTTCGCTCGAGGATCGGCACCAGCTTGGGCGCATAGTATTCAACCGGTTCCTCCCCATTGCGGCGACGGAGATAAGGATGGGCCAAATCGCCAACGATGGGTCCGGGCCGGATGATGGCGACTTCGATCACCAAATCGTAAAAATTGCGCGGCTTCATGCGCGGCAGGGTCGCCATTTGCGCGCGGCTTTCGATTTGAAACAGGCCGATGGTGTCGGCTCGTTGCATCAACTCGAAGCTTCTCGGATCGTTCTCGGGCAATTGCGCCAGATCGACGGCATGGCCGCGGGCCGCCGTGAGAGCAACGGCCTCTTGCAACACGGCCATCATGCCCAGACCCAGGAGGTCAACCTTGATGATGCCGAGGTCCTGGCAATCGTCCTTGTCCCACTGGACCACCACGCGGCCTGGCATGGCGGCATTTTCGAGGGGGACGAGCGAACTCAACTGGCCCTGGCAAATAATCATTCCGCCGGAGTGCTGGCCGAGGTGCCGCGGCAATCCGCTCATCTGTTGATACAGCGTGGCAAAAGCGCCGGCGCGCGGATGCGAACGCGCTAATCCGGCCTTTTCCATCTGCGCCAGCAAATCGAGCGTGTGCGGAAAATCGCCATTGGCGAACAGGTGAGAGAAGCGCTCCAGGACATCGGCAGGCAAGTTCAACGCCTTGCCCAACTCTCGCGCGGTGCTGCGGCCGCGGTAGGTGATGACATTGGCGGTCATGGCCGCGCCGTGCGGGCCATAGCGGCGATAGACTTCCTGGATGACCTTTTCGCGCCGCTCGCCACTGGGCAAATCGATGTCAATGTCAGGCCAGCCTTTACGGCCTTCGCTGAGAAACCTCTCGAAGAGCACGTTGAATTTCACCGGGTCGACTGCGGTAATCCCGAGACAAAAGCAAACCGCGCTGTTGGCCGCGCTGCCGCGTCCTTGGGCCATGATGTCGTTTTCGCGGCAGAAGCGGATTAGATCCGCCACAATCAGAAAGTATCCCGCGAACCCCAGCTTTTCGATGACGCCAAGTTCCTTTTCCAGCAGGAGGCGAACTTTGTCCGGGATGCCGCCGGGGTAGCGCCGGCGAGCGCCCTGCCCAGCCCATTCGCGAAGCACGCTTTCCATGGTCTGGCCAGGTTCCACGGGAAACCTGGGGAACTCGTAGCCCAGTTCGGCGAGAGTGAACTCAAGGCGTTCAGCCAAGCGGACGCTGTTTTCCAAGGCCTCAGGTAAATCGGCGAACAGGGCAGCCATTTCCGCTGAATCCTTTAAATGCCGTTCGGCATTGAGGGAAAGGAGGCGTCCGGCCTCATCCAAATGCGTGTGATGCCGCAGACACGTGAATACATCGGCTACCTGCCGGCCCGCCGGAGTGGCGTGCAAAACACCGTTGGTGGCCAGCAGTGGCAGCCGATGCGCTCGCGCCGCACCGATTAGTTCTTGCTGCAGCCGCTCCGTGTCCCGGCGAAAGTGACGCTGAACCTCCACGAAAACGGCGTCAGGGCCAAAGCTGCGAACCAGGCGCGGCAACAGAATTTCCGGGGTGGCGCCGGCGGGCTTTTGTTGACGCAATAACCCGCGTATCAACGGGCCCTCCTCGTCGCCCGTCAGTGCAACGAGCCCGTTGGCAAATTCCGGGAGTTCCTCCCAGCGAACGATTCCTTCATTCTTCGGGGCGCGCAGGTGCGAACGGGTGAGGAGTTGGCAAAGATTTTGGTATCCCGTGCGCGATTCGACGAGCACGGGCAAAACCGAACCGTCTTCCATCTGCAATTCCACGCCGATGATGGGACGCAAACCGCGCTCACGAGCGGCGCTGAAAAAACGCGGCGCACCCGAAACGTTCATACGGTCGCAGAGGCCGAGCGCGGGCAATGTTTTGGCCGCGGCCTGCGCAGCCAATTCTTCCGGCACCGAGCCACCGCGCAAAAAGCTGAACGCGCTGCGCGCATGCAACTCGATGTAGCGTGGAGACGGCATGACTTTAAAAGGAAATGAGCCCAATGATTTCAGTCCACCACGCCCTCCACCGTCCAGCCGTGAGAACCTCGGTTGAGTCGGAGAACGAAGCCATTTTCGGTCTCGGCTTCCCATTCTTCGCGTTGCCAGGCGCCCGGCTCCCACCATCGGCCCGACGAGCGCCACGGCCCATGAGCGTCCCTGAAGGCGCCTTGCGCCACGGCACAACGAAGCCGGACAGGACGGCTCCCGAGCATCGTCTGCTCCATCTCAACCCAAGCTTGAACTCCTGGACGCAAACGGCGAACGGGCCACGGCGCTTGAGCACTTGCCGTGGGCGCGGCGGCAGCCGGCGGCGAGCCATCGAAATCCGGCGGCACCAGCTTGAAGGAATCGGGCTGGTGCGAATTTTCAAGCACGGGTGTGCCAACGCGGTCTGGGCCCAGCAGTGCGGTCAAACGCGCCAGCGTCTCCTGAAACCGCGCTGGCTCGCGGAGGGCGGCATCGAACAATCCCAACTGCTTTTGCGGAGTTGGGCTGGCAGCGGTTTCCAAGGAAACGGCCGTGATGGGCGCTTTGGTGCGCAGCGTTTCCAGATGCGTGCGCAGGGTTCGAAACAGCACGTCGGCCTGGGCGGTTGGTTGGGGAAGACGCAGCATGCATTCCAACTTTTCGCCTGATTCCAAGCGCAAGTGCAGTTGCAAGGCCGCCGCCACCAAGCCCAGCAACTCCAGCCGGGGACAAAGCTGGTCCACAAAACGCCGGAGAATGAACAGGAGCGGCTCGCACGTTTCGACTGCCTGCTCGAACTCGAAAGATTCCTGGAATTGTTCCGAAGGCCGAACGAGGTGCAGCGGACGCAGGCTGGTGGTGGAAGCGGCGGCAAACAACGCCAGCGCTTCCAAGCCTAGGCGTTCGACCAAAGCCGCCTGTCCCAAGGCTAAGAACTCCCCCACGTGGCGAATGCCCCATTTCTCCAAAATTCCAGCCACATCGCTCGAAGGTTCCAAGGCCGTCACAGGCAACTGTTCGACGAAACCCTTCGGGTCTTCGACGACGGTGGCTCCGTCTGCCCAACGAGCCGCCTGCCGGGCCAGATTTGGAGTCGGCGCGAGGCCCACCTGGGCCCGCCATCCGATCAAGGCCAACGCCGCGCGCAATCCTTCCGCCCATCGCGTTTTCTGCAGCGTATCCGCATCAGCGAGCAAAGCCAGCCCATGCAGATCCAACGTGCAGACCCCAGGCGCAGTGGCTTCAATATTCGGCGAAAATCCGAAGGCGCACTGCAGCAAACTGTCGGTGGCGATGGTTTCTTGCCGCAGCGAACGATGGCGGATCACCACGTCCCGGCATCGGGCGAGCGCCTGCGTGGGAGTCAATCCAACTCGCACGCCAGCTTGAAAAGCCGCGTCGGTCAAGTCCAGGACCACCGGAGACGAGCGGGCCGGGTCCACCAGCACGACCGGGCGGCTCCAGAGTTCCTGTTCATGGCGCATGGCAGCTTGCAACGCGAACTGCGGCAGGTGGACAGCGGCAAACATACCTCTAACCTGTCTTCGCCTCGGTTCCGGCTGCCGGTGAGCGAAGCAAATTGAACCGGAGCGAAGACAAACTGTTGGCGGGCGAACCGGCCAGTGCTTCCAGCTTCAATGCGTTCTCGCACTCGACTCGCCAACTGACCCCGCCCACCAGCGGTTCCGGGGTGACGACCAGGACGGCCGTTTCGCTCTGTTCCAACAGGCGAACGAATCGATGCCACACGCTGGAGGAGAGCTTGCGCAATTCACGGGCCGTGTTCAGTTTCAGATCAAGCACGACCAGCGGCAGGTTCGGATCCCGCAGCAACAGATCGGACGCCTTGAGCGCTTGCTCCACGCTGACACAGCGCAACCACAGCAATCGCGCCAGGATAGTTGCCTCCACGGCGCACGCGTCGAAACTGTCGGCGCCATCGATGAGCGCCATGAATTGGCCGTTCCGCGCCGTCTCACGCAACAACGCATGAAGGACGAGGCAACTTCCTGACCCAGGGCCGACGCCAACTAACTCGGTCAGAGCGCCTCGGGGCAAGCCGCCGCTCAGAATCTTGTCGAGGCTCGGCACGCCGGTTGGGATGGGCTCAACAGATGAAGCGGCCGCCGGCAAGCCGAGCCGTGTATGCGGAAATCGCTCGACCAGAAGCTGGCGCAACTCAACCAGGTTGTTTGCCAAAGCCATACGCGCAATCCGATTCCAGATGGGCTATCCAGCATACCGCAACGGTCAGGCGTGGAAAACGGAAAGTTTCCACCCGCATCGATTCATTGCCCCACCTTAGTTGAAGCCGTAGGACAATGGCGGTCTGAGGATGGGCAACGGCAATTTACATTCGCAGTTCAGCCCGGAGGGCTGGCAGAGAGTAGGCCGGGTCGCATCCCGCCTAATGCGGCGGACGGGCGGCTGCGATATTGGAGGGTCTGAGTGTCCCATGAGGAGCAGGCTCAGGAGCCGTGCGCGTGGCCCGGCCATTCATCGCCGCTTGCATGCGCAAGAATTCGCTGAGGCTTTCCAGGCAAAGCATGCCGATCAATGTCCCATGATGAAGAACCGGGATCGATTGATATTCGCCTTCAGGCAGGCGGGCCATGACTTCGTTGACCAACTCCAGCGGGTCGACGGTCGGAAATTGTCGCTGCATGGCGGAGCCGACCGGCATTGTCTCCCCACCGCTCGTCAGACCTCTAAACAAATCGGTCCGGGTCAGCAAGCCGACCAAACGGCCTTCTTCGACCACGGGAAAATCCTGCTGGCGTCCGGTTAAGATGTTTTCCACGGCCGCGGTGAGGGGTTCGCCCGGGGCCAGCGTGCGAAAGTCGGTCATCATGAATCGTCCGACCGGTAATCCCTGCAGCGCGGCTTTCATCTGGATACGGCTGGCCTCCTGGGCTGCTCCCATCCATACGAAGAACGCGATCAGGATGAGGAGCGGATTGAAGAAGAGGCCCATGACACCGAAGGACCACGCCAGCCCCTGGCCGATGGAGGCGGCGATGTTCGTGGCCCGGACGTAATCCATTTTCATGGCCAGCACGGCGCGCAAAACGCGACCGCCGTCCATCGGAAACGCGGGGATCAAATTGAAGATGGCCAGGCTCACATTGACCCACAGCAGTTTGGAGAGGAAAGGGCCGCCCAACAGGTGCACTGGCTTGAG
>Ga0070704_100001456_pt1 | contig 12693 bp, 14 predicted proteins | sample KBSK5252metaG_FD_65467 | JGI IMG/M metagenome (GOLD analysis project Ga0070704, IMG submission 65467) | Corn, switchgrass and miscanthus rhizosphere microbial communities from Kellogg Biological Station, Michigan, USA - KBS K5-25-2 metaG | ecosystem: Host-associated > Plants > Roots >...
GTCGTCGATCGTCAAAGGGCTGCTCAACAAGTACCAGCGCCGGGGCCTGCGCCTGCTGGAAGTCGAGAAGAACGATCTCGTCGACCTGCCGGCGATCACGGATCTGGTTGCCGGGCGGTCTGAGCGCTTTGTCGTGTTCTGCGACGATCTGACGTTCCACGGCGCCGAGGAAGGGTACATCGCGCTTAAGGTGGCGCTCGACGGCTCGATCTCCACGACTTCGGAGAACATGCTGATCTACGCGACCTCCAACCGCCGTCACCTGATGCCCGAGTACATGCAGGAAAACCTCGAGACCAAGTACGTCGGCGAGGAAATCCACCCCGGCGAGACGGTCGAGGAGAAGATCTCGCTCTCGGAGCGCTTCGGCCTGTGGGTCTCGTTCTATCCATTCGACCAGGACGAGTACCTGAAGATCGTCTCGCACTGGCTCAAGACGCTCGGCTGCGCGCAGAAGGACGTGGACGCGGCGCGCGAGGAAGCGCTGCAGTGGTCGCTGCAACGCGGCTCGCGCAGCGGGCGCGTCGCCTATCAGTTCGCCCGCGACTGGGCCGGGCGGAGAATGTGCTCGAAGTCGCGGTCGCGGTAATCGAGCGCGCCGACGGCGCATTCCTGCTTGCGCAACGCCCCGCGGGGAAGGTCTACGCGGGATGGTGGGAATTCCCGGGCGGCAAGGTGCAGGACGCAGAGAGTGCGCAGGGCGCGCTCGCGCGCGAGCTGCACGAAGAGCTGGGGATCGACGTACGCCTCGCGTTTCCCTGGATCACTCGTGTTTTCGTTTACCCCCACGCCACCGTCCGCCTGAACTTCTTTCGCGTCGTGACATGGGCCGGCGAACCGCATCCAAGGGAGCAGCAGGCGATCCGCTGGCAGCGCTTCGATGGCCCGATGGCGGAGCCGATGCTGCCCGCGAACGCACCGGTGCTGCGCTCGCTTGCGCTGCCGCTCGAGTACGCCGTCACGTGCGCGGAGACGCTCGGCGCCGATGAGATGCTGGCGCGCATCGAGCGCCGGCTCAAGCAAGGCCTGCGTCTGATCCAGGTGCGCGACAAGACGCTGCGTGATCGCGCCGGCTTCGCTCGCGCCGTGGTCGCGCTCGCGCATCGCCACGGCGCGAAAGTGCTCGTCAACGGAGATGAACAGGCGGCACGCGCGGCCGGGGCAGATGGCGTGCACTGGACCGCGGCCGCGCTGATCGGCGCGCAGGCACGGCCGCCGGATCTGCTGTGTGGAGCGTCGTGTCATGCGTCTGCAGAGCTCGAGCGTGCGGCTGCGCTGGAGTGCGATTTCGCGGTGCTCGGCCCTGTGCGCGACACCACGACACACGCCGCGACCTCGACGCTCGGCTGGGACGGTTTTGCACGCATCGCCCGTGGCGCGCCGATCCCGATCTTTGCGATTGGCGGACTGCTGCTTTCAGATCTGGACGAATCCAGGCGCAACGGCGCGCACGGTCTTGCGATGATCCGGGGAAGCTGGTCGTAGCCTACTCGGCGTCGAGGACCACCGTGCGGCTCGTGCCGCGCACGACAATGCCGCCACGCTCGCCCGCGACTACGCTGCCGTAGCGGGGGGCGAACACCTCAGGTAGCGGTCGCGCACTCTTCGGGGCAAGCCACAGCCGCAGCAGATGGCGGTGCCGCTCGGGCTCGGGCCAGTTCTCGAAATCGTTGCGCGAATGCAGGATCTGGTGATTGTGCAGAAACTGCATGTCGCCAGGCTCGAACGCCATCGACAGGTGGACCACCGGATCGTTCGCGAGCTCGTCCATGAGGTCCATCGCTGCGATCTGCGCGTGCGTCAGCCGGCGGGCGGCAGGGAAATTCTGCTGCGCGGACTCGATGTACTGCCGCACATAGATGCAGGAGAGCCGCCCGGCGTGCCAGTTGAACACGGGAATGTCGAACCAGGGTTGCATGCCATCGGGCACTTCGCCTCGCCGGTCGGTCGGAAACGGCTCGAACAGCGCAGCGAGCAGGTCCGGCCTGCGGACGAGGATCTCGTTGTACAGCGTCATCGAGCTGGCGATGAAGCTCTCGCCGCCCGCGCGGGCGGATTGCAGGCAGAGCAGCCCCACGACGTCGACCGAATCGGTGTGGTATTCGAGCTTGCGGCTCGTCTGGTAATAGCGGACGTTCGGATCGCGAATATCGAGGCCGAGGTCTTTTACGTGGCCGAGCAGGTGTCCCTTCGCATTCTGCGAGCGCGCGGTTCCGAGGTACGAGCCGATGCCGAGATACGCGATCGCCTGTTCCTCGCGGCTGTAGCGCGCGAGCGGCAGCCCGCGCAATAGGAAGAAGCCTCTGCCTTCTAGCAGCTCGCGGAGCAGCCCCGCAAGCGCCGCGCCGAGCGAGGGCAGCGGAAAATTCTCCGGCGCGATCGAGGCGAGCGCCGTGCCGCTGCCCTGGAACGCGCGCACCGCTGCATCGAGCTCGGCGAGTTCCGCCTCCGAGAAGTCTCGAATCCACTCGCCGGGGCGCTGCGCCAGGTCGCGCCCGTACCAGACGGAAGCGCCGGAAACGGGGCCAGCCGGCATGCTAGGCTCTCCCATCGGGGAAGAATACCGGGAGGGGAACGATGAGGCCACTTCTCGCCGCACTGGCGCTGCTCGCGGCGTGCGGCGCAGCGCACGCGCAGGGGTATCCGTCCAAGCCGATCACGTTCGTCATCCCGTTCGCGGCCGGCGGCGATTCGGACCTCTCGGGACGCAACGTCGCGCAGTTCGCGCCGAAATACCTCAACAACCAGCCGATCGTCGCGATGAACCGCGTCGGCGCCTCCGGCGTGATCGGCGCGATGGCGGTGCGCAACGCGCCCGCCGACGGCTACACCTTGCTCGTCGCGCGCATCGCGACGCACGCGATCGTGCCGGCGCTCGATTCCAAGGTGCCGTACAAGTGGGACGAATTCACGATGCTCTCGCTGATCGAGCTCAATCCGTACATCTGTTTCGTCAAGGGCGACTCGCCGCATCGCACGGCAGCCGCGTTGATGGCGGAAATCCGCGCAAACCCGGGCAAGCTAAACTTTGCGACGGCCGGCATCGGTACCAGCCAGAACATGGCGGCGCAGTACTGGATGACGCTCGCCAACCTGACGAAGGATCACGCGGTCGGCATCCACTACAAGGGCGGCGGGGAAGTCACGACCGCGGTGCTCGGCGGGCAAGTGCATTTCGCCTGCAACAATGCGCCGACGGTAGTTCCGCACGTCAAGTCGGGCAACCTCCGGGCCCTGTTCGTCACGCCCGCGCGGCTGCCGGAATTGCCGGAGGTACCGAGCGCGCGCGAGGCCGGATTTGCGGACATGGAGAAGATCGTCGGCTGGACCGCGCTGATGGGGCCGCCCGGGATGCCGCGCGAGGTGATCGACCGTTGGGTCGAGGCGTTCGCCAAACTCTCCAGGGATCCCGACTGGCAGGCCGGCAACGCGCGGCTCGGCGGCATTGCCGCGATCCGCTCGCCTGCGGAGACCGAGAAATTCGTGCGCGAGCAGTACGAGCTCTACGAGAAGCTGGTCGCAACGCTCGGCATCCGGCAATAGCCCCTCGATCGCGCGGGCTAGCGCCCGCCGTCCTCATCCTCCGTCGGCGGTGCCGGATCCGGGACGCGATACTTCTCGCTCGCCCAGGCCCCCAGATCGATCATCTTGCAGCGTTCGCTGCAGAACGGCCGCCACTCGTTCTGCGGCGCAAGCGGCGCGAGCCTCCCGCATTGCGGGCACGGAACCGTCCTTACAGATTGCAAAACGTGAGCTCGAAGCCGACGTCCCAGTCCGCGGTTTTCGGCCGCGGGTCATCGCCATTCTGTGCCAGGAACCGGATGTTCAGCACGTACTTGTTGGCGCTGATCTCCGGAACGCATTGCATCCCGGAGTCCAGCCGCACGCGCAGCATCTGCGCGGTCTTGCCGCCGAGCATCTGCTGGAACGTGCCGAGCGGCGCCGACATCCGCTGCGGTCTTCCCGATTCGCGCAGGATGCGCAGGATGATCGCGGAGCCGTCGCGCACCGGGTAGAGCGGGCTCGTCCAGGCGGCGAGCTGCCCGATGCGCTCGTCGGCGGGGCGGTGCAGCCAGTAGTGGTAGGAGGGCAGGTCGAACTCGCACGCGCCGCCGGGGATGCCGCTGCGCTGCTTGATCGACATCAGCCATTCATTCTCGCGCAGGTATTGCCCGATCCTGCCGGTCATCGAGAAGAGCGACGCGGATGCCTGCTCGATGTCCCGCAGCACGTTTGCGAGCGCATCCGCGGAGATGTCGGGATTGTCGCGAAACGACAGCAGCACCTGCTTCTGGCGCTCGAGCTCCTGCAGCAGGTCGGACTTCAGGTCGGCGCGCCCCGACACTTCGAGGATCTCGAAGACGGTCAGCAGCGCGACATGGTGATCGAGCGGGTCGGTGCGGGCAATGAAATGGCGCGAGCGCTCGAACAGGTCCTCCAAGCGCAGCAGCGTCCGGATGCGTTCATTGAGCGGATACTCGTAGCTGATCACGCGCGCCCCGGTTTCCGGCAGATCCGGAAATTCCGCCGCATTCTGAGGGAATTACCTACTCAAGACAAATTGCGCCCGGCTGCTTGCCCGAGAGCGGCGTACTTCAGGTGCAGCTTTCGGACCTGTTTGTGCAGTGCATCAAGCGTGCCCGAATTGTCGATGACATCGTCTGCAGCGGCACGTCGTTCGGCGCGCGGTATCTGGCTGGCGATGATCCGACGGACCTCGTCCTCGGCAAGGTGGCTGCGCTGTCGTACGCGTTGCAGCTGGAGTTCCTCGGGGCAGTCGACGACGGCAACGCGCTGGACGCGCTCGCGATAATTGCCCGATTCGATGAGCAGCGGCACCACGTAGACGACGTACCCTCCGGACGAGGCGGCAATTCGCCGCTCGGATTCTGCGCGGATCATCGGGTGAAGCAGTGCTTCGAGGTTCTTCTTCGCCACCGGGTCGGCAAACACCATCGCGCGGACCTTGGCGCGATCCATGGCTCCCGACGAATCGAAGTACGCAGGCCCGAACAGCCCGCGCAGCAGCGGTATCGCTGCGCCTCCGGCTGCCGTCAGCTCATGTGCAATCGTATCGGTATCGACGATCGTCGCGCCGAGCCGCGCAAATTCGTCCGCGGCAGCGCTCTTGCCGCTGCCGATGCCGCCGGTGAGCCCGACGACGAAAGCGCCGCTCACCTGAACTGGAAGAGCGGCATCCAGCGCGCGGCGATGTCGGCGCCCCAAAAGAGCGCGATCACGCCCGCCGCCGCCAGGTACGGCCCGAAGGGAATCGGCTTGTCGCGGCCGTGACCGGCAAACGCCATCAGGCTGATGCCCACCGCCGCGCCAACGATGGACGACAGCAGGATCACCAGCGGCAGCATCTGCCAGCCGAGCCATGCGCCGATCGCCGCCAGCAGCTTGAAGTCCCCATACCCCATGCCTTCCTTGCCGGTCAGCAGCTTGAATCCCCAATACACCGACCACAGCGCGAGGTAGCCGGCGATCGCCCCGATGACTGCCGAGGCAAGCGGGACGAAGGTCGCGCCGAGATTGAAGGCGAGTCCGGCCCAGACGAGCGGCAGCGTGATGTCGTCCGGGAGCAGCTGGGTATCGAGGTCGATCACGGTGAGCGCAATGAGGGTCCAGCAGAACACCATGGCGGCGAGCGCCGCAAGCGTCGGGCCAAAGCGTACGGCGGCGTAGGTCGCAACGAGGCCGCCGGCGAGCTCGACCACTGGATACCGGCCCTTGATGCGCGCCTGGCACGCCGCGCAGCGGCCGCGCAGCAGGATCCAGGAGAGCACCGGGATGTTGTGCTTCGCTGGAATCGTCTTGCCGCACCCCGGGCAGGCCGATCGTGGGGTCCAGAGGTTGTACGGCGTTTCCCTCGGGTGCGCCGGTCCCTGGGCGACTGCGGAACCGTCCGCGGCGGCGAGCTCCGCGCATTGCGCCCGCCACTCGCGCTCGAGCATCTTAGGCAGCCGATGGATGACCACGTTGAGGAACGAACCGACGCACAGGCCGAAGACGAGCGAGACCCAGGGCAGCACCGCAGGCTGGCCGAGCCAGCCGACGAACGACATCTAGACGGCTTGGCCCATCTTGAAGATCGGCAGGTACATCGCGATCACCATGCCGCCAATCAGCGTGCCGAGCACCACCATGATGACCGGCTCCATCAGAGACGACAGGGCTTCGACCGCGTCGTCGACCTCGGCCTCGTAGAAGTCGGCGACCTTGCTGAGCATGCCGTCGAGCGCGCCCGTCTCCTCGCCGATCGAGACCATCTGCAGCACCATCGAAGGAAACACGTTGACGTTCTGCATTGCGTTGGTCAGCGAGGTTCCGGTAGAAACCTCGTTCTGGATCTGCTTGGTCGCCTGGGCGTACACGTAGTTGCCCGAGGCACCGCCCACGGAATCGAGCGCCTCGACCAGCGGCACGCCCGCCGCGAACATCGTCGACAGCGTGCGCGTCCAGCGCGCGATGACCGATTTGCGCACCAGCTCGCCGAACATCGGCATCTTCAGCATCAGGCGGTCCATGAAGATCTGCACCGCGAGCGAGCGCTTCCATGCCTGCAGGAAGCCGATCACGCCGCCGATCGCGAGGGTGAAAATGAGATACCAGTATTTCACGAAGAAATCCGAGATCGCCATGACGAACAGCGTCGGCGCGGGCAGGTCGGCGCCGAAATTAGAGAACACTTCCTTGAACGCCGGAATCACGAAGATCATGATCACGGCGGTGATGATGAACGCCACGACGATGATCGCGATCGGATAGAACAGCGCCGACTTGATCTTCGACTGGATCGCGAGAATTTTTTCCTGGTAGGTCGCGAGCCGATCGAGCAGCGTCTCGAGAATACCGGCCTGCTCGCCCGCCTGCACCAGGTTGCAGAACAGCTGGTCGAAATACAGCGGGTACTTGCGGAACGCCTGGGCGAGCGAGGAGCCGGTCTCGACCTCGGTCTTGATCTCGTAGACGAGCTTTCCGACCGCCGGGTTGGGAGCGCCTTTGCCGACGATGTCGAACGATTGCAGCAGCGGCACGCCAGCCTTCATCATCGTCGCGAGCTGGCGGGTGAACAGCGCGATGTCCTTGCGGCCGACTTTGCCGCCCTTGCCGGAGCCCTGTTTCTTGACCTTCGAGACGACGATGCCCTGGCGCCGCAGAGTCGCGTTGACCATCGCTTCGCCGGGCGCGCGCAATTCGCCGCGCACCGGCTTGCCGGTCTTGTCCTTCCCTTCCCATGCGAACGTGAACTCTTTCGGTCCTTTGGCAGCCGCCGTAGCCGTCGCCATAGCTCGCTCCTAGGCAATGCGAGAGATTTTTATCATGCCCTGCACCCGGTTTTTTGTAAAGCCTAAAGTTCCTGCGCTAACGCCCTGAGCGAGCGGAAGTATGTCGCTTCCCGAGCGCACGCTACGCGATCTCTTCGACCGGCGTCTCGGCGGGCTTGAAGAGCCGCACCGTCTTGATCGAGCGACCCTGCGCATGGGTGATTTCGATCACTACGCCGGCAATTCTCACCGAGACATCGGCCTCGGGGATGTCCTGCAGGTGCTCCAGGATGAGGCCATTCAGCGTCTTCGGCCCGTCCATCGGCAGGCCCAGCCCGAGCGCCCGGTTGACCTCGCGAATCTGCATCGACCCGTCGGCGAGCGCCGTGCCGCTCGCGTCCCAGGACAGCGAGCGCCCGGCCGAGGGCAGCGCCGGCGTGAACTTGCCGACGATCTCTTCAAGGATGTCTTCGAGGGTCACGAGCCCCATCACCTCGCCATATTCGTCGACCACCAGCGCGACGTTCTCGTGCGCTTCCTGGAAGTACTGCAGTTGTGCGAAGACCGCCGTCGATGCCGGCACGAAGTACGGCTCGACGAGCAGGGCCTCGATCGCAGCCTTGGTGAGCGTGCCGGCGCGCAGCGGATCGAGAATCCTGCGCAGGTGCAGGATCCCGATGACGTCGCCCTCGCGATCGCGGTACACCGGCAGCCGCCGGTGGGTGCTGGTCGCGAGCTGGCGCACGATGCTCTCGATCGGCTCCTCCAGCGTGATCGACTCGATGCCGGCGCGCGGCAGCATGATGTCCTGCACCGTGATGTCGCCCAGATCGAAGAGATTCATCAGGATCGACACGTGCTTCTTCGGCATGAACACCGACGATTCGAGCACCAGCGTGCGGATTTCCTCGGGCGAGAGCTTCTGCAGCTCGCGCTCCTCTCCGGGCCGGATTCGCAGCAGCCACAGAAGCGGCCTCACGAAAAGATTCACGAACCACGCGGGCAAATCGAGCGTCCGCAAGGTGAGCTTGAGCGGGAACGAGAGCAGCAGAGCAGTGCGCTCCGGGTGGGTCGCGCCGATCACCTTGGGCGTGATCTCGGCGAACACGATGAGGAGGAAGCCGACGACGATCGGGCTGACGAAATACGCAACCTTGTCGTCGCCGAACAGGCGCACCGTGATCAGCCCCGCGATCGTGGTCGCGACGGTGATCGCCAGCGTGTTGCCGATCAGAATCCCGCCGAGCAGGCGGTCGGTCCGCTTGAGCATCTCTGCGACACGGAGCGCGCTGCTGTTGCCCTCGCTGACGAGGTATTTGAGGCGGAAGCGGTTGATCGCCATCATCGCGGTCTCGGCGATCGAGAAGAACGCCGAGACGACGAGCATTGCCGCGAGCGCGCCGAACAGCCAGCTGAGCGGGATTTGTTCCATTCGCGCTAGCCCCGACCGAGGATCACCTCGAGCACGAAGCGGCTTCCCGGGTACGCCAGCATCAGCATGAGGAAACCGGTGAGCGTCCAGCGAAACGCGGTACGCCCGCGCCAACCGTACAGCGCGCGCCCGGCGAGCAGCGCTCCGAACGTGGCCCACGACAGGATCACGAACACGGTCTTGTGATCAAAGCGCAGCGCCCGGCCGAGGAACGACTCCGAGTAGGCGATGCCGATCGCGAACGTCAGCGTCAGCACGACGAAGGCCGCACCGGTCAGCCTGAACACCAGCGCCTCGAGCGAAAGCAGCGGCGGCATCCCGGCGCCGCTCACGCTTGGCCGCCCGTGCAGCTGCTTTTCCACCATCGCGATCAGCACCGCGTGCAGAGCCGCGACTGTAAACAGGCTATAGGCGAGCATGCCGGCGATCAGATGCAGCCTGAACTCGATAGGAAACGCATCGGGCGTGAGCCGCCCGGGGAAGAACGCCGGCAATGGAGCACACAGCGCCGCAGCCGCGAGTGCCATCGGATAGAGCATCTCGATGCGGTAGAGCAGGCCCTCGAGCCAGCAGATCGCGACCGTGAGCCACAGCATCACTGAGAGCGCCTGCGCGAAGCCGAAGCGCAACTGCGGCGCGAGCAGCACGTCGTTCGCAAGCAGCGCGCCGTGGAACGCCAGCGCCGCGAGCAGAGCGACGCGCTCCCATCCGGCCAGGCCTGCCGCGACATCCGCAGAAGCGGAGTGCCAGCGCGTGTTCCAGAAATGCCACGCCAGCCCCGCATACGCCGCGGACGCCAGGGCGTGAATTACAATGTCGGACACCATTTCAGTTTATCACCCATGCTCGACAACCTGACCGCACGCCTCGCCAAGATCGTCAAGCAGATCCGTGGCGAGGCGCGGCTCACCGAAGAGAATATCCAGGACGCGTTGCGCGAAGTGCGCGTCGCGCTGCTCGAAGCCGACGTCGCACTGCCGGTGGTCAAGGAGTTCATCGCAGCGGTCAAGGACAAGGCACTGGGCCAGGACGTCGTCGCGAGCCTCTCGCCGGGGCAGGCGCTCGTCGGCGTCGTGCACCGCGAGCTCGCGCGGCTGATGGGCGAGTCGCACGAAGGCCTCAATCTCGCGGTGCAGCCGCCGGCGGTGATCCTGATGGCCGGCCTGCAGGGATCCGGAAAGACGACGACGGCGGGCAAGCTTGCGCGCATGCTCAAGCACGAGCAGCGCAAGAAGGTCCTCGTGGTTTCCTGCGACGTGTACCGGCCGGCCGCGATCGAGCAGCTGAAGGTGATTGCCGTGCAGGCGGGCGTGGATTTTCTGCCTTCGCAGATCGGCCAGCAGCCGGCCGAGATCGCGCGCGCGGCGCACGAGCACGCGCGGCTGCGCTACTACGACGTGCTCATCGTCGACACTGCGGGGCGCGTCGCGATCGACGAGCAGATGATGAGCGAGATCGCCGAGCTCGAGCAGGTGCTGCAGCCCGCCGAGACGCTGTTCGTGGTCGATGCGATGCAGGGGCAGGATGCGGTGAATGTCGCCCGTGCGTTCGGCGCAGCGCTGCCGCTCACCGGCGTGGTGCTCACCAAGCTCGACGGCGACGCGCGCGGCGGCGCGGCGCTTTCGGTGCGCCACGTGACCGGCAAGCCGATCAAGTTCGCGGGCGTGGGCGAGAAGCTCACCGGGCTCGAAGCATTCCATCCGGGTCGCATGGCGTCACGCATCCTAGGCATGGGCGACATCGTCTCGCTCGTCGAAGAAGCGCACCGGCAGGTCGACCTGAAGGAAGCCAAGCGCGTCGCCGACAAGATCCAGAAGGGCAAGGGCTTCGACCTGGAGGATTTCAAGCAGCAGATTCAGCAGATGAACAAGATGGGCGGCCTGGCCGCGCTCGCCGACAAGCTGCCCGCGCAGCTGGTCGGGCACATCCAGCCCGCGCAGCTCCAGGACGGAACTCAGCTCAAGCGCATCGAGGGCATCATCAATTCGATGACGGCGCACGAGCGCGTGCGGCCCGAGGTCATCAAGGCGTCGCGCAAGCGCCGCATTGCCGCCGGTGCGGGCGTCCCGGTGCAGGAGGTCAATCGCCTGCTGAACCAGTTCGAGCAGATGCAGAAAATGATGAAGATGATGAAGGGCGGCAACCTGGCGCGCATGATGCGCAACATGAAGGGAATGCTGCCGGGAATGCGCTAACGGAGGAAACGAATGGCGGACGAAACACGCACCAAAGTCACGATCCTGACGGCGAGCTACCGCATCAAGGGGTTTATCGACCTGATCCCTGGTGCGCGCGTGACCGACTACATGAGCGAGGCAAAGGGCTTTATTGCGATCACCGATGCCGAAGTCTGGGAACTCGCCGTGGGCGGGCGCCAGATGATCGCCTCGAAATTCCTCAACGTCAGCCGCGACCACATCCAGGTCATCGTGCCGCAGCACTGAAGGTTTGCTTCCCATGACACCGCGCCGTCGCGTATAATCCGCGCCTTTTTCCGCACGGGAATCGGGGTATTGCGATGGTGGTGATTCGACTGGCGCGCGGTGGCGCGAAGAAGCGGCCCTTCTACCACGTAGTGGTGGCCGACTCGCGACGCGCCCGTGACGGGCGCTTCATCGAGCGCGTGGGGTTCTACGATCCGAAAGCGCCCGAAGGGCGCGAAGCGCTGCGGGTCAACCTGGAGCGGGTGACCCACTGGTCGGGCAAGGGCGCGAAGCTCTCGCCCACCGTGACCCGCCTCGTGCGGCAATTTGCAAAGAAAGCAGCCTGAAGCGCTGATCGATCTGGGCCGCGCAGCCGGGTCGTACGGCGTGCTCGGGTGGATGAAGGTAGCCGGCGATCGTGCCGCGCTGTCCGCGCTGGCAACCTGGTGGGTCGAGGGAGTGGAACGGCGCGTCGAGCAGACGAAGATGCACTCGGCGTGGCTGCTCGCAAAGCTTGCCGGGATCGAGTCGCGCGAGCAGGCGCAGGCGCTGAAGGGCAAGACGATTTCGGCGCCGCGGGCGGCGCTGCCGGAGCCGGAGGAAGGGATCTACTACTGGGCCGACCTGGTCGGCCTCGAGGTGGTGAATGCCCAGGGCCTCGTGCTCGGGGTTGTTAGGGGCGTGGTGTCGAGCGGGGCGCAGGATGTAATGGAGCTTTCGGGCGAGAAACGCCAGCGGCTGCTGCCCTGGGTCCCGGCGGTGGTGAAGCGAGTCGATCTCGAAGGCGGGCGGATCGAAGTGGATTGGGGAGCGGACTGGTGATCCGCTTCGACGTGGTGACGCTGTTTCCGGAGATGCTCGCTGCGGTGAGCGCGAGCGGCATCACGGCACGCGCACTGCAGCGCGGGCTGTGGCAGGTCCAGGCGTGGAATCCGCGCGATTTCACGACGGATGCGTATCGCAGCGTGGATGACCGGCCGTATGGCGGAGGCCCGGGGATGGTGATGCTCGGGGAACCGCTGGCGAAAACGCTCGATGCGGTGCACGCGGCCGGCGGCGGACCGGTCCTGTACCTCTCGCCGCAGGGGCGCAGGCTCGACCATGCAAAGGTGGTTGAAGTCGCCGGGCGGAAGGCGGTAACGTTGCTGTGCGGCCGCTACGAAGGGGTCGACGAACGGCTGCTGCGGCGCCGGGTGGACGAGGAGCTGTCGCTCGGGGACTTCGTGCTGACCGGCGGAGAACTCGCGGCGATGGCGTTGATCGACGCGGTGGTGCGCCAGTTGCCGGGCGCGCTCGGCGACGAAGAATCGGCGGTCGAGGAGTCGTTCGCGGACGGATTGCTCGACTGCCCGCAATACACGCGGCCCGAGAGTTTCGCAGGCGAGCGAGTGCCGGAAGTGCTGCTCTCGGGGCATCACGAGAACATCCGGCGCTGGCGATTGAAGCAGTCGCTCGGCCGGACATGGCTGCGCAGGCCCGACCTGATCGCGGCACGCAGGCTGAGCGAAGAGGAAACCAGGCTGCTGGATGAATTCCAGCGCGACGAAGGAGTGCAGAAATGAACCTG
>Ga0070704_100001457_pt1 | contig 12692 bp, 15 predicted proteins | sample KBSK5252metaG_FD_65467 | JGI IMG/M metagenome (GOLD analysis project Ga0070704, IMG submission 65467) | Corn, switchgrass and miscanthus rhizosphere microbial communities from Kellogg Biological Station, Michigan, USA - KBS K5-25-2 metaG | ecosystem: Host-associated > Plants > Roots >...
GAAGGCGCGCGCTTCATCCCGACTACGCCGGAGCAGTTCGGCGCTTTCGTCAAGGCGGAGATCGCGAAATGGGCGCCGGTCGTGAAAGCTTCGGGCGCCCGCGTCGAGTAGACATGTGGGAGCTCGACCATGTGTTCTTCGCCTCGACCGACGCGGACGCGGCGGAGAAAGCACTTGCCGAATTCGGTCTCGCATTCACGGAGCATCGCGTGCATCTCGGCCAGGGGACCGCGAACGCCTGCGCGCGATTCGAGAATGCCTACTTCGAGCTGTTGTGGCCGCGGGATCCTGCCGAGCTCCGCTCGAGCATCGTCAAGCCGCTCGGACTGGAGGAGAGAACGCGCTGGCGCGAAACCGGTGCGTCGCCGTTCGGTCTTTGCTTCCGCGGCGAATCTCGTTCCTGGCCGTTCGAAACGTGGCAATACCAGGCAGCGTATTTGCCGGCGGGAAGCGGCATTCCGATCGTGACGCCCCGCGGCCTTCATACCGATCCTTTGGTGTTTCTCTCTTCTCAGGCGAAACGTTCGACGGAACGAAGTCCGGAGCACCGCGGCGCGCGCCGGACACTGACGCGTATCGCGGTCGAGCGCGCCGCTTGCGACGCGCCGGTCTCACCCGGTGTCCGGTGGTTCGCAGAGAACGGGTTCTTTTCGCTGAAGGACGGACCGGTACCCCTGCTCGAGCTCGAATGGGATCACGCTCGCGAAGGAGAGTCGCAAGCATTCCCGGCCGGCATTCCGATCCTCGTGCGGTGGTGAGACAGGAGTCACCCGGATGCCGTACCGCAACCGGTCGTCGAATGATGCAGGCAGGATTGGGAGCGCGCTGAAATGAGCGTACGCATCGTCCGTCTCGGAACGCCCAGAAGTCGCGGCGAAGGCACCCGCATCGGTACGGTGCGCCGGCCGCCGCGCGGCGTGCCCAAGTCCGAGTTCGCCTCGCAGAACTGGTACGACGTCTGGTTTCCGAACCTGGCGCCGAGCCTCGAAACGATGCAGCGCGGACAACAAGTCGCCACGGCCGCCGAATGGGCAGCGTTCGCGAAGAAATACCGGGCAGAGATGACGACGCCCGAAAACAGCCACGCGCTCGAGCTGCTCGCGGTGCTGTCTCATCACGCCGACTTCTCCGTCGGCTGCTACTGCGAAGACGAACAGCGCTGCCATCGCTCCGTGCTGCGGGCGCTGCTCGCCGAGAAGGGTGCGAAGGTCGAAGCGCCGTCCATATGACGCTGGATGAGCAGTGCCGCCACCAGGTCCGGATCACGCGCGAGCGCATGCCCTGGTGGATTTCCTCGATCTTCGCTGCGGGGTTCGTATTCTCGTCGATCGGACTGTTCGCCTCCTTCGCTGCGTTCCGCGAGGGCGGCTCGGTCACCGCCAAGCTGGTCGCTTTCACGATCTTTTTCCTGCTGTTCGGCTGGGCGGTCGTCCGCATGCTGCTGCCGATCCGGCCCAGGCCGCGCATCGTGCCCTACTTCGCGGCCGAGCTCGGCGTGTATGGCGGCGACACGATGACGGCATTCGCGCGCGGCCGCGGCTTGTATCTGGAGATCAGCGCGCTGGATGCGCTCGCGCATTCGCGTGGAGTGAAGCCCCTCTCGACGTTCGGCTTCGCCTACGACCATTTCGGGCAGCAAGTCCATTGGCACCGGGCAGCGGACGGACTCGCGACGGCGGAAGCGCTCCGGCAGGAGCAGAACAGCCCCGTAGTCGCGCAGGATCTGGACGCGCTCGCCCGCGTCCTTCGCGCCGCGGCGCGAAAGGAGGTACCCTTTGCCCTCGTGCTCCGGCTTTGGGAAAAAGACAGCATGCAGGTCGTCTGCACGCGCGAAACCCGACAAGGCAATTTTTGGTAACGCGATGAGTAACGACTACGTCGTACTGCCTGCCGAACAGGTCCGCGCCACCGTGGATCAATTCCACTGGCTCTACTATCACGCAGCGGGGTGGGAACAGTACACCTATCTCGGGTATCCGATCATGCAATGCCCGTTCGACCTTCAGCTCTACCAAGAACTGGTGTTCAGGCTGCGCCCCGAATTCATCGTGCAGACGGGGGTTTCGGAAGGCGGCTCGATACTCTTCTTCGCAACGTTGCTCGACCTGATCGGCGCGGGCCCCGGAGCCCTGGTCGTCGGCGTCGATATCAAGCTCACCGACAAGGCGCGAACGCTCAAGCATCCACGGATTCGGCTGGTCGAGGGTAGCTCAACCGATCCCGCGGCGTGGCAGGCGGTGGACGCAATGCTGCCGCGCGGTGGGGGGCTTGTCTCGCTCGATTCGGACCACACGGCAGCGCACGTCCGCGAGGAGTTGCGCATTTACCAGAGACTGGTCGCCGTCGGGTCGTACCTCGTCGTGGAAGATGCGAACATCAACGGGCATCCCGTCTATGAACTCTTTGGCCCGGGACCGCGTGAAGCAGCAAGTGAATTCCTTGAGGGTCAGGATCGTTTCGTTGACGACACGAACCTCTGGCGGCGCAACCTCTTTTCGTTCCACCAGTGGCTCAGGCGCGAACGCTGAGCCCCATCCAGTCGAACAGCTGACGGAACACCTCTTCGCGGATCTCGCTGCGCGAGAGGAGGAGATCGTGCAGCCCGCCCGGGAACTGCAGCACCGAGGTCTGCGGTCCGAGCGTGCGCGACCAGCGCGCGACCTGCCGCCAGTCGAGGATGATGTCGGCCTCGTCGGAATGCATCGCCAAGACTGGACAGGCGAGGTGCAGCCCCGCGTGGACCTTGGCGTGCGCATCGCGAATCGCGGCAAGCCAGCCGAAGTACGCGGGAAACCCGGCCACCGGCTTGAGCGTGAGGTCGAACGCCCACTCCCCGCCGAAATCCCGGTGCAGGCTCTTCACATACGCCGGGCGCACCGCCTTCGGATCGGACAGGAACGGAAACAGGCGGCCGAGCGCGATTCCGAGCGCGAGCTTCGCGCGCCGCGCGCCACTCACCTTGAAATCGAAAAACGGGCTGTTGAGCCAGAGCGCGCGCACCTGGTCGCGCCGCTCGCCTTCGTGCGCGTAGATCGAGCACAGCAGCCCGCCGGTCGAATGCCCCGCCAGCAGTACGGGCTCGCCAATTTCCGCCAGTGCACGCGTCAGGTCGGCGAAGTACTCGGACAGGTCCTTGCAAAAGCAGGGGTGCTGGTGCGCGGCGAGCGACCGCCCGTGCTTGCGCAGGTCCAGCGCGTAGAACGCGTACCCTTCCTGCGCGAAGCGCATTGCGACGTGCTGCTGGAAAAAATAGTCGATGAAGCCGTGCACGTAGAGGACGGCACCGCACGCCGGGGCCGGGTGCGGCAAGCGCACCAGCGTCGCCGTAACCGGCCCGTCGTAGTCGTCGGGAAAGGAGAGGCGCTTCACCTCGAAACCCGGAAGCAGCCGGTCGGCAGCCCAGTCGTTCATTGCACCTTCTCTCCGTGCATCCGCAGCGCCCATTCGACATGCTCGCGCACGAGCGCGGACGGATGCGCCGCGCGACTACGCAGCGCTTCGGTGACTTGCGGCGACGAAGGCGCATTGCCGAGCCCGACGGCGAGATTGCGCAGCCAGCGCTCGTAGCCGATGCGCCGGATCGCCGACCCGCGCATCCTCAGATCGAACTCCTCGTCGGTCCATGCGAACAGGTCCACGAGCGTCGCGCGGTCCAGCCCGTTGCGAACGCTGAAGTCGTCCTCTTGCGAGCGTTGCGCGAACGAGTTCCAGGGGCAGAAGACCTGGCAGTCGTCGCACCCGTACACGCGGTTGCCGATCAGCGGCCGCAGCTCCTCGGGAATCGCGCTCTTGTGCTCGATCGTGAGGTAGGAGATGCAGCGCCGCGCGTCGAGCTCGTAGGGCGCGCGGATCGCCTGCGTCGGACAGACATCGATGCACGCCCGGCACGTCCCGCAGTGCTCTGCGGCAGGCTCGTCGGCGGGCAACGGCAGGCTGGTGTAGATCTCGCCGAGAAAAAAATACGATCCCGCATCGCGGGAAAGAAGCAGCGTGTTCTTGCCGCGCCAGCCGATTCCCGCCTTCGCAGCGAGTTCCACCTCGAGCACCGGCGCGGAATCGGCGAACGCGCGGTACGCGAACGGCCCCGTAGCCTTCTCGATGCGATCGCAGAGCTGCTGCAATCGACTCCGCAGCAGCGTGTGATAGTCGCGCCCACGCGCGTAGCGGGCAACGTACGCCTGCGCACGATCGGCGAGCGCGGCGCGCTCGTCTGCGTCGCTCGCCGAGTAGTTCATGCGGCAGCTGATGACGCGAAGTGTGCCGGGGATCAGCGCCGCCGGGCGCGCGCGAGTCACGCCGTGGCGCGCCATATAATCCATCTCGCCGTGCCAGCCTCTTTGCAGCCACTCGGCCAACCTCGGCTCGGCGGCGGACAGGTCCGCGTCCGCGATGCCGACTGCCTGAAAACCGAGCTCCGCACCCCATCCCTTGATCCTCGCGGCGAGCGAAGCGTAGTCCATGACCGAGCATCTTATTGAGCTTGCGGAGGAAGCGGATACGCTGGCGCTCGGTGCGTCGCTGGCTGCCGGCGCCAAGGCGGGGCGAGTGCTCTACCTGTCGGGCGACCTGGGATCGGGCAAGACGACGCTGGCGCGAGGGCTCATCGGTGCACTGGGCCACTCCGGGCGCGTTAAGAGTCCAAGCTATACGTTAATTGAGGTCTACGAGCTTTCGCGCCTAAACTTGTATCACTTTGATTTTTATAGATTCAAAGACAAAACAGAATGGGTGAGCTCAGGGTTCAGGGAGTACTTCGGGCCGGATGCGTTATGCATCGTCGAGTGGCCGGAGCGCGCTGCTGGACTGCTGGCGCCGGCCGACCTGGAGCTCGAGTTGCAGCTGGCGGGGACGGGGCGACTGGCGCGCCTGCGCGCGCGAAGCGCAGCAGGGGCGGACTGGTTGCAGTCCTCGCGCTCGCCCTCTCGCTCTTCGTAGGCGCGCTCGAAGCCCAGGTCGTCTCGACCCGGATCTGGCCGGCGCGCGACTACACGCGCGTCACGATCGAATCGAAGAACGAGCTCAAGTACACGCTGTTCGCGCTCAAGGATCCCGAGCGCCTGGTACTGGATTTCGAAGGCGCCGAACTGAGCCCGGCGCTCGCCGAGCTGCACGGCAAGGTGACCACGGGCGACCCGTACATCGAGAAGCTGCGCGTCGGCCGCTTCCGGCCGGGCACGCTGCGCCTCGTGCTCGACCTCAAGGCAAGCGTCAACGCGCAGGCGTTTACGCTGAAGCCGGTCGCTGAATATGGCCACCGGCTCATCCTCGATCTTTATCCGCTGGTACCGCTGGATCCGCTTGCGGCATTGATCGAGCAGTTTGAGAAGGCAATCCCTCCGGCTCCACCGGTCGCCGGCACGCCTACGCCAACGCGGCCCCAGCCCACGAAGATCGAGCGCCTCGCGATCATCGTGATCGATGCCGGTCACGGCGGCGAAGATCCGGGTGCGCTCGGGCGCCTCGGCTCGCGCGAGAAGGACATCACGCTGATGATCGCGAAGCGCCTCAAAGCGCTGATCGACGCCGAATCGAACATGCGTGCGCTCCTGACGCGCGACGCCGACTATTTCCTGCCGCTGCACGTCCGCGTGGAGAAGGCGCGCAAGGTGAAGGCGGACCTGTTCGTCTCGATCCATGCCGACGCGTTCGTGCGGCCGGACGCGCGCGGCTCTTCGGTGTTTGCGCTCTCCGGGCGGCGCGCCACGTCGGAGGCCGCGCGCTGGCTCGCGAAGAAGGAGAACGAAGCCGATCTCGTCGGCGGCGTGAGCCTCGACGTCAAGGACCGCTACCTCGCGCAAACGCTGCTCGACCTTTCGCAGACCGCGACGATGGACCACAGCCTGCGCCTCGGCCGTTCCGTGCTGCGCGAGCTCGGCGCCGTCAACACGCTCCACAAGCCCCACGTCGAGCAGGCGAGCTTCGCCGTGCTGAAGGCGCCCGATGTGCCCTCGATCCTGGTCGAAACCGCGTTCATCTCGAATCCGGAGGAGGAAAAGCGGCTCAACGACCACGCCTACCAGGACCGGCTGGCGCGCGCGCTGCTCTCGGGCATCCGGCAGTACATCGCGAAGCATCCGCCGCGCCCGCACGGTCCGCTCGCCCGGGCGGGCGATCCGGCGCTGCTATCGTTCCACCGACCGCTCGACTGAGGGCTCCGCCGCCGTCCGGCGATGCTTGAACCAGGCGATGATCCCGGGCGAAATGGAAAGCAGCACGATGCCGAGGATGACGAGCGTCAGGTTGTTCTTTACCCATGGAAGGTTGCCGAAGAAGTAGCCGAGCAGGCAGAGCGAGAGCACCCAGACCAGCGCGCCGACGATGCTGAAGGCGAGGAATCGCAGGTACGGCATCGCGCCGACGCCGGCGACGAACGGAACGTACGTGCGCACGACCGGCACGAAGCGCGCGATGATGATCGTCTTGCCGCCGTGCTTCTCGTAGAACGCGTGCGCGCGCTCCAGGTGCTTAGGGTTGAACCAGCGTGACTCGCGGTAATGGAACACGCGCGGCCCCGCCCACCGCCCGATCCAGTAGTTGACGTTGTCGCCGCTGAGCGCCGCGCTCACCAGCACGGATATCACGACGACGATGTCCATGCCGCCCGCCGCGGCGAGCGCGCCGGTGACGAAGAGCAGCGAATCGCCCGGCAGGAACGGCGTCACCACTAGGCCGGTCTCGCAGAAGACGATGACGAACAGCAGCGCGTAGACCCAGGTGCCGTGCTGCGAGACGAACGCCGCGAGATGGCTGTCGAGATGGACGACCAGATCCCACAGCGCTGCGACGGTTTCCATCGCTGAATTCTATATACTCTTTTCGTGCCCGCGATCCGCATTCTTCCCGAGCTGCTCGTCAGTCAGATCGCAGCGGGCGAAGTGGTCGAGCGGCCCGCGTCGGTGCTGAAAGAGCTGCTCGAGAACAGCCTCGACGCCGGCGCGACGGCGATCGCAGTCGCGCTCGAAGAGGGCGGGATCCGCCGCATCCAGGTCGAGGACGACGGCGCCGGCATCGCCCACGCCGATCTGCCGCTCGCGCTCGCGAGCCACGCGACGAGCAAAATCCATACGCTGGACGACCTGGAGGGCGTTGCGACGATGGGCTTTCGCGGCGAAGCGCTCGCATCGATCGCCGCGGTCGCGCGCGTCACGATCGCGTCGCGTACGGCGGACGCGCCGCACGGCTACGCGATCCGCGCCGAGGCGGCCCGTCCGGACGACCTCGAGCCCGCGGCCCGCGTGCAGGGCACCACCGTCTCGGTTGCCGATCTCTACTTCAATACCCCGGCGCGTCGCAAGTTCCTGCGCACCGAGGCGACCGAGTTCGGTCACTGCGACGAGGTGTTCCGCCGTGTCGCGCTCGCTCGCCCGGATGTGGAATTCAGCTTGCGGCACAACGGCCGCGTCTCGAGCCATCTGCGCAGGCAGGAGCTCGGCGCGCGCGCCGCCGCGCTGCTCGGGCGCGAGTTCGTCGATTCGAGTGTTGCAGTGGACGCCGAGGGCGGTCCGCTGCGACTGCGCGGCCTTGCAGGCTCGCCGCAGGCGGCGCGCAGCCGCGCCGACATGCAGTACTTCTTCGTCAACGGCCGCTTCGTGCGCGACCGGCTGCTCGCGCACGCGGCCCGCGAAGCCTGGCGCGAGCTGCTGCATGGCGAGCGGCAGCCCGCCTACCTGCTCTTTCTCGAGCTCGATCCTCGCGGCGTAGACGTCAACGTGCATCCGGCGAAGACCGAGGTGCGCTTTCGCGATGCCCGCGCGGTGCATCAGTTCGTCTTGCACGCGATCGCTCGCGCGCTGGCGCCCGGTGCGACCGAAGCGCCGGTCGCCTATGCGGAATTCGCGCCCAGCTCGGCGGCGCTCCGCCCCGCGTTCCAGGGCCGCTTCGCGGTCGAGCAACCGGTGGCGGCGTATCAGTCGTTCGTATCATCGGCAATGCAGCCCGCGGTGCAGCCGGCGCCGCTCCCCGACTCCGGGGCCGCGCCGCTCGGCTACGCGCTCGCGCAACTGCACGGTGTGTACATCCTCGCCCAGAACGAAGCGGGCCTCGTGCTGGTCGACATGCACGCGGCGCACGAGCGGATCGTCATGGAGAAGCTGCGCGACTCGATCGACGCAGGCGCCGTGCAGCGCCAGCGGCTGCTCGTGCCAGTCGTAATCAGGACCGAGGCGCTGGACCTCGCTACCGCGGAAGAGAATACCGAGGCGCTCGAAGCGCTCGGGCTCGAAGTGACCGTCGCCGGGCCGAACGAGCTCGCGGTGCGCGCTGCGCCGGTGCTCCTCGCGAACGGCGATGTCGCCTCGCTCGTTCGCGGCGTCCTCGCCGAGCTGCGCGAATTCGGCGCAGCGCAGGTGCTCGCGGCGCGACGCGACGAGCTGCTCGCGGGCATGGCCTGCCACGCGGCGGTGCGCGCCCATCGGAGCCTCGGCGTCGCGGAAATGAACGCGCTGCTGCGCGAGATGGAGGCGACGGAGCGCTCGGGCAGCTGCAACCATGGCCGCCCCACCTGGTACCAGCTCACGCTCGGCGACCTGGACAAGCTTTTCCTGCGTGGCCGCTGATCCGCCGTGCTTAGGGAATTCTTAGGGTTCCGTTAGGCATCATTTAGCAACGGTCTCGCGGCCCTGCACCTAGAGTTCCTACCGTCGACTTTTCGACGGATCGGGAGCCCGCATGGCACAGACAGTCGTCCAACTGCAGCAACATCTGGAGCGCTCGCTCGCGGCAGCCGCGAGGCGGCGATTCGATCTCTGCCGAGTCGCCGTCGGACGCTTCGTCTCGGCATTGCTCGACTGGGCATAGCCATTCAACTTCAATCACTGAGCGAGGAAACCATGAAAGTCCAGCCATTCTTTGTTGCGCCCGAGGACTACGGCGAGGCGCTGAACGTGCTCGGCGCGAAGATCACCGTGCTCGCTTCGAACGCCGAGACCCTAGGGTACGAGATCACGCTGCAGCAGGGCGGAGAGGGAATAGGGCCGCCGCCGCACAGCCATGACTGGGACGAGTCGTTCTTCGTGCTCGAGGGCCGGGTCGAGATCCATTGCGGAGGCAAATCGAATGTGTGCGGATCCGGCACGCTGATCCACGTGCCTGCAGGCACGGTGCATGGCTTTCACTTCTGTGCCGGCGGCGGTCGGATGCTCGAAATCAGCGGTAAGGGCGGGCGCGCCACGCGGATGTTCAAAAACGTGAGCAAGGCGTTTCCCACCGCGTCGCCCGATATTCCGAAGCTGCTGGACGTGCTGCGGCAAAACGGCGTCACCGTCGCGGCGTGAAGGGATCCTGAACCATGAACCCGATCATTCGCCCGGCCCTGCCCGGGGACGCTGCGTCCGCAGGTGCAATCTGCTACACCGCCTTCAGGAACATCGCCGAGCAGCATGCGTTCCCGCCCGATTTTCCGGACCCGCACGTTGCCACGGGCCTGGTTGCGGATTTGCTGGCCCGGCCGGACATCCACGCAGTGGTAGCCGAAATCGACGGACGCGTGGTCGGCAGCAACTTCCTGTGGGAGGACGATCGCGTCGCGGGCGTCGGGCCCATCACCGTCGATCCCGCCGCCCAGAACGGCCAGGTTGGCCGCCGGCTGATGGAGGAGGTGCTCGAGCGTGCGCAGCATCAGGGCATCGCGTCTGTGCGCCTCGTACAGGCGGCATACCACGGGCGCTCGCTATCGCTCTACACCAAGCTCGGATTCGTCGTTCGCGAACCGCTGTCGGTAATGCAAGGGCCGGCGCTTGGCATCCGAATCGATGCTTACGAGGTCCGCGCCGCAACGGTGGCCGACCTCGAGCCTGCCAACACGCTCTGTCGACAGGTTCACGGTCACGCGCGCGCAGGCGAATTGCGCGCGGCGCTCGAGCAAGGCACGGCCACGGTGGTGGAGCGTGGCGCTCGCCTCACCGGGTATACGACCGGAATCGGTTTTTTCGGCCACGCCGTCGCAGAGACCAACGCAGACCTGCAGGCGCTGATTGGCGCTGCGCCGTCCTTCGCCGGACCCGGCTTTCTCGTTCCAACGCGCAATGCGGCGCTCGTGCGCTGGTGCCTGGAGCACGGATTGCGCATCGTGCAGCCGATGACGCTGATGACGATGGGACCCTACGATGAGCCGAAAGCGGCCTTCCTGCCTTCGATCCTTTATTGAGCAAATCCTCGGAGGAAAAACATGCCTGCCTATGGATTCTTTGATGTTCTGGAAGTCACCGATGCCGGCAAGCTCGAGCAGTACCGGCAGGCGGTTGCCGCCACGGTCGAGCAACACGGAGGACGCTACCTGAGCGTCGGCGGCGCTTGCGAAATCGTGGAAGGTACGTGGCGTCCCGCATTTCCCGTGCTGATCGAGTTTCCCAGTCTCGAACACGCGCGCCGCTGGTACGGGTCGGAGACGTATCGCGATCTGAAGACACTGCGCCTTGCGGCGACGCGGGGCAATGCCGTTTTCATCGATGGGTCCGGCTTCGACGTACTCGGTCGCGCTCCCGCTTGATTTAGCCGGGCCGCGGCACTTCGACCAGTTGCACGGGCCGGTTCACGCAGAGCCGGAACCGTCCACGCCCGGTCTTCTCCAGCAGCAGTGCGCCGGAGCGCTCGGCAAGCCTGCGGTGCAGCAGGATGAGGCGCGCTTCGAGGTTGTCGCTGAGGTCGGGAAGGCGGATGCGGGGGTCGAGCCGCAACTCCCGATTGGTGAATTCCGTACGGCCGTCGCGCGCGTAATCGGCAAGAAGCTTGCAGAGGATAGCGCCCGCGACCCCCTTGATCAGGTAGTCGTCGCCGATGAAGACGCTGTCGTCGGCGGCGAAATGGCGCACCGTCACCGGCGCGCCCTTGGCGAGCGGCTGACGCCCCGCCAGCGTGCCCGCCGGCTCGTGCGTATCCTCGGTCTCCTGCATGGCCCGCATGGCCAGGCCGAGCTGCCCGGCGAGCGCGACCAGCGCGTCTTCGTCATCGTACGAAAAGCGCTGATCCTCCGGACTCTCCACGTAAAGCACGCCGAGAACGCGCCCCGCTGCGACGATCGGCGCGGCAAGCTGGCTGCGCGAGTCGGCAAGCCCCGGCAGAGGGATCGCGGTCTCCAGGTGCCCGCCCATACCCGCCCGCTCGGCACTCTCGCGGATCGCCCGGCCGTAGGAGTACTCCGCAGTCATGTGCATGATGCGGATCGGAGACTTCTGCTGCGCGGCGACCCCGATCACGCCGCAGCCGAGCGCGATCTCCGATCCGACGCCCGACTGCGGATAACCGCGACTCGCGACCGTGTACAGCCGCTCGCCCGGTGCGTCGAGCATCAGCACCATTGCATGCCGGATGTCGAACTGCGCTTCCAGCGCCGCGAGCAGATGCTCCAGGAGCACGCTCAAGTCCGCGCTGCGCTCGAATACCTGCGAGCAGGCCCGCAGCGACGCGAGCAGGTTGCGCCGGGGCGTGGGGCTTGGCAGCTTGCGTCCTGGGACCGGTGTCACCCCGAGGACCCGGTAGACATCCGATCCGAGCAGCCGGAACACCCCCGCCATGCCGGTGTGCGAAGCGATCCCCGCGAGCTTCGCCTTCATGCTCTCGAAGAGCGGCCCTTCGGTTTCGGTCCGCAGGTACTCGAGCTCGAGCTGAAAGCGCGCGGCTGACTGCGGATCGATGGCGAGCACCGCCGCGCGCGGGTTTGCGAGTACGTTCTTGTGCGTCTTGTTGAAGAACTGGAACGTGAGCGCGACATGCGCGCTGTCGACGTAGTGAACCTGCGACACGTAGCTGATGTTCGGCGTACCGTCCGGCGCGCACGTGGCCACGGTCGAGGGAATCACGCCCTCGAGACAGGCGCGGATTGCGTCGACGGTGATCGTCATGCCGAGCGTGCGAGCGGTGCGCCGGCGCCGGGGCCGGGCGTCTGCTCAAAAGCCGCCGCCGGCATGAAGCGCACGGCGCGCAGCTCGGTCGGGTCGCACCAGTGGTACGCCCGCGCCAGGTCTTCGGGATAGCCGAGCGACGCCAGTTCGATGACGAAGCTGTCGACGAAGCTCGCGACGATGTCGACGTCTCCCCGGGCGAGCGGCTCGATGACCGCTTCGCTCCCCTTCAATTGGATCGTGCGATGCGTGCTCGGCAGGCTGCAGACGACGGCGATCGCGCGTGTTGCGCGCAAAGCTTCGAAGAACGCCTGGTATTGCTGCGAGGCAATCAACACCGTTACGCTCGAGCGATCCTTCGAGACGCGGCAGCCGACGCAGCGGCCGATTCGCGGCACATTGCTCTCGTCGCATGTCGCCGCGGCGAGGGAGACGCCGGGCCTGAGCAGGAACGCTGCGGCTTCGGCGTCAAGCACTGGGCGCGCAGGACTCGAAGAGTTCATGCTGAAATCATAGCAGCGGCCTTAGACTTCTCCTGCATGCAAAAGCGAGCAGCGTATTGTCTCCTCGGCCCCACTGCGAGCGGCAAGTCGCGCCTTGCGCTCGAGCTTGCGGCGCGGCTGCCGATCGAGATCGTCAGCATCGATTCGGCGCAGGTGTACCGCGGCATGGACGTGGGCACTGCGAAGCCGTCGCGGGCCGAGCGCGACCGCGTCCCGCACCACCTCATCGACATCCTGGATCCCGACCAGCGCTACTCCGCTGCCCAGTTCCGCGACGATGCGATCCGGGCCATTGAAGCCATCCTTTCCCGGGAGCGAATTCCGCTGCTGGTCGGCGGCACGATGCTCTATT
>Ga0070704_100001459_pt1 | contig 12685 bp, 13 predicted proteins | sample KBSK5252metaG_FD_65467 | JGI IMG/M metagenome (GOLD analysis project Ga0070704, IMG submission 65467) | Corn, switchgrass and miscanthus rhizosphere microbial communities from Kellogg Biological Station, Michigan, USA - KBS K5-25-2 metaG | ecosystem: Host-associated > Plants > Roots >...
GTGATGGCGGAGTATGCGACCGTCTCAGTCGAGAACGTCGTCAAGATCGATCCGCTGATACCGCTCGAGAGCGCGGCACTCGTCGGCTGCGCGGTGACGACCGGCGTGGGCGCCGTGTTCAACACGGCCAAGGTCGAACCGGGCTCGATCGTCGCGGTATTCGGCTGCGGCGGGGTCGGGCTGAACGCGATCCAGGGCGCCGCGATCGCCGGCGCAGAACGCATCATCGCGATCGACACGATCGCGGCGAAGCTCGAGATGGCGAAGAAATTCGGCGCCACCGAGACGCTGCTTGCGAAAGAGGGCGAAGATATTGCCAAGGCGTTGAAGAAGATGACCGGCGGGGGGCCGGATTATGCGTTCGAGTGCGTCGGTAACGGCGCGCTCGCCGAGGCTGCCTACCGCGCGATCCGGCGCGGCGGCAAGGCGGTGATCGTCGGCGTCGCGCGGCCCACCGAGTCGACCTCGTTCAAGCCGATGACGATGGTGTTCGAGGAGAAGACGCTGCAGGGAAGCTACTTCGGCTCGTGCGTGCCGCGCATCGACTTTCCGCGCATGCTGCAGCTCAGCATGGCGGGCAAGCTGAAGCTCGACGAGCTGATCACGCGCCGCTACTCGATCGAGGAAGCGCCGCAGGCGTTCGCCGATCTCGAGTCGGGCAAGAACGCGCGCGGGGTCATCGTTTTCTAGCATGGATATCGATTCGCCAGACGTAGTGGCGGAGGTCAAGTCCGCGTTCGAACGGTACGAGCGCGCCATCAATGCCAACGACGTGGCGACGCTGAACGAGCTGTTCTGGAATTCGCCGCGGACCGTCCGTTACGGCACGGGCGAACAGCTCTACGGCTACGAAGCGATTGCCGGCTTTCGTGTCGCGCGCGATGCCTCCGACGTCACGCGCGAGCTGCTCCGGGTCGTGATCACGGCTTTCGGTCGCGATCTCGCGACCGCGAGTTGCGAGTACCGGCGCCTCGGCTCCGGGCGCGAGGGCCGGCAGATGCAGACCTGGGTGCGCTTTGCCGAAGGGTGGCGCATCATCGCGGCGCATGTAAGCTTCAAGGATCGAATATGAAGACCCTGCTGCGCATTCTTGCTTGTCTCTTCGCTGCGCTGATCGCGCAGCCGGCGCTCGGTCAGGCCTGGCCATCGAAACCGCTGCGGTTGATCGTCACCTTCCCGCCCGGAGGTACTTCGGATATCGCTGCGCGGCTCGTCGGCGAGCGCCTCGGTGTGTACCTGGGCCAGCCGGTCGTCATCGACAATCGGCCGGGGGTCGCCGGCATCCTCGGTACCGAGGCGGCGGTGAAGTCCGCGCCGGACGGCTACACGCTGCTCTTGACCAGCACTGCGCCGATTGCCTTTGCGCCTTCGACCGGCAAGCCGCTCGCGTACGACCCGGCGAAGGACTTGGCGCATGTCGCAATCCTCGGCACGATCCCACTCGCGCTGATCGTTCCCGCGGACTCAGCCGCGAAGAGCGTCGCCGATCTAGTGAAGAGCGCGCGCGAGAAGCCCGGGGCGCTCAATTTCAGCTCGAGCGGCAACGCGACGCCAAGCCACCTGATGCTCGAGCGCTTCAAGCTCTCGGCGAAGGTGCAGATCACGCATGTGCCGTATAAGGGCTCGGCGCCGGCGCTGAACGACATCATGGCCGGGCGCATCGACGGCACGATCGACTCGATGCCCGCGCTGCTCGCCCAGATCAAGGCAAGCAAGGTGCGCGCGCTCGCGGTGAGCGGGCGCGAGCGCGCGGCGCAGTTGCCCGAGGTGCCGACGCTCGCCGAAGCCGGATATCCCGACCTCGTGGTGAACACCTGGTTCGGAATCGCCGCGCCCGCAGCGACGCCGGCCGAGATCGTGCAGCGCCTGAATCAGGAGATCCTGGCAGCCGTGCAGTCACCCGAAGTGAAGGCGCGGTTCGACGAGCTCTCGTTCGCGCCCGCGCCGATGACCGCGGCCGAGACGCAGCGCTTCGTCCAGGCCGAGATCGAGCGCTGGAAGCCGGTGGTCGCTGCGTCGGGCATCAGCTTCCAGTAGCGCCATGGCCTGGGACTGCGGCGCGTTCAAGTTTCCGATGGCCGCGCCCGACGACCTCTCGGCGCTCGAGCGCCGCCTCGACGCGGGCGAGACGCGCGCCGAGGAGATCGTCGGCATCATCGCCAAGACCGAGGGCAACGGCCGGGTCAACGATTTTTCCCGCCCGCTCGCGCACCGCTGCTTCCGCGATCTGATCGCGCAGCGCACGCGGCTCACGCCCGAGCAGGCAGAGGAGAGCGTGGCCTTCGTCATGTCGGGCGGCTGCGAGGGCATCATCTCGCCGCACGCGACCGTCTTCACGCGTAGCCAGGTCGACACGAAGCCCGGCGGCGCCAAGCGCTTCTCGGTCGCGATGGCGAGCACGCGCGAGATCCTGCCCGAGGAGCTCGGCACCGCCGAGCAGGTACGCCTGGTCGCCAAGGCCGTGCGCGAGGCGATCGGGCGCGCCGAAATCGCCGCGACCGAGGATGTGCATTATGTACAGGTCAAATGCCCGCTGCTCACGACCGAGCGCATCAACGCGGCAAAGGCGCGCGGCAAGAGGGTAGTAACGGAAGACACCACGCGTTCGCTCGGATTCTCGAACGGCGCCTCGGCGTTCGGCATCGCCGTTGCGCTCGGCGAGACGAAAGAGGATTTCGATCCGCGCGCGATCTGCACCGACGCGGGCATCTACACCACGCGCGGAGCGTCGTCGTCGGGGATCGAGCTGATGAATTGCCAGGTGCTGGTCATGGGCAATTCGGCGTCGTCGGTGAGCGAGCTCGTGATCGGTCACCACCGCCTCGACGACCTGATCGATGCGGAGGGCGTGCGCGCCGCGCTTCGCACCGTCGGCATCGGCGCGATCCCGACCGCGGCCGAGCGCGCGCGCATCGTCAACGTCTTCGCCAAGGGACAGGTCCCGCTTGATGGCCTGGTGCGCGGCTGGCGAACGACGCTGCTTACCGATTCGGACCTGAATACGCGACCAGCACGCGCCGTGCTGGGCGCTCTCGTTGCGTCTGTGGTCGGAGATCCCGCGATCTACGCCTCCGCCGGCTGGGGCTACCACCAGGGACCCACCGGTGGTGGCGTGGCTGCAGTCATCGCTCGCGCCTAGAACCCCGCATTGAGCCTCGTCCCGGTCAGCCGCAAGCTCTCGGCGCGCGTCTCGCGCCTGAAGTTTGGCCCGCCGGTCACGCACGTCTACAACCCGCTCGAGTACGCTCGTGCGCCGCACGAGCGCTACCTCGAGCGCTACGGCGCAGCGCCGAAGGAAGTCGTTTTCGTCGGCATGAACCCGGGACCGTTCGGCATGGCGCAGACCGGCGTGCCGTTCGGCGATGTGCGCATGGTGCGGGACTGGATGGGGATCTCGAAGAAGGTCGATTCGCCGAAGGGACAGCATCCGAAGCGCCCGGTGCTCGGGTTCGATTGCGGGCGCAGCGAAGTGAGCGGCTCCCGCCTGTGGGGCTGGGCGCGCGATCGCTTCGGCACGCCGGATGCGTTCTTCGCTCGCTTCTTCGTGCTCAACTACTGCCCGCTGTGCTTCATGCTGGATTCCTGCGCCAACCTGACGCCGGACAAGCTTGCAGCTGCGGAGCGCCAACCGCTGTTCGAAGCGTGCGATGAAGCGCTGCGGGAGTCGGTCGCGATTCTCAGCCCGAAGCTTGTTGTCGGCGTCGGTCAGTTCGCGGCGAAGCGCGGGCAGATCGCGCTCTCGGGGGTCGATGTCAAAGTCGGCTGCATCCTGCATCCGAGCCCGCAGAGCCCGAAAGCAAACACCGGATGGGCCAAGGTCGTCGAAGCGGAACTTGCTGCGCTGGGCGTGAATCTACCGACATGATGAACCGCCTCGCTGGCGCACTACTGCTTGTTTGCGCGATACCGGCCGCGCTGGCGCAGATCCCGGATGCACCGAACTGCAGGGTCGACCAGCCTCCCGCCGACGCCGGCGCGTACGTAACGCCCGGTGGTTTCCTGCTCGTGTATCCGCGCAACGCCAGCCTTTCCAACGACTACACCGGATGCAAGGTGGCATGGGTCGTGGATGCGCCCGACCGGTTTCATCGGCTGATGATTCTGTACTTCGAGCGCGGCAAGCTGCGCGTCGCACAAGGGTACGATGGCCGTGGCGCAAACCAGCTGCGCGCAACCTGCAAATTACCTGATGCCGCGCCGGAATGCGCCGGCGTTGAATCCCATCCGCTCTCTGCGCTCAAGCTGCCGACCTTGCCGCGGAGCTGCATGACGCGGCCGGACGCGCCGCAATGCAAGAAGGAACCGGACTGAACAAGATTCTGCTGCGACGACCGAGATGATCGAATCGCGCTCCGCGCGACGCCTTGACCCGGCGCAGAAGAGGGTACTAGAATCCAAGATGACCATAATTATGGTCAATCTGCACAAAGCGACTCATGGCCAAGACCCTGCCCATCTCCGAAGTAAAGGCCCGGCTGCCAGAACTGGTGGCAGGCGTGATGGAGCGGGAGGAGGAGGTTGTCGTCACCCGTAACGGCAGACCGGCGGCGGTTCTCGTGAATATCGGCGAGTACGAGCGCCTGAAGGAAACGCTCGACGTGCTGGGCGATCCGCAGATGATGCGGCAGATTCGTGCCAGCGAGCGCTACTTTGCCAAGGGCGGCGCGGGGCTGTCCTTCGAGCAGGTGTTCGGCGAGTCGCTGAGCAAGCCGAAGAGGCGGGCCCGGCGTCGGTGAAATACCGGCTGGCCATCGCGCCAGCGGTGGCGGAGCGGATCCGTCATCTGCCGCCGGACGTGAAACGCGCAATCAAGGAAGCGATCCGAGCCATCGTGGCTGATCCAGCGCGCGGCACCCCGCTTCTGCGAGAACTGGAAGGCTGCATGAAATACCGGGTGCGGCGCTACCGCATCGTGTATCGCGTGGACCGGGCTGCGAGGAGGGTGGCAATTCTGGCGGTCGGCCATCGCCGTACGATCTACGACGAAGCGGTGGAGGAGGCGCTCGCCCGGGTCGCGCGCGGGAGAGTAGACCGCCGCTAGCCCTACTTCGCCAGCCGCTTCTCCACCAGCCGCGCGAAGAAGCTCGCGCCGTAAGGCAGCGCCGAGTCGTTGAAGTCGTACGACGGGTTGTGCACCTCGCACGCCCCCTCGCCGTCGCCGTTGCCGATGTTGATGTAGCAGCCGCGCACCTCGTTCAGCATGAACGAGAAATCCTCCGACGCCATGATCAGCGCCGGGTCGCGCTTGACGCCCTCGGCGCCCACGACCTCGGCGCAGATACTGGCAGCGTAGTCCGCTTCTTCTGCATTGTTGATAGTCGGCGGGAAAATTGCGCGGAAGTCGGTCTTCGCTTTCGCGCCGAACCCGGCGGCGACGCCGTCGGCGACGCGAGCAATGTTGCGTCCGATCAGCTGCATCACCTCATTTGAGAATGCGCGTACCGTTCCCGAAAGGCGGACGGTCTGTGGAATCACGTTGTACGCATTGCCGCCGTGGATCTGCGTGACGGAGAGCACCGCCGTGTCCACCGGACGCACGTTGCGCGCGACGATGCTCTGGAGCGCCGCGATTACGTGCGACGCCACCAGAATCGAGTCGACACCGGCCTCGGGCCGCGCGCCGTGCGAGCCGCGCCCCTCGATGTCGATGTCGAAGAACGCGCCGCCCGCCATCATTGCGCCCCCGCGCACCGCGAACTTGCCGAGCGGCATGCCGGGGCGGTTGTGCATCCCGAAGATCGCGTCGCACGGGAAGCGCTTGAAGAGCCCGTCGTCGATCATCGCCTTCGCGCCGCCGATTCCTTCCTCGGCCGGCTGGAAGATGAAATTGACGGTGCCGTCGAAGTTGCGCGTCTCGGCGAGGTAGCGCGCCGCTCCGAGCAGCATCGTCGTGTGTCCGTCGTGGCCGCACGCGTGCATCTTGCCGGGGTTCGTTGAGCGATGCGCAAACGTATTCGCCTCCTCGATCGGCAGGCAATCCATATCGGCGCGCAGGCCGAGCGTGCGCTTGGAGGAGCCGGCGCGCAGCACGCCGACGACGCCGGTCTTGCCGATGCCGCGATGCACCTCGACGCCGAACTCGGCGAGCTTCGCGGCGACCAGGTCAGAAGTGCGCTTTTCCTCGAACCCGAGCTCCGGATGCGCGTGGATGTCGCGCCGCCAATGGGTCATTTCATCCTTCAGTGCCGTGATCTTCGGAACGAGTGACATCGGGCAACTCCTCGGACGTTTTCGCTGGATGGAGAAACTGTAGCACGCACGAGCCGCGCTACACTGCGCCCGGCGATGTTCAAAGGACTGTTCGGCGGCAAGGGCGGCGCTGCGCAGCGCGGTGAAGATACCGTGTGGATGAATCACGCCGCGCGGCTGCGGGGAGTGAGCCGCGAGGTGGCGGCGCTCGCCGATGCCGAGCGCAGCGTGGTGGTGGTCGCGCTGACACTGGCCGCGCTCGATGAACTGAGCGCGGTGCTCGCGGCGCACCAGCCGGTGCGCTGCGCGGACATCTTCGCGAAGGACGGCCTGCGGCTGAACCTGTCGCGCAAAGGAACGGTTGCTGTCGCATTGAGCGGTGCGTTGCCGCTCGACTTGACGCCTGCAGAGGACATTGGCGTCGACGTCCTCGTGGTTGGGCGGAATGACTCTAGGGCGGCCGATGATGGAATCGTGAGGTTTGCCGACGCGCTCGGGCCGAACGCGCACATTACGTTTCACCTTTCGCTCGAGGACAAGCTGCTGCAGGAGTTCGGCGGCCCGATCCAGCCGATCCTTGAAAAACTGGGAATGAGCGCGGACGAGCCGATCGCGCACGCGATGATGACGCGCTCGATCAAGAACGCGCAGCAGAAGAAGGGCCGCTAGGCGCGGCGCTGCTTGCGGCGATCCACGGCCTGCAGGTCCCGTACCAGCGCCTTCGGCTCCAACAGCGTTGCGCGAATGCGCGCCAGCAGCTCACGTTGTTCCTCGCCGAGCCAGCGTTCGCCGACCGAATGGAACTCGATCGCACGCTCGATCAGCGTGACGAGGCGCTCGCGGTCGGCCGGATCGCGCACCAGCGCCGGCAGCGTTTCCACCGCGCGCTCGGGTGCGTTGCGCACGATGATTTCCTGCGTACCCTCGACGCGGCGCAGGTCGGCAAGCTCGATGTCCGGCAGCAGCTCGAGGTTCTCGACCGCGAAGCGGTGGCGCGCCTCGACGCGGGCAAGCGGAATCGTTTCGCCGGCCGTGCGCAATAGCACCGCGAGGCGCCCGACGGCGGCGGCAAAACCGCCCTCCGCGATCTGCTCCATCATCTGCCTGACGAACGGCAGCTCGCCCTTGGCTGCGTCGCGCCAGCGCCTTCCCGGCGGTCGCTGATCCTTCTGGCCGGCGGTCAGCTGCACCGCGAGCGGGTTCGCGTAGAGCTGGAAAAAAGCCGCCTCGCTCGTTGCGTCGCGCCAGTCGCGCCAGAAATCGAGCGTGGCACCGATCATCTGCGCGCTCGCGCGCTCCAGCGTGCGGTACGGGGAATTCGGGTCGACGGGCTGGCGATGGTCCTCGACCCGCTTCGCCGCCGGCGCGAGCCACCACAGCCAGGGATTGAGATCCGAGAACGCCCAGCGCGTAAAGCGCAGAGGGTGGAACTGGCGCAGCAGTTTCGCGGAGGGTTCGCTCGCCCATGCCTGCACCCAGGGCCGCGCAAACGCGTTGTAGATACTCTGGTTCAGATCGGAGAGCGCCGCGACCGCCTCGAACGGGCGCTCGTCGGTCCGCCGGTGACGGTTCAGCCGCTCGAGCGCGTCTTCCAGCCGGTACTCGACGAACTGCACGTCGTATTCGGGCTCGGCCGGTGCGCTGCCGGCCCGCTCGGAGATCTCCATGCCGTAGATCCCGGGCGGCAATGCCTCGATCGATTCGAGCACCGAGACGATCTGCGTGTGCTCTTTCCTGACCACTTTCCCGGACACAAAGATCCCGAGGTGCCCGATGTCCTGGTGCAGCAACCCGACGATGACCTGGCCGCGCGCCTTGATCTCCTCGGTCGAGCCGTAGACGTCGGCGACCCAGTTGAATGCCTGCTGCGGCGGCGTGACGTTGTCGCCGAGCGACGCGAACAGGATGATCGGCGAGCGGATCTCGCGCAGGTCGAACGCCCGGCCGCCGCCGGAACTCAATTCGCTCGAGACGAGCTTGTTGCCGACGAACAGGTTCTTCGTGATCCATTCGATCTCTTCGCGGTTGAGCAGGAAGAATCCGCCCCACCAGCGCTCGAAATCGAGGAAGCGCTTGCTCTCCGTGTCGGCGTTGGCAAACAGGTGGTAGTACTTGCCCCAGAAATGGTGCGCAGGGTCCAGCGCCTCGAAGTTCTGCGCCAGGTGCGCGCCGTCGAACTTTCCCGCGCCGAGATCGGCGGCGAACGATGCCGGCCACGTGCCGCCGAGCAGGCCGCCTGCGTAGCGCATCGGATTGTCGCCGTCACCTTCGCGCCACGCGCCCGCCCAGTACGACATCGGCGCGCCGTTGATGACGATCGGCCCGGTGTATTGCGCGTCGGACGCGGCGAGCATCATCGCCGCCCATCCGCCCTGGCAGTTGCCGACGATGACCGGCTTGGGACTCGCCGCATGCAGCTCGCGCACGTGCTTGACGAATTTCGCCTCGGCGTCGCAGACATCGAGCAGCGTCTGGCCGGGCTGCGGGTCGGGGAAGAAGATCATGAAATACACCGCATGGCCGCCGCGCAGCGCGACGCCGACCTGCGAATCGTCCTTGAAGCCGCCGATGCCGGGGCCGTGCCCGGCACGCGGGTCGATGATGATGTAGGGACGCTTGTCGTGCTCGATCACGGTTCCGGCCGGCGGGACGATGCGCAGCAGCGCGTAGTTGACCGGGCGCTCGAAGCTGCGTCCGTCCAGGATCGTCTCGTGATCGAAATGCAGCAGCGGCGGCAAGCCGGCGCGCTCGTGCGCGAGGAAATCGTTGCCGCGCTGGCGCAGCGTGTCCCACGCGAGGATCCAGCGCTGCGTCCAGTCGGTCGCGTAACGGAAGGCGTCCTGCGAGAGGTTCTGGAACGCTGCGGGACCCTGCGATGCGAGCGCCTTGCTCAGTTGCTCGGCGAAGCGCTGCTGCGCAGCTGCGATGCGGCCCTGGTAGATCTCTGCCAGTTGCGCGTCGATGCCCTCGTTTGCCGCAGGTCCCCGGGTTGCGTCGTTCACGTGCATCCCAGCCGACGCTCTTTCGCGCGCACCAGCGCGGTCACCGCCTCGTTGACCGGCGCGGCAACGCTGACTTCACGGCCGACGCGCGGGATCGAGCCGTTGATCACGTCGATCTCGGATTTGCGTCCGGCCAGCAGATCGAGCAGCACCGACGGACGGGCGTGCGGGATCTTCGAGCCGAAGTCGCGCACGTACGCGACCGGGTCATCGAAGCCGAGCCGGACACCCTTGGCGCGCGCCACCTGGAACGCTTCCGTCGCGCAGGCTGCAGAAACGCTGGAGAGATCCGCATCCTCCATCACCTCGCCTGTCGTCCGTTCGCTGACGCCGCAAGGGCCGGAGTAGGCGCAGTTGCAGATCAGCTTTTCCCAGACCAGCTGGTCGATGTCGTCGAACACCTTTACGCGAAAGCCCGCGCCGCGCCACACTTCTTCGACCTTCTTCAGGCGCTCGGTAATCGGGCCGCCGAATTCACCCAGCCGCACGAGCTCCCAGCCATTGTGATGCGCATGCCCGGGCGCCTTCATCGATGCTCCAAAGCCGCCGACCACGCCGACCATCACTCGCTCGCGTCCCAGCACATTCGCTGCTGCATCGGGCCCGCCAAGGCCGTTCTGGATCGAGAGCACCGGCGTGTCTTTGCCGAGCAGCGACTTGGCCGCCTCGGCGGCGGCAGCGACGTGCATCGCTTTCGTAGCGAGGATCACCAGGTCGCACGTGCCGGCTGCGCGCGCGTCGGTGGTCGCGTTCAGCTTTACGGTGCGGTCGCCGGATGCGCCTTCCACGCGCAGGCCGCCGGCGCGAATCGCGTCGATATGCTCGCGCCAGCGGTCGATCGCCCAGACTTCGTGGCCGGCGGACGCGAGCAGGCCGGCGTACACCGAGCCCATCGCGCCCGTGCCGACGATCGCGATCTTCACTGCTGGATCTTGATGCCCGCGTTCTTGATGATGGTCGCGTAGCGCTCCTGCTCGCGCACCATGTACGCAGCCATCTCGTCGGGCGTGCTGGAGGCCTGGTCGAGGCCGAGCGCGACGTAGCGCTCGCGCATGTCGGGGCCGCGCATCGCCTTCTGGATTTCCTCCGACAGCCGCGCGACGATCTCGCGCGGCGTGCCGGCCGGCGCCGAGTAGCCGATCCACGCTGCCGCGTCGAATCCCGGCAGGTCGGCCGCCTCGGCGAGCGTCGGCACGTCGGGCAGGGAAGCGGTGCGTTGCGCGGTCGTCACGCCGAACACTTTCAGGCGTCCCGCCTTGACGTGCCCGACCACCGAGGCCACGGTTTCCACCGCGTAGTGGATCTGGCCGCCGATCAGATCGGTCATCGCCGGCGCGCTGCCTTTGTAGGGCACATGCACTGCGTTGAGCTTTGCCTGGGAGTTGAACAGCTCGGCGAACAAGTGCGCGGTCGCGCCGGTGCCGGACGACGAGAACGTGTACTTGCCCGGATTGGCCCGCACCTGCGCGACGAATTCGCGCGCGTTCGTGGCTGGAAACGACGGATGCGCAATCAGCGCGAACGGCGCCTTCGCAGTGAGGCTTACCGGCACGAGGTCCTTCAGTGGATCGTAGGAAATCTTCTGCAGGTTCGGCATGATCGACAGCGGGCCGCTCGACGACGCGAGCAGCGTGTAGCCGTCGGGCGCTGCCTTGACGACCGCCTCGGAGCCGATCTGGCCGCCCGCGCCGGGCCGGTTGTCGATCACGAAGTTCTGGCCGAGCTGCTGCCCGATCTTTTCGGCCACGATCCGCGCAGCGAGATCGGTTGCCTGCCCGGGCGGCCAGGGAACGATCACGCGGACGGGCTTGCTCGGGTACTGCTGCGCGAGCACCGGTCCCGCAGCTAGCGCGAGAGCGAGGACTGCGGCGGAGGCTCTCAGCAGCTTCCTCATACGACCTCGAACAGCCCGGCCGCGCCCATCCCGCCGCCGATGCACATCGTGACGACGACGTACTTGACGCCGCGGCGCTTGCCTTCGATCAGCGCGTGCCCGATCAGCCGCGACCCGGTGACGCCGTACGGATGGCCGACCGCGATCGAGCCGCCGTCTACGTTGAGGCGCTCGTCGGGGATCCGCAGGCGGTCGCGGCAATAGATCACCTGCACCGCGAACGCTTCGTTCAATTCCCACAGGCCGATATCGGCGACCTTGAGGCCGGCGCGGTCGAGCAGCTTCGGCACCGCGAACACCGGGCCGATGCCCATCTCGTTCGGCTCGCAGCCTGCAACCGCAAAGCCGCGGAACACGCCCATCGGCTTGAGGCCCCGCTTCGCGGCGACCTTGTCGCTCATGATGACCTGGGCCGAGGCGCCGTCGGAGAACTGGCTCGCGTTGCCGGCGGCGATCACGCCGCCTTCGATCGCCGGCTTGATCTGCGAGACGCCTTCGTACGTCGTATCGGCGCGGATTCCCTCGTCGTGCTCGCTCGTGACCTCGCGGATCGACTCGGCCTTGGTGTTCTTGTCGACGACCTTCATCTTCGTCGTGATCGGCACGATCTCGTCCTTGAACTTGCCTTCGGCGCGGCCTTTCGCCGCGCGCTGCTGACTCAGCACGCCGTAATGGTCCTGTGCTTCGCGCGGGATCTCGTATTTCCTCGACACGTACTCGGCGGTCTGCAGCATCGGCCAGTAGATTTCCGGCTTGTGGCGATGCAGCCATTCGTCCTGGAAATGGTGCTTGTTCGCCTCGTTCTGCACCAGCGAGATCGACTCGACGCCGCCGGCGATGTAGATCTCGCCTTCACCGGCAAGGACGCGCTGGCACGCAAGCGCCACGGTCTGCAGGCCGGACGAGCAGAAGCGGTTCACGGTCATGCCCGACACCGACGTCGGCAGCCCGGCGCGGATCGCGATCTGGCGCGCGATGTTGCCGCCGGTCGCCCCTTCGGGCGTCGCGCATCCCATGATGACGTCCTCGATCTCCTGCGGCTCTACTTTCGCGCGCTCGAGGGCCGCATGCACCACGTGGCCGCCCATCTTTGCGCCGTGCGTCATATTGAGCGCGCCGCGCCAGCTCTTGCAGAGCGGCGTGCGCGCGGTGGAAACGATCACTGCTTCGGTCATGGCGCGTTCTCCTATCCGTTGAACTTCTTGCCTTCCTTGGCGAGTCTTACGAGCAGCGGCGCGGGCTTCCAGACTTCGCCCATGTATCCGTGCTGGAATTTCTCGATCGCTGCGAGCACTTTCGGCAATCCGACGGTATCGGCGTAGAACATCGGCCCGCCGCGATACGGTGGAAAGCCGTACCCGGTCAGATACACCATGTCGATGTCGGAGGCCCGCAGCGCGATGCCTTCCTCGAGGATGTACGCACCCTCGTTGACCAGCGCGTAGATCAGCCGCTCGACGATCTCGTCGTCGGAGATCTGCCGCGTCTTGACGCCGGTTTCCTTGCGGTAGTCAGCGATGATGTGCTCGACCTCCGGATCCGGAATCGGCTTGCGGCTGCCCGGCTCGTACAGGTACCAGCCCTTGCCGGTCTTCTGGCC